>Ga0193726_1000285_pt1 | contig 63061 bp, 57 predicted proteins | sample H2c1metaG_FD_144928 | JGI IMG/M metagenome (GOLD analysis project Ga0193726, IMG submission 144928) | Soil microbial communities from a riparian zone of the East river system, Colorado, United States - H2c1 | ecosystem: Environmental > Terrestrial > Soil > Riparian zone | place: USA: East River... | reverse complement strand
GATTTTCGTCGTGGAGAACGCGCATCATCTCTCTCTTTTCGATAAGCGTCGCTTCTAGAGGAGCCATTGCTGTCGCCGTGGCCATGCGTACCGGATTCCCGATAATGCAGCCCTCACCTAGAAAATCGCCGGGGCCCAAAAGAGCGAGCACAGCCTCCTTGCCCTGAGGGTTTACGATGGTGAGCTTGGCGTTCCCGGATTGAATGTACAGAACATCATCGCAGGGGTCATCTTGGGAAAAGAGAACCTGCCCCTTTTTGAACTTAACAACCCGCCGCGATATCCCCGCATTTGAGAGGTACCCCCCAACGTCGAACGGCTGTGTTTTTTTTACCTTCTTGGGCATCGGTCTAGTCCCCTCTATATTGTGGCACTACCCGTAGGAAAATGTAACCCGAGGGGTTCTTGGCTGGAATTTTGGCTGCCTCAGTAACCGCTTCAGTTCGCTTGCAATCTTTCCGAACTCACGTCCGAGCTGTGGAGATATTTTTCTGTCGGACGACACTCCAAAATCGCGGGCACCAGCTCGTTGAACAGCCTCATTTTGTCCAGCAATGATTTTGCTCCATAACTTTGAGCCAGGTCTCTGGCTTCAGCGTCGCTTGAGAACGAGACAGCAAGGATATGGTGTACGCAAGCTAGCTGAGATTTGACTAGGGCAGGCGTGAATGCCCGTTTTTCGGCTAAGTGCAAATCAAGCAGAAGAACTGCAGGTTCGAGTTCGGCAATTGCTTGGACGGTTTGCGCGAAGTTCGCAACGTCACCAACAATTTCAATTCGTGGCTCTCCCGCAATAACCTTCCGCATGGCCTCCCGCGCCATATCGCTGTCGTCAGCTAGCAGAACCCTTATGCGCATTAGGGGTCCTCCTATAAAAGTTACGGGGACAGGATTTTTCTACCAAAATCGATTTTCTTGTTCAGGCAGTAATTGTTTATGTAGGGTGGCCTACTGACTCGTTCTACAGTGACGTAGGTATGGCGGCGTCTCAAAAATCCGATTAGTACTCTATAACGCTAACTTTAGTGTCAGCGGCTCAGTTTAGGCCATCGCCGTGCGAGTGCTCATTGTTGATGATTATGACGCTGTTCGTAAGGGTGTTTGCGCTATTCTGAGCTCGCGACTAGATATTGAAGTCTGTGGTGAGGCTGCGAATGGTCAAGAGGCGGTCGAGAAGGCAAAAACGCTCCGGCCCGACTTTATAATCTTGGACGCCACCATGCCTGTTCTAAATGGATTCGATGCTGCAAGAGAGATTCTCAAGATTCTGCCTACCGTCCCGATACTGATGCTCTCCATGCACCAGCATCAACAGTTTGTAGACGAAGCGAAAAAGGCCGGAGTGCGAGGATACGTGACAAAAGCGCAGGTTGCCGACGCCCTCCTGCAGGCTGTCGATGTCCTGTTGAGTGGCCAGACGTACTATCCGGGAATACCTTAAAAAACAAACTCAGTCAGTGGCTTTCGGAAAGTTAAATCCACATCCTCTGTCACGCGACCAAAATCGGTCCGTCCAGACCCCAAGGTCGGGCTTGCGGCATATTTCCATTCTGTTTATGCTGGTGAGACAGCGACGTGTCGAGGGCCAAGTGAAGACCGGAAGGCAATTCATTTATTACTATAACGACGGCCCTAGTCCGGATGAGGTAAACGACCCATTCAGCGGGATGCCCATTCCGAAAAAGGGTGGAGTGATTGAGCGGCGAGGGAAAAAATACGAAGTGAGAAGTGTTCAGCCGGTTGTCGGGAAGGATATTCCAGCTTACATCGTACGGCTAATTCATACGATGTGACTTCCCAGGCTGGGGAGTCGCAGGATATGTGTCGAAGGGATTACAAGCGACCGGCTTTGGACCGAGGCAACGCACGCTTTACGTCCGCTACGGTTAATCCTGCTTGTCCCCAGAAGAACCAGCAGTCATCCTGGGTTGCAAGAAGCCCGAACCTAATTAGATATTTCGCCGGAGGCTGATGACTCTCGGACTCCCACCTTGAAATCGACATTGCCGAAGAGCCGACACGTTTGCCAAGCTCCGCTTGATTTATTTTCAGCCGAATTCGCAATGCGACAATTTGTTTCCCGCAATTCGGCTTGGACAGTTCGTGAGTTGAAGTTTTAGAAGGTTTGGACGCCATCCGGCCCTCACAGAACCAAACGAGGATGCTACACCCGGATGCCAAGAGACACGAAACGTGACGGGGCAGCGATTGATGCAAAAATCAAAGACGTTCCCCTCGATAAGGTGCCCAATGCCAGATGAAGAGTGGCTCAAAACCCTTGCGGACGGCAGAAAGGTGAAGTTCATTTATCAGGAATTGCCAAAGGACGGGGCCTTTATGACCGCACAGGTTGGAGGCAGTGAGGTCGTCTATTCTGTTTTGTTGGCTGAAGCAAACAATCCGCTTAGCCGCGACGATGTCGAAAGCCATTTCGCGGGCGAACTCTCGAAGAAGTAGTGCCTCATTTTGTAATATTCTGCTCGAAACCACTTCAAAACCAATCCACTTGCCGGATTTAGTTTCAAGGGACATGAGGGCGTCCCGAACATTGTTGCGGGACAACTTTACGATTTGTGCGAACGCGGGACTTGGCGCATCGTTGGCTTCGCTTTGCCAGACGGCTTGAAGTACCGCGATTGTTTCAATAGCTAGCCCATCGCTCGAAAATTCAATCTATCCGTGGAAATCGCCGCCGCAAAGTCGTTCACAGCGGCCTCGCTGGTGGCGTCGCAGGAGTGAACGCTTCGTCAAACGCCGCATAGTGGTCTTGTGTTTCTTGTGGTTCGTTCAGCGCGACACCATCGCATTCGACCCACGCATGGGCCTCGAATTTTTCCCCAGCCTTGCGCGTTCCTACTCGCACGCTGGACGCGATTCCCTGACGGCCCAGTAGCCACCACAATGCCAGCGACTGCTCAAGACATGTAGGTGTTCCAATGGACCGGTACGCCGCAGATCGCACCATCCTGGCCGTCAATGCCGCGCGGCTGTCCTGTCCTGAAGGCAGGGAGGCGGAAGCGTCCGAGGTCGCGTTTGACAGATATTTTTGGAGGCGCAACCGCGTGGCACGGAAGCCACGTAGCCGTAAGCTGAGAGAAATGACTGGCAACAATGCCGAGGCACGCAGAAAGAGCCCGCGCGCGCGAGGTTCTAGATGTTTAAATCCTCGAAGGTGTTCCCACATCGGAAGAAGTCAGCGTGAGCAGCCCATTTTCGGCCAATTTTTCGAGCAGATCAGCAAGGTTCTAGCGCAGAGTCTCGGGGTCCACATCGTATTCATCAAGAAGCTGTTGATAGGCGAATTCGATGTTCGGCCCGGTCGTTGTAGTCTGCCACATCCGTGTGCCGGTCTCGTCGAGGCCGAAGCTGCGCTCCGTCTCCAGGTTCAGCAGAACGGATTCTCTGTCCAGAAGACGAATTAAGACATGAGCCGGTATGCTCACCTTGTCTGCAAAAGAAATCACTACTGCTCCCAAGATGCGTTTGATGGGCCTGCATGTGAGCTCCGATTGTATCGAATTGTTGGTATGAGAAGCACCTCTAGGTGATAAAGGACGGGCCGGTCCAGGGGGTTTTAAGGCAGCCCTTTACGCGGTGTACCAGCGGAAGCCCTTGCGCTGCTCGTCGGCAAGTTCCTTGGCTACCGCGAGGGTCTGGGCGCGGCGGTATTGCGCGCAGGTAGCGAGGATGGCGTTAAACAAGGCGATGGGCGCGGCGTAGGACGCGGCGAACGACGTGGACTCGATGGAGGCAATGAATAATTCATCGCATTCGCGGGCCAGCGGCGAAAGAAACGTATCGGCGATGCCTACGCAGTAGGCGCCTTTCTCGTGGGCCTGGCGCGCGCCCTCTACCGTGGCGCGCAAGCCGCGGCGAAAGCTGATGGCGATGACCAAGTCCTGCTTACTGGCGGTGCGCACCAGGTGCGCGATGCGGCCGGCGGAGGTGGCCGAGAAAATGGGCAGACCGACCACGCTGAGCTGGTATTCGAAATAACCGGCAAGATATGCCGCGAGATCGCCGGCCAGTAAAACAATTCTGCGGGCAGAGTAGAGGCGCTTGGCGAGATTGGTCATGCGCCGCGCGTCCAGACTGTTTTTCAGGCCCTGTAAGTTTTTGGCGTCCTGTTCGATGGACTCGCGAATGTAGGCGGGCATGTTGCCGTTTTGGCCGGTGGCCTGCATGGTGTCGAGCGACGTGGCGAAGGCCAGTGACAGTTCGTGGAGATGGCGCTGGAAGTCACGATAAGTTTCAAAGCCGAGGCCGCGCACGATGCGCACGATGGTGGCGGGGTCGGTGCCCAGGCGGGTGGCCAGCGCGCGAACACTGAGCAATACGTAGTCGCGCGGTTGCTCAAGAATCGGCCTGACAATCTCCTGCCGCTTGATGCTGAGACCTTCGATGCGTTCGGCCAGATGCTGGGTTGGTGCTTGGGGACGCGCCTTCATGGACGCAAGAGGATTATGCAAATTTACCGCCTTGTCAATATCTTGCAGCTATAAGACGGCGAAAGCGCATTCTCTCCTGGAACGCTTCGTGACTACCTTTTATTGGCCGCGGCCGGCTTGGCGATTCCGGGCGCGGTCACGGGCTGAAGAAAGGGCATCATGGCGCGAAGCTCAGGGCCCAGTTTTTCAATCTGGTGAGTCTGCTCACTCTCGCGCTTCGCGAGAAAGTTCGGGCAGCCCTGCTCGTTTTCAGCGATCCATTTTTTTGCGAAGCTGCCATCGCGGATTTCGGCGAGGATCTTACGCATCTCGTCGCGCGTCTGCGAAGTGATGATGCGCGGGCCGGCGCTGTAGTCGCCTTGCTCGGCAGTATCGCTTATGGAGTAGCGCATGTAGCTGAGACCGCCGCGATAAATCAGGTCCACGATGAGCTTGAGCTCGTGCATGCACTCGAAATAAGCGACTTCCGGCTGATAGCCGGCGGCGACCAGAGTGTCGAAACCTGCTTTGATCAGTTCGCTGACGCCACCGCACAGCACGGCCTGCTCGCCGAACAAATCCGTTTCGGTTTCTTCCGTGAAAGTGGTTTCGAGCACGCCGGCGCGGGTGGTGCCGAGGGCTTTGGCGTACGACAACGCAAGGGCTTTCGCCGTACCGCTGGCATCCTGTTCCACGGCAAGGAGGGCGGGCGTACCGCCACCTTCGACGAAGACTTCGCGGACGCGATGGCCGGGAGCTTTGGGAGCAATCATGGAAACGTCCACGGACGTGGGCGGCTTGATGGCGCCGAAACGAATGTTGAAGCCGTGCGCGAACATGAGAGTTTTGCCAGCTTTCAGATTCGGCTCGATGGCCTCGTGATAAATTTTGGGCTGCTTGGTGTCGGGCGTCAGAATCATGATTACGTCGGCCCACGCGGCGGCTTCCGCGGGAGTGTTGACGGTGAGGCCTTCTTTTTCAGCCTTGGCGCGGGACGCGCTGCCGGTCTGCAAGCCGACGCGGACGGACACACCGCTGTCGCGCAAATTCAGAGCGTGCGCGTGGCCTTGCGAGCCGTAGCCGATGATGGCGACTTTCTTTCCTTGAATGAGCGCCAGATCCGCGGAGTCATCGTAATAAAGTTTTGCCATAGTATTTTCCTCGGGCGGCGCGAGTGAGCCGCAAATTAATTTAATTTTCTATTTACGGATGAACGAACAAGCTACGTACTGGTGTCAGGTGCGAGTCGCAACGCCGTCGAGCGATTCCGATTTCACACCTTCCGATTCAGTCGCGCAGGGAGGGCGCAGCAGATCTCCTCCCCGGGTCATGGCGATTCTTCCGGTGCGGGCCATTTCCAGGACCCCGAAGGGGCGCAAAACTTCAAGCAGGCCGTCGATTTTGTCCACCGTGCCGGAAACTTCCAGAATCAGCGATTCGGGCGCAACATCGACGACGCGGGCGCGGAACACTTTAATCAACTCCATGAGGTGCGGGCGATTTTTCTGGTCGGCGGAGACCTTGATCAGCGCGAGATCACGATCGAGCACTGAACGGTTGGAAATGTTTTCGGCCAGCAGCACGTCCACAAGTTTCTCGAGGCTGGCTTCCAGGCGGTGCGCACCCTTTTCATCGGTGTGCGCCACAATGGTCATGCGCGCGACTTCTTCATTTTCCGTGGGGCCCACGGTCAGGGAATCGATGTTGATGGCCAGGCGCCGCGCCAGGGAAGAGACGCGATTGAGGACGCCCGGTTTGTTTTCCACGTAAGCGACGAGTGTTTGCATGTGCTCCTCAGTTTTCTTCATGGCTCAGTAGCGGTTTCCACCAGCGGGCTGTCCGGGCGGCGAATCATATCGTTCAGCGACGCTCCTGCGGCCACCATGGGGTAAACGGAATCTTCCTGCTCCACGCGAAAATCGAGCAGCACGGTTTCTTTGGACTCGCGCGCCGCGCGAATCGCGGGAACTACGTCGCCGCGAGTGGAGATGCGCTCACCGCGAATGCCGAAAGCGTTTGCCAGCGCCGCGAAATCAGGAGCGACCAGCGGCGTGGCCACATAGCGCTTATCGTAGAAAAATTCCTGCCATTGGCGGACCATGCCGAGAAAGCCATTGTTGATGATGGCGATCTTGATGTTGATTTTTTCCTGCACGATGGTGGCGAGCTCGCTCATGGTCATCTGAAAACCGCCGTCGCCGACGACCACCCAGACTTCCGCGTCCGGTTTCGCAAATTTGGCGCCGATGGCGGCAGGGAGAGCGAAGCCCATGGTGCCCAGGCCACCAGAAGTGATCAGGCTGCGCGGCGTGTTGTGATGGTAATACTGTGCTTCCCACATCTGGTGCTGACCGACGTCGGTGACGACCACAGCTTCGCCCTTGGTTTCTTTCCAGATGTCATTGATGACGTGCGCGGCGTAGAGATGGCCATTGTCGGGCAGGCTCTGGATATCACGCACCGCGGAATCGCCCTTCAGTTCATCAATGATGTGGCGAATCCAGGCGCCGTGATCGCGCGTTTCGATGTGCGGGATGAGTTTTTCCAGGACCTCGCGCGCGTCGCCGACGAGAGCGGCGTCCACTTTTACGTTTTTGTTGATTTCCGCGCGGTCAATCTCGATGTGAATCTTACGCGCGCCTTTCGCATAGGTGCGCAGGTCTCCGGTAACCCGGTCATCGAAGCGCATGCCCACGGCGATGAGCAAATCCGATTCCTGAATGGCGTTGTTGACCCAGGCTTCGCCGTGCATGCCCATCATTCCCAGATTCAGTGGATCCTGGGCAGGAAAGCAGCCGATGCCGAGCAACGTCATGGCCACGGGATAATTTCCGGCGCGCACAAATTGTTCGAAAGCTTTCATCGCGCCGGAAACCATGATGCCGTGGCCGGCGAGAATCAGCGGGCGCTTGGCGGTATTGAGTAACTCAATTGCGCGATCAAATTCTACCTGGTCGAATGTGTCGCGCTGACGCTTCGGCGGGAGCTTGGGAGGGCACGTGTCCCAGTTAAATTCGCAGGTGGCCTGCTGCGCGTCTTTAGTAATGTCTACGAGCACTGGTCCGGGCCGGCCGCTGGCGGCGATTTGAAACGCTTCACGCACGGTGCGCGCGATATCTTCCGCGCGGGTGACAATCACGTTGTGCTTGGTGATCGGCATGGTGATGCCGGTGATATCAATTTCCTGAAAAGCGTCGGAGCCGAGAACTTTGCTGCTGACTTGCCCGGTAATGCACACGACGGGAGAAGAATCGAGCATGGCGGTGGCGATGCCGGTAACCATGTTGGTGGCGCCCGGGCCGGACGTTGCCATCGCTACTCCCACTCCGCCACTGGCGCGCGCGTAGCCATCGGCCATGTGCGTGGCGCCCTGTTCATGGCGCACGAGAATGTGGTGAAGCTTAGATTTTCCGAGCGCGTCGTAAACGGGAAGAATCGCGCCGCCGGGGTAACCAAAAATGTGGCGGACGCCCAACTTGGTCAACGACTCGCACAGAATTTCCGCGCCGGTCAACTTCATAGGGTCCTCGCATTCGTCCCAGGTCGCACAGTGGACGGCAAAGTTTGTGGGAGAGCAGTAATCGCGCCGAGCGCGGAGGAAGAAACCAGGAAAGCGTACTTGGCCATCACGCCGCTAGTGTAACGTGGAGCGGGCGCGCGCCAAGCGGCAAGTCTGCGCTTCATTTCCACATCGGTGATTTCCAGATTTAAGGTTCGCGCCGGCAAATCAAAAATAATGATGTCGCCTTCGGCCACCGCGGCGATCGGTCCGCCGTTGGCAGCTTCGGGTGCGACGTGGCCGGCCATGAGGCCATGAGTGGCGCCGGAAAATCGTCCGTCGGTCAGCAGCGCAACGGAATCTCCCAGACCTGCGCCCACCAAAGCGGCGGTTACTGCGAGCATTTCACGCATGCCAGGACCGCCCTTCGGCCCTTCGTAGCGAATGACCACTACGTCGCCTGCTTTGATGTTTCCTTTTTCCACCGCGTGAAAGGCCGCTTCTTCGCCATCGAACACGCGCGCCGCGCCGCGAAAATTCTGCACGTCGTGACCAGCGACTTTGACGACGCAGCCTTCAGGTGCAAGATTACCTTTAAGAATTACTAGCCCGCCGGTCGGTTTCAGTGGAGCGCTCAGCTTGCGGACGACTTCCTGTCCGGGCGTTTCTTTGGCAGAGGTAGCTTCTTCGCCGATAGTGCGGCCGGTGACGGTGGGAGATTCCCCCCGCAAAATTCCTGCTTCAAGCAGGCGCTTTGCGACGAGCGCAGTGCCGCCTGCTGCGTAAAGGTCAGTGGCAACAAATCGTCCTCCAGGTTTCAGATCAGCAAGGATGGGAACATGCGAACTGATGCGATCGAAATCGTCAATGGAGAGAGGCAGTCTCGCTTCGTTAGCGATGGCGAGTAAATGCAGGACGGCGTTGGTAGAGCCGCCGGTGGCTGCTACGCCCGCGATAGCGTTTTCGATAGACGTTTTTGTAATAATGTCGGACGGCAAAACATTTCGCCGCAAAAGGCCCACGACCATTTCTCCCGCAACGTGCGCGGCGTTGGCCTTCGTGCCGTTCGTTGCAGGAGTGCTGGACAGTGCCATCGGCGCAATGCCAAGGAATTCGCAAACCAAGGCCATGGTGTTGGCGGTGAATTGTCCGCCGCAGGCTCCCGCACCGGGACAAGCGGCGCTTTCGAGCGCGTTGAGGCGCGCGTCGCTCATTTCGCCGCGGTTGTAGGTCCCCACAGCTTCGAAAACATCTTGGATGGTGACGGAGTGACCTTCAAACTGTCCGGGAGCGATGGAGCCGCCGTACAAAATGAGTCCGGGAATATTCAGACGGGCGAGTGCCATGATTCCGCCGGGAATAGTCTTGTCGCAGCCGACCAGTACAATCAGCGCGTCGAAAAGATTTCCGCGGGTGACGAGTTCTATGGAGTCGGCGATGACTTCGCGGCTAATCAGCGAAGTGCGCATGCCTTCGGTGCCCATGGTGATGCCATCGGAAATGGAGACGGTGTTGAATTCCAGCGGCACACCGCCCGCCGCGCGAATGCCGTCTTTGACATATTTGGCCAGTTCGCGCAGGTGATAGTTGCACGGGCCGATCTCGATCCAGGTGTTGGCGACGCCGATCAGTGGCTTCTTGAAATCACTGTCGCTCATGCCGGACGCGCGCAGCATGGCGCGGGCAGGGGAGCGATTGGGGCCATCCACCAAGGTGTGGCTTCGCGGTCTGGGAAGCGAATTCTTCATTTCAGGCATCTGGGGCAATTGCGGCACTTCTGCCGCTTGGGCAGTCTCCGGTTGCACTTGCAGGATTTTGTGAGCACAATTAGCTCAGCTTCCACATTGAACGGCCAAACCAGAAATATTCTCATGACCCGAACGAGTGGGGTCGTGGGACCAGCATGAGCCGAAACGACTCATAGATCAAATTAATACTTTTCAAGCATCAGATAAATTAGACTTATAACTCATCCTGGGTCATAGCGCCGGCCGCCTAAATGCATCTTTCGATTGCACCAGCGCATCCTTAAAAGCAAGTCCCAATCACCAGATCGCAAGGTTTTGGGAGTACCTGGCACACCTATGGCGCAAAGCACCGACGTTTTCATAATTGGCGGCGGGCCGGCTGGACTCGCGGCCGCTATCGCTGTAAAGCAGCGAGGTTTGGAAGTAATGGTAGCGGACGGAAACAGACCGCCTATAGACAAACCGTGCGGTGAAGGGTTGATGCCCGATTCCATCGCGGCCCTCCGGCACCTTGGTATCGTACTCGGGTGTGAGGACGGATATCCACTTCGCGGAATAAATTTTGTGGACCATCAGCACTCCGTGGCTGCCAGGTTTCCCAGTGGAGCGGGTGTGGGTTTGCGCCGCACCGTCCTGCATCGAAAAATGCTGGATCGCGCGGAGGACGTGGGAGTTCGATTTCTGTGGAGCACCCCGGTCACAGGTATTGAGGCAGGATTCGTCAAGCTTGCGGGCAGAGATGGAGTGGCCAGCCGGTGGATCGTCGGTGCGGACGGCGGACAATCGCGGGTCAGACGTTGGGCGGGATTAGAGAGTTCTGGCCGGCAGAAGGCTCGCATCGCTTGCCGCGCACATTTCGCGGTGGCGCCGTGGTCCGAGGGCGTGGAAATTTACTGGGGCGACAACGCTCAGGCTTATGTTACACCGGTGTCGCCCGTCGAAGTTTGTATCGTGGTGGTTTCAAACCAGCCGACCCGCGATCTGCTATCAGCATTGTCGGAATTTCCGGAGCTGACGCGAAGACTAAACGCCCAGCGCCCAGCGCGACCGGAGCGTGGCGCGTTCACGACCATGCGCAGTTTGAAAAAAGTATGTAGCGGCAATGTGGCGTTGATTGGAGACGCTTCCGGCAGCGTGGACGCTATTACCGGAGAGGGTCTGAGCCTGAGCTTCCAACAAGCAGAGGCGCTGGCGCAAGCCATTGCGGAAAATGATCTAACAACTTACCAATCCGCGCATCGGCAATTAGCCCGGCGGCCAACGTTCATGGCCCGGCTGTTGCTTTTACTAAACGGGCGTCCTCGCTTGCGTCGTCGAACCTTCAAAGGGTTCACAAATCATCCGGAGTTGTTCGCGCGCTTGATCTCCGTACATGTAGGAGAAACTTCGCCGGCGCATTTTGCGGCAACTGGCGCGATGTTGGGGTGGAACTTCCTGGCCTCGTAGCGCCGGTACTTTTTGCCGAGGTTTCAAAAATCCCCCCACCGCGCGAGAATGACGTCGGGAGTCCACGTATTCCGTGATCCAGCCAGATAAAAGAAAGTTAATGCAGGGTTAATCGCTTCTCGACCTATCCTTCGGAGAGCATAGCTGCTCGTGAAATCGTCACCGTCGATGCCAATGAATCGCACGGCGACCTTCAATCACGCAACTCCCATAACGTTTGCAAGTCGTGATTCTAGGGATGGAGTGAATGGGATTTTCTTGCCTCAAGTTTGTAAAAAAAGTGCCGGGCCCATTGTTTTTGGTCGTTCTCGGCGGAGCGGTTTGCGGACAAGTGCAATCGCAGAATGCTGCAGCCACTGCGCCGGCAGTTCAATCTCCGCCATCCCAAGGCGGGAATGCCGCGTTACACCTGACTTTTCAGGGGGCTCTAGAGCTGGCGCGAAAAAATAGCACGCGGTTTCAAGCAGCGGTTACCAACTTTGCCGTAGTGCGCGAGGACCGCGCCCAGGCGCGTGACGCGCTGTTGCCTTCCGCCAACTACAACAACTCGGCGATTTACACGCAGAGCAGCGGCGCATTGCCGGCCGCTGTTTCCGGGGCACCTCCGGTAGTTTTCATTGCGAATAATGCGGTGCACGAGTATTTGAGCCAAAGCAATGTGCATGAAGCCATAGATGTGGCGGTGTTTGCCAACTGGCGACGGGCCTCAACCGCTGCTGCGGTGGCGCGCGCGCAGATGGAGATCGCCGCTCGCGGATTAGTGGTTACCGTGGCGCAGAATTACTACAAAGCAGCGGCTGCCGAACGCAAATTGGAGACAGCGCGGCGCGGTGCGGACGAAGGCGACCGGTTTTTCAAACTGACCCAGGATCTGGAAGGCGGTGGCGAAGCTGCACATGCCGACGTGGTCAAAGCGGAGTTGCAAATGCAAGAACGGCGCCGGCAACTGCAGGAAGCGCAACTGGGGCTATTGAATACGCGCCTGGATCTGGCTGTGCTGATTTTTCCAAATGTGAATCAAAACTTTGAAATTGCCGACGACCTGCACGCCGCGGCGCCGTTACCTACTATCGAAGATATTCAGCAGCTTAGCACGCATGACAATCCGGATTTACGCGCGGCCCTCGAGACGGTGCGGGAGGCGGGCTACGACGCCTTCAGCGCGCGGGCGGGCTACCTGCCGGCGCTGACATTTGATTATTTTTACGGAATCGACGCGCCAAATTTCGGCGTCAATACGGCTGTTAATCCCGGGAATCAGAAATTCTCGAACCTGGGTTCGTCGGCGATCATCACGCTGAATATTCCCATCTGGAATTGGGGCGCGACGCAGAGCAAGGTCCGTCAGGCGGAACTGAAGCGGGAGCAAGCCAAGCGGGAATTGTCGCTGGCCCAGCGAAAGCTGGTGGCGGACATTCAATCTCTATACGCCGAAGCGAGCACGGCCTTGAACGAACTGGAGGGCTTGCGGCGGTCGGCGGAATTGGCGGAAGAAAGCCTGCGGCTGATTATGCTGCGCTACAAGAATGGCGAGTCCACGGTTCTGGAAGTCGTAGACGCGCAAACGACATTCGCTACCGCAAACTCTGCCTACCAGGATGGCGCGCTGCGTTATCGCGTGGCGCTGGCGAGCCTGCAAGTACTGACGGGCGTGTCCACGAATCCATGAAAAAAATAGTGAGGATTGCTGCGTTCCGGAATCTTGACCACACGGCGGTTGCAGCGGTTCTGCTGGCCGCCATGCTCGCGGGCTGCTCTAAGACAGAAACGGAAAAGGAACCTGAGGTCAGCGTGCAGACGGCTTCCGCGGAGCGGAAGGACATCTCGCAAATTGTTACCGAAGAAGTGGTGATCTTTCCTCTTCAACAAGCCACGGTGGCGCCGAAGATCACCTCCACGATCAAGCAGTTCCTGGTCCAGCGCGGCAGCCGCGTAAAGAAAGGGCAACTTCTCGCGGTGCTGGAAAATGCGGATCTGGCAGCCGCGGCGGTATCCAGCAAGGGTGATTTTCAGCAAGCGGAGGCGGCGTACGCGACCAGTGTGGGAGCCAGCATTCCGCAGCAGATACAGAAGGCCGAGCTGGACGCGGGCTCGGCCAAATCAGCGTTTGATGCGCAGGGAAAAATCTACAACAGTCGCAAAGAATTGTTTCAACAGGGCGCTATCCCGCGCCGGGAACTGGATGCCGCGGAAGTGGCGCTGGTGGCGGCGCGCAGCCAGAACGATCAAGCACAGAAACAACTGGCGGACTTGCAGCGCGTGGGCAAAGAGCAGGCGCTGAAATCGGCGCAGGGCCAGAAATTGTCCGCGGAAGGGAAGTATCTCGGGGCCCAGGCGCAGCTGAGTTATTCGGAGATCAGAAGCCCAATAGACGGCGTGGTAACGGACCGACCGCTGTACGTCGGTGATGTGGCGAACGCCAATCAGCCGCTGCTTACGGTGATGGACACTTCGAAACTGATCGCCAAGGGGCACCTTTCACAATCAGAAGCGGTGCAGCTGAAAGCCGGGAACGCTGCGGAAATTAAAGTTGCGGGCGTTGAGGAATCCATCGAAGGAAAAGTGACGCTGGTCAGTCCCGCGCTGGATCCTGGAAGCACCACGCTCGAAGTGTGGGTGGAAGCGATCAAGCCCAACGCGGCGCTGCGACCGGGAATTACAGTGCAAGCGGAAATCCAGGCCAAGACCGATAAGAACGTGGTGGCCGTGCCGGTGAGCGCGGTTTTCAAAAATGCTGAAGGCGGATCGGACTACGTGCTGCTGGCGGGTGCGGATAATAAGGCGCACTTCAAGACCGTGCATGTGGGGATCCGCAACGCTCAGTTCGCCGAAATTGTCAGCGGTATCAAAGAAGGCGATCCGGTGATTATTAGCGGCGGCTACGCGATACCCGACGGAACAAGAATTAGGGCCGAAAAACCGGAGGCACCGGAAAAAGAAGGCCCAGCCGGAGACAAGAGTGACAAAAAAGGTGGTGCCGCAGGAAAAACAGATGACAAGGGAAAAGAGTAGCTCACATGGATTCCCGCCAGTCTAGGCCGCGAGGCGAAAGAGAGGCTGAGCAAGGGACCCCATGGTTCCAGCGGCTCTCTCGCCCCGTACTTTTCCTGATCGTTAACCTGGCGCTGGTGGGCGCTTACTTCGCATTTACCATTCCGGTTGCGGTATTTCCCAACACGGATTTCCCCAGAATTGTGGTGGGCATCGACAACGGTGTGATGCCTATCGATCAAATGCTGGTGACCATCACCCGGCCAATCGAGGAGGCCGTCAACAGCGTTCCGGGCTTAACGAAAGTACAATCCATCACCAGTCGTGGTTCCGCGGAAGTAGGCCTGTTTTTTGAATGGAAATCCGACATGGTGCTCACCCTGCAGCGCGTGGATGCGGTTGTGGCGCGTTTGCAGTCGGAGTTGCCGACGACAGCAAAGCTGGAAACGCATCGCCTCACATTCGCAACTTTCCCGATTATTGGCTATAGCCTGACTTCAGACACCGTTCCCGCCAGTAAACTTTGGGAATTAGCGACCTACGATCTCAAGCCGCGAATCAACCGGCTCGACGGCGTAGCGTCTGTCTTAGTGCAGGGCGGAAGAGTTCCTGAATTTCAAATCATGCCGGATCCGGCCCGTTTAATTTCCAGCGGCGTGACGGTTCCGGAGATTCTGGATACTTTGCGGCGCACCAACCTGGTGGATTCGCCGGGCCTGCTGGAATACAACCATCAGCTTGTTCTGGGTTTGGTCAGCGGCCAGGTGCGGACGCCCGAGGAGATCGGGCAAATTGTGGTGAAGAATTCAGCGGCAGGCGTCCCCATTCGCATAGGAGACATCGCCTCTGTGGGTCCTTCTGTGGCGCCCGTGTACACCGTGGTTACTGCGAATGGCAAACCTGCGGTGCTGCTAAGCGTCAACCGGCAACCGGATAGCAACACCCTGGATGTCGCCGATGAAGTTCACCGCCAGATTGCGGAGTTGCAACCCAAGCTACCACCGGGAATACACCTCGAAGCGTTCTACGACCAGTCCGCGATCGTGCAGGACTCGATTGCCAGCGTGCGCGATGCCGTGCTGATCGGGCTGCTGTTTTCGTCGGTCATCCTGGTATTGTTTCTGCGCGATTGGGGCACGTCTCTGGTTGCGGGTCTGGTGATTCCCGCTACTCTGCTCATCACGTTTATCGTATTAAAATTCACCGGGCAAAGTTTTAACTTGATGACGCTGGGTGGTCTGGCGGCCGCGGTAGGCCTGGTGATCGACGACGCCATCGTGGTGCTCGAGAATATCGTGTTGCATCGCGATGCGGGCCAGAGCCGCTTCCAGGCCATTGCCAGCGCATTGCGGGAACTCACCAAACCTCTCATCGGTTCGACGATTACTCCCATCGTCGTGTTTCTTCCACTCATTTCCATCACGGGGGTGACCGGTAGTTTTTTCAGAGCATTGGCGGTGACGATGACGGTTTCGCTCTTCACGTCGTTGCTGCTGGCATTTACATGGACGCCGACACTTAGCCTGTACCTGGTGCGCCGTAAAGATTCGACCAATGCGCCTGTTCTGGCTGGCGCTGTGGCACAGGGCGGCGCCGACAATATGGCGGCTATATTAGCCGCCGAAGAAGCGCACCTGTCCGGTTTCTTTGGCCGCATCGTTAATCTTTACGGGCGCGTTATGGAATCGGTTTTGCGGCGTCCGATCCTGCTGATCGCCGGATCGGTGGTCATCGTGGGCCTATCGGTGGTGTGCTACAAATTTCTGGGCAGCGATCTTCTCCCGGAAATGGACGAAGGAGGGTTCATCCTCGATTACTTCACTCCACCGGGAAGCTCACTACAGGAATCCAACCAGATCTTGCAGCGCATCGAGGCAATTGTCCGAGCCGTGCCGGAAGTTGAAAATACCTCGCGGCGGACCGGGCTCCAGCTTGGGCTGGCGGCTGTCACGGAAGCGAATCGCGGGGATTTCACTGTAAAACTGAAACGTGATCGCAAGCGAGGCATTGATGAAATTATTTCCGGCATCCGCGGCCAGGTGGAAGAGACGGAGCCAGAAGCTAAGGTGGAGTTCGTCCAGGTGCTTCAGGATATGATCGGTGATTTGACCAGTCAGCCCGAACCGGTGGTCATCAAGCTATTTTCCGAAGATGCCAAACTGCTTGCCGAAACGGCGCCGAAAGTCGCAGACACGATCGGCAAGATTCATGGCGTCGTAGATGTCTTGAACGGAATCGAAAATACCATCAGCGGTCCGGCGGTCACCTATCAGATTAATCCGAGCGTGGCGGCCCGCGCCGGATTCACACCTGAGGAAGTGACACTGAATGCCGCCGCGATCCTCGAAGGCCAGCCGGCGGCGTTACCAGTAGTTTTGAATGACCGCCCGTACACTATTCGGGTCAGGTTTCCGGAGGCCAACCGCGCCTCGCTTGAGCAGATGAGTAACACCCTGTTCGCTAGTTCCACAGGAAAAACAGCCACGCTCGGTTCGCTGGCAAGCAGGAACGTGGAAGAAGGACAGACGGAGATTCGGCGCGAAAATTTGCAGCGCCTCGTCGAGGTTACCGGCCGTTTTGACGGCGTGGATCTGGGCAGTGGAATCGCAGCGGTTCAGAAAGCAGTAGAGGGGATGAATTTGCCGCGTGCTATCCGCGTGGAGTATGGCGGCGTCTACCAGGAACAGCAGAAATCATTTCACGATTTGCTGATGGTGCTGTTCCTGGCTTTGCTGCTTTTGTTCTTGGTGCTGTTGTTTGAGTTCCGAACGTTCTCGGCCCCGGTCGCGATTCTGGCGTCCGCGTTGCTCTCAACCTTTGGAGGTTTCCTGGCCTTGCTGGTGACGCGCACAACTTTTAACGTGGCGTCGTTCATGGGCATGATCATGGTGGTAGGCATCGTGGCCAAAAACGGAATTCTACTGTTGGATGCTGAGCATCATTTCCGGGAATTGGGATTTGCGGCGACGGACGCCATGCTCCAATCCGGACGCCGGCGATTGCGGCCCATCGTGATGACTGCACTGGCCACGATTGCCGGCATGTTGCCGCTGGCATTCGCGATCGGGGCGGGCTCGCAGATGCTTCAGCCCCTGGCTATCGCGGTGGTGGGGGGACTGCTGAGTTCCATGGTGCTCTCGCTGGTGTTTACGCCAGCCATAAATTATTACCTGCAACCAGAAGCAGCCTGCAAACTGGCGGAAATTTCCACGCCCCGGGTACTTCGCCCTCAAAATTGAGGGCGCTTGAAGTGTTCGAAACGCCCTAATAAGCACGTTCTCTATATACTAAAACTGCCAGAGCTGTATGCGAATACTACTAGTTGAAGACGAAAGAAAGGTCGCAAGTTTTATCGCCCGCACGCTGCGGGAAAATGCTTACGCGGTAGACATTGCCGAGACGGGTGAGAGAGCTCTCGAGCTGGGCAAAGACGTAAGCTACGACGCCATTCTGCTGGACGTCCGATTGCCCGGGATGAATGGAATTGAGGTGTGCAGGGAATTACGCCAGCGCGGCGTGGAGGCACCGGTCTTGATGCTGACTGCCCGCACGCTGGTGGAACAAAGGGTGGAAGGACTGGACGCTGGCGCCGATGACTATTTAACCAAGCCATTTGTCCTAGCGGAATTTTTGGCTCGCGTTCGAGCGCTCGTTCGGCGCGGGTTTCACAAGGGCAATGCGCGGCTGCGTTATGCGGATCTGGAGCTGGATCGTCATCGCCGTCGCGCCACGCGGGGGAAAGAAATCATCCCGCTTACCTCCAAGGAATTCGCCCTGCTGGAACTTTTCCTGCTACATGCCCCCGATTTAGTTACGCGCAGCGAAATTGTCGAGCATGTGTGGGATTATCATTTCGACAGCGAAACAAATCTGGTGGAAGTGTATATCAATCGATTGCGGCAGAAGATCGACCAGAACTCGACGCCTAAGCTTATTCACACCGTGCGAGGGGCCGGCTATCGACTGGGAATGCCGGAAGAATGAAAGCGGGCACTTTACGCTTTCGAATGATCATTTTGTTTTGCTCGGTTGTTGCCGGTCTGCTCGCTGTTTCCTACCTCGCGTTCTGGGCCCTTCTGGACAGGGAGGTTCGCGCACAGTTGAACCGTCAACTCCAGGAAACTGCCCGTCCCATCATTGCGGATTTAATCGCAGAGCCCGACGTTGAAGATGTAAATAATCTCAACATTGCAGACGAGTTTTTTGAGTTGCTCGATTCCAAGGGCACCGTGCTGCAGCGTTCAAAGAATCTTCCAGCCCCACTTAACTTCAGCGAAATTGATCTTCGGGTTTCACAGCCGACATTTGGGACCGGTGATCTCCCGGATGGTAGCCACGTGCGGATGGCCCTGCTTCCTTTTCATCAGGTAAACGAGTCCCGGATTCTGGTCGTGGCGCTGAAGAGATCGCGTTTCGGGAGCACGCTGGAGAACTTCGGAAGCGCGGCGTTTATTATTTTCCCCCTCAGCCTGTTGCTTACCGCCGGGATTTCTTTCTTCTACGTTGGTAAAAGTCTGCAGCCCATCACCGCATTAACGCGTCATGCTGCGTTGATGACCAAACGGGTGGCCACTCGTGAGGGTTTCTGGGCTCCATTGCCGGTGTCCAGCCGCCATGACGAGTTGAGCCTCCTGGCGCAGACCATTAATCAGCTTCTTGAGCGGGTGGATTCTTCTGTTCGCCCGCTTCGGCAATTTGTCACCGATGCCTCTCATGAATTGCGCACACCACTTTCTGTCTTGCACGGGGAAACCCAGTTGCTGCTTTCAAAACCTCGCAGCGCGGAGGAATATCGCAATTCGCTTTGCGAGTTCGATGAGGAATTCAAGAAGTTGACCCACATAGTGGAAGGGTTATTCACGCTTTCCGTGGCCGATGCCGGCCAGTTACGGCTGACACAAGAGCCGCTTTATCTCGATGAAGTGCTGGAAGAAGCCTGCGCGCTGGTGAAGGCACGCGCAGACGCCAGAGAGATTTCATTGGTCAGAGAACTTGAGACGGATGTGCCTTACCTGGGGGATGAAGCGTTCTTGCGGCAGTTATTCCTGATATTTCTCGACAACGCCATTAAGTACTCCGGCAGCGGCACATCCATCAAAGTTCGTCTCGCAAAAGATGAGCGGGCAATAAGAGTTAGTTTTGAGGATCAGGGCATAGGCATTTCTGTGAAGGACTTGCCTTTTATTTTTGAACGGTTCTACCGTGCCGGCTCTTCCAGCAACGGAGGTCCGCACCAAAGTGGTGGACTCGGGTTGGCAATTGCCAGGTCGGTGGTAGAAGTCTTAGGCGGCTCAGTAGACTGCCAGAGTACTCTGGGAAGCGGATCAATATTCACTGTTACTTTACCGGGCACCGCGGTGCATGTAGCTCAACCTGCCTGAAACCGACGACTGTGTTCCGTGGTTGAGATAGAGTGTTGGTAGCGATCCATCGGCGCCGCATGCTGATTTGTCGAGGGAACATTCGCCAAGTATGACGCACGCCGCCCTAACCCATACGTTTGCCACGTTGGCGATGCTGCTGGCTCCCGTGGTCACCCAGCAGGCACAAACTTCCCAGCCGCGCGGGCCGCAAAGCTCCCATCAGTTTGTGTTGCGAGTGGACCCGGCGGAGAGCAGCATCCACTGGACTGTGGATTCGAGTCTGCACACCGTACACGGAACATTCCATGTTAAGCGCGGAAGCGTCAGTATAGATCCAGCAACCGGAAAGGCCTCGGGAGAAATCGTCGTTGACGCCAGCAGCGGGGAAAGCGGCAACGATTCGCGGGACAAGAAAATGCACAAGGATGTTCTAGAGAGCGACAAATACGCGGAGATCATTTTTCGCCCTGATCGTGTAGACGGAACGATCGCGAGGCAGGGAAATTCGAACCTGACACTCCACGGGACGTTTTCATTGCACGGCGCGGAGCACGAGTTCAGCGCCTCAGCCAAGGCGGAGTTGAACGCGGATCACTTCAAGGGGTCGGCGGCGATCAGCGTGCCCTATATCGAGTGGAAATTGAAGAATCCGAGTAATTTTCTACTCAAAGTAAAACCGGTAGTAGAGGTTGAGGTGGAGTTGGCCGGATCGGTTCAGGCAACGGGCGCTCATTGAGCGGCGATGCGCTCAGCGGTTTAGTATTCCGCGGGAACTGAAAATTCCAAAATGCAGGATGGTCAAGAGGCGCGGCGCTGACTGTGTATTTTGCTGCCCACTGCGCTGAGGTCGCGTAACTGTGTAGGGCCTATGGGAGCCTGAAGCCAGCGCACCGCGCTGGTGACCAGTTCGTAGGAATCCTGTCGCAGACGCTGCCTAGAGCGCAGTAAAACGGCGGTGCCCAGGGCCAGCGAGAGCGCGCAGAGCAATAATCCTGCGAAGGCCACCACCATGAGTCCGGGATGCTGCCAGCTTTGTGCCGAATTCAATTTTCGGGCGATGAGGTACAAGACCGCAGCCGCCGCTGCGGTGGCCAAAAATGTTTTCCCGTACAGCTCTGCACTGAAAGTTTGCTTGCACCATTCCCGAAACTGGCCGGCCCGGGTGCCCGTTGCGTTGGCGAGTGCAGAGGCGCGGGCTCCGAGGCGGGGCCCAGCCAGATTGGAAAGGGTCCTCATTCCCGGCAGGGCAGCCCCGTGGATGCGCCGGGCTAATCCAGCTGTTCTATTCGCCAGTTGCAGCTCTTCCAACAATCGCCGCAAATGCCCCAGGCGTGCGCCCAGATCAAGGCGATCGAATTTAATCTTCGCGCGGGAAAGAACTGCCTGGAAAAACTTCCGCGATCGGCTGCGCTTCATTCTCCAATACTGCACACGATTGTCGACAAGCGGATGAGAGAGAGGGTGAGTTAGAGAAGAGGTGGAAGCAGCAGGAGTGCGGACATCCACGTTGCTGAATGCTTGCGACGGACGTGCGTCGCCATGAGTCTCCGGGCGAACGCTGAGTTTTTGTTGCGCCACAATAAACGGAGTCGCTTTGTGTGTTTCTCCCCACGCGTGTGCCTGGTCGGCGTCCGCTTTGATTTGTGCAAGGAGCGCCCCGAGATCCGGAGCCTCCAGGGGCTGAGTGATAGTTCGCATCCGCGGGGACATCGGCCGAAAGTCGTCAAATTGCATTTCGCGCGCCACTTCTTCGATGATGCCAGCTGGGATGGAGCTTCGCTGTTCGACGTAGGCGTGAATCAGCGCGTTGTCGCACAACAGATTAATTACCCTGGGTATGCCACGGGAAAAATTGTGGATCGTTTCTACCGCTTCGGGCAGGAATATCGCCGCATTTTTCGAACCAGCGGTATGCAATCGATCTTCTATGTAAGCGCCGGTCTGCTGCAAACTGAGTGGTGCCGTTCTGCAGCGTATGGAAATGCGCTGGTGCAATTGCCGCAGGTCTGGGCGCTTCAACTTCAATTCTAATTCCGGCTGGCCAACCAGAACAATTTGCAGTAATTTTTCGCTGGGCGTCTCCATGTTGCATAGCAGCCGAATTTCTTCCAAGACGTGCACCGGCAGGCCTTGAGCTTCGTCAACAATCAAAACCACCAGGTCGTGTGCGCGAAACCGTTCCAGGAGCCAGTCATTGAAACAGAGCAGGGGATTGGCCTGCACTTGCGGCGTGACGGCAATTTCGAAATCAGAAATGATGAAGTCGAAGAGCTGGTCGGCGTCCAGGTGCGAATTAAAAATGAATGCGGTACGGGCGCGCTTGTGTTCAAGCCACAGCAACAAATGATTTATAAGGGTGGTTTTACCGGTACCGGCCTCGCCGGTCAGAAGCATCAGCCCTTTGCGGCTCTCTATACCATACGTCAACTCGTCAAGGGCCTGGCGCATCTGCGTCGTCAGGTAAAGATAAGCGGGGTCAGGATTTACGTTGAAGGGATTCTTCTTCAGTCCAAAAAAGGTTTTGTACACGACGGGTCCGTCCGGTCAAACTCGGCGGGCCGCGGCGGGGAACGGACATGGTCACCGAGAAGGGCTACTCTCCCACACTCGTCGGCGAAGGGAAAGTCGGGAATTTCCTGTATTGCGTCTGCCAAATTGCACGCCTCTTCCGGATAGAACTCTGCTTACCCGCCCCCTAACAGATTGTAAATAAATTACTTAAGGTAGTACTGGTATCCGGTTGTGAACCCTCGGGTGAACGCCTTATTGTCCGCTTCGATTCGTTATGGCCCACTGAAATTCGCGCGTGTCTCCTTTTTCTCAGGCTTTTTCGGGGCTAACTTTGCCGCTCAACGCCAATAGTGAAAACTCGACGCGAGGAACGCCTGCGGGTGGTTGCTTCGAAGATTTGTCGGCACGGCGGCCAAAAGTGCAGATCGTCTTTTCTCACCGTGACCCGTCCTTGGTGGAGCGCTGCGTAAATGAATTGAACCGCGTCGGTTTTTCCGTGGATTCTCACCTCGTGCCGGACGCTTCCGTAGTTGCGCGTCATCCGCAGTGGCAGTCTTTCGATACTGCGGTGTGCGAGTATCCCGCTGATCCCACGGAACAAAGAAAAGTGTTGTCGTTGCTTGGCGAAACGCGTCGCGACCTTCCGGTCATCCTGCTAGCTGACAACCTCTCCAAAGAAGCGGTGGCGACGTTGCTGCTCTATGGCGTTTCCGAGTGTGTAGACAGCGAATCGATCGGGCATCTGCCGGTGGCCATTCGCCGGGTGTTGAACGAGCGCTCGTTGCGCCGTGAGCGGGATCGTGCAGAAAAAGAATTACGCAGGCTGGAGGCTCAATACCGCGCGCTGGCGGGAAATCTGAGTTACGGGATCTGCCGCTGCGGCACCGACGGTGCCTTTCTTGATGTGAATCAGGCGCTGGTCACCATGATGCGATATTCGTCGCGCGAGGAACTGCTGGGCGTCAACATAGCCAGCACGATTTTCGCCGACCCGGATAAGCGCTCCCAGTTGCTCGGTGAATCCAAGGAGGGCCCGTCTGACCCCGTCGAAGCGGACTGGCCCCGTAAAGATGGAACCAGCCTGAAAGTGAGATTGAGCGCGCAGGAAATTCTGGGCGAGCACGGACAGCGAGGCACCTACGAGGTAATCGTCGAAGACATCACCAAGCAGCGTCAATTGGAAGACCATCTGAGGCGCTTGGCGGCCAGCGATCCGCTGACGGGCCTGGCGAATTACCGGCACCTTATTGATGCTCTGGACATGGAAATCCGGCGTTCGAATCGCACCGGCAGGGAATTTGCCCTGCTGCTTTTCGACATGGACAGCCTGAAGCAGCTGAATGACAGTTACGGACACATGGCGGGCAGCCATGCGCTTTGCCGCACGGCGGATGCGCTGACATTATTCTGCCGCGACATTGATACTGCGGCGCGCTTTGGCGGTGATGAATTTGCGCTGCTGCTCCCGGAGACGGGCCTGGAGGCTGCGCACTCCGTGGCCCGCCGCATAAGCAGCAGCATCGCGGAAGACAGCAACGGACCGCACATTTCGGTGAGCGTGGGCGTGAGCGTTTATCCACAGCACGGAGAAAATGTAGAAGCCCTGGTATCCGCAGCAGACGCGGCCATGTACATCATGAAGCGCCAGCGGAAGCATCCGGCCACCGTCGCCGAATGATTGCACCTTACAATGTGTGTGATAGCGGACGAATCAGGGTTTGGCTGCGGCGGCCTGCTGGCGTTGAATGAGCCCGGAATCCACGACCTTTCCAACGCGAGAAACGGCCTCGAAATACATCTGATCATCCGCAATTTCTACCAGCAGGAAAGCCTGGTCGGTATCGAATCCGGCCGCAGTGATGCTGGAGCGGTCCAGCCCACCGGCGCGCAATTGACCCGACGATCCTTCGGTGAAGTAGTAGATGCCCTTCTGCGGCAGGACCCGCTCGTAAATGTGCTCATGGCCGGCGAAAACCACATTCACGCCGTACTTTACAAAGATGGGTTCGAGCAACAAGCGCAGGTCGGTAGCCGGGCCATGCTTGCGTGCGGATGAATACAGCGGGTGATGGAAGAAACATATTTTCCACTCATCCTTGCCGGCGCTCTGCAATTCTTTCTGCAGCCAATCCAGCTGCTTCGGATCCATGTAATTGCTATCCAGCGCGATGAAATGAGCATTGCCTTTTTTGAAGGAGTAATAATTCGCGCCGTTCATGTTGTAAGGCTTGTACTGCCGCTCGCTGGCGTCATCGTGGTTGCCGAGCGAGGCATAGAACTTGACGCCGCCATCCAGTAAGGTCTTGTAGGGACTGGCGAACTTTTTTTCAAAGTCCGAGGAGCTGTGTCCGCCGTATATGTTGTCGCCCAGGGTTATGACGAACTCGAATGGAAACGCTTTGCGCTGTTGAACCATTTGATCGGAGGTTTCGAACTCCGGCTTTTCGCCGGTGCCCATATCGCCGATGGCCGCAAAGCGCACGGAATTTGGTTTCAGCGGGAATTTGAACTCATCGGCTCGCGGGCCCCACGCCAGGAGCAGCAGCAATCCGGCAACAAGATATCGCCTGGAGATCATCATTGGTGATCTGGTTCTTGTGCGGGAATCACGCCGGTAAGGTAATCAAGCACGAGATTAGTTTTGACGTCGAGAAGGACCAGATCGTTGCTCACCGCGCGATAGGCCACTTCATCCGGTAATTTGGGAAGGTTTTGCAGTAGCGTCGGCGGTACGGAAGTGTACGGCACACTGGCGGGGTAAACCTGGTTGACTCGCAGGTGTACGTGTTTGAGTGGCGCACCTTGTTTCATGGTGGCTTGTGCGTGCGACGAATGCGGGCCCTGAAATTCGGTGGATAGGGTTTTACGGAACGCCTCGGCCGCGGCGGGAGTAAAAATGTTGCCGGGCTTGGCGTGCTCCCGGGCCGCCTTGATTTTTCTGGTCAACATTTTCTGGTGAGCCTCGATCAGTTCAGGCTCGTTAGTTGATTTCAGCTTCGGTAACTTTCCTTCCACCGACCGTTGGAGTTGCACATATTTCTGAACGCGGTCGGAAAATTCCTGAAAGCCGGGCGATTTCAGGTCCGGCGGCGGATTCTGGATTTGCGCCGCAAAAAAATGCAGGGGTACGAGGCTAAAGGCCGCCGCCAGGAACAGGCTGCCCAGGCGATTGGCTCGCTTTTCTGTAATAACGAACTGTCTCATAAGGCCCATGCAGCCTCCTGAAAGGTACGGTTACTTATTTTTCTCAGCCTTCTTTTCTGCCTCGTCCGCGTCGTCGGCCACTTCTCTGACCGCTTGCTTGATGGCTTTCTTGACCATTTTTTTCACTGCAGTTTTCACGCGTTTATCGCCCAAAACGTCGCCGCCCGCTTCGGCGACAGCTTTCTTGACGGCCTTTTTCACGGTCGCGGCCAAAGGGTGCAATTCCTTGGCCAGCGCTTTGGTGGCGCGTTGCACGTCTTTTGCAGGAGCTTCGGGGGGGGCGTCGTTTTTCGTGGATTTGTCGCTGGTCGCGTCCGTGGAGTCCCAGTCGGATTCAAAGCATTCCAGGAGCTGCTTCAGGATTTTGCCGTCGCGAATAATTAGTCCCAATTCGCGTCGAGAGTCCAGTTCGGCGGGACGCAGGCTCTGGCTGCCAATGAATACGCGCGTGCCATCGCTGATGATGGTGCGCGTGTGCAGCCGAATTTTGGTGAGCTTGGCAACTTGCAGGTTCAGCCGTTTGGCGGAATGGCCGATGATTTGTACTTCCACGCCGCTTTTGGCACGGTCCTGCAAAATGCGCATCATTTCCTTATCAGAAATCTCCGGATCGTAGATCAACAGCTGTTTCTTGGTGCGCTTCAGAAAGGCGCCCAGGCATTTGCGCGAATTCACCGGACTGACGATGAAGGTATCCAGCCCGGCGTTGTAAGACTTGCGGGCCGCGTCGGCTTCGAAAAGTTTCACAGCTTCCTGAACGAACTTTTTGTTGCGGGTGATGATCCCGAAGCCGCGACTGTGGTCAATGTCGAGGTGCGTGAAATTAAACGACAGCATGTACAAAACCTGACGATCGATAATCATCATTTTGTCGTGGTAACGGATGAGATCGTCCGCGGTTCTGGCCACGGTGATACCCGCTTCTAGGAAGCGCATTTCCAGAGCCCGCAAGTGTTTTTCGCCACCGCGATTTACATAAGCTATGAGCGCGGTTACCTTGACGCCCCGGGCCGCTGCGGCTTTGAGTTCAACTTCTACGTCAGCGCGATCGAACCGGAAAATCGCAATGTCCACGGACTTCTTGGCTTTCTTGATGGCGGTAAGCAGAGGAGCGGCGCCATCTCGCGGTTGAACGATCAGCTTCACTGGCGTTCGTCCCGGTCAGATGAGAAACGCATATTCACCGCGCTAGAGCGCATTCAATTCCGCAATTCTGTCCTGGATGACTCGGGAATACCGTTCGACTTCATCCTGGGAGTATCCGCCGGCGCGGAAGCAGTCGCGAATCTGTTCGGCACTGAGTTGCGCAAGCCTTTGCCCCAGCCATTTGGCATCGCCGCGTGGAATGTGTTTGGTGATGGCCTCCATGGAGCTGCGTTCATGGTAGTTCGGTATATCCACGGCAGTGATAAAAAGAGGCTTGCTGTGCAAGACAAAATCCACGTAGTCGGACTTAATTTCGTCAATGAATTTTGATTTCTCGAAATCTTTCAAGTTGCTCTTGGAGCGGTTCGCGGTGTTCCCGGTTTTGCCAAAGGTTGCGCCCACGTCGGTGACAGCGTAAACAGTCTGGTCTTCCATCTGGTATATGGAATTGTTGACGGTCTTGAGATCCCAGTTGTTCACGAGCGCCATCATCACGCGCAAGCCATTGAGTTCCCGGCTGCCCACAAAGGGATTCTTAGACCATTCCCAGGTGCCCAACTTCTTGACCTCTTTAGTGCGGCGTTCGAGTCTTGCGCCATGCACGATGCCGTCGTCCGTAACGAAGGATTCACCCTTTTTCAGTCTGGGCATACCTGCTACGGGCAGATCCTCCACGTAATAATCTTCGTCCACAAAATAGCCGGCTGCAAACAGCAATCGCGTCGCGGCGGTTTCGGCCCGCGGCTCTGGCCCCAGCTTTACGCGCCAGTGAGTGCCGGCGTCGTCCTCGACGTCAAATTTCGGGTTTGTGCCACTCTCGTCTTCCTTGCGGAATTTGTATTTCGCGCCCGGCTTGGGCGCGTCTTCTTTTCCGCCCGCCCCATAAAGCAGATTGAGCTGCGGGGCGTCCACGGTTTCGTGCCAGATGACCACCGGAACGGGAGTTCTGGATTCGATCGCTTTGCTGACAGGGTCTTGGGAAGATTGCGCCGCGAGCGTGGGCGCGAACAGCACAGCGAGTCCGGCGTAAGGAAGTATCCCGCGCACGGTGTTACGCCGTAGGCCCTTCGGCGTGTTCCTCAACTCCTTGTGAAGTTTGAATTTTATGCAATTCGGCATACGTTCCTCCGGCGGCCAGAAGTTCTTCATGTGTTCCTCGCTCCACAAGTTCTGAATCCTTAACCACGAATATGCAGTCAGCGTGCCGTATAGTGCCCAAGTGGTGGGCGATCAGCAGGGTAGTGCGTCCTTTCATTAAGCGATCGAGCGCTTCGATGACACTCTGCTCGGAAGCTGCGTCGAGTCCAGACGTGGGCTCGTCGAGAATAAGAATGGGAGTGTCGCGAACAATCGCGCGGGCGATAGCGATGCGCTGCCGCTGCCCGCCAGAAAGGGATATTCCTCGCTCCCCGACCATGGTGTCATAGCCTTCCGGCATTTTTTCGATGAACTCGTGGGCGTTGGCCAATTGTGCAGCGTCTTCAATTTCCTTGCGGGAAGCATCGGGCTTGCCATAGGCGATGTTTTCCCAGATGGTGGCGCGGAACAGCAGGGTGTCCTGCAAAACGAAACTGATTTGTTCGCGAAGAGATTTCAATTTGTATTCGCGAACGTCGCGGCCGTCGATTTTGACTTTGCCTGCGGTAGGATCATAAAAACGTGGGATCAAGCTGATCACCGTGCTTTTGCCGGTGCCGGAAGGGCCTACCAAAGCTGCAATCTGACCAGGTTCGATGATGAAATTTATGTCTTTCAAAACCTGATTTTCGCCGTCATAGCTGAAGTTGACGTGTTCGAATTCGATCTTGCCCTTAAACTTGGGAGCTTTTTTAGCCCGCGGCAGGTCACGAACTTTGCTTTCGATTTCCAGCACTTCCTGAATACGCTCGTAACCCACCCCTGCTTTCGAAACGGTGTCCGTAAGTTTGGAAAGGTCGCGCATGGGTTTGTACATTTTCCCGAGATACAGCAGGAAGACGATGAGTACGCCGGCGCTGAGTTGGCCATTCAAGACCAGGCGCGCGCCATAACCGAGTACCAGGCAGGTGCCGAGCGCCACGATTACTTCCACGAAGGGGGCAAGTTTGGCTTTCAGGCTGCGGGCTCTCAGAGCCGTTTCGACGTTTTCCAAACTTCGCGCTTCGAAGCGCTCCTGTTCGTAGTCCTCGCGCGCAAAAGCCTTCACCACACGAATGGAAGTCAGAACTTCCTGGACCACGGAGGTCAATTCACTTTCTTTCTTGCGCACCGCGCGAGAGTACTTTTTGATCCGGCGCGTGAACACGTAGACGAAGGCGAACAGCAACGGCGAGACGGATAGTGCGATGAGCGTGAAACGCCAGTTGATGTAAAACATGACGCCGATCATGCCCACCAGGGTGAGCACGTTCACGAGTATGCCGAGGAGCGCGGAGTTCACGAAATCCTGGACGGCGTTGATGTCGCTGGTGACGCGCGAAATTAGATCTCCGGTACGCGTCTCGTCGTATTCGGCCAGCGACAATCGCTGAATGTGGCTGTAGAGAAGGCGCCGCAAATCGTGCGTGACCCACTGGCTGACGCTAGTGGTGAGATATTTCTCGAAATAGGAGCTGACGGCCCCGACGATGGCGATGGCAGCCACCGCGCCAACCGCGAAATTCAGAATGGCGAGTTGATTGTCGCCGAAGAGCGACATAACCGGCCTGCCTATCCAGTCGGGCAGGCGTTTATGCTGCAGCAGGTTGTCTACGACGATTTTGACCGGCCACGGTTCCAGTACGTCGGTAAGCGTTTCGCCGAGCACAGCGACGAATGCCAGCGTCAGGGCAGTCCAATGCGGTCGCAGAAGATCGACGATCTTCAACTTGCTGGTCAATTTAAGTTTCGGTCTAGGTTTCTCTTTGCTCTCGGGCATTTATTCGCTGGGCGCTAGTTGAGACGCCTCCGCGGGCTGGCGGGGAACTGCCTTATCTACATGATACTTGGACGCGGGGCCGCTTTCAAAGTTATACGACCCGATTTCGGTTATCCGATACCATTTAGAATTAATGCCTGTTTGTACACGCGTAGCCGACGGGCGTGATGAGAGACGGTCTCGAGTGGCCAGCAGAAAAAGTTGAGTGATTCGAGTAAAATTGGGAGATGGAATTCAATATCGACTTACGGATAAGGCCATGGATCAAATCAAATCGCTGAGGCAGCATCTCGTTAAGCAGCTTGACGGCAATGAAGCACACGCCAGTTTCGACGATGCGGTGAAGGATATGCCCTTTGACCAACAGGGCATCAGGCCCAAAGGCGCAGAGCATTCACCGTGGGAGGAACTGGAGCACTTGCGCATCGCGCAGTGGGACATTTTCGAATTTGCGATGAATTCAAAACACCAGTCGCCAGAGTTCCCGGCCGGTTATTGGCCGAGTTCGCCGAAGCCGCCCAATGAAAAGGCCTGGGATCAAAGCGTCAAGTCGTTTCAGTCCGACCGCGAGAAATTCAAGAAGTACCTGACGGCTGAGTCCACCGACCTGTTCGCAAAAATACCGCACGGTGACGGACAAACTGTTTTGCGGCAGGCCATTGTGACCGTCGACCACAACGGATACCACATTGGCCAGCTGATATTGCTACGCAGGCTTCTGGGTGCTTGGGATAAGTAAATACTTGCCGGCCGCCCAATACGGGACATTGCTCCGTTTTGGAATGCATAGCCGGAGCTTTGTGGCGAAATAGTTGCCGAGTTAAACCTCGACGCGCATCTTTCGTTGTTATTTCACCAACGGTCATGCTCATGCATGTAAATCAGCGTGAGCATACCAGTCACCGAAACTCCCAGGCCGCGCATACAGTTGGTGAGCCAGCGGCGCAGCCAGCGCCTGGCGGTTTCGATCCCCATACGCGTGTTCGGGAACAGAGCAACCGGCGAACCGTTTGACGAAACCGGGACAACATTGGTTGTGAATGCGCACGGCGGACTGGTGGCCTTGAAAGAACGGGTTGTGAACGGCCAGGTCATCAAGCTGCGGAATATTTCTTCCGAACAAGAAATCGAATGCACCGTGGTTGACGTGGCGGTTGGGGAAGATGGCAGTCCGGAGATTGGCCTCGAATTCGTGCAGCCCAACGAAAAATTCTGGCATGTATCTTTCCCGCCTACGGATTGGAGTCCGCGAAGTCCCGAGGCGAAACGCTTCACCCGCACTATTTCCGGGCCGACCATCAATCCCGAGCCCACCAAGAAATAAGAGTGAACAAACGGGTGACCGGCCGCGGGCGTGGGAATTTTCCAAACTGACGCCTTGTTAGTTGGCATTGTAAAACAATCGCGATGGATGATCGTGGTTGCAGGAATCGTAATATTGCTGCGCTTATTTATCGGCATTGATCTTGCCTCGCAGCACAGTTACTGAAGCGCGCGGAAGTGTAAAAGTCGTCTGCGTGTTCGATTCAATCAGCGCGGCCGCAGGTGGATTGTCCGGGTCTGGATGGCTGTTCGGTCCGTCGTTGATCCACACATATTGATCGCTTCCGAAAGTGACCAAGGTCACTGGCCCATCAAAGTTAGCAGCTCGTTTTTGCCCGAACCTATCAAAAACGATGCGCACGATGTGGGAATTATCTTCATCGCGATTGACCAACATGATGGACCATTTTCCATCCGGGCGGCGGACAGCATAACTGGTCACCAGGGTATTTCCTTCCTCATCTTTAACATCTGTGGACGACGGGAACATGTGATGAACGCCGGCGCGGTGCTGCACCCATTCCAGGTTGATCATGTGCGCCGCAAAATAAGGCGAGGTGTAGCCTTTGATGTTGTAGTTTTCGTCGGAAACAAAATTGGACCAAGAAGCCCAGCCGAGGCAGCTGTCGTGGACATCCTGCGGCTGGATGGGCGAGTGATAAAACGCTGAACCGCCGCCTTCAAAGAAGGAACCCACGTTGTCGGCCAGCCACAGCGCCGCAAAGATGGTGGTCATCGGTCCGGTAAGGTTGGCGGCCAGGTGATTCTCGGTGACCATCAGAGGAACGTTTTTAGGAACACCATCCTCTCGCCACACTTGCAGGATATGTTTCATGAGCTGCGGTTCCTGATACAAAGTTTTCCAGTTTATCGTGCAAGGCTGAAACGGATAGTGTTCGAACGAGACGAACGACAAATCTTGAATCCGGCCGTGTTCTTTCAAGTATGCGACAAACCGGCCCATCCAGGACGTTCGGCCGCGGGAATCGGGCCACAAGCGGATGTCTTCGTTCACTCCTTCAAAAACGGGGCCACCCAACTTTAATTTTGGATCCACTTTGTGAATTGCGGCAGCCCACTGCAGGTAAAGTGCACCGTAATCTTCCGGCATGGCGTGCTTGCCGTCGGGCTCCTCACCCATTTCCACGTAGCCGATGCGATAGCCACGCTTTTCGATGTAGGCGATCTGCGCGGCGGCGTCATCCGGCGTGCCATATAGCATGGTCACGGGAATCATTGCCGGCAGATTGTTGGTCAAACCGCTACGAAAAAAAAGATCGAAGCCGCTGTGCTGATATTTTCCGCTGTCGTTCACATCTTCCGAGGAGTGCCATGGATCAATGGACGAAACGCAATAGGTGGTGGCCTGGTCCGCCGAAGCTTTTGCAGCCTCGACGAACTCTCCTGATGCATCAACGCTGCCGGCTTGGATGCTTTGAATAGCGTAGCCGACACAGTTGCGCACGTCCGATGAATCGTGTTCGTCGCACGTATTGGAAGATTCCTTCATCAGCACACGGATGTATTGAGTCGAGATCGGGGCGTCGCCTAGTTTCACGACGGCGATACCACCTTTGCCGCTTTCGACCACAGCCGCGGAAGAAATCTTCCATTCGCCTTTCGGGCCGCCATCAAAATCCAGCGCATTTGTGCCAATCCAGTATTCCACTTGGTATTTTGTGGCGTAGGGGCTGGCCCACTGGATGCGCACCCCGTTGACCGTCTTATCCTTTTTCAAGTCTACGACGACCCATTGGGGATGCAGCGCGTCGCTTTCGCCGGTGAACTTGCTCGTGAGGTAAGGGTGGCTCTTCCAATACGTAAGATTGGTCCCTTGAATGGGACGATCGCCGTCCGTTGCGAATCCGCGATGCGGCAGCGCGTACGCGAGGATGTAGCGAATCGGATCTTTTTGCTCCGCGCTGCCGGTGAAGTAGCCGCTTCGATGATTCGCATCGCTCCACGCGCCATTTTCGGTCCAGTGCCACGCAGCCATGCGTAGTTCGGTGTTGTTGCGGTAGGTGATGGGCCCCCACCCGGCCGAAAGCGACTCCTGCAAGATGTGCGGAGAATAAACTCTGTCGATATCCAGGCGCGACAAGACATCGATCGAGCTTCCCAGCGCACTGTCGGGATCGAACGCATTGATCTCGTGCGCAGGTTCGACGTCTACATGCACGGTGGCGGTCTGTACCTGGGCTGTATTGTTGTTGCTCTGCGACCGGGCTCGAGGCCCAAGCAGCAACGGAAACAAAATTGCGATTGCCGCGGCAACTATCCGCACCGACAATTCGCTTGCGACGCGCATTCTATTTCCTCCGACGTGCCGATGGATGGTAGCGCCACCAAAAAGGCTACACGCCAGGTCAGCCTTCGCGCAATTGCCAAAGGTGATTGTGGCTAACGCCGGTGTTGAATTATTGCGAAATGACCAAAACCACGAAGGAGCCTGGCTTCATTTTTCCGCGGCGTTCACCAGCGGCCGGCGCGTCGAATTCCGCTGCGGGAAGAAAAATGTTGTGAGTTTTGAGGTCCAACGCCATGGTGCGGGCGCTCTTCTTGGTCGGGACGTTTTCCACCACGGTGAACTTGTCAGGCGAATCCTCGTGTATCACCGTGACTGTACCTTCGCCGTTCGACGCAAATGCCAGATTGGAGTCCGGATCGAATGCATTGGCGTCCACCCCATCACCAATCGCCGGCGTAGCGATAATTTTTCCCGTGTCGGCGTTGATGACCGCCATCATTTTGTTATCGCATCCCAGGAATAGCCGCCGCGTCTTCAAGTCCGCGGCCATGCCGGAAGGCTCCTGGCACGGCGCGAGCGGCCAGCGATGCAATACTTTCAGATTGTGAGAATCGAACTGCACAAGCTCCGCTGTGTCTTCAATGTTGACGAAGATACTGCCCTTGCCATCAGCAACGGCAAACTCGGGCTTGCCGCCCAGCGCCAGCGTGCCGACCACGGAACCATCGCCGGCGTTGATCGCGGTCGTATCCTTGCTACTACCATTCATAGTGAAAATTCGTTTGCTGCCAGCGTCGTAAATAATCGCGTCGGGATTCGTCCCGGCTCTTACAGTTTTCAGGGTCTTGAGCGTTTTTGTATCGAAAATTGTCACCGTGTTGGTGCGGCCGTTGCTAGTGAATCCGCGTCCGAGTTCGGCAACGATAGCAATGCCGTGCACGCCTTGCGTGTCAGGAATACTTCCGATCTCCGCATAAGTATCGGCGTCAAGAACAACGACGTGCGTGCTGTGGGAGACATAGACGCGCCGCGCGTCGCTATCCACCGCGATGTAGTCCCAGCCTTCGTTGCCGGCCACCGGAATAGTTTTGACCAGATGGTATCCAGGAGTCCCAGCCGCGTTAGTGGGAATCGCAGCGAAAATAGCCGCCGAAAGGGCCAGGGAAATTGTGACAAGAGCAACGCGCCATTGAATACGCATGATTTGAAAGACTCCTCTCTTTCAGTTTAATCCTTTCGTAGTATTGCTGCACGCCGCGACATCCGTCACAGTTTGCTGCCGCAGGCACCCTGAACGAAGCAACAGGAGTCGTGTGGACCACGTGGATCAGCCCGAAGGGTCTCGCGGGAGCAACGAAAAACCGAGCGCCGACGCATGCCATGTGCTGCCCGCTGGAGAGCCCGTCACTTCATGATCGATCGTGCGCACACTGATCAAGGCGTCAAATCAGCTTCACGTCCGACCGAATTCGACTCGGGCTACTACGGTTGGCGCGTAGTGCTGGCGGCGTGCCTTGGTGTTATGGCCGGATTCGGATCGCTTTTTGTATACACTTTCGCGGTTTTTGTGAAGCCCTTGAGCGCCGAATTTGGGTGGAATCGCGAATCCATTTCGCTGGGTTTCGCCATCGCGGCCATGACCGTGGGCCTGTCATCCCCGTTGATCGGCAGACTGATGGACCGCTTGGGTCCGCGCCGCCTAATTCTTCCATGCATGTCCATTTTCGGCTGCGGCGTTGCTTCGCTTTCGCTTTTGAATTCCGCATTGTGGCGGTTCTACGCCACATGTTTTCTGATCGGTATTGTGGGCAACGGCGCAGCGCATCTCGCCTATGCGCGCTCCATTTCCACGTGGTTTCAGAAGCGCCTGGGGACAGCTCTGGCATTTGTCATGGTAGGAGCGGGACTGGGCGCCATGATCTTGCCTGTAGTGGCGCAATCGATCGTTACGCGATTTGGCTGGAGAGCAGCGTACGTTTCGTTGGGTGCGATAGCATTGTTGCTGGGACTACCACTCAGTTGGCGTTACATCATGGAACGCGGGCCTGCGCGAGTGCAGGAGAGGTCGGCGCCGGTAGCGCATACGGGCCTTACTTGGCAGCAGGGCCTGCGTTCTTATGCGTTCTGGATAATCGTCGCGGTTCTTTTTGTTAGTTCGGTGGGTATGAACGGTGCGATCACGCAGATGTCAGCACTGTTGACCGATCGAGGAATTACGCCGCGCGATGCGGCATTGTGCGCGTCCATTTTGGGAGGTACCAGCGTACTGGGTAGGATTGCCACCGGCTGGTTGCTCGACCGGGTTTTTGGCGCGCGCGTAGCTTTTCTGATGAGCTTGCTGACCGCCGTCGGCATCCTGCTGCTGGCCAAAACAAACAATTTTGCAGCGGCGGCACTCGCAGCCGCGCTCATTGGCATCGGCGCCGGCGGCGAAGCGGCCATCACCCCTTATTTGTTAACTCGTTATTTTGGCTTGCGCGCTTTTTCCACGCTGTACGGCCTAACTTGGACGTTTTACGCCGCTGCGGGTGCGAGCGGCCCGGTAATTCTGGGCCGCGCCTTCGACTCCACCGGTTCGTATACCTCATTACTCATGATTCTCGCGGCGGCACTAGCGGTCGCCGGCATCACAAACTTCCTGCTGCCAAAATATCCTGCCGTCTTTGCCACGGAGCCCCATTAAGAAGTTTTTTTGCCGCGTAAGCTTTCAGCACCGCTTGCTCATGTGCACGATTTTCAGCGACTCTCCGTTCTTCAGCGGAACTTCCAGCGACTCCAACTCGAGATAACCACGGGCGCGATATAGTGGCACTCCGCTCAGGGTCGCGCCCATTTCAAAGCGGGTAAAACCCGCGGCTTTGGCGGCTGTCTCGCAGGCGTCCAGGATCATGCTGCCGATGCCTCTGCGCACCCACGCCGGATCAACGAAGAACGCCCGGATCTTCGCGGCGTCGCGTAGAGGATCTAAGAGTTGATCGTCTCTTTTGGCCCAACGATCGCCGCCGTACAGGGTGTTTCTTTTACTCCATCCACCGCAGCCGACAATTTGCCGCGGCGTGATCACATCGTTCTGCACCGCGACGGGGTGGCTGGTTTCCGCGACGAGGTACGTCCCGTCATCAATCAACTGGGTATCCACGCCATACACAGTGGCCAGGGCGCTCTCCAACTGAGCAGATGTGTAATCCTGGGCTTGAAGTCCGCGGACAGAAACCTGGATCAGTCTCTCCACAACCGCAACGTCCGACTGCACTGCTTTACGTATTCGGAATGACGTTTCCGATTTCGAATCAAATCTCATTTTCAAGTAATGTCATGCATCAGCAAGACGATTGTGCCACGGCAGCGGCTAACGCGCGATTGACTTGTCTCACTCGCCGACCTAACATGGCGGTTCACCGTTGTGAAATGGGCCTCGGGCTGAAGCGAGTGGCAGGAAATCCGCGGATTGGCCATAAGAGGGAAAACCAGATGCTGAGTGTTCCGGTTGGTGTTTTTTTCCGCCGAACCTCTGCATCGCTAGCCGTTTTACTTCTCGCCTCCACCGTGCTGTTTTCCAGCTCAAAAATAGCCGACAAACCGCCAGAAGTTCTGATTGCCATCGGCGACATTCACGGCGATTTTGACGATTTTGCTCTTCTGCTACAGCGCGTCGGCTTGGTAGACAAAGCGCTACATTGGAGCGGTGGAAAAGCCACGTTCGTTCAGACTGGCGATCTTATCGATCGCGGCCCAAAAGGGCGCCAGGTCATGGACCTGCTTATTTCGCTTGAAAAGGAAGCGGCGCCTGCGGGCGGCGAAGTTCAAATTCTCCTCGGCAATCACGAGGTAATGAATATCCTGGGAGATCTTCGCTATGTTCCCATGGAGACCTACGTGTCATTCGCGGACAGCGAGTCCGAGAACCGCCGTAAAACCGCATACAGGGAATATACGGCGTGGCTGGCGGAACACGCCACATTGCTTGCGCCAATCAAGGAACCGAAGTTCTCCGCTAGCGAAGAGGAATGGATGACAAAACATCCTGCGGGGTTTGTGGAATATCGCGAAGCAATGAGTGCGCAGGGAAGTTATGGAAACTGGCTGAGGAAGCACACTGCGGTTACACAAATCGGCGACACCATTTTTCTGCACGGCGGAATCGATCCCGACCTGGCTTCCATGAAGATTGAAGAAATGAATTCCACGGTCCGCGAAGAAATCGCAGAGTTCGACAAAACGAAGGATTACCTGGTTAAGCGCAAACTGATCCTGCCATTTTTTACCATCCAGGAAATCTCCACCGTGGCCCAGGCGCAGTTGTTTGCCGATGGTCAGGCGGCCCCTGCGGATGAGGAATATCACGCCAAACTGGCTAATCTTCGCGCTTTCAACACTTGGCTGTGCATGCGCGACAATGGTCCCTTATGGTTTCGCGGTTACGACGAATGGAGCGATGCAGAAGGCGGCGCGCGAATCGAAAAGATATTGTCCGCCTATGGCGCAGGGTACATCGTGGTCGCCCATACGGTGCAGAAGACCAGACATATCCGGGCACGCTTTGGAGAAAAAATATTTCTAATTGATACTGGCATGCTCTCCGCTTACTGGAAGGGCGGCCGGGCCTCGGCGCTAAAACTCCGCAACGGAGTGAACTTCGCGGCAGAATACTTGGATGAACCGGAAATCCTTTTCGGCGAGAAAACAACCGCCCCCTCGGGCAAAGAAAATTAGCCGTAACCTCAGAGCAGTACGCGTGAAGGAGGTGTCAGAGTGAATCGCTGGATCGAGCGCGCTCTGAATATCCAACCAGGGGATCTGCGCCGCGGCGTACTGCTGAGTTCCTGCCTGTTTCTGATTATCAGCGCCTCGGTCATCGGAAAGGTAGCGCGCGACGCGCTTTTTCTTGGGCAGTTCCCGGCGATCCGGCTGCCCTACGCGGATATCGCCAGCGGGGCACTTGTCGGTCTTCTGGTCGTTCTCTATCTGCGATTGGGACGGCACCTTTCATTGAGCAACTTGCTGGTGGCCAGCCCGCTGTTTTTTGGTTGTGTCAGCCTGTCCTTCTGGTTTCTCGCTCACTACTATCGTCCGAATTGGCTTTCTCCGGTTTTTTACATCTGGGTGGGAATTTTCGGAGTGCTCGCTCCGACGCAAGTGTGGACTCTCGCAAACTTTCTTCTTACCACCCGCGAAGCGAAGCGGATTTTCGGAATGGTAGGCGGCGCGGGCATCTGTGGTTGGATCTTTGCGGGATATCTGTCAAAAATTGTTACCAAGGCATTTGGCACTGAGAGCCTGCTGCTGTGCATGACCGGTTTATTGTTTATTTGTGCCGTTTTCGTGGCTATCGCGTCCAGAAGCGGCACGCTAATGTTCGAAGCCGGCAAGGATCCCGCGACAGGCATTGCCGGAACTGGCCAAAGGGAATTGCTTGACAGCATACGCGCGATCCTGTCTTCGTCGTATCTCCGCGCCATTGCGGTAGTCATTTGCATATCTTCCTTCGCCACCACCCTTACTGGCTGGCAGTTCAAAGCGCTGGCCAAGACGGCTTCCACGGATCGCGACAGCCTGGCGATTTTCTTCGGGGATTTTTATTTCTACGCGGGATTGCTTGCCTTGTTGTTTCAGTTGCTGTTTACGACGCGCCTGCTTCGCCGCTTTGGTATTGGTCCAATGCTGTTTGCGTTGCCAATTGTTGTGCTGGCAGGATCGGGAGGTTTGGCGCTCCTGGGCACCGTTGGTGCGGCTTTGTTCCTGAAAGGCGCCGATCAGGTACTGCGCTACTCGATTGACCGCTCGACCATTGAGTTACTGTATCTGCCGCTGCCCCAAGGCGTGAAGCTCCAGGCGAAGTGGTTTATCGACACGGTGGTCTGGCGCCTGGGAGATGGCCTGGCCGGCATCGTGGTACTGATCTTCGCGGCTCAGTTGCACTGGACAGCGCGTCGACTGAGTTGGATCGCGATTTCGCTCACGTTGGGCTGGCTGGCCGCCGTTCATGTGGCCGGGAAGCAATACGTTGCCGTTCTAAAAGATTCCATCAGCCGGCACCGACTCGACGCCGAGCAGGCCACCACGCTGGCGTTGGACCGCAACACTACGGATTTATTGGCCGGTAATCTACTTGCTTCCGACCCCCAAGAAATTCTGTACGCGCTGAGTCTTTTCGAAGTCGAACGCAAGCGAGCCGCGCACCCGGTGGTCCGGGGATTGTTGTCTCATCCCGAGCCAGAAGTCCGGCGAAAAGCAATCTCTTTGCTTTCTTCTGTCGGCGACAAGTCCGTTCTTCCCTCCGTCGAGCAGCTATTGAAGGATACCGATTACGGCGTTCGAAGCGAGGCTTTGCTCTATCTCGTTTATCACGCGCATGTGGATCCGCTCACATTGCTAGAAAAGCCTGGGGAAATTGCGGATTTTTCAATCCGTTCCGCGGTGGCGGCGTATCTGGCGCGTCCGGGCAAAGCGCAAAGCCTCGAAGGCGCGCGGGCCATTCTCGAGGAAATGTGTCGGGAACCGGGTGCGAGCGGGGAACGCACGCGGCTGGAAGTCGCCCGGTTGCTATCGGAAATTCCAGATTCTTTCGATCCGCTGGTGGCCATGCTTCTACGTGATGCATCCCCTTTGGTAGCGCGCGAAGCCATACGGTCCGCCGGTGCGCTGAGAAAGTTCTCCGTTGTCCCGATTCTCGTGGAACACCTTTCCAAGGAAGGATCGAGCGGCGCCGCAGCTGAGGCCCTGGCGAAATTCGGTGACCATATCGCCGAATTGTTAGGCGAGCACCTCAACAGAGGGTGTAACTCGGCGTTGTCGCGGAGAGCCATACCCGCGATTCTTGGCGGACTGGGAACCGCCGCCGCCGCGCAGGTACTTCTCGACAACCTGATGGAATCGGATACGGCCGTGCGTTTCCAGGTGATTTGCGCGTTAAACAAAATTCAGCAATCCCATCCGGAAATCAAACTTGATATCCAATTGCTGGAAACCGTCCTGGCGGCCGAGATTATCGGCCATTACCGCTCCTACCAAATTCTGGAAAACTTGTGCATTCCCGAAAACGCAGACGAACCAGTCACATGGGCGCTGCGGGAATCCATCCAACAGGAGCTGGAAAGAATTTTTCGCCTACTGGGATTGTTGTATCCGCGCCAGGACTTACACTCCGCCTATTTTGGATTGCAGTCTAGCGATGCGACGATCTACGACAACGCCCTGGAATTTCTGGAAAACGTGCTGAAATCACAGCTGCGCGGCATGCTTGTGCCGCTGCTCGATGGCAAGGTCAGCGCAAAAGACCGCGCGGGGATAGCTACACGCTTCGTGCGCGCCCGGGTGGAAACCCGCGAGCAGGCTGTCGCGGAATTAATCGCCAGCGATGACCCCTGGCTAAAGTCCTGCGGGGCTTATGCTGCCGGGACGTTAGGCCTGGAATCACTTAAACACGAAGTGGAGGGTTGCCTGACGCACCCAGACCCATTGCTCCGGGAGACAGCACGCACCGCAAAGATACGCCTCGAAGTCCTTTCTGGAAAGTATCCTTCGGCGGCAATACCCTAAGTTCCGCTAACGAGGCCGCGAGCGTTTCGGCATATCATCGTTTTGTCGAACGCCGCCACATTTGCATGAACAACTATTTCAGGCGCAAATCGATACGGCTGGCGTGGAGAACACCTTTCTCGTCCACGCTGCCCAGTGCAATCACGAACGAGCCTTCCACCACTTCGTCCTGCTTTCCAGCCTTCCCCAACTTCGTCCATTGCGTGGATGCGTCGTAAGCAATGGTCCTTTGCGCTTCGGAAGGATGCGGGCCGCCATGAATTTCAATCGTTGCCTGCTCTTTGGAAATTCTCGTCACTTTGCCCTGCCACTTGGCCTCTTTTTTTGTCACTTCCTTTTTTTCGGCGTCTGCTTGTCTGGCTCCTGCGGGAATAGCGACAAAAATTCCACCGGCAAGCACGAATGAAAGCAAAGTTGCTGAAAGCTTCATCGCATCCTCCACGTTGTGACTATTGGGTCTCGATCGATCAGGGAAAGGGTAGAAACGGACAGAGGATAATGCCGCAGGTGGTAAGTGTAAAGAAGAATCTACCGCTGCCATCCACTGTCGAACGATGCTGTTGTCTCTGGCGGCGTGGGGGCGTACAGTCAAGGCAATTCTCGGAGGACCCCCATGCGAAAAAGTTCCGGACCCCTTGAAAGACTTCTGCTCGTCAGCCTGGCCTCCATAGTTTTGCAAATGGGCGCGCACGCTGCGGACGAACCCGGGCTGAGTAGGGAAGAGATCAAGCACTTTCTGCAAACTGCCGACATCATCAAGAGCAAGCCTTCCAGCAAGGGCGTCACGCATCCGTGGAAGCTGACGCTGAGTAATGGCTCGATCACCCATGACGCTTCATTCCAGTCGGTTGATGAGCACTCCCCGCGGAAGGAACTTAGCAGCGGCAAGGTGGAAGTTAATTTTGTGGACTCTTATAAATACAATATCGCGGCGTACCGGCTTGCCGAGTTGGTGGGATTGGAGGAGTTGCTTCCCGTGTATGTCGACCGAAAATGGGATGGTAAGAACGGATCACTGAGCTGGTGGCTTCCCGTCAAGATGGACGAGGCCGATCGCTTCCAGAAAAAAATCGAGCCGCCCGATGGCGACAGATGGAACAGGCAGATGTTTCGCATGCGGGTCTTCGACGAATTGGTCTACGATTCCGATCCCAACCTCACGAATGTACTCATCGGCGAAGATTGGACCCTGTGGCGCGTGGATTTCAGCCGCGCCTTCCGCACCACCAAGGATTTGCGCGCTTCAAAGGACCTGGTGAAATGTGACCGCCGACTCCTGGAAAAATTAAAAACACTTCGCGCCAATGAAGTGGCGGAAAAAACAAAAGGCTATCTTACGAAGGATGAAGTGAACGGCGTCATGGCCCGGCGGGACAAAATCGTGTCACTCTTCCAGACCCTGATCGCAGAAAAAGGTGAAAAGGAAATTCTGTATTAGCGAGTAGCGTGCGTTTCTCGGTCGTTGGTTTTGCGAACATTGAATTTCTGAATGCCTCTTCTAAACGGCAAGGCTGGCGCCCATACTGCGTCAAGCATCGGCAAACTGCAGAAGGCAGAAAGCAACGGCGTTTGCCGCATGTAGATCCCCATTCCTCAGTCGATATTCCAGAGCCAGCAGTCATGCGCGTTGTCGTGGACACCTTTACGGAGACGTTTCCTGCGCTGCTGGGCGTCAAACTCCAAGGATTTGGCGACACCGTGCAACTAGCCCGGATATACGCGACATTAGACGGTCCAAAAAAAAGGGCCGGGCGCCTGTGCCCGGCCTTGCAGCGTTACGAATGGTTGCGGGGGCCTGCAACCATCCGAATTTGCTAGTGCTGCCGTTTCGTGCGGAACTCGTACGACCTGCCGCCTAGTGCTCGCAATTTGTTGGCTTGGGTCGCTTTTGCGCTGCGCAAGTCTCGTGTTTGCAGGCGTTAAGCGACGAACGGGCTATCGATCGATCGACCATCGGACGTTCGCAAGGGCAATCCGGGTTTAGGCAGCCGTTCTAATGGAGTGGAATGACCAGGCTTTGGTGCCTTCGTGTGGAGACGCGAACCATCCCTCGGAAGGATGTCAGACCCGTAGGGGCACTCCCGAGAACGTAACCGGAAGATGCTTGTACCCGTGCTTGCGCAACAAAATGTCCATTGCTCTAGCCGACTGTTCTTGAAATTGGCTCGGCCCGCATCGGATTTCAATCAGGGGTAGCCGTTTACGGGAACGTGGTTCCAGTACCATATAAGGAAGCAACAGCTTCGGTGTCGGTCGGACTGAAACTCCTTCATAGTTCTCTGGTCCCGCTCCGACCAAAGTCGCACCCCTCGGATAAGTAATAATCCTCCATTCCTTTTCTTCTGAAAATGCCCGGTGTTTGACCGTACAGGCCCAGTCAGTCATCTCCAGAATGAGCAGCAACGATAGCTCCACGTGGGCCGATGCCCCTTTTGAGGAAGCAGTTGAAAATGAAAATCCATTGACCAACTTAATTAGATTTCTCAGAACGAAGCGCAGCCGTTTTCGCTGCTTGTCATGGTCGTACACGACCCTCTTGACCATCGTTCTGAACCCGTCCTTACAGATCAGCTTAACGTCGTCGCTCTGACTCAGTGCACTGAAAGCCAACGAAAATCCACTCGTGCCTCCATAGGCTCGCCATTGGCTTAACAAGTCTCCGTCTTCACAAAAGGAAACAATGAATGGCTGACCGAAAGAATGTAGCGGAGTCGCGAAGAGCTGTACCAAGTGCTCGGCAAGCACTTTTTCCCAGGGGCTAATGGTTTTCTTACTTCCCCACATCTCTTTAATAATTTCAGCCGCGATTGAAACAGCATGCTCAATTTCGGATAGGTCGTTAGAGAACTGCGTCGCCGTGGCCCACAGACAATTCGAGGAGATAATTCCGTGGACTCCAAAAGCATCGGTATAGTGATGGAGAGTAGGGGCATCCACCATTCGTGGAGGTTCGTCTTTCAGAATGTCGAACCATCGATCCATTACAAAGTGTTGATTCAATTTGCCGGATGGCGCTTTCGGCACGAGGACTGTCTCCATTCACGCGGATTCTAGCACGCGTGATTAGAAAGTCCTTGGAGGGGTTGCTCCAGATCATCGATGTGACGGTGGAAACATTCGAACGAGCATTCGCTCGATAGATAGTGCTTGTCACGCCACGAAAAGTGTAAGGACACCATAAGAAGAGACGCAAACATGAAGATCACCGATATAGTAGTCGTCCTACACAAAGCAACGACTGATATGCAAGCATTCGCAGCCAGGAATGGAGACTTAAACCTTCCCGATCAGCTCGTCTTGCCTTTCATCATGAACTTCCTAACCGATGAACGGCTTCGGAAATTGTCGGCAGAAGGCCCAAAGATTGGATTTCAGAAGTAAAGATGGAACGAATGGGACGGGCACTCGCGCACCGGCCCACGCTACACTGTATCAACTGGGAAAAACCACGTGCGAAGGTGGACTTGTCGGGGCATATTCGCCTTTTCTTCGCTTCATTTGTTACACTGTAATACTGAAGTGATTTGACTGGATTTCAACACCTCAGCCACCTGTAAACCGCAGGTCATTAAGGCTTTGCAGCAGTTACACGTTAAGAATATCATCGGTGGTTCCATCGAAAAGAGAAGAAGAATTGGGAAAACCATATTCTGCAGAACTCGAACTCTTGCCTGAAACGTTCTCTTGGGCGATGCGTGAGGATATTGCGGAGCTTGTGCGCGCGATCAAGGCGAGCTGTACCACTGGTCTAATCTGCATCGGGTCTGGCGGCTCGTACAGTGCGGCGGTGCTCGCCTCTTGGATACATCAGGAATACACAGGTCAGCTCGGACTACCAGCAACGCCGTTGCAAGCGGCACGGACGGCTGCCGTTAGAAACTGCGCCACGCTGATCCTGAGCGCTGGCGGAAGGAATCCCGATGTCCTCGGTGTGTTAAAGCACATCTTGAAACAGGAACCGAGAGCCCTCGGGGTTATCTGCCTGACTAAAGGATCTCCGCTTGCGGATCTTTGCGCCGACTATCGTTTTGTCCACTGCGCGGAATTCGCGCCCCCTGCTGGCAAAGACGGATTTGTTGCCACGAACTCTCTCCTTGCTATCATCGTTCTTCTTTGGCGCGCCTATGCTGAGGTGCTAGGTCTCCCCGCCCAGCGTGATTTGACGTTGCAACAACTGCTCGCAGCAAAGGCTGGACTCGAAAAATGGTCGGCACAATTGGCGAAGTCATGTGGTCATTTGTGGGCGCGGCCTTATCTAGTGGTGCTTCACGGGGCGGCGGCCACTCAGGCAGGAGCTCTTGATCTCGAATCCAAATTTAGCGAGGCTGCAGTTGGCCCAATACAGATCACGGACTACCGCAATTTTGCTCACGGACGACATCATTGGCTCGACAAGAAAGGCGATCAGACAGGCTTGCTCGCCTTCATAAGCGCAGAAGATAAGGATTTGGCCAAAAAAACTCTGGCTCTAGTCCCACGCAACGTTCCCGTCGCGCGCGTTCAGATCGAAAACTCAGGTCCGCTTGGGGGTATCGAGGCGACGATCAAGTCGCTGTTCATCGCCGGATTTGCAGCCGCAGCGAGGGGAATCGACGCGGGCCGACCGAAGGTCGCGAATTTCGGCCGTCGAATCTATCATCTCAACGCTTGGTCATCAAAACGCGAAGCGATCACGACAGATGAGCGACTAGCAATTGAACGAAAGGTCTCACGGCCACTCAGAAATCTAGGCCGACTGGAGCTAGAGTATTGGCGCTCCGAATATCGGAACTTTGTGGGTGCTATTACAACTCCAGAATTCCACGCTTTGGTGCTCGACTATGACGGTACGCTGTGCGATGAGCGTTACAGGTTCGGGAGTTTACCAGAACGAGTTGCGAACCCGCTGAACGAGCTTTTGAACAAAGGGGTACTGATTGGCATAGCGACTGGCAGAGGTAAGTCTGTCAGAAAGGCTCTCCAGGAAAGTATCGAGCAGCGATTCTGGTCACGCGTTGTCATTGCCTACTATAACGGCTCCGAAATTGCATCGCTTGACGACGAACAAGTACCACAACAGAACTGTGCAATCAGTCTCGCCCTACAGCCATTAGATGAACAGATCAGAGCGTCCCGCGTCCTCAATGCTCTCGCGGACCACGAGTGCAAGAAAAACCAGATCAGCGTTGTCGCGAAGAATCCGTCAAACGCAGAAAAGATTTACAAAGTCGTTTGCGATCTAGTCTCTTCCAAATTTGCGAGCGGAGTTTCGTGCGTTCGATCATCACATTCAGTTGATATACTCGCGCCAGGAATCACAAAGTTGGCACTGTTGGACAACCTGAAGGCCAGACTTGAAATAGAGTTTCCCCATTTCCTGTGCATCGGTGATCTCGGATCATGGCCAGGCAATGACTACCTATTGTTGTCCACGCCATATTCGTTGAGCTCGCACGAGGCTTCCTCGGCTCCGGACCGGTGCTGGAATCTTGCACCGGCTGGAATCCGCAATGCTCAGGCTACGGAATTCTTCCTTCACCTAGCTAAAGCATCGAAAGGAACGTTCCGCTTTCAATACGGGCACGTGTTCGCCGCTAAGAGGAGAAAAGGTGCATGAATCAAGATCTCGCCCTATCTCTTCTTGGTGAAGTTATGGAGTGGGATCTTGAACGATCTCGCACCGAATTCGCGTGGCTTCAATTAATGTCCAGATTCAAGTACGACGGATACAGTGACTTTGTTGCCGGAGTCCGCTTCATTGAAAGTCTGGCCGGATGGCTGCAGCAGTTTGAGGCGTCCGAGAGGCCAGAGGCGTATTCCTTCGTGAAGACCTACCTTGTATATTTCAACCCGGCTGAGATTCAGCACCTCGTCGAATTGGTTTACCCGGACCGAGTTCGCGTTCGGTTGCTTCGAGAAGTCGCGTCCGAGCTCAAGAAGCCGAGCTATCTGGTCTGGTCTGACAGTGCTGCGTTTGAACTTTACAGGCGGCGACTGCGGCAAAGTTTGTTTTTCGGATTGAGTGATGGTGCGCGGATCGATACCTTTCGGCGAGCCACAGCTGGAATCATAAGCAACGAGCAGGTCCTGCTCGCTACGGAAATCGCTTCTGGAAAGTGGGACCAAGTCCTCGGTGACCTCCGCGAAGCTACTAAGGATGCGCAAGGGCGATTCAAGTACTTGTTCTTGCTGGACGACTTCATTGCTACTGGAACGACCCTCCAAGGGAAGCTGAAACGATTCTGGCGAGACTGCCAACCCATCGTGGCATCCCATCTCGACCCGGAGTGGACAGTGTTTGTCCATCACTACATTGCAACTGAGTCTGTGATACAAAAGATCGCCACGCAAGAAAGCGACCTTCGCAGTGAGTCTGGCGACAATGGCTGGTTTCGCAGCGTCGAATTCTCGTGCGAACTAGTGCTCCCAGACGCGATGAAGATTGATGAGAATAAGGCCGGAGCTTTCTGGTCTGTGATACAGAAGTATTACAACAGCAGCATCGAGACGCGTCACACTCGAAAAGGGGGAGGTCAGGATGTGAAACTGGGTTTTGGACAGTGCGCGCTTCCTCTGATCCTAGAACACAATACGCCAAACAATTCGCTACCGATTCTTTGGGCTGACGTGGACGGGACAAGCGGAGGACCTTCGATGCGCCCACTGTTCAGGCGCAGGCAGCGCCATTCGGAGTTGGCATAGACGCGATGGACAATCCTTTCGAGAGACGGGCGACAGAGCAAGTACGGAATGAAGAAGCGTTTCTCGCCCTAATAAGCCCAGACCCCATAACCACCTATCTTGGAAAATATGGTGCGAGCGGCCAGCTTTATGATCGTCTCGTCATCATCGTTGGGACGCCTGGAAGTGGCAAGACCACAATGGCCAAGCTGTTTGAGTATCCAATGGTCAGCGCACTTCTTCGCCACAGCAAGTCTCCCTCTCATCGAGCTTTGCTCACTGCGCTGGCGGAAACTGGCTGCATCCGTGACGGCACGCCCGCGATCCTGGCAGCACGTCTCTCACTCGAAAGCGACTACCGCGAAATCTGGGAATTTCCGTATGGTGAGGACTTTCGGGACGGACTTTTCAAAGCGTTGCTGCAGGCAAGGACCGTACTCGGCTGGTTCCGGCACCTCCAGCGAACAGGGGTAAACACAGCTGACGTTGAGGTAGTCACAACGGGCGCCTCTCACGCCGCTACGGAAGCCATTGGTGGGGTTACCGGTGACAGCATTGTTCGAAGGGCGCAAGACGTCGAAAGCAGTATTTACCGGATTGTGGGAGCATTGCTTCCGCCAAATGCTGATGATTTGGAAAAGGCCGCAACCGATGCCTATCGTCCATTTGACGTTATAGATCGCTTCGTGGTGCCCTTTGGCAGCAGTCAGGCCAAGATCGAAATCCGTCCGCTCGTAGCTTTCGACGACGCTCACGCTTTACACCCAACGCAGTTTCGCAACCTTTCTAGATGGCTCGTCAGGCGTGAATTGCGGGTGGCTCGATGGATCTTGACCCGGCTTGATGTGCTCCCCGCAGACGAAGCTATAGGGGTGATTCTCGCCGGCAACAGCGGCGAAGTTGAACTACCGGGTATAACTACGGCTCGGGAAATAACGCAAATCACGCTGCAAAGCACACACGATCGGCGCGGACAGAGATCGCTGTTCCGAAGAATGGCAAAGGACATGGCGAACCGCTATCTCTCGCAGATGGCAGAATTCTCTACGCGCAAGCTTGTCTCGCTGGACTCGTTATTGCCGAACGAACCGGAACATATCACTGCAGCGAAGATATCCGATTTGCGCAGTAAGGTGGATTCAACTCAGAAGCGATTGCGCCTCACAAAGGAACGTCGAGCCAGACTCCTGGTGGACGTTGAAGCCTACGAAGGAACCGGGCTTGGGGAAGACGACCGGCTATCGATGCTGGCCATTCTGATGCACCGATACGCAAAGCGAATTCCCCAGACCGGCTTGTTCAGTGAGAACGCCGATCCCGATCCTTCACGCCCGCTAGCGGTTGATAGCTCGGTTTTTGAGGCGTCACGCTTACACCTCTTTCATTCCTATGGGCGACCGTACTACTTCGGCATCGACGACCTGTGCGACGCAAGTTCGGAAAACGCTGAGCAATTCTTACGGTTGGCAGCAATTCTGGTGGAGGCGATTGCAACGAGGCTGATCCGCGGACGATCTGCATCATTACGTTCAGATGAACAGGACCGTTTGTTGCGTGAACGCGCTGCCAGTTTTATCAAAGATTGGAATTTTCCTCAATTCGATCATGTGCGCACGCTTGTCGATCTAATTGCCAAACAGTGTTTAACGGTCTCTCTTGAGCCAAATGCATGGATCGGAGCTGGAGCTAACGCCTACGGAGTTCTGCAAACGGAGTTTGAAAGAATTAGTGCGCAAGAGCCTGATTTGGGAAGAACCCTCAAGTACGCAGTTGCGTACAACGCAATCACACTTGTTCCTCAATACGAATGTAAGAACAAGATCTGGTGCCTTTTGGAACTTGGAGGAATTCCCAAGCTCCACTACGGCCTGACGCTAAAGCGCGGCGGATTCATAGAAGGGACGCTTTCGGAACTAGCGTCCTACAACCGGAATAGCGCATGAAGGTTCCTTGGAAGTGGGAGCGATGCATTGTGCAGCACGATGCCTATGTCCTGGAGTTCATCAAAGACTTTTTCGGACAGAATCATCGGAAGGTCTTGCTGATTGCTGGTGCAGGATTTGATCCGCGCGCAACCAGAATCTGTGAACTTCTGTCAGCGAGTCTAGAAAAGCGATTAGGAGCGCTTCTGTTGCGTGAAGAACGGCCCAACGCAGAACAGGAGCTCCGTCGAAGAGCAGACGAGAATCTCACGAGGTTGTTGGCGTTTGTCCCAGATGCGAAGGTCGTTTCACTGAACATCTTCGCTACTGACAATGCCGTGATCGGAGGCCGCGAGGCCGTGAAGGCGGTCGCTCAGATTTCCATATCTGATTGTACGGACATCATTGTGGACACCAGTGCTTTGTCGCGAGGCGTGACGTTTCCGATTGTCAAATATCTTCTGGGAAACGCTACGGGGAAGAATATTCATGCCTTTATGATGGACGATCCCGTAGCAGACGAAGAGATTTTTCCTGTCGTGTGGGAGCAGGCGAGCAGCATTCATGGATTCCGGGGCAGCCTGGGGTCCGTATCTGACCTGAAACCCGCGAGACTTTGGTTGCCGCAGCTCGTTCGCGGGCAGAACGCTGCGCTCGATCTGATTTACAAAATGGTTCAGCCACACGACGTTTGTCCCATCCTTCCTTTTCCGGGGTCAGACCCGCGACTCCCGGATCGTTTGATTGAGTCATATTCTGTCGAAATGGAGAGTGGGTGGAAGGTCGATCCAAGGAATATCGTGTACGCCCATGAAAGAAGCCCGTTAGACCTCTATCGAGCGATTTTGAGAATCGACGACGCAAGAAAGACAATCTTTGAGCGCATCGGCTCGCAAATTGTCTTGTCGCCCGTTGGAAGCAAGCTGCTTTCTATGGGCGCTTTGTTAGCAGCTTTAGAACGCGACTTCCCCGTGGTGTATGTAGAGGCTGTGGCGTACAGGGTTAATTTCGAAGCGTTGGATAAGCGCACACAAGACGCGACGCCACTAGTTCATTTATGGTTAGATGGAGAAGCCTATGGTAGCCAGGACGCGAACAAGAACCCGCAGTAAGCCAACCGCATGGGGCATCGGTTTGATTGCCTTGGATCTCATTCTAGATGGAGGCGATCCGAAACCTCGGCTGTCAGCGGGCGGGACATGCGGAAATGTTATGGCCATTCTCAGTCGTTTAGGTTGGAATGCAGTTCCCGTTGCTCGACTAGCAAGCGGCGGCGTCTCCAGTCTAGTGATGGGCGATCTGCAACGATGGAACGTCGACACAAGTCGGTTGCAACTTCGCCCAACGGCAAGAGTGCCCATCATCGTTCAACGAATACGAAAGGATGCAAACGGCATCCCATTTCACTCGTTTTCGTTCAGCTGCCCGAACTGCGGCAAACGCTTGCCAAGTTTTCAGGCTGTCAGGACTGACTCGATTCCAGAAATGACTTCGCAGCGCGAGCGGCGGCCCAAAATAGTGTTCATTGATCGAGTCTCACGGAGCTCCATCTCTTTGGCCGAGGCAGCAAGCAAACGCGGAGCGATCATCTATTTTGAACCTTCAGCCGTATCACAGAAGAGACTCTTCGACGAATTGATGCAGTTAGCGCACATCGTCAAATATTCGCAAGATCGCTTATTTGATTTCGGAGAACTCGATTGGCGTCCTCAAATGTTGTTAGAAGTCCGAACGTTGGGAAGAGGCGGTCTACGTTTCAGAACGACACTCGATGGCAGCCAAAAACGATGGAGGAACTTGGAGGCCGTGCAACCGTTGCGCGTCAAGGACACGGCAGGTTGTGGCGATTGGCTTTCCGGTGGCTTGATTAACAGTCTTTGCCGGGATGGGCTCAGAGGACTCAAAGAGTGCACGTTTGACCAGGTACTCGGAGGCTTGGCTTTCGGACAGCGACTTGCGGCGTGGAATTGTGGATTCGTGGGCGCTCGCGGCGGGATGTACAGCGTCCCTGAGGCCGATTTCGCGCGGTTTGTCCGTCGCCTGCAAATTGGGAAACCGACTATGTGCACCACCGAAGACGATTCCGTATCGGCCACAGGATATGAGAGCCTAATATGTGACGTATGCCAGCCCTCGGATGGGGGACCCGATCAGACTATTTCCCGAATTGGTTCCTTGCAGCACCGCCTGAACTAAGCGCGCAAGCCATATTTTCGCCGCTAAGCTTTTAAACAACCAAGCTCGACGATGTTCAGTTCCATGCTTCGAGGAATTCTGCCGCCGTTCTTGAATTGTCGATAGCCGTTCGGAGTCAAGAGCACAATCGAATCGAATCCTTTTCGCAGGGCGGCGCGCCGCAGTTTTGCATCAAGGGCGAGGCGTTTGGGAACACTCATATTCGGTGAGGATTCGACTCTGCCGATGAGAGTCGTCTCTATGTAATGGTCGTCTCCGACGACCGGAGCAACTATCGCGACTCTTTCCGGGATATCGTTGGGTCGTCCGTAGAACTCAGCCTCTCTAAAGCTAGAGGCTAGAAACTTTCCCCGCTTCTCATAAGCTCTCGGGTCCATTGGCGGAACGTGCCACCACGCCTTGCGATTGATGTGACGAATAAGCCTTTGCAGGTGGGTCTCCCGCAAAAGCGGCCCCTTCAAGCGAGGAGCTAGTCCCTTTCGTTTCGGCGGGCTCACATGTCTCGGCGTATTCGCCTGCTTACCCAACGCTCCTCCTCAGGCGGTTGTCAGGGCAATTCGTCTGCTGACGTGACGACGCGATAGTCAACTCCCAGCGCACCAGTGAAGTGGCGCTCTCCGCAGTGAATCTTCTGGTTCTCAGTACCACGCAGGTCGTCTGGCACTGTGCTGCTCTTCGTCTCGCGGATTAAATACAGCAAAGGGCCGTCTTCCCCAAAAACCTGTTCCATGACGAGTCCCCAGTCTGGGTTGTATTGGCCGACCGGCGTTCCCACTTTGAACCAATTTGGCAATTTTATGAACAGGTGCACATTCTTCATCTTCTTCAACTTCTCGACAAATTTCTTCTCAGTCTCGGACTGCACGACAATGTGGTCGTAGATGGAATTGTCCACAGCGATCAACCGCTCAGAAACAGTTTCTTCTTCTTCCACCCACTCGCTCATGTCGTACCAAGTTCCGTCCTTCAGATACTGAATGCCGTCCACTAGTTGCTGGACGGCCTTTTCCCGAACAATGCGCGCTGCCTGCAACGCGAATTCTTGCGGGTTATCCAACGCGGCCTGCCGATTCTTGGTCTGCGTGACAATTGCAGTCAGTGTTTTTCGCGTTAGCTTAATCGGCGGCGTGATGTGCGCAATGAGGTCTTCGATCATCGTCACAACGTTCGGGGTGGCCTGACGGCCTATCAGCGTGGCAACAACTCGTTGCCCGAAATGTTGGTAGTCCAGACGGTCTTTTTTCTCGTCTGCCGTTACTTCCGCCTTCGAAGCAACAATACGAGGAGGATCAATCTTCAGTTTGTCCAGCGCGGATAGGACGTCGGTGATCAGTTTGTCGGAGTCCACGGTGACCTGATACCGCGTCTTCAGTTTGATCTTCTCCCACAGATTGAGAAACTCTTCCGGCAACGCATCTAGTGGCTTGCGCTTAGCGATTCGCTTCTGCCGCGCGTTGACAGGCCTCGGCGCTGCACCTTCTTTGCCAAACGCCTCTTCCATCTCCGCCTGCAATGCCGAGACAAACAATTCGTAGCTTTCGTTTGCCACAACCGTAAGGACGTTTATCTTCTCTTCCGTCACGCGCTGACCTTGTTGATTCACTACCAGCCGCATGCCCCGCCCGACCTCCTGCCGCTTTTTAACTTCAGAGACTGTTTGATTCAAGGTACAAATCTGACAAACGTTCGGGTTGTCCCAGCCTTCGCGCAGTGCGCTATGCGAGAAGATGAAGGCCACAGGCTCATCGAATGACAACAAACGCTCCTTGTCTTTCATGATGAGGTTGTAGGCCGCTCGATCCTCCGCGCTCTGTCCGGTTGTCGAATCGATAGTTTCTGTTATTCCACCCCGACGATTCTTTTTCGCGAAGTAGCTGGCTCGCACGTCAGCCGACTTCGTGTCCGCGAACTCGGAATACTTCGGTTTCAATTCCTCGAACGCTTCATCAAACAATTCCCGGATGATGCCCGGATAAAGGCCGTCCACCCGATCCGTTCCCTTGTTCACCGGAGGTTGGCCCAGGTAGTTCTCCACTCGGTCAATGAAGAATAGCGAGAGCACTTTGATTCCCGTCGTCTTCAGCCGCTTCTGCTTTCGGAAATGCTCCTCGACCGTGTACCGGATTTGTTCACGGAATAGTGCTGCCTGGTCGCCACCCTGCGTCTGACCTACGCCGACTTCAATTCCGTTCTTGAAGCGCACCACCTGGTCGCCGACACTGATCTCGTCAATCACAAAGCTGGCGTACTCGGGACGCTCGGTCTTGGTTTGCAAGCAATCCCCCGGCCTGAAAAGGTAGGCTTTCTCTTTGACTCCCGCGTTCGCCATGCGCTGGTGAACGGCGATCTTGGCCTGCACCGTCTTGGCAGCAGTCCGAATTTCGTTCACCCTCACGAAGACTTGGTTGAAGTCGTCTTCTTTGACCACCGACGCAACTTCGATTTTCTTTACCAAAGACTGCCGATACGCCTCAAATGGCGTTAGCCGATAAGCCAGGTTGTAAGGATTTCGGTGGGTCGCTGAATAGCGGAGCGCCATCAGCGGATGCAGGCTCGCGAGCGCCCGAATGCGGGCCTCGCTCTCCATATTCTGAGGCTCATCCAATATTAAGACTGGCCGCGATGCTTGTACCAGGAACAACGGCGTGGCCCCTTGCAGGCGATCAGTACTCTGTCGGATAACGTTGTCCTCTTTGTTAAAGGAGTCAATCGTCATGACAAGAATCTCCACGCAGTCGCTCTGCGCAAACTGTCGCACTTTGGAGATGCTTTTGGAGTCGTAGACGGTATAGCGATAGGGCACATTGTCGTACAGCGCTCGCAGGTGGTCTTGCGTGATCTTCAGTGACTTGATCACCCCCTCACGAACGGCAACTGACGGTACGACAACAATGAATTTCCGCAAACCGTACCGTCGATTCAATTCCAACGCGGTACGAATGTAGACGTATGTCTTGCCCGTGCCGGTTTCCATTTCCACGGAGAAATTCGGGAACCTCAACAGGTGATCGCCAAACACAGTATTGATCGTTTCTTCAATCGTCTGGAGGGCGGTGTCTGGCCCGATGCCGTTCTGCCGCTGGACAGCTTGCAGGTTCTCCAATAGCTGCGCATCATCCAAGTCCAGACGATTGCGTGGCGCTCCAAAAAGGGTCCCCGGTTCTGCGGAGGCGAAGTCCAAGACGTTCCGTGGCTGGCCGCTCAAGAGATCGGCCACCGATTCAATCGCTCGCAACTGAAAGGCTTGATTGCCGTCAAACTGGAATCGCACTATTGATCCTCAAATGGTCTTCAACCGACACTGTAGCGCGAGATTCGCGGCGGCGGAGTCGTCCAGCGCAACATCGCGGCAGACAAACAGATCTTCCAAAGTCAATTCGCAGTGTTTCGATAAGTCGCCAAGGATTTTGTCATCCAAGCAGATTATGAATTTCTGCCCTGTATCTGGGTCGATCACGTCATAAACCGTGTTGCCATTGCCGAGGTCTCTGGATGCGAAGCGAGTCTTCAGACCGAATCCCTCGCGCAAAGCAACTTCCCAAATTACGTTCTCAGGCCTCCAGCCGGCCACCAATGGGTCGTTAAAGAGAGCGAGTTTCTGCGCGTACGCTTCCGGGTCACGATCCTCACCTTCTGGCCATTGCTGAATATTCGGCTTGCTCAGCTTGAACACTTTGAACCCCAGGTCTTCAGGCGCTCCACGCTCGCCAAGGGAAGGCTGAACTTCTTTCGCCAGATTGCCAATCACGCGACGGATTCGCTCCTTGCCAATCTCCGCGATGGTGGAAAACGTTTTGTTCTCCGTCGGCTCGGGCAATTGAACGCAAATGAATCGACGGTTTCCACCGTCGGCGTGGTTCATTTCCAAAACTGCTTGGGCGGTGGTACATGAACCAGCAAAAAAATCCAAAACGATGTCGCCTTCAGAAGATGATGTTGTTTGCTCGCCCAACTTTCTAGGAACTGCAACTGGTTTCGGAAACTGAATTACCTTTTCCCCGAACAGCTCTTCAATAGTCCGTGTGCCATCGGTCGTATACCCGAAATCTTGAATTGACGAGAAGCCCGTGAATTGGCTGCGAATCTCGTTCAAGAATCGTTTGAGTCTAGGACGCCCATCCGGCTTCGCGGGCCATAAAATACGTCTTTCGTCGATCAGCTTGGCCATTGACTGTTTGTCATTAGCCCAGCCACGCGACCCTAGTGGCGGGTACGACTGACCAGTTTCTGGATTTACTATGTCGTAGTGCAGATTCGGGCGTTGTTCGCTATTCGCTAGGCCAGTTAAGTTGTCGCTCATCCACGGCCCGCGTGGGTCGTTGTCCGGATTGTCATACTTCGTCAAATCCTTGGCAGTACCCAAGAGGCTACCATCGCCACGAGAATATGCGACGATGTACTCATGATCCGTAGAAACGTTGTCCAAATTGCGGTTGTCTGAAACTTGCCGCCGCTTCCACACAAAACAACAAATGAAATTCTCTTCTCCGAACGTTTCGTTCATCAGAAGTCGCAGATGATGCGCTTCGTGATCGTCGATGCTAACAAAAATGACACCGTCTTCTTTGAGAAGTTGACGAGCTAGGAACAAGCGCGGATACATCATGGACAGCCAGGTCGAGTGATACCGACCGCTTGTCTCCGGGTTACTGGTGAGGAGGTTTCCTTCTGCGTCCACCTGGCCAGTAATTTGCAGGTATGTCTTGAGCGGTTCAGCGTAATTGTCAGGATAGACAAAGTCCTGTCCAGTGTTGTACGGCGGATCGATGTAAATCAGTTTGACTCGCCCGAAGTACGGTTTGAAGAGCAGCTTTAAAACTTCGAGGTTGTCACCTTCGATGAAGACGTTTCCAGTAGTCTCAAAGTTGATTGATTCTTCTGCGCAAGGCACGAGAGTGCCTGCGCTCGGGGTCTGTAACAGGCTAACCGCGTCGTCCTTGCCTGCCCAACTGAAGTGAAAACGTCCGGGGCCGGACTCAGCGGCGGCACCGAGAGTGACCTTCAACTTGTCAAAATCGATCTTGCCCTCAACAAACACCTCGGGGAATAGTTCACGGAGCTTAGCGACTTGGCCCTCCGACACGTCGCCAGATGTCAATGCTACACGCTCTCTTTTTACCGTTCGTTGCTGCTCACTCATCGATTCCTCAGCAAAATTGGGTTTCTTCGTTTCCATCGGCTCTCTCGTTGACTTCGCCCTTCCCGATACTGCGGTCACCGAGAATTTCCAAGGCGCTTCAGATTGCCATATCACGGAACTTGCGCGTGAACCAAGGTACCACATCCCTTTTGCTCTCTATATGATAGGCAGGCATGTTTCCGGGTCCGTAAACACGAACCCCAAGTCTAAGGAGACTGGTCGGCTTTCGCTGTGCACACGGCTGCGCCAGTCCCAAATGCCTCTCCTGTCACACCCGTTGCCTTTCGCTCCAGCCTCTTAAAACTGATCTTTCCGTCCTCCTGTGGCCCGGTGCTCTGGTTCCTGTGCTCGGGTGAAGAAACCAAATCACCGACAGGAGAACGAAAAATGAAATCAGAACAAACTAATTCTCAGACTAACAATGGATTCGCAAATAGCCTGCTACACGGCGATTGCATTGAGTTGCTTTCCCGCATGGCATCCAACCGCGTTGACTTCGTCCTCACGGACCCGCCGTATGTGGCGCACTATTCATCCCGCGACGGGCGCAGCGTTCCCAATGACAACAACTGCGATTGGGTTAAGCCTGCTTTCCAGGAAATCTATCGCGTGCTGCGCTGGAATCGCTTCTGCGTCAGTTTCTACGGCTGGCACAAAGCTGACAAATTTCTCGCCGCTTGGCGTGAAGTGGGTTTCCGAGTGATCGGCCATCTGACGTTCATTAAGCGCTACGCTTCCACCGAGCGTTTTCTTCGCTACCAACATGAGAACGCCTACCTGCTCGCGAAGGGCAATCCGCAGAAACCGGCTCGCACAATCCCCGACGTTTTGGAATGGAAATACACCGGCAACAATTTTCATCCGACTCAGAAGCCGGTCAGCGTCTTGACGCCATTGGTTGAGTCTTTTTCAAATCCGGGAGACGTTGTTCTCGACCCCTTCTGTGGTTCAGGTTCAACGCTCCTGGCCGCACGAGAGCTGAATCGCCGATTCCAAGGCATCGAACTGTCCAAGCAGTATTTTGACCTAGCGGAGCAACGGCTCCGTTAGGTTTTTGACGTTGGTGCTCATGCCATCAAATGAATTGTTCAAAAGCAGGAAAGACCGTGTCCCCAATGAACTCGAAAATTTCTTGTAACACACGGTCTATTCTGAGCGGCTCAAGCTCTTCAGCCGTCGAATCCTCAAACGCTACGAAGATGGCTGCGTGTCCCCGTGCTTCCATATTTCTCAATCGCTCCCTGAGTTCAGGGAATTCGGGACTGTCCAACGGAATACCGATGTCGCCGAAGACTGCGCCATCGCGCAGTTCTTCCCCGCCGATGAAGGTCGAAACCACGGTCTCACTTCCCCGGTTCCAATCAATATGAGTATCGCTCGCAACAGCGGTCACCAAATTGAGTGTTCGGTGTTTATCGAGTTCATGGAGATCCGCCATGCGTCTGAGCGGGTTCTCGCTGCCTGTATACGGCTGTAAACGTTCGATGCTTGCTTTCGCCTTTTCAGGCACGCCGTCAAGTCGGTGACCTCTCATCTGCGCAGCAAAAGACTCGGGACTGGAGCAGATGGGAAACATATTTCTGTTGGTGGGGGCGGTGGGCAGGTTGCTCTCGACAAGCCGGTAAACGAGGTAGTCAAGCGAAGCTCGGGCGTTGAATAAAAAGTCTCCAACGATCAGGCTAAGCTCATCCGGCGGCTTAGGCAATCGAATGCGCATGACGGCGAATTTGTGCTCGGCGTCCTCCTCTGGAATGATCGCGCACTCACCATAGGCGCACCGAGACAGCATGTCAGCAACAGCTTTACGATGCTCATCCGCCCGCATCAATTTGCGTCTGAAAGACGCCAGTTCGTCGCTCATAGACAGGGAGATGATAGCTCAGACGTCACCTTGAGCCACCTGACGATTCGCATTGGGCAAACGGAACGAAGATGCTGGCCCTCACGCAGCCGAATCGCGGGCGAGATCGTGCTGGCTCACAGTTCCGCATCGTTCGCAAACGAACGAGCGACTCCACTCAGCATATTCCCGAGAGTAGGTTGAATGATTGTGTCGCCAAATCGCAGCCAACAGGACTGCTAAAAGTACCGGGAAAATCACGGCGTACAAAGTCACTGGAAAAGACGACGCAGGTCCAGGATGTGACATAACTGAACGAACGTACACAATCAGCGCCACGAACGAGATTCCGACCGACCACAAGATCAGCTTGCCGTATGACCATTTTGTCGGAGGGCTGAGCTTCTTGGAAAGGTCGCTTTGTTGCACTCCGCGCGTCGTTGCTCTGCCAATCACAACGTCCGGCCCGCCGGCTCCAACGACCACACCGCGCAAACGCGACCTCGTATTGACCGAGAAACGGCCTTGTTGAACCGCGACAGAGAGACTCTTCAAATCTGCGCTGTTGCAATTTGGGCATCGCAAGTCCATCTTTTACCTCCCTGCGGAGCCGCCGCTACCTGCTCTGATTATCGCTCTTTGAGAATGGTTGCGTGCGGCTTTTTTTCAATCGCTCGGAATTCGGTACGCCTGCAATCTCGTCGGCGGTCTTCCGACCCGGGAGATTTCGCAACAGGGGAAGACCTTCATCGTCATAAAACAATTTGGCGAGAGGAATCTCTAGCGCCGTAGCAATCCTCTCCCAGACGGCCACGGTCGGAACTATCTGCCCATTCTCCACGCCGTTGAGATATGAGTGTTCTAGTCCTGCTCGCCGCTCAACCTCTTCGGCGTTGACATTCATCGTCTGCCGTATGGCGCGAAAGCGTTCAACGATTAGCACTATCAGTCCCCTGTAGGATCGTCTATTGAAGCGTATCCGCACTAAACGTGCTATGCAGCTTTCCGGCCCGAATGTAGTTCCGAAGGGCTCTCTGGGCGGCAACACTGATGGCACGCCTAATCTCATCGTGAATGGGCTTTGAAAATTCGGCATTGCGGAGAATAAAGTCCTCGTGTGTTGTTTTTGGCACGCTGATGCGAACGATGTATTCCGTATGCGTTACGCGCTCATTGAACATGGCTTCCTCCTAGTTTAGCTCCCGGTCTTTGAGCGGAGACCGGAACCCTGAACTTCATCAATCGCTCGCTGCTGCCCACAATCTGCAATTGCGCCCAAGCCCATTCCAGCAGCAATTCCCCGAGGTTTCCGAGCTTGCGCCGCTCCTTGTAGGCGAACTCCTCCATCTCGCGGCGCAATTCCTGGCGCACACGGATACTGATTTGTGCTTTCCACTCACCCATCTCTAAGTCTCCTGTCGCGGGTAAGTTTGGTAAATCGCTTCGCACTGTGCCCTAGCAATTTGGTCGTACTACCGGCGTCTTCTTATCGCTCGAAACTCCATTCCAGCAGAATGGCAGCAAGGCCGGAGAGCGAGCGTCTCTCGCGCGTCGCAAACTGGATGATCTCAGTTCGCAGGTCTCCGCGCATTCGCAGGCTAACGTTCATTTTCGATTCGCCCATAGACCGTGCTCACTTCAACCGGACAAGCGCATCCATCAACTTTTCGATCTTCAGGCCGTACCGGGTCAGTTTGCGCACCCGTCGTTGCTCGGCGCGAGGCAACTGCTCTTCGTAGTCCAAAATCACGTCCAAGTACTTGCCGTCCTCCAGCTTTCCCTTCATTAGCCTGCGCTCCAGTTTGTGATCACCCTGCGCGAGAATCTTGACGTGGATGCCGTGGATTCGCTGATCCTCTGCCCACAATGCGTCGTATGCTCGCTCAATATTCCGGTGCACGACTCGTCAGTCTTTCCGGTTCTTGGTCCGCCACCAAGCCGCCCCAGCCTCTTCAATGTAGTGCTCCCATCTTTCCATCAACAAGTCTGGCGTCACATCCAAAACTCCAGCGAGAGCACAGATTTCGCTCAACCCCCACTCGTCACCACCGGCGATGCCATTCTCGATCCGACCGAGAAGAATTAGCGGTACGCCGGATTGCTCAGCGAGTTCCTCGGTGTTCAGCCGTAGCTCCTTTCGCATCGTCAGCACGGCCTTCCCAAACATTCGAGCGTGCGCTTCCAAGCTTTCTCGTTTCGTCATAAATCCCGCCGAATGTGGTACTCACGGATCATTTTGAAGTCGCCAGTGCTAATGTCCGAAAGATCGACATAGTGAGTCGCTATCTGAGGAACAAAGCGCAGAGAGAATTGCGTCTTGTCTTTGAACCGAACGTTGACATACAAACAGTTGTCCTCAATGCTGTGGCTGATCCAATCGATCACCTTCCCGTGGATCTCACGGTATTTCTTGCGCAGCTTTTCGTGCCGCGCTTTTATTCTCTTCTCCAATCGTTTATGTTCACGCGCGGATATCGGCTTTATTTCGGTGTTGCCGATTCGCACAGTCTTCGGTTTCTTGGTCATCGCTTCCTCCAGGCAGAACTTCCTTGTTGAATCGGTCTCGCGCGGTTACGGTGCTGAGTGATCCAGGCCGCAAACTAGGGGCGTGAGAGACGACTTGTCCTCAGGGCGAGATCGCAGGCAGGCTATCCGCAGCGGCTCATCCCATTCGGGGTTGAACACGAGAACCTCGACGATCAAAACGCCCTCTGGGTCTTGTTTCGCGTACACACCCACCGAGTCCCACATCTCCAAGCCGCCTTCTCTCAGAACGCGCTGACCCAGCGTTACCGTGATCGAGTCGGTCTGGACACCGAACCGGTTCTCCTCTCCTGCCTCGCAGCGAATCTGAAACAGATTGCGGTGGGCGGAGACATGGGCAACAGGTCGTGGAGAATTCAACGGCATGACGTATTCCCCATCTTGGGGAATTCAAGGATTCCCTATTTTGGGGAATCTGTCAAGATTGAATATACATGCGGAGGTGAATGCCAACGACAAGGGTTACCATAAGGCGTACAAGAGATTCCTCGCACGTTTGGTGCAGGCGCGCCACGAGGCCGGGTTTACGCAGGTCGAGGTCGCAAACCGACTTGGGAAAGCACGCTCCTTTGTGTCGAAGTGCGAACTCGGCGAGCGCAGAGTGGATTTCGTCGAGCTTCAGCAGCTGGCAAGACTTTACAGGAAAGATTTGACCTTCTTTCGCGACTGAGATGGCGAAACGGATCGATTTCGCCAAACAGCGTAGAGATCAGGGGCGTTCGCTAAGCAACGCTGTCCGCGAAATTACAACAATGGTGGAGCCAGTAGCCCATCAACATGGGGTCAATCTTCAAGCAATTCTAGATGAAGCGTCAGCACGAAAAGAGGAAGAGAAACGGCTATTAACCGAACGCCTGCAGGAATCCGTGGTGCCTTTGTTCACCTATCGTGACGGGCAACCCGACAGAATTGGTTCTTGCGTCCTCGTGGGCCTGGATTCGGAGTTTTATGCATTTACGGCAGCACACGTGATTCGAGACGCTGGCTCCGCAACACTCTTTGCTCCTTCAGGAGGAAGGGGCGGGAAGTTGCAGCCGTTACCACCGTGTTCAGCGCATCTGAAATCCTCGGGAGGTGCCAACGATCTTGATGTTGGTGTGCTGGCTCTGGGGGTATGTCACTTGGGGGCCTTCCAGCACCATGTTTTTTTGGCTGGCGCAGAACTCGATCAAGAAGATCAACCAGACGACCAAGATGATCTTCGGTCTTTCTATTTCGTTCTCGGCTATTCTGCATCGAGAACACAAGTGAAGATCTCCAAGGCCGAGCGTCGAATTCACCAACAGTCCTTTCGCTTTTCGACACAGCACGTAGATGCTGCCGAGTACCTACAGGAGCGGATGTCAAAGTCAGATCACATATTGCTCGACTTTGACCATAACGAGATCCGGGTCGAACGAAGACGCGCCACTCCACCTAAGCTCCAGGGTGTCAGTGGCGGGGGAATATTTCAGATCTCGAAAAAAGCAATGCGAGGCCCACTCGTCGCAATCGCTACCGAGAATAGACGTAGGTCGCGTCTAATTGTAGGCACGAGAATCAAACACTTCCTGGCGATGGTTCGTGAATTGAAAACGATAGGTCAGTGTGGAAACTCTTGAATCCGTCTGACCAATTTGTTGAGATTGTACGGATCGACGTGGAAGCCATAGCCTTCGCTCTCGTTGCGGCCCGGAAACCTTGAACTAATTGTCCGAGATCGAATCTCGGCCCGCCGTGCCACGTTGCCAATTGTTTCTTCGTCTCTCTTTGCGGCAATCTCTGACTTGCTCGACTTCCGCGCCGCTTCGAGAGTTCTGCGCCCCGCCTAAGAATTTCGGCTGCGGTCTCCACTAGCACCTTTCGCGCCACAAAAAAGCGCTGTGTCACTCAAGCGTGCCGCTCGTTCCGACCTGGGCGCATCACCCTCTCCGCTTTCCTCCCTGTTTCGCGTCATTGCTCCCGCTGTGCGCTGTGAAGGGAGCAATGACTCCCCGAAACAGGAGGAAACATCATGAAAATCGAGCAAGCAAAGCAGATCGCAGGCAAGGCCATCGAAGAACTCAGTCATGCCCTGGAAGCGGGCCACAGTGAGAAGCTGCGGGAATATCTAGGGGCAATGGCGCGATTCCATCGCTATTCGTTGCACAACATCATGCTGATCGCATCACAAAGGCCTGATGCCACCCATGTCGCCGGATTTCACACATGGAAGCGGCTTGGCCGGTTTGTGAAGAAGGGCGCAAAGGGAATCCTGGTTCTCGCTCCTGTCGTGCTTCGTAAAGAGGCCGAACAAAAACAGGAAGATGAAAAGCACGAAAGAGCGGCGATCCGTTTTCGAGCGGCTTATGTGTTCGACATGGCCGACACAGACGGCAAGCCCGTTCCGCGATTCGGGAGTACGGAAGGTGATCCGTCCTACCGCACAGAACGGCTAAA
>Ga0193726_1000284_pt1 | contig 63215 bp, 88 predicted proteins | sample H2c1metaG_FD_144928 | JGI IMG/M metagenome (GOLD analysis project Ga0193726, IMG submission 144928) | Soil microbial communities from a riparian zone of the East river system, Colorado, United States - H2c1 | ecosystem: Environmental > Terrestrial > Soil > Riparian zone | place: USA: East River... | reverse complement strand
TGCTGAACCTCCGGCCCAGGGCGCTGGTTGCTCAGGTGTTTCCGACGAGCGAAATGGATGCGACACTCCAGCGTACCAGGGATCTCAGCTCGTTTCTATTCGTGGATACGACGCTCATTGGTGTGGCACTCAATCCACTCTTCAAACCCCTAGCCGAGGCCGCAGTACCGACCAGCGTCGTGGCCGGGGCGCAACGGCGTTCTCGGGCTCTCGTTGCCGAGAGCATCACTGATACATCACTGCTGTCAGCATCGATTGGCAAGGCACTTGTGGCGGGCGGGTTAGGCGAAGCCCTTCGCAGTACCAGTACGGTGGTGGGTGCTGTGCACAAGCACGGTCGTGTTGCCGAGGCGGTAACGCCAAGTAGCGTTGTGGCTGCGACGCTGCGTCGTAGGCGTCGCCTCCTAGCTACACTTGCGATGACTAGCAGTGTTAGTGCTACGGCACTGAGTTCACGGCTGCAGGGCCACCTTACACCTACGTCGACGGTGGTTGGAAGCATTCATCGCGGTCATGCGCTGGCGGCGAACTTGAACCCCAGGGGAGTGCCAACGCTTACTACCCGCAGAGTGCGGCCTCTTCGTGGTGCGCTGTTGCCTCGGTCCGCCTTAAGCGGTTCGGCGAAGAGCCCTGGCCGCTTGGTCGAGGGCCTTGCTCCGCTTAGTGCATTTTTCGCCACGCTCACACCCAAAACCACCCAACAGTATTACACTGCGGTACGGAACTGGTTTGTGGCGCCCAACGGCAACGATCCTCCGACCGGGCAGGGCACCTCAGTATCTCCGTGGAAAACTCTCGCCGGGGCGGATGCGAGCGGCAAGCTTGCCGCTGGCGATGTGGTGAATTTTGCTGCCGGTACGTACAATCTGCCTGGCAGCCAGGTGCTCTCCCGTGGCGGCAATACCAACTCGATGATCGGGTTCGTGGTCTATTACTCCACGGTACTCCATGGTGCGAAGCTGGTAATTAACAGCAGTAATTCCGATGACGTAGTGCATGTGAATGGGAACTATCTCATTTTCGATGGCTTTGAGATTGATGGTGGCAATGCTGGAGTGACGACGCTCGGAGGTGCACGGACTATTGGGTCGGGCCTCGGCTTCTGGGGCCATCACCTAATCGCACTGAACAACAAGATCCACGACTGCGGAGGCTCGGGCATCCAGGCCAATTTCAAAGACTGGTACATTATGGATGGAAATGAGTGCTATGCAAATTCCTGCTGGAATGGCAACCAAACCTCAGGTATCTCCATCTACGAGCCTACCGAGATCCCTTACACTCCAAGTGCTGCGGATATCGCCGCTACTTACCGGATCCAGGTGATCAACAATGTATGCCATGACAATATCATTTTGGGTGGTAGTGGGATCACCTCGACCAACCATACTGATGGCAATGGCATTATCATGGACGACTTTTTGCTGGCGCAGCGAAACAACTCCAATACCACTCCTCCTGGAGCCGCCACCGCTTACACCCACACTTCGTTGTGCCAACGCAACACCTGCTACAATAATGGCGGTAGGGGTGTCCATGTGTTTAGCTCGACCAAGGTGCTCATGGACAGTAATATCGCCTACAATAACGTGCGAGACCAGGGCCTTACTGGCACGGAGAGGGGAGATATTTGTGCGGTGAACAGCACCAATTGCACCATGAGCAACAACAGGGGGGCGAGCACATCACTGACTACTGGGTTCAACCCGTTCTGCACGGCGGTGTTGCACGCACGAAGCACCTCGATTACCTGGACCAACAACGCCACCTATGATCCGAGGACCGGGGCACGGAGTTTCAACATTGACGATGCTACGGTGCGATCGGCGTTCCCTGGAGCTAATCCGCTGGGAGGCCCGCTGCCATGACCAAGGTGTTCCTCGGCGGTGGGTCGTATGTGTCGCAATCGCTAATCGCGAGTGCCCAGCGCTCACTTAACCTCTACGCGGAGGAAATTCCCACCCCAGAGGGAGAGCCCATTCCACCAAAGCTTGGCAACGCCACCACTCAATCCCCTGCTTACATCTACTACTCTTCGCCGGGCTCGACGAACCTCGGGGAGCAGTTTGTGGTGCAGCCTACGGCGGTGGCGTTCGATCCGGACACTACGGCGAATGCGGATCCAGAGTTCATTGTGATCAGTAATTTCGATCGCACTGTGACTGGAGGGGTGGATCAGGGAGGGACTTTCGGACCCTACAGTGACTCCGATGCTGTTGGCCCGCAGATGTCCACTGCAGTGTTCCAGGAGATCAAAAATACTGGTAACTGGTATTGGGAAATGCAGGTGGATGTGTGTACCTCGCCACTGACGGCGGTGGGAGTTACGAGCTTCTTTGAAACTATGTCGGCAGATTTCTGTACCACCATGGCTGATACCAGTGATGGGAGTTTCGCCTGGCGGGCTGACGGGACGTATTTTCCTGGCAGTTTTCAACCTGGTCCAATACCTTTTGTTGCTGGTGACGTGTTGCAGTTTGCATATGTGGTCGCCAGCGTTGACGTTGGTGGAGTACCGTTCAATGCATCCACTGTGTGGTTCGGAAAGAATGGAACCTGGTTGAATGGGACTCCCGTGGCGGACTACGTATGGGATAGCACAGATCCCACGAATGGAGTGCTAATCAACCTCAACCCATTCTCCCCCGGCAATCTCAGTGCCTCATATCCATCGGCACAGCCAGGAGTACTTGGGGACCAGCTTACAGTCAACTCCGGTCAGGACCCCTTTGCGTTTGCACCTCCAGAGGGTTTCAAGGGCTACACGGTAACTAGCCGCTATGTCGGATCACTCAATACGAGCAATCCGACCGACTTTACTATTGCCCCGTTTCACAGCAGCGTTATTATACCGTTTGTGGATACGCTGATTAACGGCGACATTCGTCCAGACTACAACCAGCGAGCCGTAAGTCGACTGTTCATGCATGAGCAGGGATTTGTGTCGAATGTGCTTGCAGTGCTGTATCACCAAGGAACTGGAATTGTTACCTGGCCGCAATACCGAGCGGTGATCTATAGCAATAACGCTGGAGTGCCCGGAGACCTGTTGGCGCAGTCACCACTACAGACAGTGGGAAATGGGTTTGGAGGTGATGATACTCGGTTCCTCCCTGGAATTTATCACTTCCCGGTTGGAGTGGCACTCCCTGTTGGCGACTACTGGGTTGGTCTGCTTGGCGAGGCTGGGGAGGACGGACCCTCCGGGTCTGACGGCACGTTCGCAATGCCCTGGCAGTTTATGGCCTACAGCGTTGGAAGCACGTACTATGCACAGAATGCTGGTGGGCTGATACCGGATCCCAACTTCGGCATCGCCACCTCGTTCGACTACCGCCTGACCGTGCAGTTACAATATGCCCCAGGAGTCGTTATGCCCAGATCTGGCCCGGTAAGAGGTCTCTACACTGCCGGCAACGGCGACCTCTATGCAGTGTGTTACGACACGCTTTATTGGGTCGATGACACCTACACGTTCACCGCACTAGGCACCATTGCACCGGGGCTTACGCCAGTTTCCATGGCCGACAACGGAACGAAACTCGTGTTAGTGGATGGCACCACTGGAGGGTATGTGGTGGATCTCGCGACTCGGATCATGTTTGTGATTGACCCTGGGTCGACAACGCCGAATGAGCAGGGGTTCTACGGTGCTGACAAGGTGGACTATGTGGACACGTTCTTTGTGCTGAACAAACCTCAGACCCCAATATTCTACTGCAGTGGGAGTGAGGACACGACGTTCGATCCACTCGATTTTGCTAGCAAGGTCTCCTATGCCGATGGGCTTATTACCGTGGTGATTGTGCATTCGGAGATTTGGCTTCTGGGCCGCTACACGAGTGAAATCTGGTATAACTCTGGTGGACAGGCTGGAGGGACGTTCCCGTTTGAGCGAGTTCCCAACGCCGTTGTCAACATGGGCTGTGCCGCTAAGTACTCGGCACAGAAGGCCGGCGAGACGGTGATTTGGCTGTCGAGGAGCCTCTCTGGCCACGCTATGGTAGTGATGGGACAAAACACCACAGTTAACCGGGTGAGTACTCATGCGATTGAGGTGGCGATTAGTGGGTATGCTGTGATTGATGATGCTATTGGGATGGTGTATCAACAGCAGGGCCATGCGTTCTACGTCCTCACGTTTCCCACCGCCGATAAGACTTGGGTGTTCGATATTACCACTGGGTTCTGGCATGAGCGCTGTTGGCTGGACACCAACGACGGTATCACCGAGCATCGGCATCGGATGAACTGCGTGGCATTTGCCTACGACAAGGTGATCATTGGGGACTGGGAGAACGCCAACATCTACGCCCTCGATCCGACCGTTAACACCGACAACGGGGCTCCAATGAAATTCCTGCGCTCGTTCCCACACATACTCGATGATGGACGTAGGATGGTCCACAACAGGTTTGTGGCTGATGTGCAGGTAGGAAATATTGAGTCCGGTAATGCTGGAATGGCACTTAGGTGGAGCGACACTCGCGGCGCTACCTGGAACCCCCCGGTGTTGCAAACTCTTGGTCTCCAGGGAGATTTCTACACCAGCGTTCAGTGGCGCCGCCTTGGCATGGCTCGGGATCGGGTGTACGAGCTCAGTTGGCAGTCTGGTCCGACGGCACTCCAAGGTGCCTGGATCGACGCAGTCAGGGCGGGGACTTAATGGCCAATCCAGTTCAAAGTGCCGCCAACCAGGGACTTCCGGACTCTAGCTCTCCGTTCGTGGACAAGGACAACAAAGTCACTGGGACCTGGTACTCACTGCTGAGGGCGCTCTGGATCCGTACCGGGCAGTCATTGGGGGTGATTACTCAGAGTGCTGTTGATGCGGCGGCGGCAGCGCAGACGGCGGCAGCAATTGCTCAGCTTGCCGCTCAGGTGGCCCAGCTGGCAGCGAACGCCGGAGCCAAGAAGACGGCCAATCTCAGCGACCTTACGGATGCGGTAGCCGCGAGACTTAATCTCGACCTGGGCACGGCGGCAACCCACGACACGACTGACTTTGCCACCGCCACCCAGGGAACTGAAGCGGATAACTCACTCCAGAAGGCTAATAACCTGGGTGATTTGCTGAGCAGTGCAACGAGCCGAACGAACCTGGGACTCGGCACCCAGACTGGCTGGACAGCCCCAACTGGTACGGTCTCTCGCGCTACCTTTAATGCTGGGTTCACTCAGACCATTTCGAACCCGCCTACGCAGGCCGAGGTTCAAGCGGTGGTGGTGCAGGTGCAGGTTTTGTCGACTCGGTTGGCGGCGTTGGAGTTGGACCTCGCCACACTACATTTGATTGGGCCATGAGGGCTGCAAGCCTGGCTCGGGCCACGGGGGTTGTTTGTGGGTTGGTATGGGGTGGCCCTGGCCACCCTGTTGTGATAGCGTCCCGACATAGTGTGGAGAACTCCAGATGCAGAATTTCCATCGACTGGCCGGGGGCATCAATGTGGAGGGGGTGAAACTGCAACTCCTTCTGCATCCGGAACTCTGGAACGCGCACCGCGCTCGGACTGGTCGGGAGTCTCCGCATCGGGAGGCGAGTGATATTTGGGTTCGGTGGCGGGAGGGGGAGCTAGGCGAAGCTCCGTTCCTGCCGGAGTGGATGCCCGCCTGGCACGCACTCTCCGCGCTGAGGCCTATTGTGTTCGGGCTGATGCAGCACGTCGCTGCCACGTTTCTCGGCGGGGTGTTGATTACTCGCATCCCGGCTGGAGGGATGATCCTCCCTCACAACGACCGGGGCACCTGGCACGCAGAGAACATGAATGTGAAGCTGTACGTTCCGATCGCCACGAACCCCGGATGTGTTAACATCTGCGAGGGCGAGAACGTGGTGATGGGTGAGGGCGAAGCTTGGTACTTCGATAATCTGCGAGAGCACTCGGTGCAAAACCACGGGGATAGTGATCGGGTGACACTCATTGTTTGCATGAGGGTAGAGTGATGACCGAGTACCAACGGCTCGCAGTGCAACCGGTACAGCTGGATTTCACGACTGTCGACGGTGTGTTTGTGAAGCAGATGGTGGTGCGCAAGGCTGGAACATTCATACCTCAGCATTCCCACTGCTACGACCACAGCACCCTTATCGCTACTGGTCGAGTGTCTATCTGGATCGATGGCGAGCCAACGGGCAACTACAGTGCCCCGTACATGCTCGTCATCAAGCGCGGCACCAAACATCTGTTCGAGACCCTCGAAGACAACACCACGCTCTACTGCATCCATAACCTCTCGCATAGTGGTGCGGTCGAGGTGATGGAGCAGCATGAATTGACTGGAGATCTGTGATGCCTTGGGGTGCAGCTATTGGAGCGGTTGGGAGTATCGTTGGTGGGGCCATCTCGAGCAGTGGGACTGGTGGTAGCCAAGGCATTCTCAACAACGCGGTGGGGACTTGGACCAAGAACCTCCAGGATCATGTGAATGCTGCGACGAATACGGAGAACCCATACTTTGCTCCGTCGCAACAGGCGTTGCCAATGCTGGCTGCCAACCTACCGGGCTACACGGCGCAGTTCAATCCAACAGACTTGGCCTCCACACCGGGCTATCAGTTTCAGCTGCAGCAGGGCCTCAAGGCCACCCAGAACAGCCAAACGGCGAGAGGATTAGGGGTTAGCGGCCCTGCTATCCAAGCCGGAGACCAATACGCCCAGAACCTCGCGAGTACCACCTACAACCAGCAGTTACAGAACTACCTCACCCAGAACCAGCAGGACTATAACATGCTGACCGGCCTTACGAACACGGGCCTCTCGGGCGCGCTTCAGCAGGGCAACCAGGTCATTGGCGCCGGCCAGGCCGAGGCCGGATTTGGTATGCAGGGTGCCGGAGCGTCTGGTGCATACAATACTATGGGAGCGAATGCGCTGGGCAGTAGCATCGCCACGGGGACCGGCCCTCTTACTGCCGCGTTCGCACCTGGCGGAGCGGCAAGCACTATCCAAGGTGGTGGGGCGCTCGGATCGCTGGCGTCGGGCATCGGCTCACTGTTTGGCGGTAGTGGGACTGGCACCCCGTACACGCCTCAGGTGTCGACTGGGCCGGGCGGACTGCTGGCCGGACCTGTGTAACGGAGAATTTCCATGTCATCACTCCCAATCGCCCCTGCGTATGTGCCTCCCGACATTATGAAAATGTCGCTGGAAGGCGCCGAGATGAACCGGGCGCAGGCATCGACGCTTGCGACTCAATTCGATGTGGCACAGGGCAAAACGAATTTCCTGCGAAATGCCCTGGCGGGAGCGCTCCAGGACCCTGGATCCACAACCGCAGATGGGGCCAAGGCGCTGACACTCGCAGCAAAGTCACTGAACGACCCTCAGTCCGATCGCATCGCGGCGGCGATGGCAGCGAACTTACCAACAGCTACTGGCAACGCCGAAAAGGATCGGGTAGCACGAGACGCTGCATTACGCACGGTGAATGGGGCGCTCATGAGCGCCGACACCAGGGGCGGCTACCAAGTGCCTGAGGGCTTCAACGTCGACACTGGTGCGCAGACCGGCTACGGAGCACTGAGAAACAAACTTACGGGAGCAATTAGTCCTGTACAGTCTTGGGTGCAAAATCAAGCTGGACCTGCCGAGCAGGCTTCGCGAGTTACTGGTCCTCCGGGTCCTGGTGGTGTGGCACAGACGGTGCCAGCAGTTACGGCACCGGGTGTGGCGCCTGGGCTGGTGGGAGCCCCGACGATCACGGGAGCATTGGCTGGAGGCCCGCCGCCTATCGGGGGACTCGGAGCACCGGCGTCACCACCAGTGGTACCAACACCAGGTCCTGGTCCGGCGCCCACCCCTGGTGCTGCTGGCGCTCCTACTCGCACTGCCGACGATCTCGTCAATCACATTATCGGCCACGAGAACACCATCTATGGCATGACGGCGCAGGATCCAAACTCCAGTGCCGCCGGGGCGGCAGCCATGATTAACAGCACTTGGAAACAAGAGCTTACGAAAGTTCATCCGGAACTGGTGACGGGGAAAACCGATCAGCAAATCTACGCCATGCGCATAGATCCCCAGAATCTCCAACTCACAAAGGATGTGGTCCAGCAGTATATGCAAACCAATGCCCAGGACATGATGAATAGGGGCATTCCGGCGAGTGGGATTCGGGCTGACACCCTCTACCTTGCGCATGGGTTTGGAGCGGCTGGAGCAACAGCGCTGCTGAAAGCTCCGGGATACGAACCAGCGTCGCAGGTGCTGAGTGCCAGTGCAATGAGCGCAAATCCCAAGCTTGCTGGAATGACCGTGTCAGATGTGCTGACTCAGGCGGCGCAGAATGCTGGTGGACGTGAGTTGATGCCTGGCGGCAAGGGGGCGGCACCAACAGCACCATCACTGCTGCCGCCGACAGCGGGGCCGACCGCCACTCCCACCGCTACCGCTGCTGGTGGTGTCCCTGGCGCCATGCCGGTTGGACTGCCGGTCGGTGCTGATGAGGCGATGGCACAGTCGGCCAAGGATTTTGGCATTGCTCGAACTGCGGCCGCGAACTACCAGACTGCAATCTATCCCATGCAGGCGGCGTACAACGCACTCGATAGCAGCACTCCCACTACTGGTCGAGGGTCGGAACAACTGTATCGGGCCTCCGCTATTATCCGCACCATGACACCCTCGATGATCGCAAACCTCATTCCGTTCGTCATGAGTGAGCCGGACGTGGCGAAACGGGAAGAGGCCAACAAGTACCTCCAAGGCTTGATCCTGAAGAATGGGCGAATGAGTGTGGAGGAATTGAACACTCGAGAGAGTGCCAATCCGACAGTGGATATTTCTCCGGAGGCGGCCAAGACGGTTCTTGGTGCTAACATCGCCATGACTCGGATGAACCAGGCCCTCACCAAGGAGTTCATCACCCAGCATCCCAACACCCAAACGGCACCAGCACAATACTCCGACTGGATGGCACAGAATGCACCGCTGGTGGACCCACATGCTTTCATGACGGACCTCAGCAAAAGCGATACCCAGAAATACTACCAGGGCCTCTCTGCGGCGAAGAAGGCTGCGTTCCAAGCCAGTTGGCATCTTGGTCATGACCAGGGCCTCATTGAGGGGGCTCAGTAATGGCAGATGATTTCGAAACCATGGCATTCGGGAGTGGCAAGGCCGCTCCCGCTACTCCTGACCCAGGTCCCGTCCCAGCAAACTCGTTTGAGAAGCTCGCGTTTGGCACCGATGTGACGCCCTCGCCGGCGGAGGTGGCAGCGGGGGGACCTTCGGTCCCCCCTCCCGCTGGTGTGACTGGTGCCCAGGTTCGCGGCGCTTACCAGGGACTACAGGACGTTGGAAACTCGGTTGTTAATCTCGGGAAGTGGACCGACGAAAAGTTCCCGATGGCGAAGCGTATTGATGACGCACTTGGTATCGACCCTGATGCATTGGCGACGAAGGGCACTGCTGCACGGACCGCTTATGAGGCCTCGCCGGAGGGCAAAAGCAATGCTGGGCAGTGGGGACGGTTTGCCGGACAGGTAGCTGGGACGCTACCAATCGCTGCTGTGGCGGCGCCAGTGACTGCACTGGCCGGAACTGGACTTACTGGTGCTGCACTGACCGGAGCACTCCAAGGTGGACTTGCGGCGGCGGCAACCTCGTCTGCGCATCCTGACGTGCCGGTTGGAGAGCAGATGGCAACCGGAGCGCTCCTCGGCGGTCCGTTGGCAGTTGGTGGTAGAGCGATTGGGAACTATTTGTTGCCAAGAGTGGATCCTGATGTGGCACTGATGGCCCGGGCTGCGGATCAGCGGTTTGGGGTGAAGTTACTGCCCTCGCAAATTAGCAACGAAGGTGCGCCAGTTGGTGGGACACGGGAGCAGTTACAGGACTTCACTAAGGCTGCAACCGATGTAGCAGGAATGCCTGGAAACCGGGTGACTCCGCAAGCGGTCCAGGCAAATCTCCAGGCCGTAGGCCAGGGCATGGATGATCTGATGGGGCAGCATGGACTCATTGCCACACCAGATTTTGGCAGCAGAGTATCGGCACTGCGGAACCAGGCCCTGGAGGAGTTCCAACCGAGTAAAACTGTCAGTCAGGGTGGGCAGCAGGTTTCGCTGACCGATACGGCAGAACGCACTAAGGTGCTCGGGATGTTCGATCGCCTGAGAGGGGCCGTCGGTAATGCTCGCTATGACCAGACCACCGGTCAGTTGATCCCTGGGCAAATCGACGGTCCGACGCTGCAGAGCCTGGCTGACTCGCACTCGATGCTTGGCCGCGATGCCCGGAGCGGCTCTCCCACCGCTCACATCTCCGGAGATCTCCTCGACCTAATCCACGACCAGTTCGAACAGGGTGCTGGTGCTGATGCAGGCCGTTGGGGGCAGTTACGGCAACAATATGCTGATACGCTAAGGCTGGAGAAGCCTGCGCTTGCGGCAGGTCCGACTGGAATTATCAATCCGCAGACGCTCCAGAACGCGGCCAAGGCTGGTCGGGGTTCGGATGACATGGACCAGTTGGCGCAGGTTGGAAAGTTCTTGGCATCTCCTACGGTTGGTGGCGGAGTTAAACTGCCATCAGCAAGGGAGAGTGCTACTACCGGAGCGCTGAGTGGGGCGGTCGATTTCGCTGCGAGGAACGATCCACATGAGGCAGTGCTTACGGGCCTGGCCACAGCGGGGTCCAAGTATCTGCTCGAAGCGACTCGGCGGCAGGTCCAGGGCTCTCCCGCACTCACCAACACACTCATTCGTCGGGCACTCGGGCAAATAAATGCCCTTGATGCCGCGGGGGCTATTGCCCCGGTGGCAGGGACTGACCTGTACGGTGAGCCGAAAGTCCGCAACGCCTTGAATGGACAACAGCGATGACAACAGCACCTAAGCCTCTGCCTCGCGGCTATCGCAATAACAATCCGCTCAACCTGCGCCCCAGCCAGCCCTGGGAGGGCATAGTGGGAACCGACACCACAGGCGGTGAACCGGGGTACTTGATGTTTGGTGACGCTGAACACGGCATTCGGGCCGGAGTGCGGATCCTCCTGCGATACGAGGAGAACTACGGACTCCACACCATTCGCCAGATCATGAACCGCTGGGCACCGTCTAGCGACGACAATCCAACTGACCAGTACATCACGTTCGTAGCGGTGCAACTGGGACTGAGCCCAGACCAGACGATCAGCATTACCGAGGCCACTGCGCCGGCGTTCATCGAGGCCCTCATTCGGTTCGAACTCGGGGATCCGCTGAAATACGGTCGGCCGGAGTGGTACAGCAGCGCCGTGGTGGCTGCTGGCGTTTCGCTGGCATTTCACTCTGTGGCGGCGAAGCCGCTGGGGTAGCTGACCATGGTAAACTCTTTTTGGGATGAGGCTAAGCAGGTACTCGGTGTGGTGGCACCGACCTTGGGTAGTGCTGTTGGTGGACCTCTCGGTGGATTGGCCGCGAATTTGCTGGTGGGGGCGCTTGGGTTGGATCCTACTACGCCAGCACCTGCTGTAGCGGCGGCGATCGTAGGAGCGACTCCGGACCAACTCCTTGCCATCAAGAGCGCGGAACAACAATTCACACTGGCGCTCAAACAACTCGATGTGAGTGCTGAGACTGTAGCTGCTGGGGACCGCGCAAGTGCGCGTGAACGCGAAACTGCTGTCAAGGATCGCACCCCAGCGATATTGGCGTATGGCTTGACAGTGGGGTTTTTTGGCCTGCTCACATTTTTGTGCTTTGCCTCTGTCCCAACGACCTCCCACGATCTTCTGGTTGCAATGACTGGAGTGCTGGGTACTGCCTGGATCTCGTGTGTAGGGTACTACTTTGGGACCAGTGCTGGAAGTGACCGCAAGACCGAACTCCTGGCACAGTCCACTCCGCCATTATTGTCTCCCGGAGCGTAACCGTGCCCGACGAAACCGAAACCGAACTCGAGGCAGGTGCTCTAACAGTTGGAGGACTGAGAGAACTGTTTATTCGAATTAACCGCGAGCGGGACTTGCGATATGAGCAACGGTTTGCGGCTCAGCAAGAAGCTTTGGGTGCGGCGCTTGATGCGGCGGAAAAGGCGGTGGCAGCAGCACTGGCCGCAGCCGATCGGGCAGTTAGTAAAGCCGAGGTCGCCAATGAGAAGCGCTTTGATAGTGTTAATGAGTTTCGGGGAACGCTGACGGATCAGGCCTCGAAGTTCATTAATCGGTCCGAGCACGATATTGTAACGGATGGGCTGCAAAAAGCGATCAGCTCAGTAGCTGAGCGGCTCGATGGCAAGATTTTGGGACTGGGGAACCGGTTTGACTCCGAGATTAAACCTATCTCCGAGAAGATCGAAAATCAGAGCAAGCCCAATTGGCCACTCATGGCCTCGGTCGGCTCGCTCTTCCTGCTCATGGTGAGTGGGGTCTGGTTGATCATTGGACTCAAAATCGATGCAGTCATAACCCCGGTTGTTGTGCAACAGAGTGGTATGCAATCAACGATCAACACTGATGTGACGCGGATAAGCCAACTCGAAAACGTAACAAACGGCTCCGTGGCGGCTGATGTGCAAAGTAGGTCTGATCGAGGACAACTCAATGATCGAGTCAGAAACCTTGAAAATATGTTCAGTGCTGGTCAGCAGGCACGGAACGGCCAGATGCAGACGATAGACTCACGGCTTGCTGAGGTGGAAACGCAGTTCTGTGCGAGTGATATTGTGCGAAATTTGATCCATGCTAGCGATATGCGGATCACCTCGATAATCTGGCACAAGACCTTTCCAGACTCCGTAATGCCGACCGACAATGCGCTCTACCCGCAGATTTGCAATCGGCCACTCAAGTCTCAGTAATCATCAACAGCCCGGGAGGATAGGGAGGTGAGACTCGACATTTACGTCCACGGAGACACCGATGCCAAGTTGGATCACTTGATTCAACTGGTACAGCAACTCACGATCAAGGAGTCACAGGTTATGGCGAATTTGGACGACATTGCGGCAGCGGTAGCGGCGGAAGCAACCGTAGAGGCCAGCGTCATTGCGCTGCTCAACGAGCTAAGCGCTGATCTCACTGCGGCGATTGCTAGCGGCGATCCGACCAAGCTCACCGCTATCCTCACCAACATCCAGGCGAACACGGCAGGACTCTCGGCGGCGGTTGTCGCGAACACTCCTGCGGCGGCTTCCGTCGGAACACCCACTGTGGTGTCCACCGTGACCAATGCAGACGGCAGCGTCACGGTGACGTTTTCCGACGGAAGCACTACCACCACTGCCACCGACGGAACGGTTACAACCACTCCGCCGACTCCTGCACCGTAGTTGGGTGGGAGTAATGGGGGTCTGGAAATAGCAGGCCCACCATGCGGTGAATGAATGTGTGATGAGGCGGCCCTAGGGCCGCCTCATTCCATTCCGAAGTCACTATGTGGGCGTGGGGTGTAGAGATCAGTTCCGGGGATTTTAGCGAACATTCCGACTCGCACGGCAATATCCAGCAGTCGCGGGCCACGCTCTGAAGTGGTTTTCGCCGAGATGAACTGGATTAGTTTGGCTTCGTGGATGGGGGCCTTGTCCACGACATACGAGCGCCAGAAGTAGAAGTGCATCTCCATCAGTAGCGTCATGTCGGATTTCCCAGCCATAGCTCGGAACACATCCGGCATTACGACCTCGGCAGCCAGCAGCCAATTTCGAGCCCGATCGACGTCGAAGAGCGTGATCACCAGGGGATTACCACTACCATTGGTACGGCTGACGGTGGAGATGATCGAGAGCTTGATGACGTGGACCAGTCGCCTGGCGCAATAATTGCTCAGGCGGGAGTGGGACGGAATGGGTGGCAGCCCGGCGTCGTACCACCGCGACAGCTCGTCCTGGGCGCTCTGCGCCCAACCACACTCGGCATTGGTGGTGATCATCTGCTTCAGCCCGGTGAGCAGTGCATCCGTGGAGAGCCGAGTGTAGTCATCGAAGAGCCCCAGGCGGGGAGCGGCTCCGGCGTACACCATAATGACGCGGCTCATAAACCCCATGCTCCACGCTTCCTCCGGAAAGAGCGAGGCGAGATACCCTGGCTGGGTGCCGGCGATAATGTTGAGCTGAGGGTTGATAATGTCAACGGATTTGCTGGTACGGCGGCTCTCCGAAAAGACTTTTGGGTTGTCGTAAATGTCGGTGAGTACCGAGAGGAACTCCATATCATGCGAGGGGAGCAACACTCCGAACTCACTGCTGGCCATCGACAGTGAGTGGTACTCCACGAGCTTGAGTGGGTTGTTCGTCTCGATCTGGTGGCTGGACTCGAGCACGTCCAACAGTGCTGCTTTGGTGGTGCTGTTGGGGGCAACTTTAATATGCTTGGTTCCCATCCAGAGGTCTCGGGTTGGTTTGAGTGCCTCGCTCTTACCAATGCCTGGAGGTGACACCAACAGCACATAGAGGTTCGGAAATATCTCCCCCATGGAGGTTCTCGCGGTGACTCGATGCTCGAGCGCCCCGGCGATACAGCTGATCCCCGCCCAGAGACGAAAGATCTCTGGCGAGGCCACATTTTCCGTGGACACCAAGTAGTCGTCAATCCAATCCACCCAGGGGTTCCCCTCTCGTTGTTCATTAGAACACGCGGTCGAGGCCCTCCAGTCTGGGTCGAAGGGCGGTGCCCTTCCGCAGTCCATTAGGGTTGACAGTTAGAGTGCAACCGGGCTGACACTTCTCGTCGTGGACGTGGTGCGCGGCCCAGTTGAATCCAACCTTGCATTCTCCCGGCACGACCAACTCACGTCCACCGTGACTGTGACGGATATCGATGAGACTGAGGGCACGAGAACAAATCGCTGGAATGTCGCTGGTGATGGGGACCTGGAAGTAAATGGCGTCGTGGACTTGAGCGAGAAGTTGAACGTCCGATCCCATTTCATTCCAGACCCTCCACATGCCGAGGTTCATCCGCATCGCAGTAGAACTCTGTGGGCTGAATGCTATCGCTTCGCGGAGCGTGGTGTCGTCGCTCGGCCTGCCGAAAAACGTCCTCGTCACCTCCCACGGAGTAGTGAGCTGGTGCGTGGTTTGGATTTGCGTAGCAACCCACCTGTGCCATTTGGGAATGGCCGGGTACGCAGTGAAATACGCCCTTTGGAAATCTTCCATAAGACGAAGCACCACTTTGAGATGCCTCGCCATAGTCCACGGCGTACCCATATAGTTACTACCGTGTCCCCCTCGCTTGGCCAGGTCCCGATATGAGAACTCACGATAGAATTTGACGTCAGCCAAAGCTCGGTCGCGCTTCGGATCTCCAGTCCAACCGAGATCTCTCCAGATAAGCTTTGCTGTGGTAACGTGCAGGTCTCCACTGTAACACGCATCGAGATAGGTCCAATCGCCCAGAATGGTGCCGCAGAGCCAACCCACCTCTCGACTCTCCGCCTGCTCCAGATCGATACCGACCAGAATGTAGCCGGGGTCCGCCACGAACATTTTGCGTAATTCGGGAGCAATGTTTTGGATATTTCTCCCCGTTCCAGTGACACTACCTGAGCTGCTGAACCGCCATGTCTCAGTTCCTGCGATATTAAAGCTTGTACGAAACCGGCCGTCCGGGTCGATCTCGGTCTCCAGTACCTCCAATTGCTTTGCATAATCACGAACTGCCAAAATGGTGGTGATGATGGGGAGGGCGTGGAAGTAGATCTGGAGCTTCTCCAGGGTCTCCCTATCGGTGGAGAGCCGCCTCACGCCCTTCTTGCTGGACCATTGTTCCGGCAGGTGCATCGTGCCGTAGAAGAAGTCGATCAGCTGTTTGGGTGACCTGGGGTTAAGGCCCTTTCCCCACACGGCGAACGCGAGTTGCTGCAACACGTTGTCTAACCTGACGAGCTTGCGCCTTAGCGCCGCTGCACCAATTCGCCTCTCGGTTTCATCAATCCTAAACCCTCTCATCGACATTTCGAGCGCTGGTCCCTGGAGCGCCCGCTCAAACCCATAGACCTCAGGCTCCACGTTGAAGAGCGTTTGGAGCGCCTCATGTACCTCGAACGTCACACAGCAGTCCAGACCATTGTAAATCTGCTCCTGCTGTGGGGTGCGCTGGCCCTCGACGAGTTCGTCGGTGCGGATGACTGGCACGGCTAGTTATCCCGAACGGTCATGCTGCAGTTCCTTCTGTGGCAATTGAGCGGTACTCTACGTGAATGTCCAACTCCTGCGCCAGTTTAATCTCCGCCGCCATTCCAGCGCTAATCCCCAGATCCTCATACACCGCGAGAGTGTCGGCCATTTCCATCCAGGCGTTAGCCGCAGCGATCGCGAGATTGTGGTCCACCTCGTCGTCGTCGTTCAGGATCTGGGGGTAGAGGATGTGCGGTACGAATGGGGCCTCAGCTCGGGCAAAGCTGTCGAACATGGCCTGGCGGGCGTAGTCGGTGTTGCGGAGATGGGTGCCGGAATTGGCGGCACGGTAGGGAGAGCAAATGAAGACGCACAGCATGGAAGATCTCCTCTTAAGCTATAGTCCAATATCTTCGAGCAAAATTCCAAATCTAGCTGTCTCGTGTAGGAGACGGCGGTGTCGGGGCCAGTTTGCCCACCCCGCCGGAAACCCCGGATAAACGGGCAAGGAAGGGGCAACCCCTTTTGACGGTCTTACCCCAATCGAAAGGGGACGTGCCACCGTGGCGGTCAAATTTACCGGGTTTCCGTGGATGGGTTCCGGTGATGGTCCCGATCGCGGTTCCGCCAGGGCATTCCTAAGTGCTTTGTTCCAACTCCCTTGACATTTCCGTGAACAGCACCGTTGCCCATATTTGCGCGGAGAGAAAAACTCTTTGCATTCACTGCAACGACGACGCTTGAAGCGCTTCGTAACGCATGGAACACTGTGAATAACTCCTGGCATTCACTCCTCCCTCTTCAAATCTTCTTCCTTCTTCCTCTGCCGCATTAATTTCCATGAACTCTCCGAGGTATAAATGCTGCCCATAAACCCGAGACTCTTCTGCAATTCCGGAAACATCGAGTGGTGAAGAAGCATGGTATCGTGGAGGCTGTTGCGGACGGGGAGGCCCATCCGCCAGAGGTACGAAATGTCATACACTCCGTTTTGGAACACCTTGGGGACCGGAAGTTGCAGTAGCGCCCTCACCCACTCCCACGCCGCTACCTCATCAGCGACAGTAGGCCAGTAACTTCGAGCCAGAAATCGATCATCAGCAAAAGGGATGCAGATAGCCCGATTGGCGCTGCGTGCAAAGCCCACGCAGGAGATTGTTTTGTGCATAGTCTCAATGTCAACAGCGAGCAACTCAGCACGGGAAGCCTCCTGATACCACTCCGCTATCTCCGGGAGTGTCGGATCGACTAACACCTCGCGATGCGGACGGCGAATCTCGGGGAACAGCGCCTCCCGCTTGGCTTTGAGCAGATCCTGCAACACCACTACGCGGAGGGACCAGTTGCGCAACACTGCTGCTGGATGGTAGGTCGGGAGCACTTTTAGGTGTTCCCCAGGACCCACTCCCCGAGCCACGACACCACGTAAACTCCCAATAGCACCACGGCCCAACAGAGCCCAGCAAGCAGTAGCCCCAAGAGCCACAACAAGAGTGCGCGGAGCAAACGCCAACTCCTCGCCCAGACGGTCGAGTTCTGGGAGATGCTCGGGCATGAGGTATTTGCCTTGTCGGAGCGGAGCAAGTGCATAGTTGAACCCGGCGTCTTTCTTGGGACCGCAGAGGAGATCGATGTTATTGTTGGGAGGGCGCTTGGCGAGGACATTCGTCAGCAGGAGGTCCTGGCGCTTAAGGCCAGCGTCGAGTAGTATCCGCGACAACTCCTGGCCCGATGCACCTACAAATGGATAGCCGGTTAGTTCTTCCTGTTCTCCCCATGCCTCACCGACCAGCACCACGGAGGCGTCCCTTGGCCCACTGGTGTGAGCGAACGGCGGCGCAAGCCCGCTCATGGTGCCGGCAGGGGTTCGGGCTTCGCCAGCAGGTTCGCCGCAGCGCGGAGAGTGCGAAAGAGCTTGAGCGCTGAGCACGCATTTGCGTGGTGTTCGATGTCGGACTCGAGGCCAAGGACTCGTTTCGCTCCGAGGCACTCCGCCGCGCGTAGAGCACTGGCACTCCCACACGTTGGGTCGAACAGGGTGGTGTTCTCGTCCACGAACATCTGGAAGAAATGCTTGAGCACGGGCTCGGGCTTGGTGCTGGGATGGTGGTCCTTGTTGGTGGGAGCGAAGATGGCGTTGCCAACAGGTTTGACGATGAAGCGGTCCTCTCGCGAGGCGACTAGGGCGGTCTCGTACACTCGCCGGGGACCACGGTTGGAGTCGGGGAGGATCCCCACGTTGTCGCTCTTTACCCACACTAGGGGGAAAGGGCTGAATATCAGTGATGGTGCTTGCTTGCGGAAAGCCTCGAGAGTCGCCACGTAGTGCTCCATGGAGAACCAGAACATCAGATGCCCTTGCGGGCTCATTATTCGGTCGAGGTTATCGCAGAGACACGCGATGAGGTTCCAGTAGTCCTCTTTGCTATCACTATACGGTGCCTTCCCTTGGGCTGTGGTGGCCCACTTGTCACGGCCGCTCATAGCCCCACCGAACACGTTCATTCCGTAGGGGAAGTCGCAGTGGATGAAGTTGAACCTGGGTCCGGTGTACTGGGGTGCCCAGGAGAAAAAGGATGTTTGGAGAATTGACTCTGCCGGAGCGGCGATCACGGTGGCCTTAGGTGGGGCTTTCTCGCCGGGCTTGAGCGGTGGCGCCGGGATTGATGGCGGCGCAAATATCTCCTCCCCGGCATCCATGATGGCGCCTACTGCATCGCCGATCCTGCGCTCATCAATGCGTGCGAGGACGTTGTACGCGGGCATCACCCCAGTAGCCGTCGAGATACGGGGGTCATCGAGTTCTCGTGCTACGCGTAGAATGGAACTCAAGTACGAGCCGGCGATGGAGAGGGCCTCGGCGGATTGAACCTGCGACCATCCAGGGGTGATGGTGCAGTACAACTCGTGAAGTTTCGCCACGGCCTTCACTTCGTCCTGCCACGGCAAATCACTCCGTTTGAGGTTCTCCTCTAGCTCAATGATCATGAGTTCCAGGGGCGAGAGATCCTCCACGAACCTCACTGCAATGGTCTCGTGACCGAGTTCTCGACACGCCGTAAGGCGGCGCTCACCGGCCACCAGCACCAGATCCCTGGTCACTACGACCGGGCTGATGAGGCCGTTGCGCCGGATGCTGTCGCGAAGCGACCCTGTGTCGATTTTGCTGCGCTGGCGCTCGTCACGATTGATGATAATGGAGGCAGTGTGGATTACTTGGAAGTCGTCGGTGATGGGCATAGCGAGGGCTCCTACAGAGTGCGGAAGTGGGGGCTTTCGCCCCCACCCTAGCTACACGCCTTTGAGGTTGCCTACGTCGTTGTAGGTGTCCTTGCCGTCGTCGCTGTTCCGCGTAGTGACCTCCAAGAGCACCTGGCACCCGATGAGGTCTGGGAGGATTTCGCCGAGAGCCCTCCCCGTGCCGTCAATGCCACAGGACTCCCACAGTTCCTTCACTCGGTACTCGGCGTCGTCGGTGAGGTAGTAGTCGCGACGGAGTTGCTTTTTGCTGAGGTCGATTCCGTCCATCTCAACGGGGTCCACATCCTCGCCTGCGGAGTTGACCTGGACGAAATACCTCACGTAGGGGGTCTTCTTCTCCTTGGACTTGCCGTATTCGTACTTGGTGATGGTCCCCTCATAGGTTCCGGCAGGGAGGGGCTTCGGACGCTCGATCGAGTCGGCGGGCTTCGAGAGCAGGGCGCGGAAGTCGGTGGCGATGTTGCTGTCGGACATGGGAGTGGACTCCGTGGAGGTTGTTGCGCTAGGTTGTGGGGGTGCGTGCTTGGCCATGTGTTTGACTTTCGAACTTGGTGATAAGCTCCTTGAGTGCGTTGACCATATCGGCTCGTTGTGCGTTGCTGATGTAGTTCATCCTCCCTGGGCTGTTGAAGTCGAAAACCAGTAGGGCGAAGCCGTACTCGGGGAACTCGTCTTGAAGAAGTGCGGCTAGGGCGTTCATTTGTGTACGGTGCTTTTCTTCGATATCGGAGTGACGCAAGTCCGAAGGAGTTGGCATAGTTGGATCTCCGAGAGAGGGCGCTGGTGCAATAGCACTATGGCAGGGGTCATGAGAGTGCGATCCGGCCACGCCCAGCGCTCTACCTCACGGATGGAGAGGTATTGAGTGTCGTGCCTGTGACGACGGTTCATCGCGGCGGCTCCAGTGCAGCCATGGCAGGGGTTGGCTCGACGGTGTTACCAGTTGTAACGGGGACCGAAGTTCCGGCCCCTCGGACCAGTTTGAAGTACTCTGCTAGCCCAGTCTCGATGGGAAAGTCCGGCGGGACGCGGAGGGGCGCCGTGTTCTTGAGGTCGATCACTCCCTGGGTGTTGGTGTGGATCTTGCGCCGGACCGCACTGCCCTGCCCCGTGCTTTTTACACCCAACATAGTATTGAAGTACCTCCCGACCTTCGGTGGTAGTGCTTTCCCGAGGCTGGCCGGGTATCCCCGGAGTGGCCCGTTGTCCTCGCCAATAAACGCAATATGAGCAGTCACAATAACGTTGCACTTTATTGTGCTGTCGAAGAGCATCTGCAACGCCGACTCGACTAGGTTCTGTGCCTGTCCGAAGTCGGACTGAAAGGGGGCCTTGCCCACTCGACCGTTCATGGAGAGCACGAAGTTCATCGCGGCTGTTGAGAAGGTCGATAGCGAGTCTATAACAAGTACGTCCTGCGGAGTCCACGAGGTCAACAAACCGAGGTCCAGGGCCGGGGAGTCCGGCGTGGCTGGCTCCATCCAGTGGTAGAGCATGTTCATGGTCCTGGGCCACACGTCCACTCGGACCGGCTGCAGGGTCTTCCCTACCATCTTCATAGGTTCGGTCAGAGTGACGAATTTTACTCGGTCCAGGGAGTCCTTCGCATACGGACTTCTTGGATCCGATAGGAGGTTGTGCAGCACGTCCAGGCCGTTGTCCAGATCCAGCACTCGGAGATTGAACCCCGCAGAAGCTAGGGATGCCAGCGCCCCCGTCTTGCCACTGCCCGAGTCGCCAATAAGTAGAAGCTTGGTGGTTGTGGCGGACTGGTGCTGGCTGAGAGGGGGCATGAGGTTTCTCCGAACCACACTCTGAGCAGTGGTCCCAGTGGTTGCGATTGCGGGCTCCGCAAGCAGTGCAGTGCCAGTTGACGGAGGTGGGGACTTCGAACGGCACTGGAGGTGGAGGGGGCTTTTCCCAGGTCATGAGGGCTCTCCTAATAGATCGGAACCGAGGATGATTTCTCCCGTGTTGATGCGAACTCGAATGGCTCGGTCGTCCCAGAGTTCCACCATGCGAAAGTCCTTGGTTGCGGTGACTTCGAGGACTTGGCCCAGGTGGAACAGGCTCCACTCGTTGATAACTGCTATGGCCTTTGGGCCGTTGTGGAAACGAGCTGTGAAGATTTTGACCGTGAGTCCACTGTCGATCCACCGACGAACTCGATCCACCATGACGGGTATTGGGGCTCCTATGTGGCTGCTGTCCACCCATCCGTCATAGTGAGCTAGAGTGCCGTCGAGGTCCACTCCGATCCATCCTGTGCTCATAGCGGGGCTCTCCTGACTGGCATCGAGTTGCAGAATGCGACTGAGGTACATTGGGGTTTGGAGCGCGGAACGGTGTCGCGACACAGAGGGCACACAGCGGTCTCGGCCTCCTCCGCGGCAAGCTGGTCGTGGAGTGCCTTGGCCGCAGGATCACCCTCGAATGGGTCGTTGGGCTGCATGCCTGCTTGGTTGATGTTCGCAGCACACTGCTGCTGCAATTCCTTGAGGTAACGTTCTATGGCGTCAACTCCAAAGTAATGACTTAACATCACACGTCTCCTCGGATTTGGAGTGGGTCCCACACCCGCTTATTGTAGTCCGCCTCTAGCCACTGCTGGCGCACCTGCGGAGATTTGCTGCAGATCCCCCGGTACCTGCAGCCGCCGTAGTTGTTGCAGCTTTTGTCGTTCATCGGCCAATAGTTATTGGCGGCATAGCGCTCGGCGAGCTGTAACCAGTGGCCAAGGTCCTGGTGCCACTCTTCGATCTGTGCCGGGGTGCGGGTGATGAAGCCCCGCTGAAAGGCGCTGAACGTGATGGCGACCTGGGCGGCGTCGACAATCAGTCCGGCTACGGGGAGGCCATAGACGATCTTACTCGCCAACACGTACTGGCTGAACTGATTATCCGGGCTGAACTTGCCGAAAAAGTCCTGGGAGATCGTGGACTTAGTCGTTTTCCGGTCAACTATGTAGGTCTGGCCGTTCAGTGTACCGAGGCGGTCCATGTGACCGCACGAGAGGAACGGCTCTCCGGTCAGAGTGCTGGTATAGCCGTTCTCGTAGCGGAATGACAACTCCACGGCAGGTCTGCCGTTGGCGAGCCGGACGGTCTCAATGGGGTCGATTTTGAACTGTTCGAGGTACCAGACTATCGAGCGGAGCAGGGTGAAGCGGTTCTTGTTCTTGTCGTCCCAGGTGATAGGGCGGTTGAGGCTCTTGTTCCAGGTCTGCTCCAAGACCACCCTCACGGCAACGATGGTTGCTCCCTCGTGGTCCACACCCAGGAACCTCGCCCGGTCATACTCCTCGAGAGCCGAGTGGAAAATCTGTCCGAACACGAGGTGGACGCTGGGGCGCTTGGGAGTCCAGCCCTCAATCAGTTCGTACTGGTAGAACCTCCCGCAGGTTTTGAGGGCGCCGAGACTGGTGGAGTCCCAGGCCAATTGCAGGGTTGGCAATACGGTGGAGAAGGAGCTGTTGACCATGGCTAGAGGCCTATGTCAGATAGTGATTTTGGAACAACACGCTTGGCGTCAGGGTCTTTGCTCTTGGTTCCGCTCAGTTCCCATTTCTCTCGCTGTCTGCGGAGTTCCACGACAATGACAGTAATGTCGGCGTCGGAGAGCTTGAGAGGGTCCCGACTAAAAAGTTCGTCGAGACTCTGTGGTGACGCCTCGCTAAGGGCTGTCATAGAACTGTGTCCTCCTCGCTTCCGTCCACCATCTCTTCCATGAGCTTGAGGTCACTCTCGGTGACGATGGGGTGATGGGCCTCGATGAGGCCCTTTGCCTCGACAGAGTTCAGGAACTTCCTGACCATGAGGCGGATCGCTTTACTGAAGCCCAGCGTTCGACCAAACAGCAACTCTGTTCGCTCTATATCCCTCGCATACAACCAGATGTGGCGCCGAGCAATCTCTTCACTTTCGTACTTTGGCATTACTCGTCCCTCTGGTTACGGCAACAGTGCTAGTGCTGCGGTGCCTAAAATAACTGCAATTGCCAGCACACCGATCAGCAGTAAATTTTTCACAGTTGGGCCGTTCACCATCCACTCTATCAGCAGAAAACACATCCACGTGCCCAACGCAATTACTATCGCGCTTCCTCCAACCTCGAGAACTTTCATCCAGTACAAGGTCACTTGTCGTCTTCCCCTGGCGGCAGCTTTACCGCGCCGGCCCGGACAATCCACAACTCGTCCTCGGCGTATGGGCTAGCTCGAAACTGGAGCGACTGTAGGGCCGGATCGCCACACTTCTTCCTGGCGTTGCCGAGCATCTGACTCGCTGTAGAAAAGTGTGACACTCGGACTGCAATCCCCAGCTTCGAGGCCAGAGCATCGTAAAGCAGCGCTAGGATTTCGTACTCTTCCATGGAGGATTTACCGGGCCAAAGCTGCTTCGAACTCGGCGATGTAGCGGATCACATTTTCGCTGAAGCCGTCGATGTGAAGCCACTCGCCGTAGCCGACGCCGTGCTTCGCACTGGCGACGTTGATCATGTAACAGCGGCCCCGGCCAGGGTGCCTCACACGATCATGGGACTGCTCGTCAGTGATGACAATCAGGCGGTCCCACTGGTTCTCTGTTGCGGCGAGGATGGTGGCAAGGGCCTGGCCGAGGTACGTGCCCGAGTGGTGCTGGGAGCCAAGGATCTCGGAGATCCCAGCGAGGCCGCGCCACGGAGCACACTCGACCACCTTGTCGGAGAAGGTAAATACCCTGAGGCGACTCCCGTTGATGAGTGCGGCGAGGGCCGCAGCGGCGTCCATGCGAGTGAGGTCCGAACGCTGGGACAGCGTATCGTTCATCGAGCCCGACACATCCACCACCACCAGAGTGGTTCCGAGTAGCAGGGGCAGCTTCGCGATGGACTGCTGTAAGGCGTAGTCGAGTTCGTTCGCGAACTGAGGGGCGGCTCTCAGCGCCGCAACGTAGCGGAAAGGGAGGACCTGATGCGCCCCCTTCCCTGCGACAATGGCGTTGCGGACTAGCTCTGTGTCCACTCCCGCCTCGGCCATGTTGCGGAGGTTACGGAGGAGCGCCAAATACCCCAGCTCTCCGGCCTTGATGAGCCGAGTGAACGTTTCGCACTTGTCCGCACCGGCACTCAGAGCGACCTCCCAGGTGTCGGGCGAGGCAAGAGTCTTGTTTGCGAGGTCCCGATAGGTGGACTCGCTCTCGGCGTCCGGCTTGGCGTGGACGAGGAACATCACATCCCGCAAGCGAATTGGCTTCGGGCGGTTGTACTTGGCCAGCTGGTAGGAGTTGAACTTGCGGAATGCCTTGGCGAGGCCCTTCTTGAGTTGGGCACTCAGCGGGCACTTGCCACGGCGCCAGTAGATGGCAAGGAGTTCGGTAAGCTCGTCCGCTCTCGCCACGGTGGTTTCGATGGTGTCGGACACCAGAGATGACCCCGGGGCCAGCTTGGCAAGCGTTGCCAACAGCAGGAGCGGCACGTGCCGCAGGTGCATTTTATGCCTGGCCTCGATGGCGAGTGCCGCGATGACGCTGTGGGGAACCTTGGCACAGAGTATCTCTATGCGGTCCGCAATTGCTGTTCCATCCTCGTAGAACTCACGCTCCCACAACAGGCACGACATTACCGAGCGGCGGAGAGCCTGCTCGGGAGTGGTGGGCGCTGCGGGGGCTCCCTCGAAAGTGACGGGACCGACTGTGCGGTTGAGTTCCATGATGGGCTCCGGGGCTCCGAGTTGCGGGAACAGGAGGGACAGTTGGGATTGAGCTATAAGCGCAGCATCACTGCCACCCTCAGTGGGACTCGAACCCACAACCTCCGACACAAGCGGACGTCGGCGCTCTAACCGAAGTAACCGACCCATACGCCACGCAACGCTAGGTTGTGACTGTGGGCAAAAAGGGGAGGGCCTTTCGGCCCTCCAGTGGAGGAACAGCAGTGTTACGGCACGAGGACTTTTGCTCTACCAACTGAGCTACAGGTGTCACCACCTGGAGGGATTTGAACCCTCGACCCAAAGTTGAAGTAACCGATAACTACACCATCCACCCAGGGAAGAGGCGTTGGGGGAATACGGCAGCCACAGTACGTAAAGCCTCAAGTATGGCGAGGATCGAAGTAACTGCGGCAAACACCACCCAACAGGTGAGGTGGCGAGGGAACACTGCTGGTACGGTACCATCACCGCTGAAGTAACCGTGCCGAACACCACTCGCCAGGGGTTGCGAAAGCGGGAGGGGAACAACCGTGCTACGGGAACGCTTCACCAAAGAAGTACCCGTTGCGTAACACCACCTCCCAATGGGAACTGCAGAGAGGAACAAAGTCTGGATCGGGGACGCTTCGTTGGATGAAGTACCCGAGCCGTATCACCATCCCCGCAGAGTGTTAGGCCTGGGGCTGCTCAGCCTCAGCCGGTGTCGCCGGGGCGGTGGCCTTGGCGATCAGATCGTCCAGCACCTCCGTCGCAGCGTCCTTGGTCACATCGATCCGACGCTTCGCCTCGACGCGAATGTCAGGGCGCTTCGAGAGGAGTTCCGACACTAGGGAGTCCATCCGGCCCTCGGGGAGGTTCTTGACCAGGACCTTGTGAGCAGCCAGGTGCTCCGTGACGATGGACTTGGCAATGCGGATCGCCTCACGCTCCACAGGGTCAGCCACGATCCTCGGCGCCCGTCGGCCGGAGAACGTATAGCTGGAGGCGTATTCGGCGAACTTGGCAGTCAGTTCCCCCAGTACCGTCGGATCGGTGAGGTCGGTCTTGTCAGGGAGATTGAGTGCGGTCCGAGCCGCCTTGACCACCGAGGCGAAGTTGTTGCGGAGGTTCTCGCCGAAGGTCTGGTTCAGCACGTTGGCCTCGGCCTCAGAGAGCACGTGGCCCTCGTTGTACGGAGCGGGGGCAGAAAACTGCAGGCCCTGGATGAGGATTGTCTGGGTGCCAGAGTCAGCGGAGTTGTCGCCATTGGTGGTGGGCTTGGTGGCAGGCTTAGCCATGATTGGTCCTTTGGGCTGAATAGAGACGGATTGCCTCGGGCGCAAGGTACGGCGGGGAAAGCAGTTAGGCAATCAATTTATTGTATGGGTATGTTGACACACAATGGGGACCGAGCGCAAGGGAAAAGTGCCCGGCACACATTCAAGGAATGAATTGACCCACAAACCTAAGTGGATACCACCTTACTGGAGTACCGCGCCTACAGTCCGATCGCGCCTACAGTCCGATATCGCTCAGTCGTAAGGTGGGTTTTACTGGCGCACCTGCTGGTGGGTCGTTGCGGAGCATGCCCTCGTAGCCGAACACATTGAACAGTGTAGCTTCTGGGTCGTTCATAAAGCTCGTGAGTATTTGCAACAGGTCATCGGGGCTGTCGGCTTTGTAGTGTAGCTCTCGCGCAGAGTGGAAATCAGTACGCACCCATACTCCAATACGGTAGCCGCCATTCAGCAGCGGTAACACCGACAGGCTGGGAAGTGGGGCAATTGGCCGACCAACACTGTCGACGTAGGCTGGGCGGTAGCTGACTCGCGGTCGTCCCTCGTCGTAGTAGTTCATGGGGTGTCCTCCTCGATCTTTGTGGGGAGTTGTGCAATCAAGTGGAGCATGCCGCGGTGGAAAACTTCCGCGGAGGCTATACGCTGTTCCGGGTCCCAAATTACGGCGCAGATCATTGTAGCGGATAATTCCACGAGCATGTGCGCGGCCTCCTCTACGTCGTTGTTGGCCAGAGTGAGAATCTGGTCGACGAGGGCTTGGCCTTGCTCTGCGGTGAGGCCCATCACTCGGACACTCCGCTCTGCTCGCACGCCTCGCAGGTACGTGGGAACCCTGGAGGTTCGTCGCCGCTAAGCACATCGTCAAACCACTCTCCACAGAGTTGACAGCACGATCCGTCGAGAACGTCGTCTGCAGCTTCGGCCATAGTAACACCTCTCTAGTCTTCAGGTCCCGCAATCAACAGCAGGAATATGATCAAAAATGCTACAACGAGTACAAGAGCTAGCCACTTCATCTTAGGGGCTCCTTTATGCTTAGTCCGTAGCGGTAGCTTGCCTGCTCTGTCCTCGTAAGATACACCCTGGTGATCCGTCCGCAGTGCAAACACCCTGCTGTGGCTTCGCGGCCGTAGTACGCGCGCATGCGAATTATAGTGTGACGGCCTCGGAGGCCACACCGCTTGCACTTGCGCACGATTGTGAGTTTGTACTCGTTGGCCACGGAGAGGGGCCTACGGCCCCTCTCCTTTGGCGATGGCGAGGGCTTCAGCCCTGTGCTCCTGGAGCCAGTTCGCCGCCCACCGCTCGATGGTGATGCGGAGTTTTGGAGTGGTGGCGTGTTGACTCTCTGGGATAGTGGCCCAGATGAATTCTAACGTATCACTGTCAGTATAGTGTCTGAATGTAATATCAACTGGAAGATGTTCATCATCTGCCAATTGATAAGTTGTGGTTAGCGTATGCTTCACTTTATCCTCCCTATAACCTGGGTGGTGTACCTGCTTCAAGGTCTCGGTCAATCTGCTCGATGGCGGCACCAGCTGCGCCTAATACTCGGCCAAGCCAGAACGCGGTAGAGGGTAGGATATCGTCGTAGTCTGGAGTGGTTTCAATGGCGACTGAGGCACCGTGAATGGCCTTGCGAATGGCCAATAGCTGATGCCTGGTCATGGCTGGGGCTCGAAAAGCTGCGAGAACGTACCTCCGGCCATTACCTCAGCGCCGGTGTCGATGAGGTTAGTGACCTTGCCACTTGCCTCACGCTCGATTGCGTAGATGGCACCAGCGCGTTCGCCACTCCGCGTCACTACGGCAATGGTGAGTACCTCGACATGGTTCGGGTCCAGAGACGGCCTAACGGCCGCTGCTTTGGCCTCTGGAGTTGGGTGCATCGATACCCATTCCTCGGTCATCACGGTGTAGCTAGTGGCCTCATGGTTGATGAGCATCTCGTGGAGAATGCTGAGAGAGGCGTGCTTCTCGGTATCGTTAGTGAATGGGAACACCACAACCACTGGTGTGCCCTCGCCGTCCTCGAACAGCAGCTGCGGTAGCAACTCCTCCTGCGTGGTGTAGTAGTCGTGGGCGAACCTCACGGCGTTTTCGAGTAGCTCGTCGGTGTGGCGGGTCATGGGAGTGGCTCTCCAGGCTCGATGGTCTCGAGATCCTCCCTGGTGCTCAGGTGGATGAGCTTGATGGTCATCTGCTTGCGCTGGGCGATGCCGATCGCCTGAGGGCGGAGTGCTGCCATGCGCTCTTGGTCGGCGCTGATGAGGGGCATCCACATCAACTCCCCATCCATGAGTGCCTGGATTGCGAGCACTCCCTCGCCCTCCTCGTTGGAGGATATCCAGGCCCAGACCTCGGAAATGGTGTTGGGGGCGGTCATGGCAGTTCCCTCGGTTCGACTTCTGGGGTGGTGGGCTCGTTGTCCTGGGGCGCTCGTCCCAGGACTCCACCCTTCTGGATCCAGGCGTAGAAACGTTGCGACGAGCCCCAGCACTCGTAGGGGGCCTGGTTGTAGAACCACTTGACCCATTCGAACAGCAAGGGGCCGTTCACGTCGTCAGCGTGCTCGGCAGCACCTTTGAGGTCATTGCAGAGGAAACACCGCAAAAAGTCTCCTGGGTGATTGCCGTGCATGATGTACTCCTGCACCGCGGTGGTCATGAAGGAGTTTTGCTGGTTTGGGATTTTCTCCCAGGCGATTTCGTCGTAAGCTGGCATTAGGGTTTCTCCTTGGTTTTGCGCCGAATGGGAGTGGTGGCCTTGGTGGACACCTCGTCCGCCTTGGCCTCTCCATTATCCACCACAGTGCGAACCTCAAATCGCACCAGCTGTCGCTCGTACCCCATCGCTCTCAGCAGGTTGTCCACGGTAAAGTTCTGCGGGCGCTTGGTGTCACCGTAGAAGAGCTTCATGATGGTGCTGGGTGCTAGGTGGGCGTCGACTGCGAGGCGGTTGATGGTGCCACGAGGAAGGCGCCCCTCCAGCAGGGTTCGCAACAGGTCCACTACTGGGTCTTTGTCGATGAAGCGGTAATCGCGGGGCATGGCGAGAGGTGCTCCTATACCGACGCTAGGGCTCGAGCCCAATGGGGACGGCCGGTAGCCAGAAAGCTATCGATGGCGACAACGGCCTGGGCAGGAGTGGCAGCGTATACGAGGCTGTCGCCAGTCTGGCAAAAATGGAAAAGTTCTGCGAAGCGAGAGTCCATTAGATCAAAACCGCTTCCGCAGCGATCGTACATGATCTTTTGCATGTGCTTGCCGATGCAGCAGGGACCACTGCCGTAGCGACGCATGTCGAAGTCCTGTGGAGAAATCCAGCCGGAGGCTAGGGCATCGCGGACATGAGTGAGAGCATCACGCTCGGCGTCAGTGAGATTAAGAAGGGCGTAGGAGGGAGTGGCGTCGAAGGGCATGATGGGGCTCCTAGAACAAAAGTAGGTTGAGAGGGATTAAGTAGCCTTGGTCTGGTGAGGGAAAGATGCTTAGTTGTTGCCAGCCAACCCCGGTGGCAAAGAAGTGGTCGATGGTATCGGCGGCAGCCGTCGGACTGAAATCGCTACAGTTTGAATAGCCGAAGAATAGCGACTGAAAGCGAGTGTCGGTGTGCAGCACTTCGGCCTCGCTGAACTCCATTCTCATGTAGGTGGTCATCCAGCCGCCAATGCAGTGGACTGTGCCGCAGCTTCGTGAACTGGTGAAGGTGTTCATGTTGAAGTTCTCCGAGGGGATTTTGCCCGAGCGGAGATCATCGCGAACGCAAACCAGGGCTCCGTGCTCACGGGGGCTCAGGTGTTTGCTGGCCCAGGTGTGGTCCTCGGGGACGTAAGTGTCGACGATCGCTGGTGTTGCATCGAAGGGCATTACAGTTACTCCTGAGTTAAAGTGAGGCGCAAGTGCGCCTCAGTACCAGATGCGACGGAAGAACAATAGCGCCAGTCCAGCAATGTCGGGCAACGCTTCGGGGTCTGCTGCTGGGTGAGTTTGCATCCAGTTGTTGCGATAGATTTTCGTAGCGCGAATGTTCTTTGGAAGGCCTTTAATCTGACTGCTCTCATCCACGAACATATCAAGAGGCTTGTGATCCCAGAGGACACTTACGTGCTCGAACTTGGCATTGGGAAAGTGCGGGGCGACCACCTTGGCAATTTCGTTGTAGGTGGGGCGGATCGGGAGTCGGGCGATAAAGCGGTCCTCGCGCCCTGAGGGGTGGATTGCGACGTACTCGACGGCTGGAGAGGGGTTGTGGTTGATGGGCTCGGAGGGCCGAGTAGTCCGCCGAGACACTCCGGACTTGCTGGTCATTGGAAATCCTCCAAGTTGGCAAGTATTAGAGTATGGCGAGTACGAGTCTCCACTACGTAGCGAAGGTTCAACTCCTGCATCATGGGTCTGTCGTCGCCGGCAGACAACGCTAAGCGCGCCCACTTCGAGGGGACTCGCCACGGATCGAGGTGGACGACAATATCACTTTCGAGGCCCTTAAACTTGTGGATGGTGGAGAGGGTCACTCGGCCAGAGGCACGGGAGAACAATTCGTCGAGCGCCTTGCGCATGGCACCGGAGTTAGGCGGACCGGAGTCCAGCACAGCGAGGAGGCTGTCTCGGCGATCCTCGAAACCGGCGATTTTCTCGTGCTTGTCGTTGGCGGCAGCAACTTCGATCTGGTCCGAGGCCCACTGCAGGATCAACCTTCGGCACTCGGAGGCGGGAATGCTATCGAGAGGGATGATCTTTTTGGCCAGCGAGACTAGGCCCTTTCCGATCTCTCTCCCAAGCATCACCGCCCCGACACCCTGGCGAATGAGCTTCATGGCAATCGCCATGAGGGGAGCGTTGTTGCGGCAGAGAATGGCTACGGACTGCTTGGGCTCGGCGCCAATGGTGGCCCAGGTCCAACGGTCGTGGTTGAAGCTCCAGTCCCAGATCTCGCCGTCGGCGTTGGCTGGTGCTGCCGTGAAACCTGGGGCGTGGGACTGCTGGCGAGCCACTACGACTCGCGGGCAGCGGAAGGTCACCGAGAGCCTCAGGTCTAGCCAATCCTTGCGGAGTGCTCGCATGGAGCGCATGGAACTACTGTCGGCACCTCTCCAGGCGTATATCCCCTGCTTGTCATCTCCGGCGACAATGAGACGGTCGAGGAGGGTTCGCTTAATCTGGAGGTGGTTGATGGGGGAGAGGTCCTGGGCCTCGTCCACGAACACCCTCGGGAAGCGAGGAAAATTCCCGTTGAACAGAGCACTCATGTAGATCTGGTCGTCGTAGGAGATCAGGCCCGTGAACGACTCGGCAATGGCAGCACAGAGCACGGATCTGGCCAATGGCAGGAGGGGCTCGGCGTCGGTGACGAGCAGCGCATCGGCAATGTCCACCCAGCTCTCCGGCGTGTCCACCATGAGACCCTTGTGAGGATAGTCACTGGGGACCAGGCCCAAGTGCTGAGCGTGCGACACGATAGAGCGGACGTCACTCCACTGCTCTTTCGACAGTGCATAGCCCTGGTCCTTAGCCACAGCAGTTAACAACCTTCCGACTTTACGCTCATCGACTATTAGGGTCTGGCGGGACGCTCGGCCCCAAGCCCGGTGGCCGAGGCCATTCAGCGTCAGCACCGTGAAGTGAGGAGGGAACCGACGCTCGAGTTCGGTTTTGTTTTTCACTCCGAAGGCGAGGGCGAGCGATGGCCCTGGAGGCATGGCCCATGCGGCGAGTTCAAGCGCAGTGGTCTTGGCACAACCGGCATCGGCGCTGATCATGAGGGACAGCGGAGAATTGATCGCTGCGTCGATGATGGCGGATTGTTCTGGGGTAGGGATAATGTCAGCGCGATCCATATCGATGGTACTCTCTGGTGTTTTGGCTGAGAGCGGCTTCGCCGCTCCATGACTTTGGTACACTCTACCCTTGTGGCTGATGGTGAAGCCCAGCTCCTATGGTTTGGTACACTCACGATTTCAGGCTAGAGGCCCTTCGGGCCTCGACTCGGCTCTATTGCCTTGGCACACTCGGACCTTGCGGCTCAGCAATCATGGTACACTCGGGACATTCGTCTGTGGGGCTCTGCAGTCATGGTACACTCACTCCACTTGGCTCGCTCCAGAATTCCGGTACTCTCAGTAGTTGTGGCTAAAGGTGGCTTCGCTGCTCTAACAGCACGGTACACTCCCATCAAATGGCTGCTCACATCACTCGGTACACTACACGGCCGACGGCTGCTCCACAAGTACGGTACACTCGCATGAGTTGGCTCCAGAGGATTGGCACACTCACACCAGTTGGCTCCGTAATTACGGTACACTCAAGCTTGGCGGCTGCTCATGCAAGGCGGTACACTCAGCTGTTCCGGCTAGGGCAGCAACTATTGCTCCAGAGGCTTGGTACACTCGCGCCAGTTGGCTTGCTCTGTAATGTTGGCACACTCAAGACTATCGGCTCGACAGTTGTGGCACACTTATAGGACACGGCTGGTGGTCTCTGACACTCCGGTACACTCAAACATGTCGGCTCGCTCAAGGACATTGGTACACTCACGGGTGTTGGCTTGGCTCAGCCCAAATGGCACACTCAACAACCCGGGCTTGCTCGTGGGAAGCGGCACACTCCGACAATCCGGCTGGCCTCACGCTGGAGCTCCTGTCAGGCGGTACACTCCCGTACCCTGGCTCTCCAAACTCGGTACACTCCTGCTATCCGGCTCGATCAGATACCTCGGCACGCTCAACTGTCGGGGCTCGTCCAGTACGGTACACACTGTGCTTTTGGCTCGCGAAACTTGGTACTCTCGATGGCCTCGGCTCTGGGGCTCCCTATTCACGGTACACTCGATATCATTGGCTAGAGAGGCCGCTTCGCGGCCTCGGCTCGCTGCGGGCGGTACACTCCTGTATCTTGGCTCAAATGCCCTAGCACACTCACATCTCTCGGCTCGTTTGCCACGGTACTCTCAGCCGTTGGGGCTGAGTGGGCTTTGCCCCTGCTCCAATAGCACGGTACGCTCAGGTTCTGTGGCCCGCTCGAACTGCACGGCACACTAGCAGTTCTCGGCTGCTCGCGATACATGGTACTCTCACGCGCTCCGGCTCAATAGCTGTGGCACACTCTCGAACGACGGCTGCGCGTGGCTCAGAGTTTTCGGCACACTCACACGTCTCGGCTCGCTCCACACGGTACACTCACACTTACCGGCTCGCTTCGACTTGCCGCTCCACACTTCCAGAACACTCATGTCCCCTGGCTCGCTCAGGTTCGACGGTACACTCACGAGGGCTGGCTTGCTCAGATACTCCGGAACACTCGAGTATGACGGCTGAAGCACGAAGTGCTCTGCTTCATGTCGGCGGTACTCTCATCGTCGCTGGCTGAGGCAAAGCCTCGGGCTCGCTCTACAAACATGGCACACTCGAGACTCCCGGCTCGCTCTTCTTGCACGGTACGCTCTCACTACACGGTTAGATGCTCTCCATAGATGGTACTCTCACAACTTCGGGCTCTACAAACATGGTACACTCAAAGGTGGTGGCTCGATCACCTTAATCGGTACGCTCAGATATCACGTCTGGGCTCGTGGGACGCGGTACACTCCTACAACGCGGCTCGCACAGAGCTTTCGGCACACTCCAACTTCTCGGCTTGCTCAGCGTTGATGGCACACTCACCTCTGCTGGCTCGCCTAGTTTGGTACACTCATTCGACTGGGCTCGATCACCTTAATCGGTACACTCGGTAGTTTCGTCTGGCCCCGGCTCGTCCAGAACGGTACACTCACGTTTTCCAGCTCGCTCCAGAATACCGGTACACTCATAGCTTGCGGCTCGCTCCCATTCATTGGTACACTCGTGGATGATGGCTCAAGTGGCCTTGGCCTGCTCTCCACTATTAGCACACTCGCGCCTCCTGGCTACGGTGGTCTCAGTTACTCCGTTATAACGGTACTCTCGACATTATCGGCTCCAGCGTATGTAGAACCTCCCGAAACATACACCACTGACAGTTGACGCAATTATATTCCAAGGCAGCGGAAACGCTACACCAAGTACGTAACCCACTCCTCCTGCCAACACCGACAGGAATGCTAGTTTCAGTATTGGGTGTCGCCACTGCCGGAGCACCTCTAGGTGCTCCGGGGCCAGTTCGGTGGGGCGAGGTAATGGGTATGCGGTCCGGTCCCCGTGGCGATAGCTGCTCCCTCGTTGAAGATGTAGGGTTTCTCAGGAGGTTTGTGAAAGTGGTTCTCGTACATCACGTGGTGGAGGTGGGATAGGAACAATTTAACTGCGTAACGCTCGGACCTCAGGTGGATCCTTGCCGGCGGTAACTTTCCCAGCTCGTACCACTTCCGAGCTTCGGTGTCGGCACCGAACTTCTTCTCGGCGAGCGCGGCTTTGGCCTGGTCAGCGAACCGACCGGCCTCGTTGCGCTGGATCTCGAGTTCCTTGCGGGCCTTGTAGATCTGGCCGTAAATGTCGTTCTCATTGCTGGACACTTTGACGAACGACTCGCCGATGAGCCAGCAGAGCCTCTTGAGCGCGCCGTTCCAAGGGCGCTTGTTGCCCTTGGTCCACTTCACGGTTGGGTCCAGCCCGGCGAAGCGCCAGATATGACCGACGCTGGGGGCTTTGGTGATATCGATGTGAGCAAGGAGACCGGCGGCGATCACTGGGCCGATGCCGCATATGCTCCGTGCCCAGTCGCCTACTGGATGGCTGGCGCTGTAGGCGTCCAGTGCCCTGGCGACCTGCTGCTCCAGGGTGACTCGCTGGCCCATCAGCCACATCATGGTGTCGTGGGGCTCGGCACCTTCGGAGAGGGTTCGCTCTTGGTGAGCAGCACGGATGCGATCCCGCTGCATTTGGTAGTAACTATCGACGAGGAACCTCGCCTCGGCGGTGGAGAGAGTCCTTGCCGCGTTGCGAATGTCGCGAGTCAGCCTCGCGACTGGATCCAGATCAGGTCTGAGGTCGTTGGGATTGGTAGGCATCAGGTTGCCTCCTCGGTGATAATTGTAATGTGGACTAGAGGATCGCCGCTTACGTCGAACCCGAGAGTGGCTTTGTAGTCCTCGGCGGAGAGCAGCTGAGGTTGCAACTCCGGGGCGTAGGTGACACCAAAGACTGGTCCGGCTTTGCCTGGTTTGGAGCCGACGTAACCAAGCTGGAGGAAGGGGCCACCGAGTAGCTCCTCTAGGTCGAAGCCGCTTGCGGCGAGATCCTCTCTCAGCGCCTCGTACTCGTCCTCAGGGACTGCATCGGGATCGACTAACACCTTGACCGCGAACTCGTCGTAGGGATTGTCCGGCTCCGGGATTAGATCGACTTGGGCTTCGGCGGGGAGGTGCGCGAGCACGGCCTTGGCTGGTGGGCGGAAGTGCATTCCAACGAGGGTGGCGACTAGGTGGATCTCGGTCATCACAGGGGCTCCTTGGCCTCGGTATCGGGAGTGTCGACTGTTCCGTCTGGGGCGTTGTGTAGACGCTGGTGCTCCTCGATGCACCTGCGGATAGAGGCCAGGTACTCCACGAGAAAGTTCTCGGTGGAAGATACTGGGATGTGGTGGTAGATAAAGGTGGCTGGCATGGAGGCACACAACTCCATGGCCTCCAGTGGAGAGCTGGAGATCTCGACTATCTGGTCGAGGATTGCTTGGCCTTGATCGTCGGTAATCATGCTAGGGGATCCTCTGGCGGAGTGGGAGCGGTGGGACCTGCCTTGCGGGCTTCCACAGCGGCTCGGTGGAAGCGTTCGAAACTCTTCATCTGCTTCAGCACGTCCTCGCAAAACAGCTTCGCCACCTCGTCGTGATGGCCCGACTTTGCGCACAGAAAAAGCACTCCGACGGCAACTCCCTCGAGAATTATAAGGGCCTCGGCTGAGTCATGGATGGCCATAAGCTCGGCGGTGATCTGGAGGACTTTGAGACGACTTATGCTATTCTCCATGATCGCGCTCCTCTCCATGATCGCGCTCCACTCTCCGTTCGTAGTCGCTCATGTCGCCTGTTGCTTTGGCCTGGGCAACCAGCGCTATGCTCTTTCGCAGCTTGTCGCTGAAAGCATCGACCAACTCTGGCATACGCTCCTCCACACCGATCTTGTTCAGCACGTTCACTACGACCATAAGAGTGAGATTGAGGAAGCGAATGGACTCGCCATCAGCGGCATCCTCGAGAATATCCAGAGCGCGAATGACTGCAAGCATAGTTGGGCCGTCGGGTGCGTCGGTCATAACTTGTGCTCCGAGAAAAGAGTAACGCGGGCGACGAGGCGAAGGAGAGAGCCGCTTACGGGGTCCTGGGACTCCAGTGCGTCGAGAGTGATACCAAGGAGGCGAGTAATGGCGAGGATGACCTGCGGGACATTCACCGGGTCTGGACCCTCGGTAAGCTCTTTGCTGGTTTTGAAGATGGCCTCGAAAGCACGCTGGATGCCGTCGTCGGAAGGAGGCGGGGGCGAAGTGTCAGGCATCAAGGTAACTCCTGGGTTATGGCTTCGGGAGGTCGTGGGGGTTGCCGCACTCACTACACACCTCGGCGCGCTCGGCCTTGGTGATGTGGTTGCGGAAAATCAACCAGCCAGTGTTGTGGCAGAACTCGCACTCCCAGGGGTCGCCGTACTCGTCCTCGCAGATGACCCACTCCTCGCCGTCGTCGGCTGGAGGTGGTGCGATGGCTATGCTGTCGGCGATGAAAGGCATGAGCTTATCCTTAGGACTGGGTTCGAGGGGAGCCCCGTAACCAGGGCTCTTCGATAACGTGCCAAGAGAACACTGTCGCAACACCTATGGCGATAAGTGCGACGGCTGTGCTGGTAGTAGCGGGCCAGTGTTGCGTTGCAATGAGCTGGAGAGTCGGGAAGTGCCAGATGTAAGTTCCGTATGAAAAGTCTCCGAAGCGTGAGGCGTGAGCCAGGGGCGGCAATACTATGCAGAAGCCCAATACCAACACCGCGAGAGCGGCCGGGAACAGTGGATACCATTGTGACGCTATGATGGCTAGGGCCACGCAAAGTACTCCGCCATAGCTGCGGCGGAAGGCTCGCTCGTACCGCTCGATGAGCGCTCCTGCCATAAAGTAGGAGAGTTGACCGGGCAACTGGGTGGCCAGCGTGTAGTGCGTTGTGGATAGGAATGTAAACCACAAGATTGCTCCGGCGTAAATAACGGGGGCGGTGACGCTGAATGGAACCCGAACTCGTAGTAGTAGCGGCACCAGGGCGTAGAACCCGACTTCGATCTTGAGGGTCCAGAGGACTCCGTTCACGTAGTGGAATTCGTTCGAGGTAAACACACCAAGGAGGCCTGGGTGGGCGAAGGTGGCGAATGCGAGATGAGCTAGAAGGTACTTTGTAGCGTCGATCCAGTAGACCGTAACTGGTGCTGTGGTGATGAGTGAACCGACCAGCACACAGACCACTCCTACGGCCGCATAGGCCGGTAACACTCGTCGGAGACGCTTCAGTGCATACGACTTTAGGTCGCTCCGGCGGGCACTCCGAAAGATCAGAAACCCCGAGATGATGAAAAATCCGTAGACTGCGAGGTCGCCACGGAGAAGCACTGCACTTGCAGTGCTTCTCGGAAGGTGCAACAGAGTTTGGGTATGGGTGGCGACTACATCCAGTGCCAACAGTAGTCGGGCTAGGTCGAAATTGTTGGTTACAGCTCCACGGTTGGAATGCCCTGAGGACCCTCGCTCCATCCGATCTTGTGGGAAAGTTCTGCGTCCAGTCCGCCGAGCGCCGAATAGCGCTCGGTGAACAAGGCGTAGAGCGGAAGCTCGGAGTTGAATACCGGATGGCCAGTCGGGGCGAAGCGGTATAGTCGAGCACACTCCTCGCGAGTGAGGCGGGCAATTTTCTGCTTCCATACTTCGATTTCGAACTCCGTCGGAGGATTAGGGTCCATGAGAATGCCTCCGCGCTTACTCGGGGATTATGGCACTGATGAGAAACAGGATGCCCGTGAGAATGACGCTGGTGCGGAGCACCAACAGGAGAGTTGGTTTATGCCGCTGGAGGCGCGGGACCGCTACGAGTACGCGATACACGCCATAGATTATCGCGCAGATGATAACGTACCCGACGAAAAGGTCTGCTAGATCAATCACGGCTAGTCTCCCAGGTGAAGGGTAGGCGCGCTTGCACGCCTATGGCAACGGACCACCGAGTGGGTTGTTGCCGGGAAATGAGCTGGAAAGTGCTGAGTTGTCGGTGTTCATGCTGCGTTGGCCGTTGCGAGGGTCGAAGGTGGCGTTGCCGCTCCAGGTGGAGCCACTGGAACGCTTGTCCATAGCGGCGGTGCCGTACTGGAGGAGGCCCGTGGAACTCGTTGGTGCTGCGGCTTTGTTGGCAGTAATGGTGGTGTTGGTGCTGTTGACCACGGAGAGGCCTCCGCGCTCTTGGCCCAGGAGTGAGGTGTCGAGCACGTTGTTGTATACTGTATTGGCGGTTATGGTGATCCCGGTGCTGGAGAAACTATGTATCCCCCTCCCACCGTTGTTGTAGCTGGTGTTGCCGCTAACCAGGCTCTTGTAGGGGTAGACCGTACCGGCTGGGACGTTGGGATTGTTGCCCTGAGCGTCTAGGAAATCATCGAGGATAATTCCGTTGCCATCCGTGTGGCCGGTTCCTGGGAGGTAGGTCTCGGCGTTGGAGTAGGTGGTGTTCCCGGTGACCTGGATGTGGTAGGTGGCACTGGTGTCAAGTGCTGTTGCGGTAAACGTGACCTTGGCTGGTTCGTAGATGCTGATCCCGGACTCCTGGTAGCCAGAGAACTTGGCGCAGTCATGCACCACGTTGCCAACAAACCAGTACCAATCCTGGTAGAGGGCTCCGATGCCGGCCCCGCCGCAGTCGTGAGCGGTGTTGTTGAGGGCCTGGAAATGATGGCTTTGGCCGGTGAGGCATGCGCCAGCAGTCACAGGGGAACTGCTTCGCCCGCTGTTGCCACCGTTGAGGTCGAACCCGTCGAACACTACGTAGGGGGCGTTTACCTGGATCCAGTTCTGCATGCTGCCAGTGGCGACGAGGTGAGCGGCGCCCTTCGTAGCGCTCCGATAGACGACGTAGCCGCTGACGGCATTGGCGTTGCCACCATGCGACAGTGTTGTCGGGCCGCTGCTGTAGGTGCCGCTGGCCACATTGATGCAATCGCCGGCGGCGAGCTTTCCGCTGGTGTCGGCGGCAGAAATGCTGGGCCACGGACTGGCGCTGGTGCCTGCGCCGCCTCCGCCGGGACTGACGTACCAGTTGCGGAGGCAGACGTAGCTGGTCGATGGTGGCGGTGGGGGCGGTGGTGGAGGAGGTGGGGGAGGTGGAGGAGGAGGGCTCACTGCAGCAGGGGTCACGGTGATGGTGAGGGTTCCGGTGACGCAGGCCTTAACACCACTGGGGGCGGTGGTGCAGGCGTTGATGGTGGTGGGGCTGGCAGTCTGCGCAAGGGCATTGGGCGGAATGGCGTATGCGAACGCCACTAGGGCCAAGCCTATTGCTGTAGATGTTCGCATAGCAATTACTCCATAGGAGCGGGCCGAAGGCCCGCTCGGACTCATCAGACGAGGCAATACCTCGTGACGGAGCCCAGAGGGCTCCGTTTCGTCCTAGAGCGCTGCTGCGGCGTGCTCGGCGGCGGCCGTTTTGATGAGCACTGCGATGACCTCCTCGGCGGTGCGCTCTGGGGCGTTGTTCCAGTAAGCACAGCCCCAATCGCCTGGCCAGCTAACGTGTCCCAGTTCACGTCGGATGAGCTGACCAATTTTGTGCTGTGCAGGATCGTACATGTCACAGTCCCGGTTGGCTCCGTAAGGGTTGTTGTAGAGGGCCATGCAGATGGCTCCATGGATGCAGAGCTGGCCGGCGTCGTCCTGGCGGAGGAACTTGGCGAGGCCATGAGTGCGGATTAACTCTGCGGCCTTGAGTAGTACCGTGGAGATGGTGCGGGGAGTGGGCTCTGGAGGGCTTAGGTCGAAGGGCATTGGAGTGGCTCCGTGGTTTGGGTTGAAACTAACGCTCGGCGACAATTTCGGAAGTCGCTGACATAGATTGCTCTCACGCGGGGTTCACATTCGAGTTCGGCGATACGTTGCTCCGCTATCGCTGGTGTGGGGAATGGTCCCGCTTGGTAATCCGTGTCAGTGGAGCCCGACGGGCTCCGTTCGGTGTAGTTAATGTAAAAGAGCTGCAAGAGAAGTGCTCCGAGAAAGGCGGTTGAGCGTCAGGATAAGTGGTGACTAGAGCGGGGCGACCTCCTCCCAGGGACTGGTGTGAGGCCTGCCGTGGACGGCGACTGTTCGCATGGTGGCAACGATAAACTGGGTGGTATGCGCGTAGTAGTTGTTCCACGTAGCTGTGTGGCTCATCTGGCGAGCGTACTGCTCGGCGTCGTGGGGGCGAGGTGCGTGAGTGTGGCGAGCCATTGCGCTGACAGCTTGCATTAAAGGGGAGTTATGGTCACAACGACCCCCGGTGTGATGGAGGGCGAAGGGATCGCCGTATGCGCTGGCGGACAGGGCGCCGAGGAAACACACCTCGCCACGCTTGTTGACAAGCTCGCCTTTACATCCGCCTCGACGCTCCATGATATCAGCGGCGTCGAGGAGAAGGGTTTGCCAGGGAGCGAGACCGGCTTTGCCGGTCTCTGGTGCTGCATCGAAAGGCATTGCAATGACTCCGGAGTAAGAGGGAGAGGGCGAAGCCCTCGGAAGAGTCTCGTGATCGCTCGCTCAACAGCATAGGCTAGTAAGGTGCTCTGCAATGTGCTCATGAAATGTGCTCCTATCAGCGCTGGGGCGAGCCGCCTCTCGGCGGCTCTGGAATGGCGGCACCGCGCTCTTCTTCGGCATAGGTCGGTTCCACTCGAGCCAACAACTCCACCTGGGCGGCGGTGAGGGTGCCGCATTCGCGGGAGTCGAAGGCATCGAGAAGGGACTCGAATTGCGCCGCGACGAGAGTGGCGTGAGTAATTGGGGGGAGGCGGTGGTAGGAGTGGGTTCCGCCGATATCACTGTGGTAACTTACTCCTCGACGGGGGAGGGCGTCGGACTCGTCGATAATAGCATAGGCTTTGATGCTGGTGCGTGCCTCGGCCTCGGTGTTGAAGGCTTTGACCCAGCGGCCATCACACTCGTTCCCGACATGAACATACATTGGAGGTGCTCCGTGGTTACAGGTGGTGGGTAGAATTCTAGCCCGAAGGGCTAGAATTCTAGGTGGGGGTGGAGGGAAAGGGTATCACGGAGGACGCCGGCGATGGTGGAGGCGCGGAGCGTTGCGGTGTCGGCATTAGAGTGCAATACCGCTACCGACTGGTGGCCATCCACCTGGATCCAGACGATCCAACCAGAGTTACCGCGAGTGGGCTTCATGATGGAGATGGTTTGCATGATTAGGACTCCTGCCAGGTGTCTGTGGTGATTGAGTTGAGTAGGGCGATTAGGCGCTCGCGGAAGAGGTGCGTGTCGGGCTCGGCGGTCTCCTCGAGGTAGATGAAGAGTTGGAGGGGAGTGGCGGAACCAGCAGCGCTGGCCGTTTCGCACTCCTCCCAGGTGGGTAGGAGTTTGATCTCGGGAATGGTCATGGCTATGGTCCTACATACGGTTGCCAGGTATCTCCTTCGATATCAGGCAAATCCGGAGCGGTTTCGAGATACACTTGCACCGCTTCGAGCATTGAGTCACCTGGAAAGTCCTCGTTTGCGACGCGATAGGCGTCGATGGCCTCGTGGAGGAGGTTTCCGGCCTCGGCGAAATTGAGGAAGGCGAACTGGAGTTCGCCAAGCATGGTAAGGCGCTTTTCCATGGTGCTAGTACTCCCCTCCACGCTCTGCGCAGTCGGCGCAGCTGTCGCACTGGTAGCCCAGGGCATGGTCACGGGGAGTAAGCCGATTGGGCTCCTCGCAGTTCGGACATGGGAGGTTGCGAGGATTGCGGGCCGAAGAGGCGCGCAGGGCACTTCGGCCGCCTGGGTCGGCGAACTGGTGGCCCTCTTCGTCGGTCCAGTCGGGGTCGGAGCCTTCGGGATAATCGTATTCGGTGTTCATTGGAGGTGCTCCTTGGCTGGGGTTTTGGTTGGACGGAGGCGATCGAAGATCGCCCGTAACACCATAAGAATAGAACACCTGTGCGCGCGTTACGCGCCTCGGCGCGCGTACTCACTCGCGAATGTGAGAGTGCAGGCAATGCTCAGGGTCAGCACGGCGGTTGAAGTTAGGATCGAGGGAGCGATCGCGATCGAGCTTATCTGCAACTGCCCTTGCAGCATCCTCGAACACATAGGAGTAGGAGAACCATCCTCCACCTGGGAGGGCTATGAGAAATAGCTTGGTTCCGGCAGGGATTGCAGGATGGCCACGTCGAGCGTGGTGGGCACGTTCTGCAATATGCTCGTGAACGGAGAACGGAACAGGGGCCATGACAACACCTATGAGAAAAGCGCGAGGGCGAAGAGGCTGACGAGTGTCACCACTATGATGGCTGAGAACACCAGCAGGATAATCCCTGCTATGCCCTCGGTGGTTGGGGCAGGTGGCATAGGACTGCTCCGGCGGTAGTTTGGGAATGTGAGGTATATGATGCTCATAGCCCTATGTCCGCGAGGGAGAGGGCGGGTTTGCGGCTGGACGGCTTGGAAGTGGCCCCCTTGGGGGATTTCACTCCGGTGCCTGCGCATCCGGGGCAACTGTGGTTGTGTTTGCGCTTGTAGGCTAGGGCAAAGCCACCGCAGGTGGTGCAATCGTCGCGGTGGCCTGCTGCCTGTCGGGCTGGGATGTAGTGGACTGGGGCATGGCTGGACGAGGCCTTAGCCTCGCCGAAATAGTCTGCCTGGGCAATGATGTAGAGGGCGCGCTTGACGATAAGCTCTGGGTCGAACCCGGCCCAGTGGCGCTGAAATGGCAGCTGGAGGGGCGGAGCGCCGGGTTCGAGTTCCTGTATGGTGAGGGCTGTGCGGTAGAGCGGATCGCTCCACACTCGGAAGTGCCTGGGGCCGAGATCGAAGGTTAGGCTGAGGGTCAGGCCGGTTGGGCTAAGCGACACTGGTTGGGTACTCCCTAGTTTGCGGGGAGTCGAGTCCTAGGACTCGACTCCAGCTGGAGCGCTGTGGCGGCATGGGACCGCAACCCAATGATACCACAATGACACACATATGCAACCGGTATCTACTCAACCTTAGGTTGTAGGAGGTGGATTGCGGTCAATGCTGATTCCGCCTTGGCTGCCCGGAGTGGGGTGTCGGTGTTAGCTGGAATGGCCTTGGCTAACTGGTGCCGCTTTGGCGGCACTCCGTGCCGCCCGCTTGCGCTCTGCATCTCGCTGGCGGTCAGTGGCAATTTGTTCTGGCGAGCGGTTAGCTCGCCACTGTGTTTTGGAGCTTGTTTCGCGCTTGAGTGGTGGGGCTTCGCCGGCTACTGCGCGTTCGGCCAGTTCCGCTGCTCTGGTGGCTTTGCGCCGCTCGTCGGCGAGGGCTCTGGCTACGACTGCGCGGGCGTGGTCGATTTCGTCCCAGGTTGAAAAGCGCTGGTTAACGCGATCCTGGGTAATGAGGATGTGGGTGCCCCAGTGTAATCCGTGCTTCTCGGCGGAGGTTAGGTCTCGATGGGAGAGGTCGGCGGCGAGGATAAGCTTGGTGCCAGGGGGAATGGAAGTGGATCGGTCGATGCGAGGGGGAAAGTTCGTTGGGTTGAGGAGCGAGGCTGGGGTGACGTGGCCTGTGGTCATGACTGGTCGTCCTCACTAAGTGTAATTGTGGCAGAGCCAAGCGGCTCCGCGAGACCAAGCGTCTCGAGGGTAATAGTTGAGGGGTCTGGTATGTTGTTCTCACGGCGGAACTCGGCGAGGATCTCTTCTCGGGAGAATCCACGAGTAGCGAGGCCGCTCGCGGCCTCTGCCCAGTGTCCGGCCCGGTGCTGTTGAGTCCAGAGCTTGCGGTACTCGTTGCGAGCACCAGTGGTTATGCGCCACGCGTGTTCTTGCTGGATGGTGAGAATTGCTGGGGCTTCTGGCTGATGAAACGCGAGGGCCTCGTAAATTTGCTGAACCAACTGGGAAGTGGAAATTAGCTGGGCGGAGTGCTGGATTAATGCTGTGGTGATGGCAGCATCACGGTTTTTGCTGGTGGCTAGGATTTCACGGCTGGCGTCGATTAGAGCGAAGAGTCGCTCCTTGGGGATGGGCACGAGAGTGCTCCTCAGTAGTTGAGGGGGAGAGAGGTGCGGAACGCACCTCTTGAGTTGTATTGTTGCATAGGTGGTGTGAACTGGCAAGAGGTATAGGGGTGGACACATATTCTTTTGGCGAATGGTGGGTCGGGTGTGGGTGTTGCACGTGCGCAGGTGTGATTAGTGCTGGAGGGTTTTGGCTAACTGGAGATTTGATTTGCTGAGAAGCACAGCTGAAAGTAACACCACAGAGAAAAGCCCTGCACACTGGTGCAGGGCTTTGGCTGGTGTCACACCAGTTGGAGGTAGTTGTTGAGGATTACGATGGCGTAGAGTTTGGCAATGACTAGGGCTGTCCAGAAGACTGGTGGGGTGATGAGGTGAGGAGAAAGCCGCGCCGCGATGGCGATGGCGATGGCTCCCATCAAGAGTTTGGGGGCACCCCAATACACTGGACCTAGGGTTTGCTGGAGGTAGAGGGCGGCGGGGTTTAGCTCGATTGAGCCGTGCGCTAGCGCGGTTTGGGTGGATAGCACGTCGAGTGCCTGGGCGATGCCGATGAAGGTAAGTGCGGCTCGGAAGGTGGTATTGCGGATGGCTGGTGGTAACACCATGGTAACACCCTGGAGGTGAAAGGATCCCCCACCGCTTGGTGGGGGATTTAGGTTAGGGTGGAGGTGGCGGGCGTTTGTAACGGTGGGGGCGTTTGAACGCCCGTTGTATTGTCTCGATGATACGCACAACTGACACAAGAATGAGACACCCTGTGGCGATTGCGAGAAACGCCAGGAGTTGAACCATGAGGAGTTACTCGACGGCGCGGGCGTAGGGACTGTGCTGGTGGAACTCCTCCAGACGGGCTTGGGGCTCGCTCAACTCCAGGGTGACGGATTGTACCGCGTTGCCCTGGTTGTACTGCTCGGTGAGGTGAGCGTCGATTAGCTCGCCAATGGAGCGGCCGGACGGATCGCTCTCGACGGGCACGTTTACGTGCTTGATGATTGCGATGGAAATGCTGCCGATGATACGCGGCAGGGATGCAGAAACACTGGTGGTGTTTTTCATGTGACGGACTCCTGGAGTAGAAGGTAACACCTTCGAGGTGCGGAAAAAGAGAGGGAGGCTTTCGCCTCCCTCACTGGATTACGCAACATCCTCCTTCGGTTCGTCGGTATTGGACTGCTCGGACGCCCCTTCGTCAGGCTCGTCCCCAAAAAGGGTCGACAGATCAAGGGTCTTAACGATCGTTGCGCTGGGCGGATTGAAAAACGCCAGGGCTTCGGTGTTGAGCCGCTCGTAGTTCTTCGTGAAGTACAACTCCACATAACCGGTCACGTCCGCCTCGGGGATGGTCGGAGCGGTGGGGTCGGCAGCGGCTCGGGCCTTGATGCGCTTCTGCACTTCGGCGAGAGCCAGTTCCTTCATGCGACGAGTAACAGGGTCGAGCTTCGGGGCGGAGGAGGCAGCACGTACGGCAACGGTGCCGGCGATGATATCGTCCATCCGCTCCTGGGTGGTTTCGTTGACCACGGCGTAGATCGCGGCCATGTCGTAAAGGTTCTCCTGGGCCGGTTTGGCCAGTTCGTCTTCCGTGAATTGCTCCTTGGAGAACGAACCGGAAGCGACGGACTCCATGGCTGCCGCCGTGAAATAGCGGTAACCGTAGGTCTGACCGGCGATGGTGTGGAGATCGGTCCGCTCCGCGTTGCTCATGCCCTTGGTGGTATTGGTGAGCACGTGGCGCTTGCCATCCTCCCGCAACTCCAGCTTGAGGTTCTTGACAAGACCCGCGATGGAGTCTTGGAGGGACTGAGCGAAGCCGTAATTGAGGAGGTAGGGGATACCGTTGATGGGATCAACGGCTGTGGAGTCCACGGTACGCGAGAGGATTGATACGTTCCGCGACTCGAACTTTAGTATGCTCATGATGATACTCGGCTTTCGGTTGTGCCATCATGCTTCAAAGCGCGCCTAGGGGAGTAGTTGTGGGGGATTAGTTGTGGGGATTAGTTGTGGTTGAGGGTGTTGGTGCAGGTTTGGGTGCCTTGGTGTTGGTAAAGGCGACCGGCGGAAAGAGTTGTTCCGCATATCGGGCACCTACACATGACTCGGTGTGCAATGCGCCTCGATAAGTGTTTTGGCGCAACCCAAATGAGAACGTGGTTGATAAACCTGGGCGCGAGCCCTTGGTCCGGTAGGTGCGCGTTCGGATTGAGTCCGAGTTCGCGGTAGATATTGGAGAGCCTACGGTTAAGTGACATTGCGTTGTGCCTCCTTGCGTGCATAAGCGCGCTGTGAGGCATGATGGCAGGTTTTGATGATCATGCCTCATAAGGGACGCAGTGTTGCTAGATGAAAGGAATGCGATTAGAAGCAGCGAAGATATCGCCGCGATTGGCAGGGTAAGATTGGAAGGCTTCGCGATGCAGCTTCCAACCAAAGGCACGTTTGCCCAGTTGTTTCGTAACGTATCCATCTCCGTTGGAGTCTGCCCACACCCAAATTTCAAACTTGGCATTTTTGCGATGGGCAATAAGACTGACGGTTTCTGTTGCACCTAAGTAAACGATTACTTCGGTCCGACAGGTGGGATCTTTGAAGTCTGTTTGTTTAGTTTGCATCACAGGTTCCTTGCGTTGTGCGCGTCCCTTGTGAGGCATGATCATCGGGGTTTAACAACAGGGCGCTTGCGCCCTGCCGCGCGATCCATCTGCGAACGCAATCCTGCGTTCGTGGAGCGATGGTTCTTTGCGGTTCAAATAACCCAACAGCCCGAAGGGCCTTGGCCGTGCGCAACGTCCGCGTAGGTGGCGCGTTCTGCGCCGCGTGGTTCGTATCACCCACAATAGGTATGTGGTGCGTAGGTGTGTCGGGTTCAAGGGGTTTCTCACAAACTTTCGAAAATAGTTTTGGGGCGAGTTTCCCTCACGTGCGTGCCCGTGCGTGCGCGGGGGCGCCCTTGCGCCACGTGCTAGGCGCGTCAGGACGCGCCCGAAGGGCGCGCGTTCATATGGTGTGGTTATTACCCGAAAGGCCGTCCGCGGTCGGACGGCCGGACGGACGATCCGCCCCTTGGCGGATTGTGGGTCGAGTGAGATTGGGGAGGGTTTTCTAGTTTGGTTTCAAAAAAAAAATTTGTCTGACAACAGACATATTACAAATCCTGGCACGCTTCTTGCATGCCCTGCAAACATCATGCCAATCGCTCTGTCCGTCCGGCCGTCCGACCGACTTTGGCCTAAAGCGTCACATTGAAGCGATGTGAACAGAGGGGCTTTCGCCCCTCCCCTTGCGGACTTGCCCGGAAACACGCCCGCAAGGCACCGTGGACGCGTTCGGTGCTGGGGTCCGCCACAACGCCCCGGCCGCTGCGATGTATCGCATTCGGACACCTTTTGTTCCCAGTTTGTTCCGCCGACTGGGGACCGAAGGTCCTTGCAAGCGGCGTGCCAACCCAGCTCCAGATTGCAGCGGCCAACACCACAGCTTGGGATGGAACCCACCGGGTTCCACTGCAGATTGCAGCCGGGGGCCTGACCCATGGAGAGTGGGTTTGCATTGCCTGGCCCCAGACGCTTTACTCGGAGCTTCAGTTTATGCTTACCCACAAACGTCACACCCAACTGGGGCGTTCCGGTGGGCCTTCGGCCCACCAACTCGTACCACAGCCTCGCCCCCTCATGCACCAGCACACCAGTACCGCCGAGAGGCGGCACAGCAATTGCCGACGAGAAGCAGAAGGTTCCTCGACCCACGAACCTCCCCACACCTCTTCAAACGCGCTTGCGCACACTCGCGCGCGCGCGCGCAATAGCGGCGAGATGCGGCGATAGTCATGATGGAGTGGAGCCGTGGCACAGGACACTCATAAGATTCTCTGGGAACTGGCGGAGAAGGTGAAGTGCAAACCTGGGTGGGGGTTTAGGTTGAAGGACGAGGATGGGGCGTTGAGGTTGGTGGTGAGGGTGGAAGGGTGGGACTCGGCGAAGCCCGATAAGCTCACGCGCTACACGGTGGACCACTACTTCCCGGTACCGACTGCCACGTACAACGAACGCACTTGGCTTCGCTGGATGTTTGAGGTCTGTAGGAGGGTTGAGAACCATGAGCTTGGGGAGTGGTTTCGAATTGGTGGGGAACTCCCGTTCGCTCCGCTTCACGGTCCGGGCGAGGACCCCTACACGGTGCATGAGTATCGGCCAGCAGAGGATGCGCTAGTGACGCAGGATGGGGCGCTGAGGCACCAATAGAGTGATGGGACTGTGGTGATGGACGAGTTGGATCGGGAAGTCGAGGAGATCGCACGGACGCTGGTGATCGGGAGCGCCAGGGGATCGCGGAAGGCTCGGCCGACACATGGCGGGGCGGTAAAGATCGCCAAGGTCAGGGACTTGGATGATGGGGATCTGCCGGCGATTTTGGACCCACCCGAGGTGGGGAGTCAGACTCCTACGGTGTTGGAACTCCGCCACGGGCACCACACCATCGCGAGGTTACTTGCAGATGGGACCAAGCAGGTAGAGATCTCGGCAATCACGGGGTATAGCCAATCGCGGATCAGCATACTCAAAGGGGACCCTGCGTTTCAGGAGCTTATCGAATACTACCGGACTCAGAAGGAGGCGATCTATCTCGACGTGCACCAGCGCCTCGGCACCCTGGCGATCACGGCGGTCGAGGAACTCCAGCAGCGCCTTGACGAGGAGCCCCACAAGATCACCAACCGCGAGGTAAAGGAAATCGCCGAGATGGCACTCGACCGGTCACTAACTAAGGGCGTTGCGCAAAAGCCCCCGGGGTCCATGTCCCTCACGGTGCAGTTCGTTACTCCGACTCCGGAGGCCCCCGAAGGGGGCCGCGACACTACCCGCACTGTTATTGATCTGGACTCCGAGGAGGTCCCCTGATGGGACGGAGAATCACTGGGGAGATCGAGTGGACGGCGCATGCGGAGCGACCGAGCACCTTCGGCACTCCCCGCGCAAGAGGCGCAAAGCTCAAGGGCCTGCAGTACGAGCGTGCGGTATCCCGCGCTCTTGGCGCGGGATGGCTCCACGGCCAGTGGTTTAAATTCTGTGATGAGGGCGGAATTGGGTACTGCCAGCCGGACTTTCTGCGAGTCACGCCCACCGTGGTGCTTGTGATGGAATGTAAGCTCACCGATGTGATGGAAGCCAAGGCGCAGTTGCTTGGGCTGTACCTCCCGGTAATGAGGCACCTGTTTGGGCGGCCAGCGAGAGGTGTTATCGTCGCTCGTAATCTCACCCCCGAGAGCACCAATGTGGTCGGCACGCTTGAGAACGCACTTGCGTCCTCGCATTTGCCGACGCTGCACTGGCCCTGGCCTCCGAAACCGGCAGGCAAACGTGGGTTCATTCACGGAATGAACGTGGGTCCAGTTCCATGACCACTGCCCCCCACGGAGCAGCAGCAGCTACGCCCTCCGGCCCGATCGCCCAGTTCCCGGTGAAACTGCAGTTCCTCTTCCAACCTCATCGCTATAAGGTTTTGTGGGGAGGCCGTGGCGGTGCGAAGTCTTGGGGTATTGCGAGGGCGCTACTGATTATCGGCAACCAGCGCACCATCCGGGTGCTCTGTGCCAGAGAGTTTCAGAACTCCATCAAGGACTCGGTGCATAAGCTGCTGAGCGATCAGATCGTGCTGCTGGGCATGGAGGACGACTATGAGGTGCAACTGACGAGCATCAAGTGTCGGAACACCGGAACGGAATTCTCGTTCGAGGGTATTCGCCAGAATGTGAGCAAGATTAAATCCTACGAGGGCATCGATGTTTGTTGGGTGGAAGAGGCCCATGCGGTCACCAAGACCTCCTGGGACATATTGATTCCGACAGTACGTAAGATCGGCAGCGAAATTTGGGTCTCGTTCAACCCCATGCTCGAGACCGATGACACCTATCAGCGGTTCGTAGTGCGGCCTCCCAATGACGGCGTGGTCATGGAGATCGGGTGGCGCGATAACCCCTGGTTCACCGAGACTATGAGGCGGGAGAAGGACTACCTGAGGGCCCAGGACCCAGATGCGTACCTGAATGTCTGGGAGGGCAAGTGCCGGGTGATGATGGAGGGCGCGGTCTACGCCACAGAGTTGCGGGTGGCGACTATGAGCGGTCACATCACCAAGGTGCCATACGAGCCGCTCAAACCCGTCCATGTGTTCTGGGATCTGGGCTGGGCGGACAGCACCTCGCTCTGGTTTGCCCAGCTCGTGGGGTTCGAAATCAGGATTATTGATTATGTGGAAAACACTCAGAAGCCCATCGGCTGGTACCTCATGGAGTGCCAGCAGCGGCCCTACATTTATGGGGACTTCTGGCTGCCGCCAGATGCGCGGGCGAAGAGCCTTGGTACTGGCAAAAGTATCGAGGAAATAGTCCGTGCCTCCGGTCGTACGGTCCGGATCATTCCAAGGCTAAGTGTGGAGGATGGGATCAATGCCGCCAGAACCATGTTCCCTAATATCTACTTCGACAGTGAGCGATGCGTTGATGGACTCAATGCCCTCCGTCACTACAGGTATGAAATCGTTTCTGAGCCTCAACGGGCCGGGGAGCTTGGTACTCTGTCCCGTCAACCGGTTCATGATTGGGCCTCACACGGAGCAGATGGGTTTCGGTATCTCGCGGTCGGATTGCGTGAAAAGCCTGCGAAAGGCGGTGCGGCGGTGCTCGACCGGGTGAAGGCGGCGCTAAGACTCTCGCGCGACAACACCCCCAGCAACCAGCACGACTGGATGAAAATGTGATGGCCAGGGTGTTACCTTTACCTCCAGCCCCAGCAGTGATGGTGTTACCTTCACTCATCACCGCTATGGATGTGTTCCACGATGTGGCACTGCTGAAGATCGTGCGCGAGAACCCAAACTATCACTACGATGTGTTGCGAGATATCTGGGTGCATGTGATTCCGCTGATCTACTTCCCCGTTCCTCGGAGTAACCTCGATGAGTGAGAAGGACGACGACATTCTTGACGAGGCAATGGACCGTTTTCAGCGGTGCGAGGATTACGAGTCAACGGCTCGGGAACTCTTTATGGAGGACCTCAAGTTCGCGAACGGGGACAGCGACAATAACTGGCAGTGGCCGGACATGCTGTGGCAGGGGAGAGTCAGTGACCAAAAGCCCTGCCTGACGATCAACAAAACTCGCCAGCACAATCTCCAAATCATCAACGATAGCAAGCAGAACAAGGCCTCCGTAAGTGTGCGCCCGGTTGGAGGCGGGGCGAGCTACGAGTCTGCCCAGGTTCTCGCTGCGCTGGTTCGCTATATCGAGTATCAGAGCGCCGCATCTGTGGCGTATGACACCGCTACGGAGTTCCAGGTCAAAGCGGGCATAGGTTATTGGCGAATTTCCACTGATTACATCGACGACACCTCGAGCGACCAGGACATTTGCATTGAAGAGGTCCCGGACCCACTACTAATCTACCTCGACCCGGATATTAAACGCAAAGATGGCCTGGACGCGAAGTACGCTTTTGAGTTTATTGACATTTCGCGTAAGGAGTTCGAAAAAGAGTACCCCGAGTACGTGGACGATATGCCGAGCCCTCCGTTCGGCAATGAAAACCAGTGGGTGAGAGGTGATACTGTAAGGATTGCCGCTTACTGGCGCAAGGTCGACACTCCAGGTGTGGTGGTGAATTTCACCAATCCCTCAACTGGAGAGCGAGTAACAACCCTTCGCTCGGATATTCCAAAGGAACTACGCGAAAGTGTGCTCGATCACCCCGAAACCACCACCAGGGAAACCGTGTCGTCCACCGTGGAGTGGTATAAGATCGTCGGTCACAAGATTGCGGAGCACAAAACTTGGCCTGGAAAGTACATTCCGCTCGTGAGGGTGGTCGGGGAAGAGACTAAGATCGACGGAAAGCTCGATCGGAAGGGCCACACGAGGGCACTCAAGGATGCTCAGCGGATGTACAACTACTGGACCTCGAGTGCGGTGGAGAATGTGGCGCTGCAGAACAAAATTCCCTACATCGCAAGTGCTGAGAGCATTGAGGGCCAAGAAAAGTACTGGGAAACCGGAAATAGAGAGAATTACGCGGTGTTGCCGTACAACGCCTATGATGATCAGGGCCAACAACTCGCTCCGCCGGTGCGGCAAGAGCCGCCCACCATGGCCCAGGCCTACATCCAGGGTATGCAGACGGCTGGTATGGAAATGCAGATGGTCTCGGGGCAATACGAGCCCCAGATGGGCCAACAGGGTTCAGAGCGGACCGGGGCGGCCATCAACGCGAGGCAGCGGAAGGGCGACAACAGCACTTACCATTTTATTGACAACCTCGCGATAGCAATTCGGACTACCGGGAAGATTATTCTGGATCTGGTGCCTAAGATCTACGACACCAAACGCCTGATGCTCATTATGGCCGAGGACGGAACCACTCAGGACGTAGAGATTGATCCACAAGCCCAGAAGGCATATGCCGAAAAGCTCTCCCACACTAACAAGGTCGTCCAGCGGATATTCAACCCGAACATCGGACGCTATGAGGTCCAAGCTGACGTGGGTCCTGCGTACTCGACTCGGCGCGAGGAGGCCTTCAACGCCTTTACTCTGATCCTCACCCAGGCACCACAGATGGCCTCACTGATTGGCGACATTCTGTTCAGGGCTGGAGACTTCCCCGGTGCGGACGAGGCGGCACTGCGGCTGAAAAGGATGGTTCCACCTCAGGCACTTGGCGATGCTCCCGATCCGCAGCTACTCCAAGCCCAGCAACAGCTCAAGATGCTCGCAGGTAAAGTGCAACAGCAGCAACAGGAGATCGACTTTGCCAAGGCGAAGCTTGCCTCGAAGGACCAGATGCGGGATATCGACGTTTATGAGGCCGAGACCAAGCGCATGGCAGCGCTGCAGAAAATGCTGCCGACCGATCCGCAGGGCCTGGCGGCGATGATTCATCAGCTGGTGGGGGACTCGCTCAAAAGCCACCTCGACAGCATTCAGCAGATGAACCAGGCAGACGAGGCGGCTGGGAGTGGCCCCGGAGGTACGGCGGTACCAGGGACCGGACCTACGCCTCCAGCACAGCAGATGGGCTCCGCACCCCCTCCTGTCGGGGCAACGCTACCACAGCATCTGGGCGACATGCCCCCTCCTGGCGTCGGCCCTGGTGGAATGCTACCGGGAGGCCCACAGCCTCTTCCTGCTGCACCCGGATCTGATCTCCCTCCGGTCCACGGCGCTCGCCGAGCCCCTGATGGGGAGTGGTACATTCCTGATCCTACTCGACCTGGCAAGTACGCCAAGCTCGTGAAGAGGGGACGCTGAGATGTCACAAGCATACTCTGACAACCGGGACTCGTTGATGCAACAGTGGGCGGCGGCGGGTGGAACCGGCGACGCTCCAATGATCAACACCATCAACGGTGCTGACGGCAGTTCCCCTACCTACTACATGAATATGCCCACAGCAGCATCACCCGCTGCCTCGGCGATGCAACCGGGGCCAACTCAATACGCTCCCTCCGCCGGCACCCCTCCCAATCCACTAACGACACAGAGTCTGGCTGGAGGTCCGTCGAGTGGAGGGGACCCGGTGTCACAACTCCAGGGGCAGTACGCACAGAACTCTGGGGTGACTCCGGCGAATTCCTGGGCCACCGGCACGTTCGGCACCGGATTGGGCTCGGTCCCCGCTGGTGTCGGCGGTGCAGTTGGAGGTCCTACTCCAGTTGGCGGGACGGGCGGAACTGGTACCGGGACTTGGGGCTCGACAGCGGCTCCGGGGGGATGGCTACCACCCGGCCCAAGAGACACCGGCGCAGCTAGTTGGCAATTGCCTGGGCATACGGGACTCGGTGGAGGGGGACCGCAAAACCCTGCTGATTTTGGACTGACTGCTTGGCCCGGCAACGGCAACGTACCGATGCAGCAACCGCTGCCGCTGGACTTGAGTGGCAACACTATGATGCAGCAGATGCCGGGTTTCACGGCCCCCTCGACGGGCGGACCCGATAGCAGCGGGATGCAGCAAATGGGAGGCGGATACACTCCGCAAATGTCTGGACCCAATACCAGTGGCATGCAACCGATGGGTCCGGGGTACACTCCACAACAGTCCAACCCCACGATGCAGTCCATGGGCGGTGGATACGTTCCGCAGCAGTCTGATCCCAACTCGCTGATGCAAATGGGAGGGGCGGCATACAGCCCTCTGGCGAGTGCCGGCTACGGCTACAACCCTGTGGACCACGATCCGTTTGCACCTCCAGGAGCATAGGCTATGGCCGACGACACTGGGGTTCAGAATGACCTGACGGCAGGGGCTCAGTCGGACTCCTTTTTCACTCCGCTCCGTAACGCGTTGACGCCAGACCCCGGTTGGACGTATGGTAATCAGTTGCCGATCAAAATGCGCAAGGACCCAGATACGGGGCAAATTCTCGACCAGGGTTTTGGGATTCCGACCGGACTGAGAGATTTTGGGAATGGGATTCTGGATCTGCTCCAGGGCACTAAGACCGGCGAGGTGACTCCCGCGGCGACGCAGGCGCTCGCGAGCGTGGCGTTGGGACGTGGCGTGGTGGCAGGCCCGGTGGCGGATGATGCCACGGCTGGAATTTTTGCCGGACGAGGTGCCAGCGCCGAGTCACTTCCTGGAGGTAAGGGCGGCGCACAGGGCGGGTTGAATCGCTTCATGCAAGCACAGCGGATTCAAGGTGCCGAGGGAGACTCATGGGGAGGTACTGGCTGGTTTCAGGATGTGGATGGGAAGTGGAAGTTCGAGATCCCCGATCAAGACGCCAAGCTAAAGCTGCCAGACCAGGCTCCAGCTGATATGACCAGATGGGATATCTCCGATCCAAGTCCTCGTGTGAGCATAGACGGACCAACTAAGCTCGGAGATATGCTGCAGCATGAAAAGTTGTTCAATGCCTATCCTGAACTCGAAAACACCACGATCAAGCCACTTGATCAGAAGTTGGTTGACCAAGGTATTCTTGGCATTGCTCATGAGGACGGAAGTATCTCTCTGGCTCCAGGTCATCCTGACGACATGAAATCCACGCTATTGCACGAGGTCCAGCACCAGATCCAAAATAAAGAGGGATTCGCTACTGGCGGCAGTCCTATGGAATTTCTGCCTGCGGGGCACACAGAAGTGGAGCAGGGAGCCATCAATAAACTCGTGGCATTGCACTCCCAGATCAAGCAAATTCCAGATCCAGTGACCGGGGCGCCGATGAATCCGATGGATCTCCAGAATGCCGTGATGAGCAGCAAGTCCGGCGGGTATGTAAGTCCAGGCGAACAAGCGACGCTAGGCGCGGCGATGCAGAATGGTGTACTGAGTCCTTACATCAAGGCCATGGACTATTATAAGTTGCTTCGCGGTATGAGCGATAACGCCATGGCAAAGTACAAGAGTATTGCTGGTGAGGTCGAGGCGAGGAATGTACAGGCCCGAGCGGGGTTAGAGGATCCAAGGGCGGTCCATCCACTAGATACCTCGGGCTATCCGTCAAGTGGTCAAATTGTACGGTTCTACACCAAGAGTGCTGATGGTAGTGCCATGGCGGCTGAGCCAGTAGATGGCGACCCATTCGACCCAGCCTACAGCATGATCCGCGACAGGCTTAAAACTAGCGGATGGGGAGTGGATCCAGCGATCAGTAACCAGAACGTTGGTCCAGTGACCTCTATACAGGATATCCAGAACGCTCGCCTCATTGCCGGGATCAAAAGTGACAATCAAAAGGATCTCGTGCGCCAAGGCTACTACCCAACCCACACACTCAGCAACGGCTATACTGTCTACAAAGACCACAGTGCCCCACTGGGAGGGGACATGGCAAAATACTTTAGTGACAGTTCTCACACATTGGTATCGCCGAATGGAACTCCGGTTCTTTATGGCAAGTCTCCAGAGGATCTAATTGCTCGTGGCTTCCCAGATGAGGACAAAGTAAGTGTCGTTCCTAAGGGGCTCTCCGATCCTACTAGACTTAATCCTGGTGAAGTTGCTCGGCCGGGTATTACTAGGGATTGGTATCCTGCCTGGTTAGAGAATCAAAACCGTAGAATACGAGGCAGTGTCTTAACTAACTCACCCAAGCAGGACCTCCTTCCCACGGAGACAAAATAATGGCTACAGTCGCTCACCCCATGATCCGTGATACCGCCGTAGGGATGGCCGAGGAGTACTACGAGGTCCTTGCCTACCACAACGAGTTTCGACGACTCAACCCCTCGAGGAAGCGCTTCGTGAGATTGCTCTGGCCGAAGCTGCTAGAGCAGGCTCGAGAGGTACTCGCGGGCTCGCTTGGTGAGGGCTCGCTGTTGCCGGAGGACCAGAAGGAACTCGTGGCGGAGGCATTGATACTGGATAACCAACTGCGGATTGGTGGTCGTCGCGTTATCGGGGCGTTCCACTGAGCCCACGCTGTCGGGCTGTTGTGACCGTTGGTGGGTTGGCCGTATGGCCTCGCGCGCGTATTATACAGCCCAATCATTCTCACTGGAGTTGCAGCAATGGCTGGAGAGACGGAACCGAATGCCGAGGCCACAGGCGGAGACGCTGAGGGTACTGAGGACATTGGTCTGGTCGAAACGCCGACTCCACAACTCACGGAAGAGGAAGGCGGCGAGTCTGATGCCAACACCGAGGGCGACGCTGATGCCACTGGCAAACAAGCTGATGGAGAAAAGCCTCCCGTCGAGGCCAAGCCCGCCGAAGGTGGGCCTAAGCCCAAAGGCCAGGTCCCATGGTTCCAGCGACGCATCGATGCACTTACTCGAGAGAAGTCTGAGACTATCCGACAGGCGGCGGCTATCGCCGAAGAAAACCGGCAGCTAAGAGAGGCCCTCAGCACCAGAGCAAATCCAGAGGCTAAGCCCGAGGACCAGCAGCAGCAGCGGCAACAGCCGCAGCGCGCGAGCGACGGCGATGTTGAGAGCCGTGCTGCGCAAATCGCTGCGCAAAGGGAGTTCGATCGTAGCTGCAACGAAATCTACTCCAAGGGCAAGGAACAGTACCCGGATTTCGATGACTCGCTCAAGAGTTATGCGAATTTGGGGGGCCTCACTCCGGCGTTCATCGAGGCCACCATGGAGGCCGGCGATGCGCATGTGATACTGCAATCGCTGGCTCAGGACATGGATGAGGCCTCAAGGATCATGGTCCTCTCTCCCACACGCCAGGCCGTGGCGCTCGCCAAGGTCGCTGCCAAGCTCACTGCTGCTCCTAAGACCTCTTCCGCTCCCCCTCCCATCAAGTCCATCGGTTCCGGCGGAACGTCCGTCGAGAAAGATCCGGATAAGATGCCGATGAAGGAGTGGCTTGCGTGGAGAGAAAAGGGCTTGAAGGAAAAGCGCGAACAGGGCTTTCACTGAGGCGCACTTGGGCCTCACCGCTCCGGGGGCGTAATCCCGTGCAGGTTATCCGAGGAACCATCTAGCCTCGTGCGCTCCCTGAGCAGCAAGTGCTCTGTCCTCTGGACGCCAACAGTGAGTCCCGTCCAACTCAATCCCCGGCGCTGGAGCGCCCCCGGTTAGGACAGGACTCGTGGCCAACACAATCCTCACTATCAGCCAAATTACGCGGGAGGCAATTCGCCTCTGGAAGAACTCCAACGCGTTTCTGATGAATATCGACACGCAGTACGATGATGCGTTCGCACGCACAGGCGCGAAAATCGGCACGGCGCTGAGAATTCGCCTCCCGAACGACTATACGGTGAGAAGTGGTGCGACGGCGACTCCGCAGGACACCACTGAAAAGAACACCACGCTGACGCTCGCCACTCAGAAGGGCGTCGACGTGTCGTTTAGTTCGGTGGAACGCACAATGCAGCTGGACGACTACAGCAAGCGGGTGTTGCGGCCGGCGGTGAACAATCTCGCTGGTGCGGTCGCGGCGGACATTATGTCTGGCGCCGAAGGTGGCGTCAGCAACATGGCGGGCAACATCACCTCGCAGGTGGTCAGCACCCCCACCGCCACCACGTACCTCACCGCTGGTGCCGTACTCAGCACTTATAGCTCGCCGATGAATGATCGGAAAATCGTGAACTCGCAGTTCACGGAGGCCCGCGTTATCGCCGGTCTGGCCGGGTTGTTCAACCCTGCTCCCGCAATCTCCAAGCAGTATGAAACTGGAATCATGAAGTCCGCTCTGGGTTTTGAGTGGATGATGGACCAAACGACTCTGGTGCACGTCAGTGGCACATTCACTGCCGGCACGATCAATGGGGCGAGTCAAAGCGGCCTCACGATGACGACCAATGCTACGACCGGCACGCTCAAGGTCGGCGACATTGTGACCATCGACGGAGTGAACTCCGTGAACCGCATTACCAAGCAGGACACTGGGCAGTTGGCCCAGTTCGTGCTCACGGCGGCGGCACTCACGGCGGCCACGAGTCTGTCGCTCTATCCGGCGGTGATTGGGCCGAGCGGTGGCAACCCCGTGGCGTACCAGACGGTGGCGTCGCTTCCAGCGGATGCTGCTGCCATTCGGCTCGTTGCTACTGGCACTTATCGGAAGAACTTCGCATTCGTCCCTGAGGCCATCACCATGGCGACGGCGGACTTGGAACTCCCGCGCGGTGTTCACGAGGCAGCGAGACAGTCGTACGATGGTATCAGCATTCGTATGATCACTGCCTATGCAGTGCTTACCGATGCGTTCATCACCAGAATGGATATCCTGTATGGCTATCTGTTCGTTCGTCCAGAGTGGGCGGTGGTGATCCCTGACGTGGTGCCGTAACGGGAGGCCGCTATGACCATAGCATCCCTGGTGTACTTGCTGGTGTACGCACTGATTTTCGTGTTGGTGTTGTGGCTGCTCTGGTGGGCAGGCAATGCTATCATCACGCTGATCCCGCCGCCCATTCAGCAAGTCGCCAGGGTGGTTCTCATAGTGCTGATCGCACTGATTTGCATCGGAGCCCTGTTGTCGTTGATTGATGGTGGTGGGGTACAACGACTGCGACTTGGGGCCTTGCCCCTTTTATGGAGTACCGTGTGATGCCACGACAGGCCCCAGGTTATCGACTGATGAAGGGAGAGGATTTTTATCCCTCCACCGCGGCGGGACTCACCGCTACGGCCAGTGGAGTACAGGGAAATAGCTTCCAGATCTCTGCTGACATATCGCAGTTCACCACCGTTACCACGGCAGCGGACAGCGCGGTGCTGCCGGTAGCAACGGCTGGTGCCAAGTACTATGTGATCAACGGCAGCGCCAATTCGATGGGAGTGTTTCCTGCGCTCGGGGACAAGATCAATGCTCTCTCAGCGAACGCTGTGTATGCGCTGGCGGCGGGCAAGAACGTGGAGTTCATTTGTCCGGTGTCTTTGCAGTGGTACACCAACCCAGCATGAGGGGCTTCGCCCCTCATTAACTCATGGAGGTCTCTGTGCCTGAGAGTGATGTTAAAGCCAACAACATGTACAGCCATATCAAGTTTCCGGACTATGAGTATCGGCCGTATCCCCGGATGCTCTATGACGCGGAGGGCGTCGGAACGACCGTGCTGAGCGAGGCGGAAGAAGCGGATTGGTACACGCAGGTGGCCCTGGCTGAGGCCCGGGCTGAGGTGGAGTCGGCGCCGCTTAGCGCTGATGCAATTGCTACGGTCTCGGCCTCCCTGGGCAAGATCCGGGCGGAGGACTCGCCAAAGGCGACTTCCGGTTACACGCCTGCGAAGCGCGGAGCATAACCCGTGCCCACTGCCGGCGACATTATCAAGCGGGCGCTCAAGACAGCGGGAGTGCTTGGCGTAGGGCAGACGGCCCTCGCCGAGGACACCGCTGACGCGCTCACGGACATGAACTGGATGCTAAGCCAATGGCAGCGCAAGCGCTGGTTGGTGTATCATCTGGTTGACATGGCGCTGGTGTCGAACGGCCACAACAGCTATACGATCGGGCCAGGAGGGGATTTCGACATGCCTCTTCGGCCGGAGAAAATTGCCAGTGCATTTGTGAGGCAGATGGTAGCCAGTCCATCTCTGCGGGCCGACTTTGGACTGGAGATTATCGAGGCCCGAGAGGACTACAACCTCATCACGCTCAAGGACTATCCCTCATTCCCGAGTAGCATTTTCTACGACAGTGCTTTTCCGCTCGGCAACGTGCTATTCACCCCCACGCCTGCGTCGGGCCTATTCGAGATCCATCTCGCGATCAAAGATACCCTCCCCCAATTCTCCACCGTGAACGATGACATTGTGCTCCCAGCGGAGTACTATGCAGCGCTGCACTTCAATTTGGCTCGACGGTTGCGAGTGAGCTATCAGCTCCCTGCGGACACGGGCCTGGATGGACTTGCGCGAGATGCGCTCAATGTGGTGAGAGGGGCGGACCTCCAGTTGGCCACGCTCCAGATGCCGATGGACTTGCCGGGAGTGATGCCGCTGGGATTGGGAATTGGGCTCTTTGGCGGTGGTAGTGGTTGGACCGGAGTTAGTTTCACCGAAAACTGGGCCGGAGGCTCTCTGGTTACGCTCGGGGACTATGTGCTCACGGGGTCCGCCCCCTATGCCTTCAACATCATGAGCGTTGAGACCTCGGTTGGAAGTCTCGGGGGCCAGTTCACTTTCACCCTCTCCATTGATGGGGTGCCGATTGTGAGCCTCAGTGATATTCTCGTCTCGGCCGTGGAGAAAACCACTACTCCCGGTAATGGCTACGTTGGCATTGGCGCCACTGTGACGCTTACGATTAATTCTGTGGTGGGCACTCCCACCGACGCATGGGTCACAGTATCGGGTAACCGAACCTGATCCAATAACACTGAGGAGTTCCCTTCATGGCAGGTTCATTCACAGCCACTGCCGAAAACCGGGTGTTGAATTGGATCTTCACCACCTCGAGTCCCACCCGGCCCACCACGTGGTTTCTCGCGCTGCACACTGGCGCGAATGGCGGTGCGGGTGCGAGCAATGAGATCAGTGGCAACGGCTATGCTCGGCAGGCCGTAGCGTTCACGGTAAGCGGCAATGTCGCTAGCAATAGCGGTGCCATCTCGTTTGGCCCAGACACTACTGGCAACTGGGGCTCGGTCACGGATATTACCATCTGGGACAGTGTCACCACGGGGGTGTGCCTCGCCCAGGGCACGGTGAGTGCGGCGGTGAGCTATGCTGTTGGCGACACTGCTACGATCGCCATTGGGGCGCTGACCATCACGCTCACCTAGGGCCTCCACAAATGAGGCTCTGCCGTGGCCACAACATGGAACCCGTCCGACACTGACAGTCATATCACCATGTCAGGTGGCAATCTAATTGCCACTGGCATCACGGGCATCTCTGCCTGGAAAAGCTGTCGCAGCACCACAAGTAAATCCTCTGGGAAGTTTTATTTCGAAGTAGCGGTGCATCAGGTCAGCGCCCGCATCAGTGTGGGTATTGCAAATGCAACGGCTGCGCTGACGAACTATGCTGGCATTGACACTAATGGGGTCTCGGCATTTCAGGATCTCGGAATTTTCTACAATGGTTCGAATGCACTGAGTGGTTCTTGGCTGACGGCCTCGAGTGTTGTTATCGGGGTAGCCGTAGATTTTACGAATAAGCTTTTCTGGATTAAAGCTAACCTACAGGGCACGCCAACCAACTGGAACCTCACGGCATCTGCAACTCCCAATCCAGCAACTGGAACTTCCGGTTTCAGCTACGGCTCTACCGGGGCAATGTTCGCGGCAGTTAGTTTGCAAACTGTAGGCGATACCGCTACGGTTAACTTTGGTGCCTCCACCTATGTTGGTACGGTGCCCAGTGGTTTTACCAGTTGGGATCCAACTGGTGTAGCACGACCAATCGCCGAGGCCGTATTCCCGACTAGTCTACTTGCCGCGGCCCTTGCGCGTACGGGCAACATCTCCGCCGCAAATATTCCTGTGAGCTTGCTTGTTGCTGGGCTGCACAAGCATGGAGTGCTGAGTGAAGCGTTGGTACCGACCAGTGCGATTGTGGCACCGGTGCTCAAGAAGGGTAAGGATCTCGCCGAGGCGATTATACCAGTCAGTGCGTTGACTGCTTCGATTGCACGTCGACGGGCTCTGGTGGAGGCTATTACGCCGGTGTCGGTGCTGGTTGCGCGGACTCGCACCCTCCAAGCAGATTTGGCATCTACATCGCTGTTGACGGCGGCGTTGGCTCGTAGCCGGGCGCTTACTGAGAATGTTGCGCCAGTCTCGCTGCTGAACTGCTTCCCCAACATTGCTATTGGGATGACCGAGGCCGTGCGGCCTGCCAGTGCGCTTGTGTGTGCCGTGGCTCGAAGTCGCTCGCTTCGCGAAGCAATTCGGCCCTCGGCATTGCCTGCGGCCTCGCTGGGCCGCTCCACTCCCCTGGTACCAAACCCAATCACGCCCCTCAGTGCCGTTGCTCTTACCCGTGCTGGCGGTGGACAAACTCGGCCATTCCTCGTGGTGTTGGACTGAGATGGCTAAGATCCAACTCCTTGGTGGGGCATACGTAGCGCGCAGTGTTATCGCTGGGATGCAGCGGAGTCTCAATCTCTACATCCAGCAAACTCCAGTGGAACAGGGTGAGCCGAGTCCAGCAATCCACCTGCCAACGCCTGGAATGGTGCCGATCAATACCCCCACTCGCGTCGTGGATCCTGCGTACCACAGCACTAGTGATGTTGAGTGTGAACTGCTGAACCTCCGGCCCAGGGCGCTGGTTGCTCAGGTGTTTCCGACGAGCGAAATGGATGCGACACTCCAGCGTACCAGGGATCTCAGCTCGTTTCTATTCGTGGATACGACGCTCATTGGTGTGGAACTCAATCCA
>Ga0193726_1000283_pt1 | contig 63284 bp, 56 predicted proteins | sample H2c1metaG_FD_144928 | JGI IMG/M metagenome (GOLD analysis project Ga0193726, IMG submission 144928) | Soil microbial communities from a riparian zone of the East river system, Colorado, United States - H2c1 | ecosystem: Environmental > Terrestrial > Soil > Riparian zone | place: USA: East River... | reverse complement strand
CCTTCTCGGTCTCGTCGAGGCGCTGACCAATAAATTCCTCGGTGGTCAGTTCGTTCTGATGACCCAATTCCTCGTCATCATCCTGGTACTGATGGTACGACCGCGCGGCATTTCCGGGCTGGTCGACAAAGCACGCGAACAATAAGCATGAGCGATCCCGCGCAATCCAAACCCTATGTCTGGAAAAATCCGCTTTTCGTCTGGGGAACGGCTTCCGGCAATGATGAAGCTCCCTCCACTCGGGTGCCCGATCCGCGCGACACATGGCGCAGGAACATCGCGTTCAAAGTGCCGACCCATGCGGTCGGAAGGCTCAAATATTTTCTGATATGGCGGCATCACGGCAGTCGCACCTGGAACCGGACGCGTTGGTGGCCGACGCGACGCAACCTCCTTGACGTCAAGGGCCTCTACAATCGCAAGACGGCGATCCCGGAGAAGAAAATCCTCGATCGGCGACCGATCTACTGGGTGCTCAGCCTTGTCCTGCTTTTGAGCGGACCCCTCCTCTTTCCCCAGGCTCAGATGAATGCACTGCTGACTGCGGGAGCCACCTTCGGTATTTTTGCGGCGATCAATGTCTGCTGGACGCTTATCATCGGGACGGCGTCAATTTTTTCGCTGGCAACCTATGCCGTTGTCGGCACCGCGGCCTTTGTCACTTCGCTGATCTCCATTCGCCTGGGCGTCCCGTGGTATGCGCTACCTCCGATCGGATCCGGCATTGGACTTTGCTTCGGCATTCTCATCGCTGCGCCGGCGCTTCGGCTTGACGGCTTTTACTATGCCCTTCTCACGCTCGGCCTCAACGAACTTTTTCGCGTTTTCTTCACCACCTCCAAGCAGTTCGGCGCCGCCTCCGGCGGGCTCTATGGTGCCGATTCCTTCATCAACCCGAACTGGCCGCCCCTCACTCAATCGTTGGCGGCCTACTACGCCTCGCTGTGCCTGCTGATCGCCGCGCTTTTTCTTTTCCGCTTTATCAACGGCAAACGACTCGGTCGTGTACTGCGGATGGCGCCCGAAAAGCACGAAGCCTTTGCCGCTGCCTGCGGGGTGGATTACAAACGGGCGCGGATTACCATCTTCCTTCTTACGTCCGTGGCGCTGGGATTCATCGGGGGCTTCTATGCGGCCCAGTACCGCGGAGTCGCCTATTCGATATTCGATTTCCAGACGGTGCTCCTCGGGCTTGCGATGATCACCATCGGCGGGATCGGCCGGGCGGAAGGCGCGGTGCTCGGAACACTGGTGGTGATTTTTCTGCGTGACGTGCTGCTCGAACTTGGACCCTGGCGTTATCTGATCATCGGAACGGCAATGCTCGGTGTCGTTCTGTTTCTAAACAACGGCTATTTCGGCATTCGCCGGCAGTTCAATGCCTGGCGCGCTAAAAAACGCGGGGAATGGCGATCAACTCGCACCGAAAAAGGCGGCGAGACGCTCCCCGAGGAGGCGACTGAAAGCAATGACAGGGATGCGCTCTATTTTCGCCGCTTCGACAAGGTTCAGCGCGACCATCTGAAGGACCTGATCACGCCAGAGGCGATCGAGGAACACCGGCGCCAGCCGCTCGGGCAACATTCCGAAGGACTCGAGCGCATACTTCTCTATTTCCGCCGCGCCAAGCTTGAAGACAAATACGCTCTCCACAGCGCGGGGCCTCAGGGGCCGTACAAGATCATCGCCTTCTCGGGCGTTCGCGGCGTTTCACCACGGCTCGTCGATGACCGCGAGTTCCGCACACTCGATGAGGCCTATCATGCCGTCTTCATGCGACGCATTCACGACCTGCTGGAGAGTTGATGGAGACTGAGATGTCGGCGATAGACGGGAACGGCCAGATCGACAAGGACCATCAGGTGCGGGCTCACTTCGATCGGATGACCCGCGCTTACCTTGTCTCGGTGCTGGACGATGAACTGATCGAGGAGCATCGAACCCGCGATGGGGCCCATCCGAGCGAGTCTCTGTCTCGATTTCTGGCCTGGTGCCAGCGTCGCCCGCTCGACCAGCAATATGCCGTGAAGGCCGAAGCCGACGGCACCTTCCGCCTCGTGAGCTTTTCAGGCCGGCGCGGTCAACCCCCTCGCTATATCGGCGACGAACGCCATGCGACCCTGCAGGAGGCCCGCCATGGCGTCTTTCTTCGCCACATCCGTGATCTGACAGAGAAATAGCAATGGCCCAACAAAAGATCTTCGGCTACGCGAACCGCATCTCCGTTCGCCCTGGCGAAGAGATTTCCTTTCATGTCAATTGCGACGGCGCGAGTGAGGCGGATGCGCAACTTGTCAGGCTGATTCATGGCGATACCGGCAAAGCGGGCCCTGGCCACGTTGAAGTCGAGGTCGACAGCCCTGTTAACGGACGCTGGGCGGTCAAGAAGCAGTTCACTCAGCTTGGCAGCTTTCTCAAGGTGACCGATCCTCAAAACAAGCTCGCCGTGTCCGGCAACTTCTCGCTTTTGGCCTTCATCTGGCCGACAATGCCGCAGCGAGGCAGCCGCCAAACGATTTTGGGGCGCTGGGATACGCTGCGCAACGCCGGTTACGCGCTCGGCATCAATCCAGCCGGACATCTCGAATTTTGGGTTGGTAACGGTACGGAGGTCGACTACGTCACCGCTGAACTGCCCCTGGTTGCGAAAGTGTGGTATCTCGTCGGCATCTCATACGATCGGCAGACCGGGCGTGCCGAGCTTTATCAAGAGGGCGTACTCAACCGGTACAATTCGCTGGTCGGCAAGGTAGTCCCCTACGATCTGGCAAGCCACGTCGTTCAGAAATTCCGCTTCAAGCCCGAGAACAGGGCCGACGTGCCGTTCATCATTGCCGGTGCGCGCGACGAGCACGCTCTGCGCGGCCCTTTTGTGAACGACCTGTATGCTGGAAAGATCGACCGTCCCGCTATCTGCGGCCGCGCCCTGAGCCGGGCCGAACTGGACGCTTGTCGCCAGGGCGGATTGCCGCCCGGCGATTCAGTGCTCGCCTATTGGGACACTTCCAGGGAGTATACCGCCAATGGCGTCGGTCAGGAGGTGACCGACACCGGCCCGCATGGCCTCCACGCGAAAGGTGTCAATCACCCGGTGCGCGCGATGACTGGCTGGAACTGGAACGGCAAGGACGATTGTTTCCGAATTGATCCTTCCCAATTCGGCGGCATTGAATTCCACCCCGATGCGCTGACCGATTGCGGCTGGGAAGCAACCAACCGCATGACGGTGCAGACTGGGCTCAAAAGCGGCATCTATGCCGTGCGACTGCGGATTGGACCCGGCACCGGCATCGCCGAAGAATATATCTCGTTCGTCGTGCGTCCAACGACTGCGACCGGAAAACTCTGTTTTCTCGTGCCGACGGCAAGCTACCTCGCCTACGCCAACGAATCCTTGAGCTTCGACGCACAAATCATTCAGCCGATGACCGGACAGCCACCCGTCGTCACCGATCTCGACGTCGAGACCTACGAACACCGGGAATACGGTCTGTCGACCTACGATCATTACGAAGACGACGCCGGAGTCTGTTTCTCCTCTTATCTGCGTCCCATCATCAACATGCGACCAAAATACCGCATGTCGAGCATGAACATCACGTGGCAATTTCCCGCCGATCTTTCGATCGTGGCCTGGATCGACCATATGGGCTACGACTGCGACTTCATCACCGATGAGGATCTGCATCGGGAAGGCCTGGATCTGCTTCGTCCCTATCTCTGCGTCATCACCGGCACCCATCCCGAATACGTATCGGAAAAAATGCTCGACGCGCAGGAAGATTACGTGGCCGGGGGCGGACGGCTCATCTACATGGGCGGCAATGGTTACTATTGGGTCATTGGCTTCGATTCCGAAATGCCGGCATGCATGGAGGTCCGCAAGCTCGATTCCGGCATGCGCGCCTGGGCGGCCAAGCCGGGCGAACATTATTTGCAGACCACCGGAGAAAAGAGCGGGCTGTGGCGTAACCGCGGTCGCGCGCCGCAGAAGCTGACCGGCGTCGGCTTCATCGCCGAGGGCTTCGAGACCTCAGCTCCCTATCGCAAAATGCCCGATGCCTGGCACCGCACAGTATCCTGGATCACCGAGGGCATCGAGGGCGAGGTCTTTGGAGACAAGGGCCTTGCCTACAATGCCGCCGCCGGAGTCGAACTCGATCGTTACGACCTCAGCCTCGGCACGCCACCCCACACCAAAATCATCGCCTCTTCTGGCGGACATTCCGATAATTATGTGCTGGTGACCGAAGAGCTGCTCTATGCGTATGCGGGTCTTACCGGTTCCCTCGACTATCGCATCCGTGCCGACATGACATATTTCACCGCCCCCAACGACGGCGCAGTCTTTTCGACCGGCTCGATTGCTTACGGTCAGGCGCTTCCGGCGAATGGCTTCGACAATTCTGCGGCGCGTGTGCTCGCCAATGTCGTCAACGCCTTTTTGAAGCCCGGCAGCCTGCCTGGCGGCAATTGGACGATCGAAGAAAAGCAGTGGCGATAAAAATTTGAATCGCTCTTGCTTTGCCTGATCGCCGTTAGCGATCCGCCATAACGGCGAACCCGAACTCGGACGCACTTTCCTCGATGAAATGCCACAGGCTGCGCGCGAGACTGCGGAACACGGCGATTTCGTACACCGGATGGTCGTTTTCATTCTCGATCCGCCAGAGCATGATGCCGAGGTGGGCACAACTGGTGACCGCTGCCGAGCCCGGCAGAAATACACCGTCGTGCAAATCGATCGAAACGCCCTTCTCCAGCAGGGCAGCCGCGCGCGGGCCTATCAACCTCAAGGTCGCATAGCCATCCGACTGATCCGTCACGGCGGCCGCATCGCCAATTGCCTCGGAAAGCTCCGCTGCCAAAGGCCGACCTGCCTCGCGTTGAAAAAGCCAGGCTCGCGGACCGAGACCGATTACCGCTAACGCGCTATTCGCCACGCGCCGCGGACCATCAGGCAACGCCAGACCGTAGCGGGCTTCCAATCGAGCAGACACATCGGGGCGACGCCCCTTGTAAACAATCATCGTCGCCAACTGCGGATTCCGTTCGCAGACGAGGACACCCGCGCGGCTTGGTTCCACGGATCCCCGCAATTCGGGAAATGCACTTGCCGCTTTCAACATTCTGGAGGAACTCTCAACCATGAAGCCGTACTCCCTCCGGGTCGACGGCAATGGGTGAGACGATCTCGATCTCGACGTCGCCGTTTCGGACCGGATCAAAAGCACGCATGCGTATTCCGATGCGGGTCGCTCCACGTTTGACCAGAGCCAGCCCGATCCAGGATTCCACGCTGGGCGAATAAACAACGGACGTCACGTAGCCTTCATCATTGTCGGCGGTCGGCGCAGCTCCAAGCGCCAGAACGTGTGCCCCCGCGCGGATGCGTTGGCTTGGGTCGGCAGGTCGTACACCAACCAGCATGGGGCGATCGCCGACCATCAACGCCGGGCGTCGGGCCATGATCCGGCCGACATAGTCCTTTTCAGCAGACGCCATTCGTCCCAGGCCCAGATCGCTAGCGACCGTCTGACCATTCAGCTCATTGCCTGCGACGTGGCCCTTTTCGACACGCATGACGCCAAGAGCTTCCGTGCCATAGACGCAACCGCCAAGCGCGATGGCCTCGCGCGCGAGCTCATCGAGCAGGCTCTCGCCGTAGCGTGCGGGAACAGCGATCTCATAGGCCAATTCGCCGGAGAACGATAATCGGAAGAGCCGGGTCGGAATGTCTCCCAGGGCGATGTCGCGGCAGGCAAGATACGGAAAGGCTGCATTGGAAATATCGGCGGCCGTTCCATAAATGGCCTGGATCACCTCGCGGGAGCGAGGTCCGGCCACCGAGTATTGCGTCCAGTGCTCGGTCACCGACACCATGGCGACATCGAGCTCTGGCCACACCACCTGGTGGTAGAACTCAAGATGCTGCATCACTTTCGCGGCGTTCGCTGTGGTGGTCGACACGACATAGTGCTGTGGTCCCAGGCGCGCCGCGGTGCCGTCGTCCATTACAAAGCCATCCTCGCGCAGCATGACGCCGTAGCGCGTCTTGCCGACAGGCAGCGTGGAAAACTTGTTGATGTAGATCCGATCCAGAAAGATGCCGGCATCAGCGCCTTTGACGTCGATCTTGCCGAGCGTTGAAACGTCGCACACTCCGACCGCCGAGCGGGTGGTCTTCACCTCGCGGATGACGCTCGCAAGCCAGTCCGTCTCGCCCGGTGCGGAGAACCATTGTGGCCGGAGCCACTGGCCGGCATCGACCATGGTCGCGCCCTGGCGGAGGGCCCAGTCATGTCCGGACGGATACCGGGTCGGCTTGAAGTGTCGGCCGCGATGCCGGCCGGCAAATGCCCCGATTGCAACAGGAAGATGCGGTGGGCGCATGACGCTTGTGCCGGTCTCCTCCATGGAGCGGCCTGTCAGCTCGGCCATGATGGCGTGGCCAATGATGTTGCCGGTCTTGCCCTGGTCGGTCGCCATCCCCAACGTCGTGTACCGCTTGAGATGTTCAACCGCGCGGAAGCCTTCGCGCCATGCGATTTCAATATCCGCGACAGTGACATCGTTCTGCTGGTCCACGAACGATTTTCCGCGCCCGCTGGTCACATGCCAAAGCGGGGCGACTGCAACTGCTTCATCCTGTGAGCGCGGGATTTCCAGTGTCGTCCCGGTAAATCCACAGTCTTCGGCTGCCGCAGCTCCCGCCGCGCTTCCTGCTTGCAAGCAGGCCGACGATCCGTAGTCACCTGACACCGCGCCCGCGATGCTCATGCCTTCGGGCAGTGATGATGGCAGGAACGCAGACACCTCGGGCGACCAGCGCGGACGCCCGCCTTTGTGGGTCGTCAAGGCGATTTGCGGATTCCATCCTCCCGACACGGCAAGGCCATCTGTCTCGATCCTGAACACCGAGCGATCTTGCACAATCTCGACGGCCTTCAGGCCTCGCGATCCACCATAGGCCCTGGTGACCTTGGCGCCGAGCAACAGGCGGACACCCAGGCGGTCAAGCGGCAACGAGAGCGAGGCAGGAACCTCGGCGCGCGGATCGACAACGGCAATTACCTCGGTCCCCGCCGCGCAGAGATCCAGGGCTGTCCGCCACCCGTCGTCCGAAGTCGTGAAGACGATCGTACGGCGCGCCGCAACGGCTGCAAACCGGTTGAGATAGGTCCTGACTGCCGACGCCAACATGATGCCGGGTCGGTCATTGTCAGCAAAAGCGATCGGTCGTTCGACCGCGCCCATCGCGTTGATGCAACGCTTCGCCACAAAATGCCACAGCCGCTGGCGAGGAAGACCTCTTGGTGGCGTTGGCAAATGATCAGCAACCCGCTCCAGCGCACCGTAAGTTCCGCCATCGTAGGCGCCGAATACCTGTGTTCGCCTGAAGATGCGCGCGTCCGGCATCGCGGTCAGTTCATCCTCCACCGATCTGGCGAACTCGGCACCGGGTCGGCCATCGATTTCGTCGCGTTCGGCAAGAAGACGACCACCGAGACTAAAATCATCCTCACACAAGATGACGCGCGCCCCGGCCCGCGCCGCTGTCCGCGCCGCCATCAGACCTGCTGGACCGGAGCCGATCACGAGCACATCGCAGAAGGCGGTGGCCCTCTCATAAGCATCGGGATCCGGCAAGCCGCTCGCGCGACCCAGGCCCGCGGCACGGCGGATGAGCGGCTCGTAGATTTTTTCCCAGAAGGACGCTGGCCACATGAAGGTCTTGTAGTAGAAGCCGGCGACGAACAGCGGCGAGAAGAGCTGGTTCAGGGCGAGAAAGTCGAAGGCAAGCGATGGCCAGCGGTTCTGGCTCGATGCGACCAGACCATCGAAAAGCTCAGTCGTCGTCGCACGCGTGTTCGGCTCGCGCCGTCCGTGCGTACGAAGCTCGACAAGCGCATTCGGCTCCTCGCTCCCAGCCGTTAGGAGGCCGCGCGGACGATGATATTTGAACGAGCGGCCGACGAGCTTGACGTCGTTTGCAACGAGAGCGGACGCAAGCGTATCACCGGCAAATCCCGCATAGGAATGCCCGTCGAACGTAAACTTCAACAATCGGTCGCGGTCGACGAGCCCGCCAGCCTGCAATCGACTCATGGCATCGTTTCCATCGCGAGTACCGCCCCCGCAATGACATGGGTGCGCGTATCGCGGGCCACGTTGAGCCAGGAGTGACATCCGCTCGCGTGATACCAGAGCTCCTGGATGGGTCCAGCCGGGTTCTCCCGCAGATAGACATAGTTGTAGTGGAGCTCCGATGCGTTCTCCGCTGACCGATCGGGGCGCTTCGGCTTGGCGTCGCCGTGGTAGATGAACTCGGACAAATCTCGCGAGCCGCAATAGGGACATGGGATGCGCATTGGGTTGCCTCAGTGAAGATTGGGCTGGGCGCCTACGCCCTTCTCGTCGATCAGTGCGCCAAGTGCGAAACGATCCAGACAAAAGGCAGCCGCAGCCGGATGCGGAGCGTCCTGCGCAATCAAATGCGCAAAGCACAGGCCCGAAGCAGGCGTCGCCTTGAAACCGCCATAGCACCAGCCGCAGTTGAGATAGAGCCCGTCGATCGGAGAGCGATCGATGATTGGCGAGCCATCCATGGACATGTCGAGGAGCCCGCCCCAATTGCGCAGCACTCTGATCCGCCCGATCATCGGCATCAAGGCCATACCACCTTCGCACACGTCCTCGACAACCGGCAGGTTGCCCCGCTGGGCGTAGGAATTGTAGCCGTCGATATCGCCACCGAACACCAGTCCACCCTTGTCCGACTGGCTGACGTAGAAATGGCCTGCGCCGAACGTTATCACGCCGGGAATGAGCGGCTTGATTGCCTCCGACACAAAGGCCTGGATGACGTGGCTCTCGATCGGCAGCGTGAGCCCGGCCATGGTCGCCACGCGTGACGTCGAACCCGCGACCGCCACGGCAACCTTCCGCGCTCGGATCGGTCCCCGGCTGGTCCGCACTCCCGTGATCCGGCCCTGCAAGATCTCCATGCCTGTGACCTCACAATTCTGGATGATATCAACCCCGCGACTTGAGGCGCCACGGGCATAGCCCCAGGCCACCGCGTCGTGTCGCACTGTTCCCCCACGGCGCTGCAGCAGCCCTCCCTGGATCGGGAATCGGGCGTCATCAAAGTTGAGAAACGGAGCAATAGCTTTGACGCCATCGAGATCCAGCAGTTCGGCGTCAACGCCGTGCAGGCGCATGGCGTTGCCACGCCGCGCATAAGCGTCCCGCTGCTGATCGGAATGGTAGAGGTTCAACACGCCGCGCTGGCTCACCATCGCGTTATAGTTGAAGTCCTGCTCCAATCCTTCCCAGAGCTTCATGGAGAGTTCGTAGAACGGGATATTGCCCGGCAAAAGATAGTTCGACCGCACGATCGTGGTGTTGCGGCCAACGTTGCCGCTGCCGATCCAGGCCTTCTCGAGGACGGCGACGTTCCTGATCCCGTACTGCTTGGCCAAATAATAGGCTGTGGCCAGTCCGTGACCGCCGCCTCCGATCACCACCACATCGTAAGAGGATTGCGGAGTTGCTTCACGCCACTGCGGAAGCCAGCCGCGGTTGCCGCTCAACGCCTCTTTTGCAAGCGTCAGCAGAGAAAAGCGCTTCATGCGTTCATCGCCTCGTTGACCCGCTTGGGCCACGACTCACCGTGTGCCGGTCGGTGGATTCCTTCTTGACTGAAAGAGACAAAAGCCTGCTCCTGGCAGACCTTGGGGACAAGACCAGCGAAGCAGGAGATATTTTCCTGACTTTCATCCCGGCCCCAGCGCGCTCGCGGAACCATGCAAAAATCAAAATTACAGTTTTTCCTGTAAGGAAACTTTTATTCTCTCTGGTTGATTTCTGCTTTGGCTCTGCCTAGTCTTTTAGCCTGAAGAAAGCGGAGAACTCCAAATGTGCGGCATCGTCGGATTGTTCCTCAAGGACCGGCGGTTGGATTCCAGCCTTGGGAGCCTGCTGTCGGACATGCTGGTGACGATGTCGGACCGGGGACCTGACTCGGCGGGGATTGCAGTCTACGGCAAGCCAACCCTCGGGCAAATCAAGGTCACCGTTCAATCGCCGCAGGCTGAGCAGGACCTCCGTTCGCTCGCCGGTGATCTGGAAAAGGCGGGTTTGAAATCCTCCGTCGAAATCAAGAATACGCATGCCGTCATCGACACCACCGCCGACCTGGCGATGGTACGGGTATTTCTGGCCTCGCGCTATCCTCAGGTGCGCATCATGAGTGCCGGCGAAAGCATCGAGATTTACAAGGAAATCGGCCTCCCGAAGAGTGTCGTAGACCGCTTTGGCATCAGGCAGGTGTCCGGGACACACGGGATCGGCCACACCAGGATGGCAACGGAATCCGCGGTGACGACGCTGGGCGCGCATCCTTTTTCAACCGGCCTCGACCAGTGCCTCGTGCACAACGGGTCGCTCTCCAACCACAACAACCTGCGGCGAGAACTTGTCGGCGAGGGCATCGCCTTCGAGACCGAGAACGATACCGAGGTCGCAGCTGCGTATCTCACTGCAGAGATGGCAAAGGGAAAGAATCTCCGTGAAGCGCTTGCCGGCGCATTGGACGATCTCGATGGTTTCTTCACCTTCGTCGTCGGCACGAAATCGGGGTTTGGAGTGCTGAGGGATCCGATCGCCTGCAAGCCGGCGATCATGGCCGAGACCGATAGCTACGTCGCCTTCGGCTCGGAATACCGGGTTCTCGTCGGACTGCCGGACATTGAACGCGCGCGGGTGTGGGAACCCGAACCGGCGACCGTATATTTTTGGGACCACGCGGCGGCAGCCTGAAATTGCCAGCCCCTGGCCGCCACCCATTCTCGGGGACTTGACGCGCAATGCCGACGTTCGATTTGTCGATCAGCTCCCTGCGGGAGTTAAACACCGCCCTGCACCAGGTCGAGGAGGGAAATAACGATATCCATTTCGACATTCTCAACCCGCGCGGCCATCATGCCGTGGCAGTTGGCATCGCGGCTCACCTGACCGTCGATATCAAGGGCTCGGTTGGATATTATTGTGCCGGCATGAACGATGGGGCCGATATCGTCATCCATGGCTCGGCGGGCCCTGGCGTAGCCGAGAACATCATGTCGGGGACGGTCGTTGTTGAAGGCGACGCAAGCCAATACGCCGGAGCGACCGGTCACGGCGGCCTGCTCGTGATCCGCGGCAACGCCTCCTCGCGCTGTGGAATATCGATGAAAGGCCTTGATATCGTTGTACAAGGCAATATTGGACACATGTCGGCCTTCATGGCCCAGGCCGGCAATCTTGTCGTGCTAGGCAATGCTGGCGATGCGTTGGGCGACTCGATTTACGAAGCCCACCTGTTCGTACGCGGCCAGGTTAAGAGCCTCGGATCCGACTGCATTGAAAAGGAAATGCGCCCTGAGCATCACGACATCGTCGCGAACCTGTTGAGGCGGGCAGGTATTTCGGGCGTCGACACTGCCGAGTTCAGGCGTTATGGATCGGCTCGCAAACTCTACAATTTTCATGTCGACAACGCCGACGCGTATTGAGGGTACGGATTTATGAGCTATGTCAATCCGCCCACCCCGCCGCGCAAGTCCGCAACGTTTGACGACGCGACGCTCGCCGAGATACGCCGGGCTGCAGCCACCGGAATCTACGACATACGAGGCGGCGGCACCAAACGTAAGGTGCCAAATTTTGACGATCTGTTGTTTCTTGGGACTTCGATGTCGCGGTACCCGCTCGAGGGCTATCGCGAGAAGTGCGAAACGAATGTCGTGCTCGGCACGAGGTATGCGAAGAAACCGATCAAGCTCAAGATCCCCATCACGATTGCCGGCATGAGTTTTGGCTCGTTGTCAGCGCCGGCAAAGGAAGCTCTTGGCCGTGGCGCAACGCTCGCCGGCACCTCGACCACAACGGGCGATGGCGGCATGACGGATGAGGAAAGGGTTCATAGCCAGACCCTAGTCTATCAATACCTTCCCTCGCGTTATGGCATGAATCCTCGCGATCTGCGACGAGCCGACGCCATCGAGGTTGTCATCGGACAAGGCGCCAAACCCGGCGGTGGCGGCATGCTGCTTGGGCAGAAGATCTCGGACCGTGTCGCGGAGATGCGCACCCTGCCCAAGGGCATTGATCAGCGATCTGCGTGCCGTCATCCCGACTGGACCGGACCAGACGATCTTGAGATCAAGATCATCGAATTGCGGGAGATCACCGACTGGGAGAAGCCGATCTATGTGAAGGTTGGCGGCGCCCGCCCCTACTATGACACGGCCCTGGCCGTTAAGTCAGGCGCGGATGTGATTGTCATCGACGGAATGCAAGGAGGAACGGCGGCGACCCAGGACGTCTTCATCGAGCATGTCGGCCTCCCGACCCTTGCGTGCATACGTCCGGCGGTAAAGGCTCTCCAGGACCTTGGCATGCATCGCAAGGTCCAGCTCATCGTCTCGGGGGGGATCCGATCGGGCGCCGACGTCGCCAAGGCTTTGGCCTTGGGGGCGGATGCGGTCTCCATCGGAACCGCCGCGCTGGTCGCGCTGGGCGACAACGACCCTCAATGGGAGGAAGAATATAGAAAGCTCGGGACAACGGCGGGCGCCTATGACGATTGGCATGAGGGCAAGGATCCCGCCGGTATCACCACGCAAGACCCACTGCTCGCGGCGCGTCTCGATCCCATATCAGGCGGTCGGCGGCTTGCAAATTATTTGGCGGTCATGACTCTTGAGGCCCAGACGATTGCGCGCGCCTGCGGCAAAAGCCACCTGCACAATCTTGAACCCGAGGACATCTGCGCACTGACGCTCGAAGCTGCGGCAATGGCGCAAGTGCCGCTTGCGGGTACGAGCTGGTTTCCTGGCAAGGGGACATTTTGACGAGCAGAAATATGACCTCGCAATATTGAATCCGTTGGGCCGAACATAGCCACAAACTGAACAGGCTGGGGAACGACATGGCAACCGATCTTTCGAAATTTGCCTCAGATCAGAACGTCAAGTATTTCATGATCAGCTACACGGACCTGTTCGGCGCGCAACGCGCCAAATTGGTTCCGGCTGCCGCGATTTCGGATATGCAGCGAGACGGAGCAGGCTTCGCCGGATTTGCAACATGGCTCGATTTTACCCCGGCGCACCCCGATATGTTCGCGCTGCCGGACGCCGATTCAGTTGTCAGGCTGCCGTGGAAACCGGACGTTGCATGGGTCCCTGCGGATTGCACGATGGACGGCAAGCAGATACCCCAGGCGCCGCGGGTGGTTCTCAAAAAACTCGTCGAAACTGCCAGGACGATGGGCCTGCGCGTCAAGACCGGTGTCGAGGCGGAATTTTTCCTGCTCAACTCAGACGGCGGCTCCATCTCTGACGTTCATGATGCAGCGGAGAAGCCTTGCTACGATCAGCAGGCACTGATGCGTCGCTATGACGTGATTGCCGAGATCTGCGATGCCATGCTGGCGCTCGGCTGGAAGCCTTATCAGAACGATCACGAGGATGCGAATGGTCAGTTCGAAATGAACTGGGAGTACGACGATGCGCTTGCAACGGCAGACAAGCATTCGTTCTTCAAATTCATGGTGAAGTCGGTCGCTGAAAAACACGGGCTACGCGCGACCTTCATGCCCAAACCATTCAAGGGCCTGACCGGGAACGGCTGCCACTGCCACGTCTCGGTCTGGGACCTCGACGGACGCATCAACGCTTTCGCCGACAATGACGCCGAATTCGGCCTGTCAGCCCAAGGCCGATATTTTCTGGGAGGCATCATCAAACACGCTTCGGCGTTCCCGGCGATCACAAATCCCACCGTGAACTCCTACAAGCGGATCAACGCGCCTCGCACCCTGTCGGGAGCGACATGGGCGCCGAACACCATGACATGGACGGGCAACAACAGGACACACATGGTCCGCGTGCCGGGTCCCGGTCGTTTCGAACTCCGGCTTGCTGATGGCGCCGTGAATCCGTACCTTCTACAAGCCGTTATCATCGCAGCCGGCTTGAGTGGCCTGACGACAAAAGCCGACCCAGGTCCGCATCATAACATCGATATGTATAGCGAAGGGCATCTCTTGAGGGACGCCCCCCGCCTGCCGCTCAACCTCTTGGATGCTCTGCGCGCGTATGAGCGCGACGACGCAATCAAGGATGCGTTGGGTCAGGATTTCTCCGCGGCCTACCTCAAGCTCAAGCACGCAGAGTGGGACTCCTTCTGTGCGCATTTCACGCCTTGGGAGCACGCGACAACGCTGGACATCTAGCTCGATCGTACTGGTAGCGTGTGCCAGTCTGCCATGGCTTCCCACGACGACGGCCAGCATCCTCCTCATGACTTCCCGTCAGATGCTGGCAGCCGTCGCTTACACGCAGGCGTAAAATCTGATATGGCAAATACATGAAAGAGGTGGAGCGCCTCGTCAGCCAGGAACGACCCCATGCATGAAGTCGGCATCCTCGACGCGGTCCGCGAACGCGTTACGCGCCGTCGTGGCGGCGTCGCAGTATTCGACCAATTGAGTCCGCGCCAAACCGCGCACATCGTCGTGGACTTGCAGAACGGCTTCATGGGCGAGGGCCAGGTTGCGGAAGTACCTACCGCCCGCACAATCGTTCCCAATGTCAACCGCATCAGCGCCGCCCTGCGCGCCGCGGGTGGGGTTGTCGTCTATACGCAGCACACGATGGATGCGAAGGCGGTCCGCACCTGGCCGGTCTTTTTTGAACATTTCTGCGGGACGCCCGAACATCGCGCGCGCACGATCGAAACATTCACTCCCGGCAATTCCGGCCACTCGCTCTGGTCGGAGCTGGACGTGACGCAAGAGGATCTGGTCCTCGTGAAGCGTCGCTTCGGTGCTTTCGTTCCAGGCTCCTCGGATCTGCATGCCCGTTTGCAGGAACGTGGCATCGATACGCTCATCATTTCCGGCACCCTGTCGCAGGTCTGCTGCGAATCCACAGCGAGGGATGCGATGATGATGAATTACAAGGTGTTCCTTATCACGGATGCCTGCGCGACGCTGACCGACGGGGAACATGGGGGGACGCTATCGGCGATGGCGCACGTATTTTGCGACGTGCGGGATACGCAGTCGATGCTGAGCCTGATCGCGGCGGCCTGAACCTCTACTCAATCACCTCATCGGCGCCGCTGACGAGCGAGGAGGAAAACTCGAGTCCGAGGCTCTTTGCGGCCTTCAGGTTGATGATGAGCTCGACTTTCGTGACCAGCTGGACTGGCAGATCAGAGGGTTTTTCGCCATTGAGGATCCGTCCGGCATAAATGCCCGCGCGACGATGCGATTGCACGAAATCTCCTCCGTAGCTCATCAAGCCTCCTGAAGTGGGGAAGTCTCGGGATTGGGTAATTGCGGGCACGCCGTATCGCTGCGCGAGCGCGGCAAGCTGTCCACTGCGAAAGGCAAAATAGGGGTCTGAGGTGAAGACCAGTCCGCCTGCCACTTCCTTCGTCACGGCGGCGAAAACCGCTTCGAACTCTTTTTCACTGCTGGCCATCAAGACCTCCAGCCGCACCCCCAGAATTTCAGCAGCGGAACGGAGTTTCTCCAATTGCGAATTGACGGTCGGACTCGTGGGGTTGGCGGCCACGGCCAATTTGGCTGCTGTTGGCAGCAATTCGTGCATCATCTCAAGCCGCTTCGGTGACACCTCGACGCTCAAGCTCGATACGCCTGTGATATTGCCACCCGGCCGCGACAAGCTGTCCACCACGCCTAACTGGACGGGGTCGCCACCCATCTCAAACACGATCGTCTTACTCGCGGTAGCAGCTTTCGCCGCGAGCGCCACGGGAGCCCCACCGGGCGCGACGATGAGATCCACATTGCGGGCGACCAGATCTGCAGCGAGGGCTGGCAATCGCTTGTACTGTCCTTCGGCCCACTGATAGTCGATTGCGACGTTACGGCCTTCGATAAAGCCAATTTCGCCGAGCCCTTCGTGGAAGGCTTTGAGCCGGCTGGCGAAGAGTCCGGGTGACTCCGGGCAAAGATAGCCGATGACCGGAATGGCCGATCTTTGCGCGTGTGAAGGTGAGGTCCAAGCTGCGGCACCAGCCAACAGCGCAAGAACGTCTCGCCGTCCAATACGACCGAACTTTCTGCCGCACGCGACTGCGTTGAGTCCAGCGCTGGTCATGCTTTCACCAATCGGCATTGGTCTTATGGAGTGTCGAACGAGATTCCAAAGACCGGCACGGCTTCGTCATAGCCCTTGATTTGACGGTTCCCAAGTCCTATCACCGAGCGCCTGCCCCCGACGCCTTCGGCGACTTCGGCGTCCATCAGGATTTCCCGGTCGGTAGCAGATGCGCACAGGCGCGCTGCGAGATTAACGACACTGCCAATGGCAGTGTAGTCGAACCGGTTTTCGTATCCGATCCGTCCAACCGTTGCCGATCCACTGGCAAGACCTACCCCGAACCCAACCCGGTATCCCCGCGATCGCCAGCCGACGATGAGTTCTTGCACACTTCTCTGCATCTCGACCGCCAGATCGACGGCCCTTAGCGCCGGTTCTTCGACGGGAACGGGTGCATTGACGAGAACCATCAGGCCGTCGCCCGAGAAACTAATGAGTGTCGCGGCAAATGTCGTGATGGCCCTGCCGAGTACCTTATAGTACTCCGAGAGCACGCTCATGACTTCCTCCGGCGCGACGTCCGCAGAAAATGAGGTGAAGCCTCGCAAGTCGCAGAACACAACGACCACCCCGGTGCGGCGGCCCTCCAACACGCTGTCGTCGCCCGTTCGATCGACAAGATCGGCGACCTGCGGGGCGAGGAACCGCTTGAGTCTCGCAATACGCTCCTGGTGCTCCTGCGCGAGAGCCAACTCGGCAGCCATCCTGTTAAAACTGTCGGCGAGACGCTGAAACTCATCCCCTGTCTCGATGCTGATGCGGTGATCGAAAAGTCCAGCCCGGATCCGCTCGGTCCCCTCCTCGAGAAGTCGGATCGGCTCGGTCATCCGGTGCGCCAGCGCATAGGCAAGCAATCCTGCGATGACGGTGCCGATCACGAGAATCGCAGCGGTGCGCTTCAAGGCTGCATAAATGGGCCCGAACGCTTCGGACAGGGGTTGTTGGACCACGACAGTCCAATCGGGACCAGAAACTGGAGCAGCGGCGGCGGCAACGTCGCGGCCATTTATATCCCGGCCTGTTGCGGAGCCGACTCCAGCGCTGCCTATCGCATCGCGTATGGCCCGGAATGGCCTGGAGGTCGCTTCTTCCGCCCCGCGCAGGACGAGGCTGATGTCCGGGTGAGCAATGAGCCGACCCGGTCGATCCAGGACGAACGCGAAACCGGTTTTCCCCACCTTAATCGCCGAAATCACGTCCCAAATCAGCTTGAGGTTGACCTCTGCGATGACAGCTCCGACCGAGGGTCGGTTGCCAAAAATTGCAATTGTCAGGTATGGCTCGGAGCCTCGGTTATAGGTCACGTCGCCGAACCAGGTCCGGGCCGCGCGGGCGCCAATCACCGCTGGGTCGGTGGATCGGTCAGTGCGACTGTCAATTCGATTGAGGCCGATACGAGAGATATAAAGACGCTCCAGGCCCCGATGATCGAGAAGTGTGAGAGTAACGATTGCGGGCGCTTGCCGAAACAAGCGCAACGCGTCGGTCCGTCGCCGCTCGTCGGGCTCGTCATTCCAGGGCAGCTGGACCAACCAGCCGAGGTCGTTGGTGATGCCGTAAATGAAGTCGTGGATCTCGGCTGCGGCGGACATCGCCTGAACGCCGAGCAGCTGGTCGAGCCTGGCACGCTGATCGCGATAACCGAACCAGGCTTCGAGGACACCGTTGATCGCGAGCGGAATCGCAACGGCCATAAAGAGCACGAGCAAGTACTTCTGGAAGAGGCTGCGAAAACCTTGCCGAACCTCCATGCCCGCGCACCTCAGTTCGATACCGACGGGACAGAACAGAACGAGCCCAATTTGTAACCGGAGCCGCTTGAACCGTCCACCTACCCGATCGGACTCTGGTGTTTTCAGCGTCGAGGGTGCGCGATACAGCCCTGGTGAACGGCGTGACCAAACTCACGAGCCCGACAGCTACGTCAGATCATCAAAGAGCGGGTTTGGATCGCGAGGCCTTCGACCGCGCGCGTGCTCGATATCAGCCCAGATAGGATTTCAGAATCGAAGCACCCAGCGTGTATTTCGGGTCCACCATATTTCCAAGGCGGACACGGCCGCATTGGGTAAGAAGCATATAGGCGTCAAGTTCTTCGAAACCGAAATCGGCGGCCATCCAGCGGATCAGTTCGCGGTAGGCGATACGGGCCGCATCTTCCATCGGCCGGCTCGAACCGATCGTCATGAAGAACTTCTCGTTTTCCAGGCGTGGCCATTTGAACGTCCACTTCTTGATCAAGTCGACCTGCACGGTGGTAACGGTCGGATGCTCCAGCGCCACGCCGCACAATTCGCCGTCGCCCTGGATGGCGTGGCAATCGCCGAGATACAGCAGCGCTCCCGGCGCATTGACGGGCAGATAGATCACCGCATCGACGCCGACATCCGGCAGATCCATGTTGCCGCCGTAATAGTCCGGCTGCAGCGAGGTGATCGCCTCGATTTCCGGCGAAGTCCCGATGGTTCCGATGAACGGCTGGTAAGGCAGCGTCAGCTTGTCGCTCCATTTGACGCCGCCTTCCAGCGTGACCTCGACCTTCTTGACCCGCTCCGGCAGCGGCGGATTCAGCAGCGCGGTATCGCCGGTCGCAACCAGGCCGCCGAATTCCCTGATCAGGCAGGTCGTTCCGACCGGCTGCGGGCCACGCGGCACGATCGACTTGATGTACACCGCAAGCGTATCGCCCTTCTCGGCGCCGTTGACATAGATCGGCCCGTTCTGCGGGTTCAGGAACGGGAAATTGAGAATCTCGCTTGGCTTGTCGGTCTCAAACTTGATCTTGCCCTCGAATGCATCGTGGGTTTCAGCCGAAATCACCGAGCCCGGATCGACCTTCAGCACCGGCTTCGCGAACGGTCCATAGACGTAGTGGTACTGGCCCTGGCTCTCTTCCGTGATGGTGTAAGTGGTGCCGGACTTGCCTTTCGCGAGGCCTCTGCGCGCCATGATGGAGGTTTCGAGCCATGACATGATGATGTTTCCTTCCTGCTGGTTGAATTCCTGCTCATACCGCGAGATGACGGCGAACGACCTCGCGATCGTCGAGGTCCGCGGGCGTAAGCGCGGCGACGATCCGGCCCTTGTCCATGACGTAGCAGCGCTGCGCCATCGCGCGGATCATGTCGAGATTCTGCTCGACGAAAATGATGGTGACGTCGGTCTGGCGATTAAGGTCCACGATGGTGCGGGCGATATCCTGGACGATTGATGGCTGGATGCCTTCCGATGGTTCGTCGAGCAGGATCAGCGACGGGTTGCTGATCATGACGCGTCCGATCGCCAATTGCTGTTGCTGGCCGCCGGACAACGTTCCGGCCTGCTGGGCGCGCCGCTCGGCGAGAATGGGAAACGTGCCGTAGACCCGCCGGTAGTCTTCGGGCTCGACCTTGCGGCCGGCCATTTCACCGACCTTGAGGTTTTCCTCGACACTCATGCGCGGAAAAACGTCGCGACCTTGCGGCACGTAGCCGATGCCGAGGCGGGCGCGGCGATGCGCGACCAGCGAGCTCACATCTCGCCCCTTGAAAACGATGGTGCCTTCGGTCGGCGGCAGCAGCCCGATCAGCGTCCGCATCAGCGTCGACTTGCCGACGCCGTTGCGGCCGATCACGGCGACGATCTCGCCTTCGCGCACATCCATGTCGATGCCTTGCAGCACCGGCTTGCCGCCGTAGCCGGAACGGAGCTTGAGCGTCGAAAGGACGATTTCCTTACGCATGGCCTTGCCCCAGATAAATCGCCGCGACGCGCTCGTCGGCAACGATCTCCTCGACCGTGCCTTGTGCGAAAATCCGGCCGAGATGCAGCACCGTGACCCGCCTTGCGACTTGCCGCACAAAGCTCATGTCGTGTTCAACCGCGAGAATGGTGACGCCGCCGGCATTCAGTGTCTTGACGATCTCACCGGTGGCAAAGGTTTCGGCTGGAGACATGCCGGCGGTCGGCTCATCCAGCAGCAACAGCTTCGGCTTCAGGCTGATCGCCATGCCGATCTCAAGCCATTGCTTCTGGCCATGGCTGAGATTGCCCGCCAGTTGCGCCGCAACTTCCGACAGATTGAGAAAGGCCAGCAGCCGGTCGGTCTCGGCGTCGAGTGAGCCGCCTTCGAGATGGTGCTGAAGCGCGATTTCCAGGTTGTGGCGCGCGCTCAGGGCCTTGAAGATGCCCGGCACCTGAAACTTGACGCTCATGCCGCGTCGAATCCGTTCGAACGACTTCAGCGCGGTAATGTCTCCTCCAGCATAGAGGATGCTTCCGCTGGACGGCGCATGCTCGCCCAGGATCAGGCGGAACAACGTGCTCTTGCCGGCGCCGTTCGGCCCGATCAGGCAATGAAGCTCGCCGTCGTCGAGCGCAAGATTGACGTCGGCCGTCACGTGCAGGCCGCCAAAATGCTTGTTGAGACCGCGGGTTTCGAGAATGGGCATCAGGCCGATTCCTTGGAGCCGCGGCCCAGCCGGCCCGCGAGTTTGACAGAGCTGACGATCAGTCCCTCCGGCGCGACCAGAACTGTCGCGACCAGCAACAGCCCCATCACAACCAGCGCATATTGGCTGCCGTAGATGGTCAGCGCCTGGAAAGCGGCCAACACGGCAAGCGTGCCGATCAGGGTGGCCGTCAGGTCGCGGCGGCCGCCCACGGCAACCCACACGATCGGCAAGGCTGCAGCGGTGATGCTCATGCTCGACGGCGTGATGTACTGGCCCCAGGCCGTGTAGAGCGTGCCGCTGAGACCAGCGAGCACCGCGCCGATCACGAAAGCCACCAGCTGATACTTGCGCACGTCGTAGCCAAGCATCTCCGCACGCTCGGGATTCTCCCGGATCGCCACCAGCACGTTGCCGAATTTTGAATTCACGAGAATACGGAGACCAAGATAGGTCAGCACCAACAGCGCAAGGACGAAGTAATAAAGGCCGATGTCCGGAAATAGTACGATATTGCCGCCGAACCACGGCAGCGTCAGCGGCGGCATCCCGCTCATGCCGTTGAAGCCGTTGAGGCGCGCAACACCGATATGCCATTCCGGACCGGCGGTCTGCGCCATGAAACGTTCGAACACCAGCGTGACCGAAAGCGTGACGATGCCGAGAAATACGCCGCTGATCCGCCCAAAATAGAGAAAATAGCCCAGCACGGCGGCGAACACCGCGGTGCTGGCGAGCGACGCGAGCAACGCAATCAGCGTAAAGCCATAGGCTGCGCCGAAGTTGAGCGTGAGAACGCCGTAGGTATAACCCGACAGGCCGAAGAACGCGGTCTGGCCGAAGCTGAGTGTGCCGCCATACCCCCAGATCAGACAGAGCCCGAGCGCCATGAAAGACCACGTGAAGAAGTAAACGGTATTGCCGACCGTGTAGCCGTCGGCGACCAGCGGATAAGCTAACGCTGCCAGCAGCACCAAACCGGCGGTCCCCCAGAATAGCGGACCGCGGCCCAGGGTTTGCGGCCCTTCAAGCAGCTTCATGAAACGGGCGTGGCGTATCATGTCAGCGAACGCTCTCAACTTCGTTCGCGCAAGATGAAGCCCGAGATTCCCTTCGGCAGAACGCGGATCACAATGATCACAGCGATCAACAACCCGATCTGGCCGAACAATTGCCCCTGCCACGACGTCATTGTGGCCTTGACGACTCCCAGCACCGCCGCTGCGGGGGCGGTGCCGAGAAAGATATCGGCTCCGCCCACCACGACGGTGACGAACGCCTCCATGATGAATGTGCTGCCCATCGTCGGCACGATGGTCATGGTCGGCGCATAAAGGCCGCCGACCAGGCCGGCAAGTGCTGCGCCCAACGCAAAGGTCATGCTGTAGATGAACCTGGTATCGACCCCGAGGGCTTCGGCCATATGCGGCAGTTGAATCGTGGCACGGGCGAGAATGCCAAACCTGGTCCTGTTGAAGGCGAGATACAGTCCCGCCAGAATCGCAAGCGCGGCGACAATCAGCACCAGCCGGTAGGTCGAGTAGGAATAGGCGCCAACCGTGAAGCTGCCAAGCGGAACACCAACGCCGGGCATGCTCGACCCCAGCACGATCAGGGTGCCCTGCGTGGCGATCAAGCTGAGTCCCCAGGTCGCGACGATGGTGTCCATTGGCCTGTCATAGAGGTGGTGGATGACAAGACGCTCGACGACCAATCCGACCGCTCCAGCGGCAAGCGCGCCGCCGAAGATCGCAATCGGCAGCGGCAGGCCTGCCCGCGCCGTCGCCACCGTCACGTATGCGCCGCACATGATGAACTCGCCGTGCGCGAGATTGATCACCCCCATCATGCCAAAGATCACCGCAAGGCCACAGGCGGCGAGCACGAGAAACGCAAATGCATCGCCGCATTGGTAGAGGAATCCGAACAATGAACTCAGGGCATCCATCCCGTAGCCTCAAAGTCAGCGAAAATGGCGCAGCAGATATCGGTTGAGCGCCCGAACAGAGAAAAGAGGAAACGTCGAGGGGCAGCAAGCGCCCCCCGACGTTGCCATGATCAGGGCTTCGGTGGCGGATTGCTGGGGGTATACTGCGCCATCGGATCTTTCTTGGTAAGGTCGCATCCGGCCTCGCCAAGCCAATATGGCTTGATGTCGTTCCAGACTTTCGGGAACGTGATCGAGTGATCGTCGCCGACCTTCGCCATGTAAATCGTATGCGAGGCATGCTGGCTCTTCGGATCGATGCAGACCTTGCCTTCGGGAGCATCGACACAGACGTCGCCCTTGGCGACTACAGCGCGCAAGTCGGCGCGCGTCGTCGAACCGCCGGCTCGCTCGACCATCTGTTTGTAGAGATAGACGGCGTGGTAGGAATTTTCGGCTTCCTGATTGATGTAAGGCTCATTTGGAAATTTCGCCTTCCACTTCGTGACGAACGCCTTGCTTTCCGGCGTGTCTACTTCCTCGACATAATTCACCGTCGCATACATGTTCGCAAGGCTCGGCGGTTTGAAGCGCTTATGCTCGTAGCCTTGGCCCACATTGACCGAACTGCCCATCGGAATCTTGAGGTTGGCGGAAGCGGCTTGCTCGTAATAGGACGCCTGGGCGGTACCGACCAATAGCGTAATCAGCACGTCCGGCTTGACCTTCTGAATATTCTGGATGGTTTGCGAGAACTGTGAGACACCCAGTGGAATGAATTCCTCGCCAACCATCTCGCCACCGTTCTGCTTGACGATCATGCGCACCCATTCGGCGGAGATCTGACCGAAATTGTAGTCGGCGGCGATGGTGTAGACCCGCTTGCCGTACTTCTCCATCATCCAGGGAATCAGCGTCGAGAACTGCTGTTCGGGAACGGCACCGGTTACAATCATGTGGCCGTCGCAGACGCCGCCTTCATACTGGTTATTGTAGAACGCGAAGCCGTCGAGCTGATCGACGATCGGGCGATAGGCCTCGCGCGAGGCGCTGGAGAATCCCGCGAACACGACATTGACTTTGTCGCGCTGAAGCACGCGCCGCATGAATTCCTGGTAGCGGGTATTGTCCGACTGGGTGTCGTAGATCACCAGTTCAAGTTTGCGCCCGGAAACGCCGCCGGCTGCATTGATTTCATCGGTGGCGAGCTGAATGCCGTGCACCTTTCCGATCGTCGCCAGCGCGAAGTCGCCGGACTGGTCCTCCAGGACTCCGAGCTTGATCGGGTCCGCCGCATGAGCCGAGCCTGCAGCAAGCAAGCCGGCGCCAATGAAGGAAGCGATGCGCGCTCCCCTCGCAATACTTTCCAGCATCTGATTCTCCTCTGTTGGGTTTAGTCGGCGAGTTTTCTCTTCAGGGCGAATTCGCCGTGTTCTTGTCCGTCTGACGATCGGACCAAGTCTTTGCACATATCCTCCATCGTCTGACGCATCTTCATGCTGCGTCGACGAAGCAGATCGTAGGCTTCGTCATCGTCGATACCGTATTCTGACATCGTCCGAATGATTGCTTTGACCAGATTGCGCCGGCCTCGACGGCGGCGATCCTGATCCTCCAGCAGAGCCTCCAGGTGCCGGTGCCGGCGATACTCGTTGACGCCGACAAACAGCGCTGGATAGACGGCTGCGCCATGAACAGGCTTGCGGAGAAACGAGGTGGCACCTGCCCGCATCAGCGCCTTGAGGCGGCTTGGGGCGCTGACGCCGAGCAGTCCGATGACTGGCGCCGGCGGCAGCCGGCCGATCGCACTGCGCGGAAGCACTGCCGCGTCGCTGATGTCGCCATCGATGAAGATGACGTCGCGATCCGGCTGCAGCGTCGCAAGATCGATGGCTGCAACGCTCTCAACAATGTCAGCTGGATTCGTCGTGACGCCAAGCCGGTCGAGAGAGGTCGTCAGAATATCGAGCGACGACGCCCGATCCGTCACGACGAGGGCGCGGCCGCCGCTGAAATTCTGGAGCAACCTCGGCTCGGTCATGACACGAGCCTCAGCGAGGGAACCGCCGCGGCTTCGAACCGCGAAGAGTTGTGCACGAGATAAGGGTCGGGCTGAACAGGCGCCCTGGCCTCGCCGATCAGGTCGAACCTCGCCCGCCGATTGGAGCGGCCGATCCGGGGCGTCAGGTAGGCATGGAATGTCTGTTCATCGATCCAGACCCTGCCCTGCGGTGCGTCAAGATACTGGTGAACAACTTCCGCCTTGATGGCGCGTGGATCGTCAGTCCGGGCTGCGGCGGCGGCGCGCGCCAGCAGCCACACCGCATTGTAGGACGCTTCCGCATCAGCGGACGCGGTCGGGCCCTTCGGAAACCGCGCCTGGTAGGCATCGAGAAACCGGAGGTTTGCCGGGCTTTGAATCGAACAGAAATAGACGCTCGAACTCAGATGGCCATCGACAGCTCCCTCGCCGATGGCCTCGAGCTCCGGCTCCGAAAGCGAACAGGAGGCAACCGGAATTTCCCGGGCCTGATCTATTCCGCGGGCGCGGCACGCTGATCTGAAGTCGCGGAAAAACTGGTAGGCCGAGGTGCCTATCAGCGTCAGAAACACGAATGAAGGGCGCGCCGCGATGATCGTCTCGATGGCCTGGTCAAAATCAGTTTCGCCGACGGCGAAATAGCGCTCAGCCAGCACCGAACCCCCGCGCGCCGTGACGCTCTCGCGCAAGATGCGGTTGTTCTCCCAGGCCCAGATGTAATTGGAGCCAACGCAAAACGCGCGATGGCCATGATGTTGAATCAGATATTCAACCAGTGGCAGGACGTGCTGATTTGGAGCAGCTCCCGTATAAATGACGTTGGTGGAACTCTCGAAGCCTTCGTAGTGCGACGGATACCACAGCAGGGCGTCGTGCTTTTCGAACAGAGGAATGACTTCCTTGCGCGACGACGACGTATAGCAGCCCACCACATGGCGGATTTGGCGCTTTAGCAGCGTCGCTGTAAGTGCGGAATATTGCGAGAGGTCACCGCCTGGATTCAGGACGGATGGCTCAAGGAGGATCCCGAGACCTGATGCGTTGATTTCTTCGGCGGCAAGAAGGGCGCCGTTCAACATCGAACGCGCGACCAGCTCATACGAGCCCGTCGAGGAGAACAGATAGCCGATCCGAAGATTTTGAAGCGCCATAAGCATCGCCCAACGCAACAAGCCCGCTTGTCCAGGCTCCGGCGAAACTGTGCCGTCAAAAAAGAATTTGCAAATTGGGTAGCGCCGATTGGGGCATCTTTGCCCAGCGCTTGTTTCCAAGGCTCTCCCGAGAGTGCGATCCTGTCAAGAACAAATTTATTCGGATGACGCTTTGCAAGAAAACTAATTCCAGAATTTCATAATGTGATGTTTTGTAAGCAGCATGTGCAAATTGTGAGCGCGAAGCGATCAAAGATCCGGCAACGACACCGTATGCGCGGTCTCGGACACACCGCTCGCAGCCCCGCATCGCAGATTCCGCTGTCGGTGAGATGCTTTGGCCGGTACGCCGTCGATAATCGGATTGCTGCCGGATACCCAACCTCGAATGGACATCGACGTCGAACAAACTCGCAAATTGCAAAAGCGGACGTTGGCGGATAACCGATCATGATGAGAGCTCGATGCGATTTCGTCCGCCCTGCGCCGCCAGAAGCCGACGTCGAGCGCCGGTGCAACAGAACTTGTTTTTCACCATCCATGATGCATGGCCGGACCGCGAGAGTTTCTCTCCGCAGACATGCGGACACTTGATCATCGGCGATTTCGGATTGGCCTATGGCAACGTCGGACTCGAACTCGACCGCCGTGACCTCAATCTTGGCTGCCGCGGTTCTCCGATTTAAGAACCGACGCGACAACGTTCGCATTTCCGCACGTCGCGTCATTTGCTTCGTTTCATGAGCCTCCTCGCGCCACATCCCGGAGGGCGGCAAGGACTCGACGTCGCCAATCTGTTGCTTGCCCCAACAGACGCTGTCGCGTGTTCGTGAAGCAGGCGCAACCAGATCGAGCTGGCCACGATGGAAGTTTTCTTCTCTAATTTGTGGCAATCTTGACGAGAATTCATAAACTACCACACGCAGGCGAAGCCCGCCTTGTTTGGTCATCTTACCTATAATATGACTTGGCAAAGCAGCGGCCGCCATCACGACCGGGATGAGATGAAATGGATGGAAGTGTCGCGAGACGCTTTTTACTTGGGCTCGCGCCATGGGTTGGCGCCGTGGCGCTCTGGTACGGCGTCCGCTGGAGCGGTTTCGTCAATGAGTCCTTGATTCCAGCGCCTCATCAGGTCGCGGCCAAGTTCGTCGAACTGTTGCTGCATGAGGGCCTGCTGTTCGACATCTATGCTTCGACGCGGCGGGTGTTTCTCGGTGTCATGCTGGGTATCCTGGTCGCCGTTCCCGTCGGCTTCCTGCTCGGCTGGTATCGGCCGGCGCGCACCTTTGCCGATCCGATGATCAATTTTTTTCGGGCCCTGCCCCCGATTGCGTTGATTCCGCTCGTGATCGTCTATTTCGGGGTCGACGAGATCGCCAAGCTCGTGATCCTCTTTTATGCCTCGTTTTTTGCAGGCGTGATCGTGATGTACGAAGGCGTATCGCAGATCACGCCGCTCTACATCCGCGTCGCGCAAACGCTTGGCGCCGGCGAGTTCGAGATTTTTCGGAAAGTCATCATTCCGCTTACCGTGCCGCATATTCTGACCGCGCTGCGGGTTGCCCTGGGGGTTGCCTGGGCGACGCTGGTTGCATCCGAACTGATCGCCGCCCAGCGAGGCCTGGGCGCGATGATCCAGAACGCTTCGACTTACTTCCTGCTCGATGTCATTTACGTCGGCATCATCTGCATCGGCTGCATCGCTTTGATCATGGACTTCATCCTGCGGCAAATCAGCGCGCGCCTGCTGGTGTGGCAAGAGCGGGCCGTGGCATGAGCGTGGCAACAAGCACCAAGCGTGCGCAATTCGATCACGTTTCACTGACCTTTGACACGCCGAAGGGCAAGCTCAGGGTCGTCGACGACGTGACCTACGACATCAACGACGGCGACTTCATCGCGGTGATCGGCCCGTCCGGCTGCGGCAAGACCACGATGATGAGCATGCTGGCCGGCTTTCAGAAGCCGACCACCGGCAAGGTCCTGTTCGATGGAGCTCCCGTGAACGGACCAGGTCCCGAACGCGGCGTGATCTTTCAGGAGTATGGGGTTTTTCCCTGGCTGACAGTCAAGCAGAACATCGCCTTCGGTCTGCAGCTCAAGGCTAATCGCGTCGCGCTTTCGGAGCGGAACCAGATTTGCGACCACTATCTCGCGCTGATGGGCCTGACGGATTTCGCCAACTCCTACCCCAAGCATCTGTCCGGCGGGATGCGGCAGCGGCTCGCGATCGCGCGCGCCTACGCCGTCAAGCCGCAATTCCTGCTGATGGACGAGCCGTTCGGGGCGCTCGACGCCCAGACGCGCGCCAACATGCAAAATCTGCTGCTCAAGGTGCTGGCCACCGAAGGCAAGACCGTCATGCTGATCACGCATTCCGTGGAGGAAGCGATCTACCTCGCTTCGCGCATCGTGGTAGTGACGGCGCGGCCGGCCCGGATCAAGGAGATCATCGATGTGCCCTTCGGCTATCCGCGCGATGAATCGCTGCAGGAGCGCGCGGAATTTGTCGCGTTGCGAAGCCACATCAGGGAGCTCGTCATGAGCGAGTACCGCGCGCAGCAGGCGCTGGCCCTGCCCACTTCATTTTCGGAATGATCACCATGCAACAAGGAGAAAAACGCAAATGGATCGACGACAATTCTTGACGACGACGGCAGGCATCGCGCTCGGTGGATTCGCCGCCTCGGCGCCAGCCATCGCCCAGGCCAAAACAAAACTTCGCGTCGGCTATCTGCACACGGTGGCCGTCGACGGGCAAATCTGGACCGGAATGGACCGCGGCACCTTTGACAAGCAAGGGCTCGACCTCGAACTGCGCCAGTTCAACACCGGCCTCGAGATCTTCCAGGCCCTGATCGGCGGCAGCCTCGACGTGCTGGCGACCGGTGCTGTGCTCTCGAATTTCCCGGCGCGCGGACAGGGCAAGGTGTTCCTGATCAACGACATCGAGGTGGCGACGGCGCAGCTCTGGATCCGATCCGATCAGGGCATCAAATCGTTCGAGGACCTCAAGGGCAAGCGGATCGCGACGGCGACCGGCACCACCGCCCATGTTTTCCTCGACAAGGCGCTACGCGCCAACAAGATCGACCCCAAGGAAGTTGAACTCGTCAACCAGACCATGCCGGCGGCGGTGACGGCGTTCATCTCCGGGGCCGTGCCGGCCGTCGCGCTTTGGGTGCCGTTCAACGTCACCGTGCGTGACAAGGTTCCGGGCGCCGTGAAGCTTGCCGACGCATCGGCTTACTATCCACAGGCTGCCATCATCGGCGGCTGGGCGGCAGCCAACGACTATTATGAGCTGAACAAGGAGACCCTCACCAAGCTCATCAAGGGCTGGGCGGAGGCCAATGATTACATCGTCGCCAACAGCAGTGAAGCGATGGAGTCTCTGCAGAAGGCCCACTACAGCCAGACACCGCTGGCGGACATCAACGAGTCATTCAAGGCGCAGAAGATGTTCACCTCACACGACTGGAAACGGCTCTATTCAGACGGCACGGTCACCAATTGGCTGCAGCAATCGACCGACTTCTTCATGGCGAATGCCGGGATCAAGGACTTCACGCCCGCGAGCAAGTATTTCGATCCGAGCCTCTATCTCAATACCATTGCATGACCGATGCAATCAGCGACAAACGGCAGTTGGCGCCTGCCGTTTGCGCGGTGCTTGCTCTTGCATGGCGCATGCCGGACATTTCAGGTCGCGGCAACGACCAAACGGTCACTGCCGTTTGCCCTCACCTTCAGACCAGTCGCGGAACTCCCGGAACAATCGCTGCTTCTCTGTGGCTGACTGAGCCGCAACACTGCCGCCGTGGTATTTCGCCCGGAATTCGTCGAACTTGGCTTGCTGCAGCAATTCCTGCGCCGCCGGAAAGCGCTGCCATCCCGGCAATTCCTTGCTGAGATCAACTTCCTGCCATTTCGGATGTCGCGGCGGCTTCTTGAACTCGGCAAAGCGAGAGAACAACGCTTCTACAAACTTCGCGACACGACGATATCGATCGCTCGCTGGTTGCCAATTGTTCGTGATGAGAACGGCATCGACCGCGATGGTCTGTATCGTCTGGCCCTTATCAATCAAATTTGGATACAGGGTCTGCTCGAGCTGCGCCGGGGAATAGACATTCTCGAGCGTTCGCGTAATGGGGATCTCCAAAAGGTGCAGATTGTCGTTCGCCGAGACGTGGGAGAAGATGCCCGCGGGCTTTCCGGAAAAGACCACGGTGGCGGCGATTTCCCCGTTCTTGATGGCGGTGATTGCGTCCGCCTGACTGAGATTGACCTCGCTGACCGCAATACCGAGGAGTCCAAATACGTCGCGCGCCGTGATTTGCGTGCTGGAGCCGGAATCCGAGAAGTTCACCTTCTTGCCGTTCAGCTCCTCGATCGTCTTGACGCCGCGCCCTGCGACCACGTGCATTTCTTCCGGGAACATCCGGGCTATATAGTTCAACCGCTGGTCAAGGGCGGTGCTGAGTTCGCCGGTCGACGCAAAATAGCGCAGCATCTGGGTAGAGGTGATTCCGATATCCACCCCCTTCAGGTACAACACATCACGGATGTTTTGTGCTCCGCCCATCCCCACGATGGGCAGGATTCGGAGGTTATCGTCATTGAGCAGCACAGCGAGATCGTGGGTGATGTCGAGGTAGGTCTCCTCCGGGCTTCCGGCAATAATGGAAACGGTGTTGGCGTTGAGCTTGGCCTTCCATTGCTCCTCAAGACGGGGGGGCGTGCGCGCGGGCTGGGGTCCGGGCACCTGCGCGACAGCGACCGCGCCGCTAGCGAACATGCTCATCATTGCAACCCCGATCAGAAGCGACCGGATCGAAATCAGCCTGGGCACCCGGAGGTTGTGTCCAGATCGTGGCGGGGCCCGCTCAATTTGTTGACAAATCATCGTCTTGCCTCCCGGCTTTGTTGAGAGTCAACCGCAAGTGGCAACACGCTTCGGCTGTAAGGCGCCGCGCCCGCAAGCGGTTACTTTTCTCCACTTCAAGGCCTTTTCTCCACTTCAAGGCCTTTTTTGTTCGCTCCTGCAATTCTAAACGAGGATCCGACCAGGACGCAACACGGGAGCAGTGTTGTCGTTGTTTGCGGGCTGTCGCACAAACTTTGGTTGCTTTGCCTTCCGCGTGACGACATCATATCGAAGTTTCGCGAAAACGCCTGACTGACGTTCCAGTTGCGATCACGTCGGTGACGGCACGCCAGATGATCCGGCGTTCTGATGCGAAAAAGATCACCGCGATAGGCAGGGAGTGATTGATCATGGACCGGCGCAAGTTCATTGCAGCAACGTGCTCGACCCTCGGCATGTCGGCGATCGGGATGCCCGCCCTCGCACAGGCCAAGACCAAGATCCGGGTCGGCTATCTTCATACACTGGCCGTCGACGGACAGATCTGGCTGGCCGAGCATCTGGGTGCATGGGCGAAGAACGGTCTCGATCCGCAATTCAAGGAGTTCAAGACCGGCATCGAGCTGTTTACGGCCATGTCGGGTGGCAGCATCGACATGCTGACGACCGGGGCGGTGATCTCGAACTTCCCAGCGCGTGGTCAAGGCAAGATGTTCCTCGTCAATTCAATCGAGTTCGCCACCGCGCAGCTCTGGGTGCGCGAAGACCAGGGGATCAAGCAGTTTTCCGATCTGCGCGGCAAGCGCGTCGCGACCACTGCAGGAACCACGGCGCATGTGTTTCTGGACAATGCGCTAAGGGAGAACAAAGTTGCTCCCAGCGAGATCGAGTTGCAGAGTTTGCCGATGCCGGAGGCCGTCAACGCCTTCATTAACGGCGCTGTCCCCGCCGTGGTCTTATGGGTGCCTTTCAACATCGCGGTGCGCGAGAAGGTTCCGCAAGCCAAGAAACTGCTCGATGCCGGCGCCTACTACCCCAGCGCAGCGGTCGTCGGCGGCTGGGCGACGACCGCCGCCTATCACGCAAGTAACCGGCCGGTCCTCACCCGGATTATCAAGGCCTGGACTGAAGGCAATGACATGCTGATAGCCCGCTCCAACGAGTCATTGGATATCCTGCACAAGAACTACTACCCGCAGGTGCCCGACCGGGACATAAGGGAGCAGTTTGGAGCGATGCGGGTATTTCCCACGGCGGTTTGGCGGCGCCTGTACAGCAACGGCACGATCACCGAATGGTTGCAGCAGGTCACGGACTTCTACACGCGCGTCGCCAAGATCGAGAATCCCCTGACGGCAGCGCAGTATTTTGACCCCAGTATCTTTCTGTCGGTCATCAAGCAGTGAGTCTCGAAGGCATCAGCTGATTGTCCTGCGACGGAGCGGGCAACGTTGCAATGTCGAGCACATTACAACCTATTCGTGCCATGCACGATTGCCAGTCGCCGGCGTTCGAGGCCCCAAGGAGTAAACTCCAAGGCGGCATACGGCGCGACCTGCCATGTTCACGAAAAATTTGTTGCAACCGCCCGGCCAGCCGGCTGCGGAACTACCACGCTGATGAGCACGCAGGCCCGCATTCATCGCCTTGAAAAGGTTAGCAAGCCCGCCATTGCACGAGCAGGTTGTATGACGCCTTAGCAGACTCAAACAATTTTCTCGTTACAAAATTACCTCTTGATTTAGGCCACACCAATGCCATCTTGGCGTGTCTAGTTTTTAGGTGCGTCGTTTTGGGCGAAGGACGCGCTAATGGGTTCTGTCAGGAAGAACGTGCGGGTCGCGGTCTCTGCGACGGATGGGGCATGCAACGCAGCATCTGAATGTTCCGCCTTACTCGAATTCAAGTGACTGAGATCTGGCTCCGAAAACGGAGCCGGAGAATTGCGTCTCGCTGCAGGCTCGATCGAAATTCTCGTGGCGTAGGGTGATGAAAGCGTTGTGTCCGTTGTGTCCTCGGTAAGTGTTGCCTGACCCGCTGAGCAGGCTCGACCGAGTAGAAGGGGGAGTTGGAATGAGTAACCCAAAGCAAGATCGCGGCCCGGACGACCCGTTTTACCGTGCACCGCTCCGGCTTGGCGAACCAAACGACCCTATGGATGCTGCGACCGGGGAGCACGGAAAGGATAGGAATGTCTCGTCGGCGCCGCACACGCCTGATGAGAACGTTGCGCATTTTCCCATCAGAGGCCTGGACCCGCGAAGTCAGAAGCAGCCGGATATCTTTGCCGAGGCGGTCGCAAGGGCCGAGCAAGAGCAGTTCGAACCCGGGTTAGTTGAAGTGCCGTCGTTCGCTCGGAATCGCCACTCGTTCGGCAGATTCGTGGTTGTGATGACCGGGGCCGCTGTCGTCGCGCTGATTTTTGTCTTGGCTTATCCGACAATGCAAGGTCCCGTTGAAGACAATGCGGCGTCGGCCTTGCCGACATGGGAACGGTTGAAGTCATCCCTGTTCCCGGCGTCGGTGCGCAGGCCGGCACCGACGCTGATCGTCCACGACAACAACGGATATATTAATGAGCCGCTGGAACTCGGTGTCAGTGTCGACGCTCCCGCTCCCGGCATGACCGTCACGATCAAGTGGATGCCGGCCGGCGCCCGGTTGACGGCCGGCAGACGGGCAAGCGAGAACGAATGGCGCGTGCCGGCACAAACTATCTCGGACGCAGCGATCATTCCACCGACCGACTTCGTCGGCGAGATGAATTTGTCGGCCGAACTGCGCGGTACCGACGGAGCTGCCCTGGTCACGACCTTCTTCCGGCTGACCTGGACGTCCGCGCAGCCTGGCGGCGCTGCGGTGGCGGCCGTGAGCGCCGCGGCGGCGCCGCCCGCCCCTCCCGCACCTCCTGCCCCTGTCGCGGCGGCGCCACAGCAACCGCAGGCCATTGCGCAACCGCAGGCCATTGCATCTCCGCCATCGGCCGCACCTGCCGTGGCCACACCACAAGCGCCCGCGGAGCCGGTCCGGGAGTTGAGTCCCAATGTAATCGCGGCCCTTGTCAGGCGGGCACAGGAACTCTTGGCGAGCGGCGATCTGCAGGGAGCGCGCCTGCTGTTGATACGTGCAGCGGACGCCCACGATGCCCGCGCTGCCCTTCTCCTGGCCAAGACCTTCGACCCGACTGCGTCGAGGCAGTTCAGCGCAGCCGATGCGGGGCCTGATGTAGAACAAGCGCGGAACTGGTATCAGAGAGCCAGGGAATGGGGTTCGCCTGAGGCGCAGCGCCAACTCGATGCACTCGCCAGCTTTCCGCGGCGATAGAGACCGCTACGGTACGGATAACTGCAGCCGCCGCGGGTGGTCGGAAGCCGATTCGCCGCCGGTCTGATCGACGGCTGATCAATCCAAGCCCGGGCTTCGTTCCGAGAGGGCTGAGAGAAGTTTGAGCCGGCTCCAGTCTGCGACCTCGAGCGAATATCTCACGGGTCATTCGACACAACCGAAAGAAGATCAGCCAACGCCGGGCCGACATCAGTCTGGCGCGGCGGATCAGCCCCGGCGTGCCCACATGTGAAGGCCGCGCACATCGACGCAAACGACAGCGCCCGACGAAGCTCGTCCGAATTCATTTGCACCAGCGCGCTTGTCTTGATCCGTCCGATGGCGCGCAGGGCAAACAACAGCGCGGCTTGAAAGCTGTCGCCTGCGCCGATGGTATCAACTACATCGATCGCGGGGGCCTGGACCTCAACCAGGCCCGCCTCTCTGTGCCATGCCTGGGCTCCCTTGATTCCGCGCGTGACAACAACCAGGCTTGCACCGGCCGCAATGAGTGACTTCGCCCTTTCGCCGTAATCACTGCCGCCATAAAGAAACTCAAAGTCGACATCCGACATCCGCACGATATTGGCGGCGGCGGCAAACGCATTCATCTGATCGACATAGCGGACCTTATGTCTGACGAGATTTGGCCGGCAATTCGGGTCGAAGGAAATGGTGGTTGATCCGCCTGCATCTTCGATCATCGCAAGCGCCTGAGCTGCCCCGTTGTCGCTGGCGAGTGTGGTCGACCCGACATGGATCGCTTCGATCTCGTCGAAGGGGATCAAGCCGCGCCGATAGATCCAGTTTCGGGATGCCGTCGCCTCGTCGTAGAAAACATATTGCGGCTCACCCCCGATGTGGCGAACGAACGCGAGCGTCGTCTGATGCTCACTGCGTGTCGCGTAGCGAAGGTCGACCTGCGACAAGAGCGCGTGGTCTGCGATCATGCGTCCGAAAAGATCGGTCGAGATGCCGCCCACAAACCCCGCCGGCGCACCCAAACGCGCCATCCCGACAGCGATGTTGAGGCAAGACCCCCCGGCGACCGGTACGGCCGCGTCGCGCCCGTCAACGGATTTGACGGGCAGGAAATCAACCAGGGCATCTCCGCAACTCAGCAGCATGGCGCTAATTTTTCGTCTCAATCGCAGCGATCGATGCGACGCTCTGCATCGTATCGCGGCTTTCCCGGTCCAGCTTTCGCATCAGCCCGTGAACCCGCCGCTTTGTCCGGTGGAAGTCCGCGATTCCAGGCGTCGTCGATTCGGTTAGCAGACCGATCGCCGACATCAAGGCCATTGCCTCGCCGACCGATCCGCAAGACTTCCCGGCGACAGCGCCCAGCATCGCTGCCCCGAGCAGGACCGGTTCCTGGGTTTCGGGAGCCGCAATGGTCAGGCCTGTCGTATCCGCCATGATCTGGCGGACCAGCGGACTTCGTCCGGCGCCGCCGCTGATCACCATCAAGTCGCTATCCACGCCATGCGATCGAAAGGATTCGACGACATCTGCAAGACCGTAGGCAAGCCCGCATAGCCCGGCCACGAACAGCCGCTCCATTGAGCCGACGTCGACGTCGAGGTCCATCCCTGCAACAATGGCCCGAGAGCCGGGGTCGGCGAACGGCGATCGGTTGCCGAGAAACTCGGGCAGAACGTGGATGTCACGGGCAAACAGTGCCGCCTCACCCAGGCTTTTTGAACGCGAGACAATGCGCCGCTCGAGAAATTCCAGGATTTCCATGCCGGCAGCCTGCGCCGTGGCGACGGCCTCGTTATACGCCGGATGAGATCGGATGAGGTGATCGATGGCCGCGCCGGCTGCCGACTGGCCGCCCTCGTTGAGCCAGAATCCAGGAACCATGCCCGAGTAATAGGGACCCCAGACACCCGGGACGAAGCAAGGCTCGGCCGTCGTCGCCATGATACAAGCCGATGTTCCCATGATGTAGGCCAGGCGGCTGCACACATCGACCGGCTCGCCCAACTGCCCGCGCCCGCCAATCGTGCCCACGCCTCCGGCGTGAGCGTCGATCAGCGACGCGCCGACCGGCGTCCCCTCAAGCAGGCCGAAATCGCGCGCGGCTGATGTCGTCAGGCCGGCGCCCACCGGCGTACCGGGCGCGACGACCTCGTTGCCGATTTTCGCGTAATTCTCCGAAGCGAGATCTCCGAGACCTATGCGTTCGAAATAACTTCCGCTCCAGCGCCGTTCGTGGGCCAGGAAATTCCATTTACAAGCGAGCGTACATATTGAACGCACCGTCGATCCGGTCGCGCGAAACGAAAGATAGTCGGCGAGGTCGAAGAAGTGACCGGCCGATCGATAGGTCGAGGACAAGTGCCGCTTCAGCCAAAGAAGCTTCGGAATTTCCATTTCGGGCGAGATCGAGCCCCCGACATAGCGGAGAACGTCATCCTGCGTATCGTTAATCTGGCGCGCTTCGGCGATTGCGCGATGGTCCATCCAAACGATGACATTGCGGCGTTCGTCGCCGGAGCTACTCACCGTCAGCGGATTGGCGCCGGCGTCGAGCACCACGAGCGAGCAGGTCGCATCGAACCCCACACCCTTGACCGCGGAAGGCCCAATGGCAGCCTCCACCATCGCGGCACGGACCGAAGCGGCGCAAGCTGCCCAGATTTCGGACGACGACTGTTCGACGACGCTGCCTGCTTCGTGCCAAACCGTGATGGGATGCCGGGCGGTCGCCAGCAGGCTTCCCTTCTCGTCAAACACTCCGGCGCGCGCACTCGATGTTCCGACGTCGATGCCGATGAAGGCGTGCCTCATTGCAACCCCGCTTCAGATCAGCGCAAGTTCACCAGCACGTATAGCCGCCGTCAACCAGAACGACGCTCCCGGTCATCAAGCTTGCGGCGTCAGATGCCAGAAACAGGACGACGGAGGCAATTTCATCGACCTCCCCCATCCGGGCCATCGGCGTGCCGCCGATCCAGGCATCATACATCTGCGGGTTGCTTTTTACGAATGCGTTGAGAGGGGTTGTGACGTAAGTTGGCGCCACGGCATTGACGCGCACGCCGCGCGCGCCCCACTCGGCCGCGAGCGACTTGGTGAGATGGTGCACTGCGGCCTTCGAGGCGTTGTAGTAGCACTGCTCCTGCGGTTTGTTGACGATGAAACCGGACATCGAACCGATGTTGACGATGGAACCTGACTTTGCGTCCAGCATGTGTCTGCCGAAGGCACGACAGCACCAGAACGTACCGTTGAGATTGACGTCGACGACATTCAACCAATGTTCATCGGTTACCTTCTCCGCAGGTGTTTCGCTTCGTGCGATGCCCGCATTATTGACGAGAATATCGATTCCGCCGTAACGGGACGCCAATTGATCCGCGACCTCGGAAACGCGGGCCGGGTCCGTGACATCCATAATGACGATCTCGGCGTTCAAGCCTTTCGCTTTCAGGCTCGCACAACCGGTCTCGGCAGCCTTGGGGTCGCGATCCGCAATCACGACCCTCGCTCCCGCCTCTGCCAGCGCTTCCGCGCAGGCCAGTCCTATTCCCTGGCCGGCGCCGGTTACAACGGCGGTTTTTCGGTCCAGCTTGAATTTTTCCAGATACATCTTCTTGGTCTTCCTGTTTGCTTGTCGGCGATTGGAGACGCCGCCGCGCTGCATGCGCGACGTTTCCGTCTAACCGGGCAAGACCGTCGGGGGACGGTCGGCGCCGCGCGCCATCCGCTCATGTCCTGATGACCTCACCATCCTTGTCGAAGCGGTGCAGGCGCGCTGGATCGGGCGAAAGCCACACCCGGTCGCCGGCTTTCAGGTTGAATTCGCCGATCGCGCGTACCGTGAGCGTTCCGAGTTTCCCGGCATCGACATAGAGGAACGTGTCGCTGCCCAGATGCTCGGCGACCGACACGGTCCCCGGCCAGCCGTCTCCCTCCTTGGCGATTTTCAAATGCTCGGGCCTGATACCCAGGGTGGCGACGCGGGGCTCGCCGGCCGCCTCTCCAGGCACAAAATTCATCTTGGGCGAACCGATGAAGCCGGCGACGAAAAGATTCGCCGGGCGTTCATACAGTTCCAGCGGCGAGCCGTATTGTTCGATGCGGCCGGCGTTGAGCACGACGATCTTGTCGGCCATCGTCATGGCCTCGACCTGGTCATGGGTGACGTAGACGGCGGTGGTCCCAAGCTGCTTTTGCAGCTTGGTGACCTCCAGGCGCATCTGGACGCGGAGCGCGGCGTCGAGATTGGACAAAGGCTCGTCGAACAAGAACGCCTTCGGCTCGCGCACGATGGCACGTCCGATCGCGACGCGCTGGCGTTGTCCGCCGGAAAGGTCGCGCGGCTTGCGGTCAAGATAGGGCGTCAGGTTCAGCGTGGCGGCAGCGGCCTCCACCTTGCGGTCGATCTCCGGGCGCGGCAGGCCGGCCATTTTCAGGCCGAACGCGATATTGCCGCGGACGCTCATATGCGGGTAGAGCGCATAGGACTGGAACACCATCGACAGACCGCGCTTCGCCGGCGGCACGTCCACCACATTGCGGCCGTCGATCAGGATTTGCCCGCCGGTGACGTCCTCAAGTCCGGCGATCAGGCGCAGCAGCGTCGTCTTCCCGCAGCCGGACGGCCCGACGAAAACCACGAAGGCGCCGTCCTCAATATCCAGATTTGCATCCTTGATGATGTTGACCGGCCCGAACGACTTGCGGACTCCTTGGAGCGTTATCTGGCCCATGATCTCTGGTCCCTTTGCTATTTGACGGCGCCGAACGTCAGTCCGCGGACGAGCTGACGCTGGCTGAACCATCCGAGTACGATGATCGGGGCAATGGCGAGCGTCGACGCAGCCGACAGCTTTGCCCAAAACAGGCCCTCGGGACTTGAATAGGATGCGATGAATACCGTGAGCGGCGCAGCGTCCAGCGTCGAGAGGTTTAACGTCCAAAACGCCTCGTTCCACGCGAGAATGAAATTGAGGAGAAGCGTCGAGGCCAGGCCGGGAATGGCCATCGGCGTCAGCACGTAAACGAGTTCGCGTCCAATCGTCGCTCCGTCCATCCGGGCCGCTTCGAGGATATCCTTGGGAATCTCCTTGAAATAGGTGAAGAGCATCCAGATGACGATCGGCAGATTGCCCAGACACAGGATGAAGACCAGGCCCGCGCGCGTATCGAGCAGTCCGAAATCGCGGTAGATCAGATAAATCGGAACCAGAACGCCGACGGGCGGCATCATCTTGGTCGAGAGCATCCAGAGAAGGACATCCTTGGTCCGCTTCGTCGGCGCAAATGCCATCGACCAGGCGGCCGGAACAGCGATGAGCATGGCGATCAGCGTCGACCCGCCGGCAACGATGATCGAGTTGAGCGCGTGATGAAAGTAGTCGCTGCGCTCCTGCACCGTCGCATAGTTCTCCGTGGTCCAATGGAACAACAGAAACTTGGGCGGCATGGAGAACGCCTCGAGCTCGGTCTTGAAGCTGGTCAGGACCATCCACAGGATCGGCAGGAAAATCAAAAATCCGAAGAACCACGCGGCGATTGTGGAAACCCACACGCGTCTTGAGGTCACCTTGCGTGCCATTGCTTATGCCTCCAGATTCCGTCCGATGATCCGCACCAGGAAGAAGGCCACGATATTGGCGATCACGACCGCAACGAGCCCGCCGGCGGACGCGTTACCGACGTCGAACTGGATCAGCGCCTGCGAGTAGATCAGGAACGCGATATTGGTGGTCTGCAGACCCGGGCCGCCGCCGGTCGTCACGAAGATCTCGGCGAACACGGTCAGCAGGAAGATCGTTTCGATCAAGATGACCACCGTGATCGGCCGCGCGAGGTGCGGCAGCGTGAGGTAGACGAACGTCGACAGCGGGCTCGCGCCGTCCATCTCGGCCGCTTCCTTCTGCTCCTCGTCCTGAGATTGCAGCGCGGTGAGCAGGATGAGGGTCGCAAAGGGCAGCCATTGCCAGGCGACGATCAGAATCACCGCGAGCAAGGGCGCATCCGTGAACCAATCAATCGGCGTCACGCCTAACAGTGTCGATATCCAGGCAAACAATCCGGAGACCGGATGCATCAGCAGGTTTTTCCAGACCAGCGCGCTGACGGTCGGCATCACGAAAAACGGCGCGATCACCATCAACCGCACGATGCTGCGCCCGACCACGGCCTGGTCGAGAAGCAGCGCGAGCGGCGTGCCGAGCAGGATGGTGATAGCCAGGACCGAACCGACCAGCACCAGGGTATTGCGCAGCGACGTCAGAAAGGCGGGATCGGTCAGAAAATATCGATAGTTATCCAGCCCGACGAAGCCCTCGGTTTCCGGATCCAGCAGGTTGTAGTGAAGCGTCGAAAAATAGATCGTCATCGCCAGCGGGACGATCATCCAGATGAACAGCAATGCGACGCCCGGAGTCAGCAGGGCCCGCCCGAGAACCTGTGTTTGCTGAGTTGCCACCGCCGCCTCCTGATATCCAAGAGAAACTCGATGAGGGCTGCCGTCCGGCCGGTATCAGGTTTGGACGGCAGCCAGTTTGCGACGCTTCGGGAGGAGATCGCCGCAGGGTTCGACGCGCTCTACTTGATATAGCCGGCGCGCTTCATTTCGCGTTCGGTGGACGATTGCGCCGCCGCGAGCGCCGCTTCGACCGTCGATGAACCGGATAGTGCAGCCGAAAACTGCTGGCCGACAGTGGTCCCGATGCCCTGGAATTCCGGGATTGCGGCGTATTGCACCCCGACGTAAGGCACCGGCTGCACGGTCGGCTTGTTCGGATCGGCGGCGTCGATCGAAGCCAGCGTCAGCTTTGCGAACGGAGCAACCTTCAGATATTCAGGGTTCTGATAGAGAGAGGTTCGCGTGCCGGGCGGCACATTGGCCCAGCCTTCCTTCGCGGCGACGAGCTTGGTGTAGTCCTTGCTGGTTGCCCACGCGATGAACTTCTCCGCAGCCGCAACCTTCTTCGAGCCGGCGGGAATGGCAAGACTCCACGCCCACAGCCAGTTGGCGTTCTTGCCGAGCCCCGCATTCGGCGCGAGCGCAAAGCCGACCTTGTCGGCAACCCTGGAATCCTTGGGATTGGTCACCATAGAGGCCGCCACCGTGGCATCGATCCACATCCCGCACTTGCCGGAACTGAACAGCGCCAGGTTTTCGTTGAAGCCGTTCGAGCTGGCGCCGGGAGGGCCGGCAGCCTTCATCAGATCGACATAGGTCGACAGCGTCGTCTTCCATTCCGGTTTGTCGAACTGCGGCTGCCATTTCTCGTCGAACCAGCGTGCGCCGAACGAATTGGACATCGCCGTCAGTAACGCCATGTTTTCGCCCCAGCCGGCCTTACCCCTCAGGCAGATGCCGTAGACGCCGGCCGACTTGTCGGTGACCTTCTTCGCCGCATCCACGACAAAGTCCCAGGTCGGCTTTTCCGGCATCGTCAATCCGGCCTTCTGGAAAAGATCAGTGCGATACATGACCATCGAACTCTCGCCATAGAACGGCGCGGCATACAGCTTGCCCGACACCGATACGGCATCGCTGATCTTCGGAAGCAGATCCGCAGCGTCGTAGTCGGCTCCGAGATTGTCGAGCGGAATGAGCCAGTTCTTCTTGGCCCAGATCGGGACCTCGTAGGTGCCGATCGTGAGCACGTCGAACTGACCGCCCTTGGTCGCGATATCGGTCGTGACGCGCTGGCGCAGGACGTTCTCTTCCAGCGTCACCCATTTCACGGTCACATCAGGGTTTTTGGCGGTGAACTCGTTCGTCAACGCCTGCATGCGGATCATGTCGCTGTTGTTCACGGTGGCGATCGTCAGCGTTGTCTGTGCAATCGAGGGGGCCGAGCCCAACAGGGTAACCGCGCCCAGCAGGGCGCCGAGGACGTGCTTCACGGTAACCTCCCTATTTTGACGCTGAGCATCTGCCCACGTCTTGCAATTATGTTCACACCGAGTGCCGGCCTTGTCAAGGATCGGAATCCGGTTTCTGCACCGAACTTGGGATATGGATGGGATATGGAGATGGTTCGAACGGGTCGCATGCGCCCGGATCGGCTTGTGGCCGTTCGCCTGCCCAACGCGGCTTGCAAGGCCAGTCATTCGCTACGGCTTGAGGATGGCGCCTGCGGTCGCTTCGTCGGTGATCAACCCGTTGAGCAACCGCCCCTTTAGCGCCGCCCTGATCGCCGAAACCTTGGCGCGGCCGACCGCCGCGCCGATGGTCAGGGCCTCGGCAGGCACCCGCGGCGGAATGCTGGTCAGACGTCGGTTTGTCCCGCCATCGATGATGTGGCCCTGATCGTCGAACGCCCAGCCGGTCAGTTCGCCAACCGCGCCCAGCCGCATCATCTCCAGCAGTTCTTCGCGCGAGACAAAGCCATCGACGAACACTTGCGCGCGCTGATCCATCTGCCCGATCCCGACAAGCCGCAAGTCCGCCTTCGCTGCGACGGCGCGAACCCTGGCGATCGGATCAATCCGGAGCATCTGGTCGCGCTCGTGCTCGGACGACATCAGGAACGGCAGCGGCATGGGATAATGCCGCGCCTTGGTCCGGTCCGCGAGACGCCCCACGGTGTCGAAAAAGCTCGCCGAGCCGTCGGCCGAGATGTTTCCGACCAGCGACACGATCTGGTGGTTGGGACAATCGATCGGCGAGACCCGCTCCACCGCGGCGCGCACGGCCCTCCCGGTCCCCAGCGCCACAATGGCAGGCTTCTCGGTGCGCAACGTCGATTCCAGCATGTTTGCAGCCCGTTCGGCAATTCCGGCGACCGAAAGCTGTGCGGCGGGATCATTCGGCACTACTTCGCAATAGACGAGGTGAAACAAGTCCTTGAGACGCGCCGCTAACTCCATGCATGCGGCGATCGGATGCTCGAGACGGAAGGTGATCAGGCGTTCGGCAAGGCACAATGAGACGAGGCGCTGCGCCGAGGCGCGCGAGACCTGGAGCATCTTGGCGATCTCGTCCTGGGTATGACCGGCGATGAAATACAGCCAGCCGGCGCGAGCCGCTTCGTCGAGGCGCGATTTTTCGCTATCAGGCGCGACCATAAAATTCTTCCGATTCATTCGGCCAAAAATCCGCCATTCGCTCAAAAACGCGGTCGGCTCCCGCGCCCAGCAGGATGGCCTTGCCGTCACGCGATTGATAGTGGCTGCCTCCGACAAATCCCCAGGCAGCCATGCCGGCCGCCTTGGCTGCCGTTACACCGCTGACGCTATCCTCGATCACAAGGGTATTACACGGCTTGGCCTGCATCCTCTCGGCCGCGTAAAGGAAGAGATCGGGTGCGGGCTTGCCGCGTTCCACCATTTGCGCGCTGTAGAGCCGGCTGCCGAAATGCGGCGCGAGACCTGTCAGGGATAGGGAGAAGGACACCCGGTCGAGATCGCTGGACGAGGCGACGCAATGCGGGACCTGCAATCCCTCCAGCACGGAACGCACGCCTTCGATCGGGCAAAGCGCGGCAAGAAATGCGGCGCGAACCGCGGTTCTCAGCTCCACGTAAAATTGCTCCGGAATGGAGCGTCCCAGGGACTGGTAGTGATCGAGGACCGCCGTCGCGCTTCGTCCGAGGAACAGATCAAGCGCCTGATCCAGACCGAGGCTGATGCCATAGCGCGCCAGCACTTCCGAAAGACAGCGGCAGCTCAGTACCTCGCTATCGATCAACACGCCGTCGCAATCAAAAATGATGAGATCGGGCTTCATCATCGCCAAGTTTCCCAATCTCAATCAGAGCATATACTCAGAGATTGGGCAATAACCCTGATCGTGCACTTAAATTGCGCATTTCTGATCTGCTAGACACCCCAGCGCAGAGCCGGCGTGTGAACGGGCGCATCCCAGAGTCGCTTCATCTCATCATCAAGCATCGACACCGTGACCGAGCAACCGGCCATGTCGAGCGATGTGACGAAGTTACCGACCAGCGATCGCGTAACGATGGTGCCGGCGGGCTCGAGCAATCTGCGGACCGCATCGTACATCAGATAGAGCTCCGAAAGCGGCGTTGCGCCAAAGCCGTTGATGAGCAGAATTGCTTCGCCGCGCGCGCGCTCGCCCAGATCGGTCGTAATTGCGCGGACCATCTCGGCCGCGATCTCGGCAGCCGGCCTAAGCTTTACGCGGCGACGCCCCGGCTCGCCATGAATGCCTACACCGACCTCCATCTCGTCCTCGGCGATATCGAAGGTTGGCTTGCCGGCCGCCGGGACCGTGCAACTCGTCAACGCGATCCCGATCGAACGCGTGGCCGCGTTGACGCGATCGCCCAGGAGCTTCAATGCAGCAAGGTCGCGTCCCTCTTCCGCAGCCGCTCCCACGATTTTCTCTACAATGAGCGTGCCGGCGACGCCGCGCCGTCCGGTCGAAAAGGTCGAGGTCTCTACCGCGACATCGTCATCGGTAATCACCGTTGCAATCGATTTTCCCGACATCTCGCGCGCCATGTCGAAGTTCATGACGTCGCCCTCATAGTTCTTGACGATGAGCAACACGCCAGCACCGGTGTCCGCGGCCTCGGCGGCGGCGAGAATGAGATCGGGCGTGGGCGAGGTAAAGACCTGACCGGGGCACGCGGCATCCAGCATCCCGTACCCGACAAAGCCGGTGTGCAGCGGTTCGTGTCCCGAGCCCCCACCCGACACCAGCGCTACCTTGCCGGGCTTGAGATGCCGGCGCTGTACAAACGGCGCGTGCTCGCCGAGGCGCACGATGTCGGAATGCGCCGCGCAGAATCCGGCCAGGCTTTCACTCACCACGTTCTCGGCGGCGTTGATCAGCTTCTTCATCCTACCCTCCCCGTTTGCGATCGCTTCGGCGTCAGGTATCCTCGATCAGCCGAGCGACTTTCTCCGCGAACTCGCTCAGCAGCGAGTCAAGCTTGTGGTTCTTCTGTTCCGATCCCAGATCCGGCAGCATCAGCGTGAGACGCCGGCTGCGTTCGCGCTCTTTCAGGAGGAGCAGCCGGCGCGGGTGCGCCCGGTGATAGGCTTCAAGGAACCGGTCCCTCTCCTGTGCCGAGAAATGGCAGATCTGGATGATGGGGTGCACGTGTTGCGCAGGGATCGGCGTCTGATAGGCCGGGTTGGCAATTTGCGTGATGAAACTGCGATTCTTGCCGAGGGCTTCGGCCAAACGCTGGCGCATGCCGGACGGCCGTCGATCGAGCACATCCCGAAGGATAGCCTTGTAGGCCGCGATAAGATCCTGCGAGCCGGCTGGCGTTGCTTGCGTGCTCATGCGGCAGAACCGGAATAACGCGCGATCGCGGCCTTTACAGGCGCCACCGCGCCGGGTGTTACCGAAAAGATGCGCAAGCCCTGATCGAGAAGCGCCGCGACTTGCGCGGGATCGCCCGCAAGGTCACCGCACAAGCTGGTTTCGCGGCCGCAGCTATCCGCATAATTCACGACATGCCCAATCAGATTGAACACCGCGCGTGAAGGACGAGCAAGGTCAGCGAGTTGCGGCTCGTCCCGGCTCGCCGCCGTCACATACTGGATAAGATCGTTGCTGCCGATGGAAAAAAAGTCGGCATTGAAGTCCTCGATGGTAAGCGCTGCCGCCGGCACCTCGACCATCATGCCGAGCGGCGGCAGTTGCGCTTCCAGGCCCTCGCGACGCAGTTCCTCGAGGGCTTGTTCGAGAAGCGTGCGGCAGCGATCGAGTTCCTCCGGCACCGTGACCATTGGAATCATCACCTTTAGATTTCCTGCCACTGCAGCGCGAGCCAGCGCCCGCAACTGCTCGCGAAACACGTCCAGACGCCGCAATGACAGCCGCACGCCGCGCACGCCAAGAAATGGATTCATTTCGCCGGGTTGCGTCAAACCCGCGATCGGCTTGTCGCCGCCAGCGTCGAGGGTGCGGATCGTCACGGGCCTGCCGGCGGCCCATTCAAGCATGCGCTTGTAGATCTGATACTGCTCTTCCTCGGTTGGAAGTTTTTCGCGACCCTGAAACAGAAACTCGGTCCGCATCAGGCCGATGCCGTCGACGTGGGCAGGATCGAGGGTACTGAGCTCGGCAAGGCCGGTGACATTGATCATGACCCGAACCAATTCACCGGCCGCCGTGCGCGCCGGACCGGTGAATTCGTGAGCTGCCTGGCGAGCTTTCGACTGCTCGGCCCGTCGCTGATCAAAGCTGGCTCGCATATTGGCGTCGGGATCGACAACCAGAAGCCCCGCATCCGCGTCGAGCAGCGCGTCGGCGCCATCTTCGAGATGATCGACGTCCACGCCCACAATCATGGGTACGCCGCGCGACCGGGCAAGAATGGCAACATGGCTGCTCGGGCTTCCCCGGCGCAAGACCAGCCCGCCATCCCGCCAATCGGTGGCCAAGAAGGTCGAAGGCGGCATATCGTCGGCCGCGAGGATAACGCCTGGCGGCACGATCTGATCCGTTTCACCGGCCAGATGCCGCAGCACGCGATCCCGCAGATCGCGCAAATCCGATGCGCGCGCGCGGAAATAGGGATCCTCGGCCGCATCATACGACGCGATTTCCGGATCGATCGCCGCGCTCCACGCCTGGTTGGCGCCATCGCCGACGTCGATCCGCGCCAACGCCGGCGCGATGAGGCTGTCGTCTTCGAGCAGCGCAATCTGGAAGGCGAGAATGGCTTCCGCTTCATCATCGCCCGCCTGGTGAGCGAGCGCGCTAAGATCTTCCTGCGACGCTGCGAGCGCATCGAGAAGAGCCTGGCGCCCCTCCGCCGCAGACCGATATTGACGGGCGCCATGCTCGACCGGCGCCAAACGCACGAGCGGTCCCAACGCGATTCCAGGTGCGGCGGATCTCCCCTGGATGCGATGAGCAGCGCGGTGCGTTCTATCGTCCATCCTGAAAATCTCCATCGACGAGCGTCACGAGCGCTTCCAGCGCGGCCTTCGCATCAGCCCCCTCTGCACGAAAATAGATCGTCGAATCTTTCGGCGCCTTGGTCGCCATGACCTTGACAATGCTCTTCGCGTCGATCCAAGGACCATCCGGCGACAGGCCAAGGTCGATACGCGATTCAAAGCCTTTTGCGAGCTTGGTCAATTTGACCGACGGGCGCGCATGCAGCCCTACCTCGTGTCGCATGAGCACTGATGCCCTAAGTTTATTCATAACCCTTGCCCCGCATCAGACCGGCGTCAGTTCTTCGGCGGTGCGACGCACCGCCTCCAGCGAAGCTCCCGAAGCCGCTTCAGTCGCTGCCATCACCGCGCCCTCGACAACCGGCGCGTTGCAAACCACGACGCGGGCGCGTCGCGCTTCGGGCAGCATTTCAATCGCCATCTCGCTATTGGTTTCTGCGCCACCGAGGTCGACCAGAATGGCGACACCTCTTTCTGACCAGGCCCGCTCGATCGCGGCCATAATCGCTTCGACGCTGGTGCCCAGCCCTCCGCCCGGATCGCCGCCGCACCAGCCGAGTGGCACTTCGTGGCCGACCATCTGCTCGACCATGAGCGCAGTGCCTCGTGCCACGTCCGCCGAGTGCGACACAATGACGATTCCAACATTTTCGTTCATGCCAATCCTTCCATGACGTCTGCTACCGCGTCGACAATCAACGCGGAGGAACGTGCCCCCGGATCCATGTGACCCACGCTGCGCTCACCCAAAAACGATGCCCGCCCGCGAATCGCCCGCATTGGAATCGTCTGCTCGGCAGCAGCCTTGGCCACCGCCTTCAGCCGGACCGGCAGCTCCGTCCCGCCTTCGCGCAGCACCGCGAGCACGGGGAAAAGCACGTCGAGCATCGTCTTTTGCCCGACATCGGACTTCCCCCGCGCCTTGACCGCTTCGATCGCGGCGGCAAACGCGTCGGCAACCCGCTCACAGGTCACCTCATCTTCCAGCGTCTTGCCGAGCGACATGAACAGGGTGCCGTAAAGCGGGCCAGATGCACCGCCGACTTTCATGACCAGGGTCGTCCCAACGCCCTTCAGCGATTCGCCAAGATTTTTGGCGGCGAGCTCATCGACTGCAGCCAGCACGGCTTCAAATCCGCGGCGCATGTTGGCCCCGTGGTCGCCGTCGCCGATCGCGCGATCGAGATCGGTCAATTCATCGGTGCTGGCAATGACACGCCGCGCCACGGTTTCAAACAAGAGTTTGCGCGCCTGACGATCGATCATCATGCATGCCCCCGCAATCCATCGGTACCGAGGCGGTTACCGGCCTGATCGAAATAGAGCGGGGACTCGAATTCGAGCGAGACCTGATCCCCCGCCCTGAGCGGCTGGCCAGGGTCCGCAAGCGTCACGAGCGAGTGGGTCGCGAGCTTGAGATGAACGTGGTTCTGATCGCCGAGATGCTCGACCCAGTGCACCTGGGCGCGTGGTCCCGGACCATCCCCGGGTGAGATGCGGATATGCTCGGTCCTTAACCCCACCGTTCGTACCAGCGGCGGCAATGTATTGCCCAGAAGCTCAGCAGGAATGAGATTGATGGCCGGCGTGCCAAGCCGGCCGGCCACATAAGCGCTGTTGGGCCGCTCATAGATCTCGCGCGGGGTGCCGAGCTGAATGAGCGCCCCCTCGCTCATCACGCCGATCCGGTCCGCCATCGTCATCGCTTCGATCTGGTCATGCGTCACATAGAGGATCGTGGTTCCCAACTCGCGCTGGATGCGCTTGAGCTCGAGGCGCAATTCGGCGCGAAGCTTGGCGTCCAGCGAGGAAAGCGGCTCGTCCATCAGATAGACGGCGGGCTCCCGGACCAGCGCCCGGCCGATGGCAACCCGCTGCATTTCGCCGCCAGACAGCGCGGTAGCCCGATTGCCAAGCTTGCTCTCGATGTGAAGCAGCTCCGATATCTGCTGGACCCGACGGCGTATCGTTTTCTCATCCGTGCGGCGGGCCGGAGAGCGTAAGGGGAAGGCCAGATTGTCGTATACCGTCAGATGCGGATAAAGCGAATATTGCTGAAAGACGAACGCAACGTCGCGTTCGGCCGGGATTTCCCTCGTTACGACGCGACCCTGGATCACCACATCGCCTTGATCCGGCCGCTCCAGGCCGGCGATCAAACGCAGCGTCGTCGTCTTCCCGGCACCGGTGGGGCCAAGCAGCACGACAAATTCACCGTGGGCGACGGAGAGCGAAAGGCCACGAACCGCGTCCACGGCACCGAAGCTCTTGCTGACATCGAGCAGTGCAACCTCAGCCATCGCGATCTCCCGCATAAAGCGCCGAGGGCAGCGCCAGGCCGCTGATGGCGTCGAATAGCGATAGTTTGTCCGGCCGCAACGCGAGCCCAACGGTTTCGCCGACCCGGACCGCGTTGCCTGATGGCAGCCGGGCCTTTATTTGACCGTTGGCAGTCGTCACCGTGACGATTTGCGTGGTGCCGAGATATTCAGCGCCGATCACACGGCCTCGCAAGCTCGAGGCATCCGCGAAGGACACGTTCTCCGGCCTTACGCCGAGTGCGAAGGGGCCCTCGGCACGGTCTTCGAACAGCCGTGGCATTTCGACCGGCGCGCCATTGACCTTGATACTGCGATCGCCGCGCTGCAGCGTGGCCTGGACAGCGAGAAAACTCATCGGCGGGGCGCCGATGAAGTCGGCCACGAACATCGACGCCGGACGATCGTAGATCTCCTGAGGCGTACCGATCTGTTCGACACGCCCCTGATTCATGATGGCGATACGGTCCGCCATCGCCATCGCCTCAAGCTGGTCGTGAGTGATGTAAACGGTGGTCGCGTCGATGCGGTCATGCAACTCGCGCAACTCGCCGCACATCAACCGGCGGAACTCGGAATCGAGCGCACCCAAGGGTTCATCCATGAGAAACGCCTTGGGTCGACGCACGATGGCGCGACCCAAGGCGACGCGCTGCCGGTCGCCGCCGGAGAGCCCGCCAACCCGACGGTCCAGGAGATGATCTATCCTCAGCAGCCTTGCCGTTTCTTCGACGCTTCGCCTGATCTCGGCGCGCGGGTAATTCTGGCACCGCAGCGGAAAGGCAATATTCTGGCGCACGTTCATGTGCGGGTAGAGCGCAAATAGCTGGAACACAAAGGCGATGTCCCGTGCCGACGCCGGCAGCGCGGTGACGTCTTCGCCATCGAGCAGGATGCGGCCGGAGGTCGGCAGTTCAAGGCCAGCCATCATGCGCAAGGTCGTTGTCTTGCCGCATCCCGACGGGCCGAGAATGACGAAGAACGAGCCGTGATCGACCGTGAAGTCCACGCCCTTGACGGCACTAAACGTTCCGAATGTCTTGGCTACGGTTTCGAGCTTGATCTCTGCCATGGCGGCTAATCCGGAAAATGACTGACGATCACAAACCCCAGCGTCCCGGCCAGGATCGTCACGAAGGAATAGCTATACAGATTCAACGAGAGCGGCTGCATCAGCATCAGAACGCCAAGACCGATCAGCACCATCGCGGTGGCTTCGCAACGGCCACGACGGAGCCAGAGGGGCCATCTTGATGCGTGTCGTGCGATCCTTTCAGTCATTTGCGCACGGCTCCAAAGGTGATGCCACGCAACAAATGGCGACGCAGCAGGATGGTGAAGCACAGGATCGGGATGAAGAATATTGTCGTCGCGGCGGCGACCGCAGGCCAGTCCTGACCGCCCTCGCCGATGATGAACGGGATGAAGGGGGGCATCGTTTGCGCCTCACCGCTGGTGAGCAGAACGGCGAAGGCGTATTCGTTCCAGGCGAAGATCAGGCAGAAGATCGCGGTTGCTGCGATCCCGGTCGTCGCCTGCGGCAGAACCACCTTGAAGAATGCCTGAAGGCGCGTGTAGCCGTCGACCATCGCGGCCTCTTCGTACTCGCGAGGGATTTCATCCATGAAACCCTTCAAGAGCCATACCGCCAGGGAGACATTCACGGCAGTGTACAACAGGATCATCCCGAGCTTGGTATCGCTTAATCCGAGATGCCGGAACATCAGATAGATCGGGATCGCGACCGCGATCGGCGGCATCATCCGCGTCGACAGGATGAAGAACAGCAAGTCATCCGCAAGCGGCACCCGGAAGCGCGAGAACGCATAAGCGGCAATGGTGCCGAAGCACACGGCAAGGAAGGTCGAGCCGAAGCCGATGATCATCGAATTCAGAAAGCGCGGCACCACCTTTGACGGTCCGCCGATCACCATGTTGCGGGAGCGCACCAGGCGCTCATACCAGGTCTGCGGCGGCGGCAGGCTGGCCAGGAATTCCGGCGTTTGCCGCGAGCGCGTTGTGAACAGGTTGACGTAACCTTCGACCGAAGGCTCGAACAGGATCCTGGGCGGATAGGCGATCGAATCCGGCGGCGTCTTGAATCCCGTGAGGAATATCCACAACAAGGGAAGAATGGTTATCACCGCATAAGTGACGACCAAGACCGAGGCGATCAGCTTTGATCGTGACGACGGCTCGGCCACTGAATGTGCGGTGACGGGCGTGTTCATCGCTGTTTCACCCGGTTGAGGGCCTTTACATAGATATTGGCGGCGCCAAACACGGTGACGAAGAGAATGATGGCCAAGGCCGATGAATAGCCAGTGCGCCATTTCTCGAATGCCTCGCGTTTCAGGGTGATCGAGGCGACCTCCGTCGTCGAGCCCGGCCCGCCCGAGGTGAGCAGGTTCACCATGTCGAACATCTTAAAATTCTCGATCGCCCGAAAAAGAATGGCGAGCATCAGGAATGGCATCACCATCGGCAGCGTGATGGACCAGAATTGCCGCAAGGCGGATGCGCGATCGACCTCGGCCGCCTCATAGATATAATCCGGTATCGAGCGCAAACCGGCGAGGCAAATCAGCATCACATAGGGCGTCCACATCCAGGTATCGACCATGATGATGGCCCAGGGCGCCAGCCGGACGTCGCCGATCATCTGAAACGAACTCGGATCTACCCCCGTCACCAGCGCAATCCCGCTGTTGAACAATCCGATCTGCGGCTGAAGCAAAAAGGTCCAGAAGTTGCCGACGACCGCAGGTGAGAGCATCATCGGCAAGAGAATGACGGTGGTCCAGAAACTGTGGCCACGGAAGCGACGGTTGATCAGGAGCGCTAGTCCAAACCCGAGCACCAATTCCAGCGCGATCGACCACAGCACGAAATGCGCGGTCGTCTGCATAGCGTGCCACACCTCGGGGTCGGTCAGTATGTCGCGGTAGTTGTCGAGGCCGACATATCGGAGCACCGCATTCGGGCGGTTGGCCCGATAGTTGGTGAACGAGAGCTGGATCGTCCACAGCAGCGGGAAGATGTTGATCGCCAGCAGCAGCAATACCGACGGCGTTATGAACAGCCAGGCAATGGCTTTGTCGGACATCCCGCCAAACCGCAATGCCAGTCGACGTGGCGTCCGGGCAACGGCCCGCTCGGCAAGAGTGCTCATCTGAGACCTGTCGTTCACGGATCGGTACACGATAAGGGGGCAGGTCTCCCGACCGGAGGCCGGCAGACCTGCACGCATCAAGCTAGATTTTGCCTTCGTCCTTGAACACCTTCTGCCAATCCTTGACCAGGAGGTCGAGTGCCTCCTTTGCGGTGCCCTTGTCGGCCACCACGTAGTCATGGACGCGCTTCTGCATATCGAGCAACAGCGAGGCATAGGCGGGCTCCGCCCAGAAGTCCTTGACGATATCCATCGACTTCAGGAAGTCGGCGGCAAACGGCGCGCTCTTGGGGAAGCCGGGGTCATTGAGCACCGCCTTGTGGCAGGAATAGCCGCCCAGCGCCCACCACTTCTTCTGAACCTCGGGCTGCGCGAACCATTTGATGTAAGCGAGCGCGTCGTCCTTATGCTCGGAGTAGGAGACGACCGAGATCCCCTGCCCGCCTAGTTGGGTGAAGTGAAACTTCTGCTTCGGGTTGACAAAGAAGCCGATCTTGTCGCCACCAACATTGGGATCCTTGTAGAGGCCGGGAAAGAACGCAAAGAAGTTCATCTGCATCGCGACCTGACCGGACTTGAAGGCGTCGAGCCCCTCGGACATATAGGCATTGCTCATGCCTGGCGCGGTGCAGCACTTGTAAAGCGACTTATAGAATTCCAATCCCTTGACCGCGTCGGGTGAGTTGACGAAGCCCTCCATCTGATAGGGTTTCTTCGGATCGTCGTACTGGAAGCCCCAATCGTAGAGCGCGTTGGTCACGCCCATCGTGATGCCTTCGGAGCCGCGCTCGGTGTAAATGTAGGCTCCGTAGACCTTCTTGCCGTCGATCTCTCTGCCCTGGAAGAACTCGGCGATCTGTTTGAGTTCATCCCAGGTTTGCGGAGGGCTGAGATCGCGCTCATACTTCTTCTTGAAGTCGGCCTGAATTTCCGGCCGGGCGAACCAGTCCTTGCGATAGGTCCAGCCGATCGCATCGCCCATCGCCGGCAGCGCCCAATAGTTCGGAGTGTTCTTGGGCCATTGCGAATAGCCGACCACGGTCGCCGGCATGAAATCGTCCATCGAGATTTTTTCTTTGGCGAAGAAATCGTTGAGCTTGACGTAGTGACCATTCTCGGCGGCCCCGCCGATCCATTGGCTGTCACCGATAATGAGGTCGCAGAGTTTCCCCTTTGAATTGAGCTCGTTGAGGAAACGGTCGGCGTAACTCGTCCATGGGACGAACTCATATTTCATCTGAACGCCGCTCTTGGTGGTGAAGTCTTTCGAAAGTTCCACCAAGGCGTTGGCCGGGTCCCACGCCGCCCAGCACAACGTCAATTGCTTTGTCTGGGCAACGGCCTGACTGCCAAGACATGAAGCGACGACAACCGCGGTCACCCCCAATGCACGCACCATTTGGATCATCACAACCTCCCTGTTGTCGCAGGCCATTGCCTGCTTGCCCTTGCCAATGCTCACCGTTGGACGGGTCATAAGCGGACTTTGAATCCCGCCATCAACGTTGCGAGACGAGTTTAGTATTATTGTTAAGTTAAAGATTTTCACTAAACATTACTGAAGTCAATAGACGCCATCCGAATTTTCGTTGAGCTATGTTATTGCTGCAGTGCAACCTTTAACGCATCGACGCCTGTTGGCGCGTGCGCGAAACATGAAATTCAGTTTGTTTAGTAAATCAGCCAAAGCTGTTTTGCGTGCCCGCCCTGGCTTGGCACGAAGATCAGGGAGGCGGGAATCCGTTTCTGGATTGCCAGCGCATCGTGGCCTGCGATGGTCCGCAACGTCAGCACTTTCAAGCCGAAATCGCGAACGACGCCGCGCACCACATCGACACCAGCAGGATCGAGCAACGCCGTTCACCTGAGTTTCGTCCGCGGCGATGCCAAGCGGCACAGGAATGATGGACGGGCAGCGAACCAAGACCCCACGCCGAAAGACAGCACCGCCATCGTTTGACGGCAGCCCGTGGCGCGATAGAATTGACGAAAAGGGAGAGAGATCGATGGAGGATATCGCGGCCCGGCGCGCAGCCGAAGCACTGCTCGCTGAACACAAGGCCAATGTGCGGTTCAGGTCGCTTGGTCCGCCAGACGGGCCCACGACGATCCCAGACGCCTACGATATCCAGGAGAGATATGTAGCGCTTCTCCGCAACGAACACGGCGACGCCGTGGGCTACAAGGTCGGATTGACGTCGGCTCCGATGCAGGCCTTTTGCCGGATCGATCATCCCATCGCGGGTGTCGTGCTCGCCAGGCGCGTCCATCGATCGGGAGCGACCATGCAGCGCTCGGATTTCGGCCGGCTGGGACTCGAATTCGAAATCGCCGTCCGCATCAAATCGGACGTTCCGGTCACAGGCGTGCCCTGTACCGCCGAAATGATCGCGCCTCATATCGGCGGCGTATGCGCGGCCATCGAACTCGTCGACGATCGAAACGCGGACTATGACAAGCTCGAGGTTCTCTCGCTTGTTGCGGACAATTCGTGGAACGGCGGCATTGTCCTGTCAGAATTTGCGACGAAATGGCCTGATCTGGAGAGCGTCCTCGGGCGCGCAACGAAAGACGATGTTGCGATCGGCGAAGGGTACGGCCGCGACATCCTCGGGCATCCCTTCAATTCAGTCGCATGGCTTGCCACGCAACTGGCTTCGCGGGGCGCGAGCCTGAAAGCGGGTCAAGTCGTCATGACTGGCAGTGTGATGAAAACCGTATTTCCGGTGGAAGACGCAGCCTATCGTTTTGATCTTGAGGAAATCGGCGGTGTCGAGGTGCAAGTCAGGTAATGGAACAAGGAAGCGCTAGACGATATTGCGCAATAAGAATCACCGGCGATCGAGAACCTCGACGGTGCGGCGTGTAGACGAAGACGCCTCGCCCGCATGCCAAATGCGGATTTTAATCCGGCTCTCCCTGGCACTTGCAGGCCGCGGCAAAGCCGCCGCCGGACGCGTCAGCCGGCGAAGCCGTAAACCGCAACCGCATTCTCGCTCGACACCAGGCCGCCTTCGACGTCATCGCGCACGCTCGCCGGCGCGCGCTGCCTCGGATCGCCGATCCCGGCGCCCCCTGGCGTCATCACCACCAGCCGATCATCGGGCGGCACGGTCTGAAAACCCTTGCCGCGCAGCTTCTGTCCCGACTTCAGTCCGACATAGCCGGCTTCGCCGTCATGGCCGCCATCACGGCCGCGGGGCGGATGATCGATGCGGTCGAAGGCCGCCAAAATGTCGAACGGGGCGTCGACGCCGCTGCCGACTTCGATGATCTGGCCGAGACCACCGCGCGTGCGGCCGGCGCCGCCCGAATCCGGACGCAGCTCCTTGCGCCAGAAGATCAACGGCGTCTGCGTCTCCGCGATCTCGACCGGTGTGCCGCGCACGCCGCTGGGATAGGCGGTGGCCGACAACCCATCCTTGGCAAAACGTGCGCCGGTGCCGCCGTTGCTCGTCACCGCCATGGAGAATCCGTAATTGCCGCCGGCGCCGCTGCGCGTCTGTCCGCGCACATTGAGATTCCACAGGCAGGACGTGCCTTCGGCCGGCACCCGCTCGGGAATGATCTGACGCAGGCAGCCGAAGACGACGTCAGGCAGCATCTGGCCGATGACATGACGCGACGCCACCGGCGCCGGCTTTGGCGCGTTGAGGATCGAGCCGGCAGGAGCCGCCACGGTCAGCGGCAGCAGCGAGCCCGCGTTGTTCGGGATTTGCGATGCGACCACGCAGCCGAGGCCGAACACGGTGTAAGCCGTGGTGTAGGACAGCGGCACATTGATGCCGAACTTCGAAGCAGCCGATGTGCCGACATAATCGACGTGAATGCCCTCGTCCGAGATCGTCAGCGTCGCCGCGAGCGTAACAGGCTCGTCATAGCCGTCGACGACCATGCTGTTGCGCCAGACTCCCTTCGGCAGCTTCGCGATCTCAGCCAGGACCGCTTCGCGCGAGCGGTCGCAGATGTGATGCCCAAGCTGATCGAGCGACTCGATGTCGAATTCGCGCATCATCTCGACAAGACGCTGGCAGCCGACGTCGTTGCAACCCGCCAGCGAATAGGTGTCGCCTTCGGTGTCGATCGGCAACCGCGTGTTGCTGCGGATCATCGCCATCAGCGTTTCGTTGACGACGCCCTGATCGATCAGCTTCAGCATGGGGATGTAGAGCCCCTCCATGAAGACGTCGGTGGCATCCGGCCCGAAGCCGATGCCGCCGATATCCATCAGATGGCTGGTACAGGAAAACAGCGCGACCAGCCTGCCGTCCTTGAAGCACGGCGTGGTGACGACGAAATCGTTGAGATGGCCGGTCCCCATCCAGGGGTCGTTGGTGATGTAGGCGTCGCCTTCCTTCATCGTCTCGATCGGGAAATGTGCGATGAAGTGCTTGACCGACTCGGCCATGGAATTGACATGCCCCGGCGTGCCGGTCACGGCCTGCGCCAGCATCCGCCCCTTCGGATCGAACACGCCGGCCGAGAGGTCGCCGCACTCGCGCACGATCGGACTGAAGGCCGTGCGCAGCAGAACCTGCGCCTGTTCCTCGACCACGGCGATCAGCCGGTGCCACATGATCTGCAGATTGATCAGGCTCGCGCCGCATGGCTCGCTCATGGTTACGCCGCCTTCCGTTCCATGACGATGCTGCCGGCACCGTCGATATAGGCATTGAAGCTCGTCGAGACGAATGTCGAGGTTTCATCTTCCGCGATGACGGCCGGTCCCGCGATGGTCGCCCCGGGCGCCATCCGGTCGCGGTGGTACAGGGGAATCTCGACCACCTGCCCCGCGCGTCCGTCGAAAAACTTGCGGCTGCCTGCGGCTTTCCCGGCCGGCTTGCGCGTCACCTCGGCGACGCGCGGCGGATTTCGCGGCTCGGTGGTCGCGAGCACCGACCAGCTCAGCACCTCGATCGCGGCGCCTGGAATCGGCCGCTCGAACAAGGCCGCATAATTCGCCTCGAACGCCTGGCGCAGGCCTGCGAGATCCGCGTCGGTCAGCCGCCGGTTCGGCAGTTCGACCGTAATCTCGTGGCCTTGTCCGACATAGCGCATGAAGCCGGCGCGCCGTTCGCGTACCGGCGCTCCCGCCGCGCCGGGCTCCACCAGGTCGCGCGCCTCCGTCGCCATCTCCTGCAGCAGATCGGACACCGCTCCGGCATCGAAATCGTTGAGCCTGACATGACGGCTGCGCACCAACTCATAAGCGATGGGTGCGGCAAGAAACCCGACGGCCGAACCGACGCCGGCATTCGACGGCACGATCACGCGCGAGATGCCGATCTTTTCGGCAACGCGCGCCGCATGCAGCGGCGCGGCGCCGCCAAAGGCGATCAAGGTGTGCTGACCGACCACGGCGCCGCGCTCGACCGCATGCACGCGGGCAGCACTCGCCATGTTCTCGCACACGACCTCATGCACGGCGTAGGCTGAGGTTTCCGCCGACAGTCCCAGCGGCTCGCCGATGTCGCGCAACAAGGCCTGTCTCGATAGCTCCGCGCTGAGCTTGATCGTTCCGCCGGCAAATGCGTCGGGGTCGATCTTGCCGAGCGCAACGTCCGCATCGGTCACGGCGGGGTGTCGACCGCCGCGGCCGTAGCAGGCAGGGCCAGGCTCGGACGACGCGCTCTCGGGGCCGACCGTAACGCGCTTCAAGGCGTCGACCCGCGCGATCGAGCCGCCGCCGGCGCCGATTTCGACCATCTCGATCACGGGGATGCGCACCGGCAGGCCCGAACCTTTCAGGAAGCGCGCGGCGCGATCGACCTCGAACACGCGCGAGGTCTCGGGCTGATATTTCTCGATCAGGCAGATCTTCGCGGTGGTGCCACCCATATCGAAGGACAAGACCTTGGTCTCGCCGAGACGAGCCGCAATCTGCGCCGCGAAAATCGCGCCGCCCGCCGGGCCCGACTCGACAAGACGCACCGGAAAGCGCCGCGCCGTCTCGATCGACGTGACGCCGCCACCCGAGGTCACGAGATAGATGGCGCCGCGGAACTGCTCGACCTGCAGCGCCTCGCCCATGCGTGCGAGATAGCCGTCGATGAGAGGCTGCACATAGGCGTTGGCGACGGCCGTCGAAGTCCGCTCATATTCGCGAATTTCAGGACACACCGCCGACGACAGCGTCACCCATATGGCCGGCAATTCCTCTTTCAGGATCGCGGCGGCGCGCCGTTCATGCTCGGGATTGGCATAGGAGTGGAGGAAGGCCAAGGCGACGCTCTCCACCTTCTGCGCGCGCAGCTCGGGCGCGAGTGCGCGCACGGCGGCTTCATCGAGCGCCAGCCGCACGGCGCCATGCGCATCGATGCGCTCAGGGACGGTGAAGCGCAGGGAGCGCGGCGCCAACGGCTTCGGTTTTTCGATCGCAAGGTCGTATTGATCGTAGCGGCTCTCAGTACCGATATCGAGCACGTCGCGGAAACCTTGCGTCGCGACCAGCGCCGTCCTGGCGCCGCGGCGTTCTATGATGGCGTTGGTCGCGAGCGTCGTGCCATGAATGAAGACGTCGATATCGCTGATGTGGGCGCGCGCGTCGGCCAGAATGAGACGCATCCCGTCCAGCACCGCCTGCTCCGGTCGCAAGGGCGTCGTCAGCAGCTTGCGGGTCCTGCGATCCTGGCCCACGTCCAGCACGATATCGGTGAAAGTGCCGCCGATATCGACGGCAAGCCGCACCTCGGCTCCCTCAAGCATTGCCATATCTCCGAGCCGCTGGCTGAACGAACTAAGTCAACGTAGCAGCAATTTCCATGCCATTGACTACGCACGCGACGATGCGCCCGGCCATTTTGCTGGGCAGCTATGCGGCGCAACTTCTGCGGACTCACGGCCCCGGGCTGCGGCACCGGCACGGCTGAGCCGACGTGGTTCTCACTCCCGACCAAAATATCGAAAACAACCCCATGCAAAGTAGCGCGGTGTCGCTGGCATGGATGCTTTGAGCACCCTGCGAAAACATTTTGACACGTCGGGCAAATCAGGGGCACTATCCCACCATTGCGCAATTTGTAAAACGCCCATGGCCCTTCCCGACAACGGCCTCTTCGGCGCGATTGCAGGCAAAATCCTTACCCACAATTGAAGTTGCAGCGGCTCGCTACGGCGAATGATCGCCTCTCGCGTTGCCGAACCGCGCGCGCTTCCGATGCGCTGCCTTAAGGAGATATCGACGTGAACACAGTTCCAGACCTCAACAAGGCAACGGCAATGGCCGCAACCGGACGAACCAAGGCTGCCGCTGGCGTGCGGGTAAAACTGTTGCCCCACGGATTCTCCATCGACCATCCGGATTCGGAGTTGGGCGAACAGCTCATGGCCGACGCATTGGGGGTCGCCGATCGCGATGCGATGCATGGCATCCTCCGACAATTGGTGAAGGCCAGCGTGAACGGGCAGAGGCCTGACGCGGTCAACCTCGCCTTCATGATTTCAATGGTGAAAAGCATCAAGCCCAGGGATTCCGTCGAGGCCATGCTGGTGGCGCAAATGGTGTCCGTTCACGTGATGGCGATGCGATGCGCCTATCACCTGGCAAACGCGGAAGACATCGCCCGGCAAGACAGTGCCGGGCGCGCGCTGGGCAGGCTGGCCCGCACGTTTCCGATCCAGATCGAGGCGCTCAACCGCTATCGCAACAATGGCGAGCCTGCCATCACCGTGCAGAACGTGTCGGTTGGGGATGGCGGCAAGGCCATCGTCGGCAATGTCACGCAGCATGCGAGCGTGATCGTCTCGGACAATCAGCCGGCGCCCGCGGTGACGGATGCCCGGATGGTCTCGACGCCTGATCGTGGCGCACAGGAGCAGGATTGCTTGCACAATTCCCTGGACGCCAGGCGGGGAGCACAGGCATGAGAGATCGCGCCCGCAATATCAGTCCGATGCTGGCGAGCCCGCGTTGCGGCGCAAAAATCCGCTGCGGCGGATCGTGCCGCTCGCCGGCGGTGCGCGGCAAAAGGCGCTGCCGCATGCACGGCGGTGCGCCGGGATCCGGCGCACCAAGGGCAAACCAGAACGCGCGCCGGCACGGCCTGTTCACGGGGGACGCGATCGCCGGGCGCAAGCAGATTCAGGCCTTGCTGGGTGAAGCGCGGAAGTTGCTGCAAACGATGAAATGATCTGTTTTCGCAAAGGCGAAACCCAGAGAAGCCCCGCGGGGCGCGCCCTCCGCGCCACGGCACAACCGTCTGCCAATTTCTGCTTTGGGTGAAAGCTGACCCCAAGCGACGAACGTTCGATGTCCGCTTTTCCGTCAACAGCGGACCTTCCTCAACACAACGGTCACCTCCGCTTTGTGCCACTTCCAGACATCGCCGATGGGTATATAGGATCATCGTCCACCCCGGAGAACAGCAAGTGGCCCGAATAGAAACCTTCGTATGGATCGTAACGACTTTCATAATCATTATGGCCGCCACTCCACCACGGGCTTTAGCAACACCAGAAGCGTCTGCATGCGGGTACCTCGCTGGTCTAATCGATAAGGCACCGCCAGGGCCGTTGTTCTTGCCCAGCTATCCGACCGTGGAATCGGGGCCTCTCCATGGCGCCGCATACCTTTATGACAATGCGGTGTCCGCCATCGCATTAGTCGGTTGCGGTGAGCGAGACAAAGCACGTCGGATCGGCGCGGCGATTCTCTGGGCCATCGATAACGACCGGACCTGGCATGATGGACGGCTCCGGAACGCTTACGCAGCGGGTGTGGTGGCGAGTGGCTCCGCCAAACTTCCGGGTTGGTGGGACAATACTCAGAACAAGTGGTTAGAAGATCGATATCAGGTGGGCAGCGATGTTGGTAACATGGCATGGGCCATGTTGGCATTGCTGTCGATTGATGATGTGAACACCGGCTCTCGGTTCCGCGATGGTGCAGCACGGCTTGGCGCCTGGGTCGCGCAATGGGCCGATACGCGCGGTACTGGCGGTTTCACGGGTGGTACGTTTGGGCACGAACCGACGCCGGAAGTGCGGACGTGGAAATCGACTGAACATAATACTGACCTCGCCGCCGCGTTTGGCCTTCTTGCGATCCGTACAGGCGATTCGCGCTGGCGCGATAAGGCAACGGTTGCTGAGTACTTCGTAAATACGATGTGGGATCCGGCATGCGCCTGTTTCGCCGCAGGTACCGCTGAAGACGGTGTCACGCACAATCCGATTTTGGCTCTGGATGCCCAGGTCTGGCCTTTAATGGCGCTCCCCGGAGCGGCCGAGAAATTTGCATCGGCAATTACTACCGCCGAACAGCGAATGCGTGTCGACGAGGGCTTTTCCTACGGTGAAGACCGAGACGGTGTGTGGACCGAAGGGACGGGCCAAATGGCTCTCTTGTTGAAATTGCTTGGCAGGACTGGGAGGGCAAAGTCGTTGATCGCTGTCATCGAATCCCAGAGGTCGCCGGATGGTGGGTTGTATGCCACAACTGCCCGCGAGTTACCGACTGGGTTCGTGTTGGACACCGATCCGACCAAGCCGCGACTCTATTTCCGATTGCCACATCTTGGCGCAGCTTCGTGGGCTGCCCTCGCGGAACGTGGGTTCAATCCCTTTACGGTGACAAAAGGACTTCCGTAGTTGAGCCGCAGTGCTTCTCGTCTCGGCCATTTCGGTCTGTTTTGATTTCGATATGTCCGCAAAGGGTCAATCGCGTCGTTTCGACCGTGTCCCAATGACTTCCGCTCTACCTCCATAAGCAGACCTTTCCAGGGTCCGACGACATGTCTCAAACGTGCCAATAGGCGACACTTGCACAAAACGGCGATCAGCGTCGAAGTGCTGGTGGCTACGGCGTATCGATGATCGCTTATGAGCCGTTTACGGCCGCTTGGCGTTCTTGGTGATACATCTGGGATGGGCCAGCTAATAGAGACGCGACTAGTTGAATCTTGTCGGAAGAGGATAGCGAGATGACTGAACGAATTTCGTTAGAGGGGAAGGTCGCGGTTGTGACTGGGGCAGGCCGCGGGCTGGGGCGGGCATACGTCGAACTTCTCGCCGAACGCGGTGCCCGGGTCGTGGTGAACGACCTGGGGACCGACGTATCGGGGTTCGGGAAGGACTCCACGATAGCGGAACAGGTGGCCGACCTCATTCGGTCACGTGGAGGCGAGGCAATCGCGAATAACAGCGATGTTTCCACCCCTGAAAGTGGCAGTGACCTGATCGCGACGACCATCGAGCATTTCGGGAGAATAGACCTTCTCGTGAACAACGCCGGTATCTGCGGAAGCCAGCTATTCGAGGACGCCACCCTTGATGATTTCGATCACTATTGGCGCGTGCACCTCGGCGGGCCGGTCAACACGGTGAAGGCTGCCTGGCCGTACATGGTCGCACAGCACTATGGGAAGATCATCCTCACGAGTTCAGTCAGCGGGCTGTTCGGACTACGGGGCCAAGCCACCTATGCGGCGGCCAAGTGCGCAGTAGTCGGATTGATGCGCATTCTTGCAATTGAAGGCGCTGAGCATGGGATTCTCGTGAACACCATTTCGCCGAACGCGTACACGAGGATGCACGCGGCGGCGGTTGCGGATCCCGATTGGCTGAAGCAGAGCGAAGCCACAATGCCAGTTGAGGCTGTCGCGCCGGTGATCGTCTGGCTGGCCAGCGATGGTTGTTCCGAGACGAACCGCATCTACAACGTGGAAGCTGGAGCAATCCAACGTATCGCTATCGTCATGGGACCTGGCTTCCACGATCCACATCTGACACCCGAGAGCATCGCCGAGAACTACACAAAGGTCGAATCGATCGAGGGCTTCTCCGAACCGGGTCCGTTCGAGCCCAGTAAGGGATGAGAGCGCGAATAGATTCGAGCAATCAGAAGCTCTTTGTGAATTTTTGAGCTGCGTTATGACCGCTAATGGGATGGTCCGGCCGTGCTCCTGCCCCGCCAGCAAGCGAAGCTGGCAAGGGGCGCCAAAGACGAGGGAGCACGCCATGTCTCAGACAGCCAATACCGCAATCGCCGTGATCGGCATCGA
>Ga0193726_1000282_pt1 | contig 63324 bp, 88 predicted proteins | sample H2c1metaG_FD_144928 | JGI IMG/M metagenome (GOLD analysis project Ga0193726, IMG submission 144928) | Soil microbial communities from a riparian zone of the East river system, Colorado, United States - H2c1 | ecosystem: Environmental > Terrestrial > Soil > Riparian zone | place: USA: East River... | reverse complement strand
GCGTCACGGCACTGCTCTATGGACTCGTACACAGCTACCGCACTGGTGTCGCCGTTGATGCGCATCAGCAATACGAACAGAATGGATTTCATGCTACCTCCGCCACGAAGCGTGTTCATCGGGATACAGCGGTGTTGCGCGCACTTTAAGCGTGCCGTGTACGGTGCAACGGTTCGCGCTGGTGTCAACGCTGGTGACCACAACACCGCCGCGCTCAAGCTTGCGTATAGCGCGCTGCGTGAGGGAAGGCAACTTTGCCTTAATGACGATTTCAACTTCGAGCGTGATCATGTTTGGCATATGTTCCACCCTTGCACGGAGTAGTTGACCCGCCGATCCGCAGCGCGACGCGCATTGTGATCAGCGACCTTACCGTCGATCCAACCCTGCAAACCTTCCGCGATGCGGTTCAAGCGCTCACGCGTCGGCATGGGCTGAGTCTTAAGCGGTTCGAATTTAAGCTGTGCGTTCATGACCCGTACCATAGCAGAGCTACGAACGCTGGAACCGCCAACCAGTTCACAAAATTGCCTAGACGTTCGATATTCATGGCTCGGTGTCCACCCAGCACATCAACGCATAGATTATGGAACCAAAGATTGCGATGACAGCAATCATTATTCCAATAGCCTTGAAAAACGCACGTTCGAAACTTCTATCTTTTCGCATGTTACCTCCCATCGTCCGTTGCAGGTTGTGCCCAAAGCCAAGCGATAGCGGCGGTGACGCATGCTATCTCGCTGAACAACACATCGCGTTGCGCGGTCATTAGTAATTGCACCAACAACCCCTCGTATTCTTCGTGGAGCTGTGCAAGTCGTGTGCGTGCTGCTTTCAAGAGGCAGCTCCGCATCGCAATTGTCAATCCATGGTTCATGACTTACGCCTTTAAGATGCATCAACACAACCCTATACCAGTTTATTATAATTGGCAACCCTATTCAAATTAAATAACCACACTATGATGCATACGCTCGGTTAATGTAATTCACCAGATATGTTATTGCTTCTTCGTTCTAAATGTGGTACCGCATGCGGTCAGTATCTATAGATATATAATAACATTATTAACACATTAACCTATAGTGCCTATATCATCTATCTACTTATCTACTAGACGTATCGGGCGGCGCGTATAGCCGCACGCACCCCACGCTAATGCGTTAATGGCGTTAGGTGTAAAAACGCTATAGTATTGCTTTTTATTATTAACATTGGAGTCTAGTAATGGCTGAAATTAACTGGTTTGAACAATGCAAGCAACGCAATGCTTGGATCAAAACGTTCTGCCTTGAATGGCGCGCCCGCGTTGCTGCTCGCAAAGCTGCAATGAAACAATGGGACGCGCACGTTGAAGAAGCACGCGCAGCGTATCACGCTGCTAAGCTAGTACCAGTTCCGCCGCGACCCATTAAACAGGTGTAGTTGCGCGTTGCGCGCGTTACCCGTAAAGTGCTCACCCTTGCGCCTAACATTTGGATAAATCTATGACACTACAAAGCCTTTGCCATCAAGCAGTTACCGCAACCTCCGACGAATACGAAGGTCTTTAAATGTCTCAGGCCCCTTTATGGGGTCAAATTCCTGACGAGCTGATCTCTCGGCCGCAATGGTTAGTTGCGGGTCCGACGAAAGCACCGCTTGGCATTGACGCACACGGGCGCACGTACAACGGCTCTGTTACGGACCCGCGTACCTGGTGCAGCTTCAGCGTTGCAGCGCGCTACGCATACGAACACGGGCTTAGCATCGGTTACGTGATCAGTGATACTGATCCGTATTGCTGCATCGACCTTGACTGGACAGACGCTGAGTCGCAAGCACGCAAGGGCAAACCGATCGACCCTAGCAAGTGGTCGACGCCTGCAGATGCAAACCGTTACAACTTCATCATGCAGGCTTTTGCCAGCTACACTGAACGCAGTGTGTCGGGCAAAGGGTTGCACGTATGGGTGCGCGCGGACATTGGTGAAGGCCGGCGCCGCGATGGTGTCGAGGTGTACTCACAAGCACGCTTCATTGTATGCACCGGTGACCGCTTAGCAGGGCTCAGCCCGTTGATCGAGGATCGCCAAGACTTGGTCGAACTCATGTTGCAAGACATGATGAACTCGGTCGACAAACGCTCGCCGCTTGGTTCGCTGGTCGAACTACCGCAAGACCCAGAAGAGGAACTATGTGACGATGCGTTCATCTATTACCTAGCAACGAACGCGGAGAACGCATTCAAGTTCAACGAGCTGTGTTGCGGTCGGTACGAGCAATACAACTTCCCGAGTCAGTCTGAAGCGGACCTGGCGTTGATGTCTATGTTCACGTTCTACTCGGACATCAATTCGCAGTGCCGCAGATTGTTTCGACAAAGCGAACTCGGCAAGCGAGAGAAGGCTGTCAAGAACGACCGATACCTCAACTACACGTTGCGCCTAATTCGCCACAGGCAAGCCAACGAAGAAACAAACGCGCAAGACCGACAGAACGCGCAAGACCTTATAAACAAGTCCAAGGTAATGACGCAAGCTGAACATGTGCCGCTGGGTTCAACCGAGCACACCGCATTGCCAGCACCCATGCCCGCTGTTGTCGCAGCCGCTACGCTTACAACGCCACCACCTAGTAGGGACGGTGCGCTTGAATACCCACCCGGCTTCGCGGGTGCTGTTGCGGAATTCATATATAGTAGTGCGCCGCGCCCGGTGAAGCAGGTTGCGATCGTGTCGGCGCTTGGACTACTTGCTGGGATCATGGGCAAAGCCTGGCACATACCGCAATCAGGTTTAAACCTGTACATCATTCTCATTGCACGTTCTGGTGTTGGTAAGGAAGCAATGCATTCCGGTATCAGTGCGATCATTAAAGCGTCGCGTTCACCGGCGCTGCAATCGTTTGTGCAGTTCAACGACTTTGTTTCAGGGCCAGCGCTGGTCAAGTTCTGTGCCACCAATGCATCGTTCGTAAACGTTGCCGGTGAATGGGGGCAGAAGCTCAAGCGCCTTGCAAGGGACGATGGTAGCGACACAGCGATGGCAACGCTGCGCACGATCATGACTAACCTGTACCAGAAGTCAGGGCCTCAAGCGATCATGGGCGGTTTGAACTATTCGAACAAAGACAACAACATTGAATCAGTGAGCGGTGTCGCATACAGCATGATAGGCGAAACAACACCAGATACGTTCTACGAGTCACTGACCGAATCGATGATGGCAGACGGGTTCCTCTCACGCTTCACCATTGTAGAATACGACGGCGATCGACCGGACGAAAACCTGCATCAGAACTTAAACCCGCCTCAGGCAATACTCGATCATATCACGAATCTCGCTGCAATGGCTGCGTCAATAAACGGGACAGGTGGTGCAATCAATCCAAGCGGGCGCGAGTCGTTGTTGGTAGCACGCACCGATGACGCTTCCGCAATTATACGAACGTTCAACGCAGAATGTGATTCGCAGATCCGTGGCAGCAAAGACGAAGCATGGCGGCAAATGTGGAACCGTGCATCGCTCAAAGCTCAACGTATTGCCGCGTTACTAGGCGCAGCTGATCGACCTTCGCATCCTATTGTTATGCCTGAGCACATCGAATGGGCGATTGACCTGGTGCGTCGCGACATCAACATTATGCGCAACAAACTGGAGAAGGGTGACGTCGGCATGGGTGACCACAGTCGGCAGCGCAAGCTCGTCAACATACTGCGCGAATACATGGAAGGCATGCCAGCACAGGGTTATAAACCTAACCCGAAGATGCATTCCGACAATGTGGTTCCCTCAAGCTACCTGCAAATCCGCACCGCGCGCTTGGCAGTGTTCGCGAAGAACCGCATGGGTGCGACGCAGTCGCTGACGCAAGCGATACGCGAGTTCACCGACGCTGGTTGGCTCAAGGAAATCGAGAAGGCTAAAGCAATGGTCGACTACAATTACCGAGGCAAATGCTACATGATTGTTGATTTGCCAATTCATTCGGCAAAAGATTAGCCTTGCCTGATTATTTGCCCGTGCATTAGTATGGGCACCACTTCAACGGAGTCTACATGCCTACTAAGTATCGTCTCGAACTACAAGAGCCGCTCAAGTCGAATATCAGCGGTCAGACACTTGCAATCCGCGCCAAGCGCACCAGCGGCGAATTCTGTTCCTACCCGCAGTTCGTTGAGAACTTGGGCAAGGAAATGCCGGACGCAGCGTCTGAAGCGCACCACCACACCACCGGCATGGCGGGTGAATCGGGCGAACTTCTCGACATCACCAAGAAGTCTTGGATCTACGGCAAACCGATTGACGTTGAGCACATCATCGAAGAGATGGGTGACCTGCGATGGTATTACCAATCGATGCTCAACATGTTGGGCTTGACCGACGAAGACATCCAGGCAGCGAACACGGTCAAGCTTATGAAGCGTTACCCGTCGGGTGTGTTCAGCCCCGAGCAAGCGATTGCACGCGCGGACAAACCGCCTGCACCGCCGAAGGAACCAGGTGCTGACCGCAACTTCATCGGCAAACCGCAAACCAAGTCATTGCGCGAGCAACAGCTTGACGCACTCGACCACCAGGGGAAGCAGGCGTGAGTCTCATTCCCGAGGACGCGTTGACACAGAACGACCTGTTCGTGTGGTACAAGATGCAAGCTGACCTGGCAACGCTCAAGCGTGCGGAGAATCTGCTTCGCATGCGTATCTTCCGGCACCTGTTCCCCATACCTGAAGAGGGTACGAACACAGTGGAGCTAGACACATTGCCCATGCTGTCTGGTATGGCGCCGACAGGCAATGTGATTAAAGCGGTACACAAACTGAACCGCGACATCGACATTGCAGCGTTGACCACACTGACGCCTAAGTTCCAAGAGGCAAAACTGCCGCTGGCGAAGCTGGTCAAGTACACACCTGAGCTCGTCATCAAAGAGTACCGCAAGCTGACCGACGAAGAGCGGCAGTTGTTCGAGGAAGCGCTCATCATTAAGCCCGGCTCACCGGCGCTGGAAATCGTGCTGCCCGCTGCGGCGAAGAAGGCTCAAGGTGGATAAGCATGAAGACGAACGGCAGAGGCTGGCGCGCGGGCCGCAGATACAATTCCCGAACCAAATTCGGATGGCTGTGCAGCGTGCTCTCAATATTCCTGTTTTTGCTCTTATTCGTCACCCTGTTCAGGGCGGCGGTTGGCACTTTGAATTTCGGAGGATCGCATGAAGCCTATGCTCGCAGTGCAAGCGCCGGCAGATCTTACCTTCCCGCTGTATGCCAGCGCGAAGCTAGATGGTGTTCGCGCCATAATCCAGCATGGGTTATGCCTTTCACGGAAAATGATCCAAATCCCAAACGAGCATATTCAGTCAGTGCTCGGCGCCGACAAGCTAAACGGACTGGACGGCGAGCTTACGGTTGGCCCAGCTAACGCACCGGACGTAATGCAGCGCACGATGAGCGCTGTGATGACGCGCAGCGGCAAACCGGACTTCGTGTTCTGGGTGTTCGACTTTTGGACTGCACCTGATATGCCGTTCTGCGACCGCTTAGCAATCATGGAACGCGCAGAGCGTGCGGGCGAATTCGGTATGTCGTGCATTCAACCGTTGCGGCAAACGCTGGTACACAGCGACGCTGAGCTCCGCGCATACGAGCGTGCGCACCTCGAGATGGGCTTTGAAGGCGTCATGGTACGCAAGCCGCGAGGGCTGTACAAGTACGGACGCAGCACCGCGAAGGAAGGGCACTTGCTCAAGGTGAAGCGCTTTGTCGACGGTGAGGCTGTGGTCGTTGGCTTTACCGAGCTCATGCACAACAGTAACGAAGCGACGACCGACAACACCGGTGCATCCAAACGCAGCACGAACAGCGAAGGCATGGTGCCGATGCGCACGCTGGGTGCGCTCAACGTCATCGACTGCGTTACCAAGATCCCGTTCAGCATTGGCACCGGGTTCAAGGAGGCTGAGCGCCAGCACATCTGGGACAACAGTGCTGACTATCTGGGCAAGCTTGCAGTGTATAAACACTTCGAACAGACCGGTGTGAAGGACGCACCGCGTTTCCCGGTGTTCAAAGGGTTTAGAAACCCGATTGATATGTCATGAAGATCAGCATGACTGAAACACGCGCGCAGCGTCCAGTTGCTAGCAACTACAGCGCGAAGGAGTTCCTCGCGGAGGCACATGTCCGCTTTCCACAACCGAGTCCGTTTCTCGCCGCCTTTCTGCAACGGTTTGAAGAGCTGGTTGAACTGGACGAAGCTGTTGATCGTGAACACCATGAATCATCGCGAACAGAACAAATCGCTTGCCCTGCATGTGGATCTGACATTACAGTAGAGGTTGAGTTAGAACTGGATAAATTCCAATGAAAGAGCGTTACGTCGAAGACTCGAAGTTCAACACTGCGAGCATCAAACTGATCCGCATGTGCGATGCGATCATCACCGACTACGGCAAGCAAGGTTTCCGCCTTACCATCCGTCAGCTGTATTACCAGCTCGTAGCGCGCGGGCACATCGAGAACACTGTGCGCTCGTACAACAACGTTGTCGGCATGATGACGAAGGCGCGACTCGCAGGTCTCATTGACTGGGACGCTATCGAAGACCGCACGCGCGACGTCATTCAGCGTTCGCATTGGACCAGCGGCGGCGCATTGCTCAAGGCGTGCGCAGCGCAATACTTCGAAGACATGTGGGAAGACCAAGACTACCGCGTGTTCGTCATGGTCGAAAAGGAAGCCTTGGCAGGTGTGCTCGAACCGATCTGCAACGAGTGGGACTGTCCGCTATTGCCAGCGCGTGGTTATCCGAGCGCTACTACGTTGCGCGAGTTTGCAAAGCAGCGTATACTGAATTCCCACCAGCAGATCGTCGTGCTGCACTTAGGCGACCACGATCCGAGTGGCATGGATATGTCCAGAGACTTAGCAGAGCGTTTGTCATTGTTTGCGCGCGAGCGTGTGTATATTGATTTCCGTCGCATCGCGTTGAACATGGACCAGGTGGAAGAACAGCAACCGCCACCGAACCCAGCAAAGGTTACGGACACGCGCTTCGACAAGTACCAGGAACAGTTCGGTGATGAGTCTTGGGAATTGGATGCATTGAGCCCGACGTACTTGCACGAGTTGGTGTCCACACAAGTGGCAGGACTTGTTGACATGGAACGGTGGGACGCGTGCACCGCAAAGATTGAAAACGTGCGCGAACGACTTTCGACGATCGCTGAAGACTTCGACAAGGAATAAGATGGCGCTACAATTTTCGACCGCTGAGCAGTCTTCCGAAAACAACGGGGTGAAGGTTCTGATTTACGGTGACTCGGGCATGGGTAAGACCATGATCGCAGCTACCGCGCCTTCCCCGGTGCTTATCAGCGCTGAGTCTGGATTGCTGTCGTTGAAGTCAGCAAACGTGGCGCGCGTGTTCGGTGCGAGCCAAGCAGACATCACGTATAACATGCCTGTCATCTTGGTGCGCAATGTGGATGACCTGGTTGAGGCGCACCGCTGGTGCGCAACCAGTGCGGAAGCGCGGGCATTCCAAACCGTCGGGCTTGACAGTATCAGCGAGATCGCTGAAGTCGTGCTCAACAACGCGAAGCGCCAGGTGAAAGACCCGCGTCAAGCATACGGCGAACTCATTGAGAAAATGGAGTCGCTTGTTCGTTCGTTCCGCGACCTACCAGGGAAGCACGTTTACATGGCGGCCAAAATGGAACCCATGAAAGACGAGCTCACCGGTGTGGTACGGTTCGGACCGTCAATGCCCGGCGCAAAGCTGGGTCCGAAGTTTCCGTACTTCTTCGATGAAGTATTTCGTTTGGCTGTCAACAAAGATCCGCAGGGAAATTCCTACCGGTATTTGCAAACACAGCCTGATCTCCAGTTCGTCGCCAAAGACCGCAGTGGAGCCCTTGCGACAGTGGAGCGCCCTCATTTGAGTTATGTTTTCGGAAAAATCCTTGGTGCGTGAATGTGGACTGTTTTAGAAACAGGTTATACAGTACCGAATGGCGCTGCTACGCTTCCAGGAGCATTATGTCGGTGCATATGCGGGACAGAAAGAATTGTTGCAGTTTGCAAAATAGGCAAACGATCAAAAACTTGTGGAAGTTGTACTAAGAAAGGCAAACCTCCTGGCGATGGTCAGAATAATTATCGTCACGGACAATGCAATTCACCGACGTATATCAGTTGGTATGGAATGAAATATCGTTGTTCAAATCCAAAGAACAGTCGATATAAAGATTACGGTGGCCGCGGAATTAGTGTCTGCGAGCGGTGGCTATCGTTTACAAATTTTCTCGCAGACATGGGTGAGCGCCCTGAGGGAATGACTATTGACCGTAAAAATGTGAACGGCAATTACGAGCCTTCAAACTGCCGTTGGGCGACACCTATTGAACAATCGGCAAATAAACGTCATTCCTAAAGGAGAATTATTTTGGCACAACTTAATTTCGACGCGCGAACAGTAGCGCCGCAGACGGGATTCGAACCGCTGCCCATCGGTTGGTACAACGTCATTGTTGACGAAACCGAAATGAAGCCCACGAAGGCGGGTGACGGTAGTTGCTATCTGAAAGTACGCTACAGCGTGCTCGATGGTCAACATGCTGGCCGCAAGATCTACGGGAACATCAACCTGCAGAATGCGAACCCGCAAGCGACCGAAATCGGTCTCAAGCAGCTGAGCGCGCTGGCGCACGCTGTCGGTGTTTTGATGGTCGCTGACAGTCAGCAGTTGCACAACATACCGCTGAAGATCAAGGTCAAGATTCGCACCGACAAGACGGGCGAATACGAGCCGCAGAACGACATCACGTCGTGGAAGAACATCAACGAGCCCACGGAAGCTGTTGCTGGTCTGCCCGCCGCTGTCGCGCCAGCTTGGCAGGCTCCTGCCGCTGCCCCCGCGCCCGCCGCTGCACCGGCATGGGCTGGTGCTCCCGCCGCAGCCGCTCCCAGTGCTGCGCCCGCTGCAACCCCTGCATGGCAGGCACCCCCCGCTGCCGCTCAGCAACCCTGGCAAGCGCCTGCCGCTGTCCCAGGTCCGGCACCTGCCGCAGCTCCCGCCGCTGGTGCGCCAGCAGGGTTCAACGCATCCGCTGCCGTTCCCCCCTGGGCCGCACGCTAATTGCGGTCCGTTACTGCCCCTCTTCGGAGGGGCAGTCTTTTGTCGATTAGGGGAACTGAATGGCTGACGATTGCGATCTGTCTGAACAGAAAGAATCATTACTTGTCGAATGCGCAGTTCGGCAAGTGTCGATAAACGCAGCGAAGATACCCAAGGGTGAACCCGGTATCTGTGGATATTGTGGTGAGCCTTCACAGCGCCTTGTCGGTCGCGCGTGCGCACCGTGTAGGGATCGCAGGCATTTACCTTGATCTATATTGCCGCTAAGACGCTGACGGCGATCGAGGCAAGCATTGAAAAGGATCAGGGTAACGCATACCGCGCGACATTGCAGCGGGTATTACCACACATCACCGACGCTTACCGCGAAGAGAACGACGGGCACCGGTCACACTTAGGTGCGTCAATCATAGGCACCGAATGCGCGCGGCACGCTTGGTATAACTTCCGCTGGGCTGTCAAGCCACGGTTTGAAGGTCGCATGCTGCGATTGTTCAACCGAGGGCACCTCGAGGAAGGCCGCATGATAGCGGCCTTGGTTTCGATCGGTGTGCATGTAATCCAACAAGACGAACACGGTAAGCAGTTCCGTGTCAGCGACTCGCACGGGCATTTCGGTGGCAGCGGCGACGGTGTAGCACTACATCTTCCAGACCTGTCGCCCGGACAAGCCGCGTTGCTCGAGTTCAAGACTGCGAACGAAAAATCGTTCAACAAACTCGCTGGTGAAAACTGGAACGAGTACGTTGCGCACCTGCTCGATCCGGGCAAGCCAGCGGTGCAGTTTGTCGGTGAAGGTGTGCGTGCTGCGAAGTTCGAGCATTACGTTCAATCAAATATTTACATGCGCAAGATGGGGTTGGCGGTGTGCTTGTACATGTGCGCCAACAAGAACAACGATGCTGTTTATGCAGAGTTGATACCACTGGACACTGCAATCGCTGACCAGTTTACTGAGCGCGCTGACAAACTGGTGTTCAGCGAAACGCCACCCAAGAAGCTGAACGAATCACCGGGCTTTTGGAAGTGTCGCTTCTGCGATCATCGCGGTGTGTGCCACAAGAAAGAAGCACCTGACAAGAACTGTCGAACATGCGCGTACAGCTTACCGCGACCTAATGGGAACGCGGAGTGGTATTGCAGGCTAAGAGAGGTTACAATCGATAAACAGACGCAGCTCGTTGGCTGCGGGGAATACACGGTAAAGAAGACGATCTGATGCTCATTGTTCCGCGCACATACCAAATCGAAGCATCCAGTTCGATTACCCACTACTTTGAACAAAAAGCGGGTAACCCCATTGTCGCGATGCCCACCGGCACCGGGAAGAGTGTGGTCATTGCGATGTTCCTTGAGAACGTGTTTCGTCAATACCATGGACAGAAGATCCTTGTACTCACACACGTCAAAGAGCTTATTCAGCAGAACTATTCGAAGCTGCTGAGCGTGTGGCCCGGTGCGCCCGCAGGCATCAACAGCGCGGGCTTAGGCAAGCGCGACTTCCACGATCGTATTATCTTTGCTGGTATTGCGTCAGTTGCCAAATACGCGACCGCGTTCGGGCATGTGGACCTGGTGCTGGTGGATGAATGCCACCTGGTAAGTCCGAACGATGAAACGCTGTACCAGTTGTTCTTCAAAGGTCTGAAAGCGGTTAACCCGTACCTTAAGATAATTGGATTCACTGCAACACCCTGGCGCATGGGGCACGGACGCATTACCGAAGAGAGTGGCATATTCACAGATACTTGCTTCGACATTACCGGTATGGAGGCGTTCAACCGATTGATTGCCGAAGGTTACCTATGCCCGCTGATACCGAAGAAAACGCAAACGCTGCTGAATGTCGACGGTGTGCATATGCGCGGGGGCGAGTTCATTGCAGCGGAACTCCAGGCTGCGGTTGACATCGACGAAGTCACTGAAGCTGCGTTGCGCGAGTGCATGGAGATGGGATACGACCGCAAGAAATGGCTGATATTCGCTTCCGGTGTGCATCACGCGAAAACTATATCAGACATGCTGCACACGATGGGTATCGAGTGCCCAACGGTTACATCGGAAATGAGCGACGCTGCGCGCGACGACCTGATTGGGCCGAACGGTGACTTTCGCTTAGGCAAGGTTCGCGCGGTCGTCAACAACAACGTGCTAACAACGGGTCTTGACGTACCTGACATCGACTTCATCCCCATGCTGCGACCGACAAAGTCAACGGTTCTGTGGGTGCAGATGCTTGGACGCGGTACGCGACCGTTTGACGGTAAGGAGAACTGTCTGGTTGGGGACTTCGCCGGCAACACCAAGCGTCTTGGACCCATTAACGACCCAGTGATCCCGCACAAGAAAGGCAGCGGCGGAGGAAATGCACCTGTACGCCTTTGCGAGATGTGCAACACGTACAACCACGCGCGAGCTGTGAAGTGTATCAACTGTGGTTACGAGTTCCCGCAACAGACCAAGTTGAAGCAGGGTGCAAGCACCGAGGAAATAATCAAAGGCGAATTGCCGGTCGTGCAGATGGTTGCGTGCAATAGCATCACGTACCAGCTACACCAGAAGCACGACCGCCCGGACAGCGTGAAGGTCACGTACTGGTGCGGTCCCAGTGCGTTCAACGAATACGTGTGCTTCCAGCACGAAGGGTATGCGGGTCACAAGGCGCGCAAGTGGTGGCGCGAGCGTACAACTACCGATGCACCTGGTGACGCGCGCAGCGCGCTCGAGCGCATGACGGAAGTCAAGGTGCCTACCCACCTCCGCATCTGGCTGAACAAGAAGCACCCGGAAATACTATCACATTGCTACGACGGTACTGCGTTCGGTACCCAAAGCGGTGACGCGGTGGAGCCCCCTACCATTGATGTCCGCGCACCGCGCAATGATTTTTCCAATAATACGAAGACCCAAGGTACTATGGAATATGACGACGATATTCCCTTCTAAAACTGTGAACTAGGTCTTGTCTTTCGTCCTTGTGTGGTGTAGATTAGCCTCATTGACGAACAAAGTCGTCAGCAACACACTAACCAGGAGATTCACTTGAGCAAGTACACAGAAGATTTCGCGGCAATGGGCAAGGTCGAATTGCGTGCCGCTTGCAAACTCGCCGGAATCACGTACGGCAAGCTTGACAATGCTGGGATGCGCGCCGCGCTGGAAGCGAAAGCTGCCGCCGGTAGTCCCCCCATCACAGACACCCGCACGCTGTTGGACAAAGCGATCGACACCGGCATCGGTGCCCCGACCGCCATCGAAAAGGGTGCAGCGTCGGAGTTGAAGACCCGCAAGGCGCCTAAGAAGGCGACTGAGCGCAAGGTGCGCGCCGCTGCCAACGGTGTGACCAAGCCGAGCTCGGGTACCATCTGCGGTCAAATTTGGGACGCATTGGACGCGAAGCGCACCGCGCTGAAGGGCGAAACGCCGACCTTCGAGCACCTCCGCGAGCTCGCCAAGGACGCGGGTTGGCAGAAGAACACCGCGATGACCCAGTACCAGCGGTGGAAGCAGTTCAACGGTTTGATGCCCCGTTCCTTGGGCGGTGCGAACGACGCCGGCACGATCTAGGAGTTGACTAATGGACGCAAGCTTGCTATCCTGTATCTAACAGGGTAGCAAGCCTCCGGAGAGTCGTATGAAATTCAAGGGTGTGATAATATGGATGGTTGTGTTCCTCGCGGCTTGCGTCGCGATGCACCACATGCGCATCAGTGTCCAGGCGCAGCTCGAGCAAGCGGCGGCCAAGCACACCCACCAGCTCGAGGAGCAAGCGGATGTACGTTAGCGTTGACCACGACCGCAGGGTGTTCCTCCACAAGCACGCAGACTTCCGGGTCGTGCGCGACCTGGATTATATCACGCGCAGCTACGAAAGCGCGTCATGCTTCCCAGTGCCTACTCCCGGTGCCATGGATCACTTTACCGTGGAGGAATTGCAAGCCCTGTTCCGCAACACCACCGGTAAGGAGTCGCACACAGCTGATCATGAAACGCTGGCGCAATGGTTGCTTCAGATAGCTGAAACGCTACCTTGCACCGACTGCGTACCGACCGAAGTCGAGATTCAAGCTGCGCACATGGAAGCTACCGGTGCGCCTCAGGGGTTCGTCTACGTCAAGGGTTCGTACCGCCCCGGCAAAGCGGGCGACCTGTACGCATTGAAGACGACAGCGGACCCGGCGGCACTGCTACCGACCGCGCGCAAAGCGGTCGCAGACCGCAAGCTGGCAGCCGCAGCGCGTGCGAACGCACCGCGTGAACCCAGCGCACCAGCGGCACCGCGCACCGCACCAGCACGCGCTAATGCGGGGGCTAGACCTAAGTCTGGTGTTTGCGCTGCAATACACGAAGCGCTTGACTTGGACTACAAGATGACAGGTATAGTGCCGCCGCGAACGCGCATCAAAGAACTAGCACTTAAGAACGGATGGTCGCTGAGCACGGCTGGTGTTCAGTACGGAGCATGGCGCAAGCAAAATAATTTGCCATAGGGATTGCATGATCCCTCTTTGTTCGGGTACTGTGCTCACACCCTGTAATTGAGGGCTGAAGATCAACAAACATTCGAGGTGATAGCATGAGTGAGACTGGAACAACGTCGGCCCCCAAGACGGTCGACCCGGAAGTGGCAGCGAAGAAGGCTGCTGACAAGGCAGCCAAGTTGGCAGCCAAGGTGCAGAAGAAAGCCGATGCGAAGGCCGCGAAGGAAGCGTCCAAGCAGCCGAAGCAGAACGACGTCCGTCGTCCGAAACCCGCCACTGTCACCGGCAAGGTGTGGGCGATATTCGATGACCTGAGCGGCAAGGCCGGTTCGCCTGCCACCATCGGTGACTCTCTGAAGGCGGCGACGGGTGTTCCCGAAGCGACCGTTCGGACGCAGTACGCTCGGTGGCGCAAGTTCCACGGTATCGTCGGTCGCACCACTGCGCCCGCTGCCACGGAGACCGCTGCGGCCTAACGTGTTAACCTGCAAAGGTTAGTGTGTGGAATCGCGGGGCCTTCGGGCCCCGCACTTCTCTTCGACGGAGTGATAATGCTGAATCAGCAGTCCCCAGAAAAACGAGTCTTAGAAACCGTTCTTGATGTCCAATCAATCTTCGCAACCCTTCAAGGTGAGGGACCGTTCTGCGGTACCCCGGCAGTGTTCGTCCGCTTAGCGGGCTGCAACCTGCAATGCCCGGGCTGCGACACCGACTATACCAGCAAGCGGCGGCACATGACCGTCGCTGAAATCGTGTACCAGGTGCAAATGGAACGCACGACCTGCGACCCTGGACTTGTGGTCATCACAGGCGGTGAACCGTTTCGCCAAAGCATCGCGCCGTTGATTCGCGCGCTTGTACATGATGGGTTCTACGTGCAGATTGAAACCAACGGCACGTTATCAACTGACAATTCATTCTTTACGCAACGTCCGGACCTTCGATATGGTGTGTACATCGTATGTAGCCCGAAGGCTGGGCGCGTGCATCCAACCATTGCCTCCGCAGCTTGCGCGTTCAAATACGTGATGGCAGCTGACAGCGTTGACCAGGACGACGGTCTGCCGGTGCTCGCGCTTAACCACACTGCACACCCGCGTGTCGCGCGCCCACCCAAGGGCTACCGGGGACCGATTTATTTGCAACCCATGGACTCGCAGGATGAAGCGATCAACTCGCTGAATCGCGCGGTATGTGTCGCCTCATGCTTGAGGTACGGGTACGTCCTGCAACTTCAAGTTCACAAACTGTTGGGCATGGAGTAATCATGAAGTATTTAGTTGTTCTATCGGGTGGACAAGATTCAACCGCTTGCTTGTTTTGGGCGAAGGCGCGCGTCGATTGCACGGAGCTACACGCAATCACTTTCAACTACGGGCAGCGGCACGCGCTCGAGATTGAAGCAGCACGCAAGGTTGCGGAAATGGCGGGTGTTGACTCGCACGAAGTCATTGACGTCCCGGGCTGCTTGAAGTCCACCTCTCCGCTGACCAGCGGTAGCTCACTGGAAAAGTATCGTGACGCTGAGCAAATGGAACAGGTCATTGGCAACCGGGTCGAGCTCACGTTCGTACCGATGCGCAACACCTTGTTCTTGACCATTGCAGCGAACCGCGCGCTGGCGCTGGGCTGCGAGAAGATTGTCACCGGTGTATGCCAGGAGGACAATGCGAACTACCCGGACTGCCGCGAGCGCTATATCATGGCGATGGAAGTTGCGATCAATGAGTCGCTCGGCGCGCACCATGTTGAAATCATGACACCGCTGATGCACTTCAGCAAAGCACTGACGTGCCAAATGGCCCTGGACCTGGGGCCGAAGTCTTGGGCTGCGGTCGCGTACACGCACACCAGCTATGACGGCAAGTACCCGCCCACCGACATGAACCATTCGAACGTATTGCGTGCGAAGGGGTTTGAAGACGCAATGCTACCGGATCCGCTGGTGTTGCGCGCGAACAATGAAGGCTTGATGCCTTTGCCACTTACGGCGAACTATGATCGGTACCGTTGAGGTGTTTCGTTCTACTAAGACCTATGGTCATGAAGTTGGCCTGAGCGCCTGCTTTCGCCAGCACAAAGCTGACTCACATTGCAGGCTGCTCCACGGATACGCGCTTGCGTTCACGTTCATCTTTGAAGCTGGTGAGTTGGATCACCGCAACTGGGTTGTTGACTTCGGTGGGCTCAAACCACTGAAGACCGAAATTGAGCGGTACTTCGATCACAAACTGCTCGTGGCAGCGGACGACCCATACCTGCTGACACTTGAAGGGTTGGACAAGGTATGCAAGATCGCTGAAGTGGTGGTGGTGCCGAAAGTTGGTTGTGAAGCATTCGCGAAGTTGGGTTGGCATCTTGCGGATGCTCAAGTACGGTTGCACGGTTGGCACCCGCGCGTCAGTGTGGTCAGCTGCGAAGTGAAAGAGCACGGCGCGAACTCAGCGATCTATATTCCTCCCTATGTCGACAGGACGTGAAATGAAATTGAACCATCTGCAGATCGCATCACTGTGCCAACAAATGGCTGTGACAATTTTAGAGGAATGCGGCCGCGAGCACCTGGTCGCGCACCCGGTACCGCGCGGCGGTGTGCCGGTTGCATACGCGCTGAAGGAATTCATGCCGCACCTCTCGCTGACGCAGCACCCAGGCGAAGCGGACATTTTCATCGACGATATCCTTGACAGCGGTGCAACCATGGAACGCTTTAAGCGCCTCTACCCGGGCCGACCATTCTTCACCATGATCCACAAAGAAGAGGGTTCAGCGTTCCGCGGGCAATACGTCGTGTTCCCCTGGGAAGGTGATGATATTGAAGCTTCAGCAGAAGACAACATTATCCGCTTGCTCCAGGTGGTAGGCGAGGACGTCAAGCGCGGCGGGCTCGAGGAGACACCGGGACGTGTGGTCAAAGCCTGGCAGCACTGGTGCAGCGGGTACGGCAAGAAACCGGCCGACGTACTCAAGACCTTCGAAGACGGTGCAGAGGGTTATAACCAGATGATCGCGGTGCTTGATATTCCGGTGTACTCGCATTGCGAGCATCACATGGCAGCGATCTTCGGCACCGCAACTATTGCCTACATACCTGACGGCAAAATCGTTGGGCTCAGCAAGCTCAGCCGCTTGGTTGATATCTTCGCGCGGCGGTTGCAGGTGCAGGAGCGCCTCACCAACCAGATCGCGGACGCGTTGCAAGACGCGCTCAAGCCGAAGGGTGTGGGTGTAATCATCAAAGCGCGGCACATGTGCATGGAGTCCCGGGGCGTGTGCCAACAGGGTCACCACACTCAAACGGTAGCGCTGCGCGGTGCAATGCTCGAGCAGGACAGCACTCGCGCGGAGTTCCTGAGCCTCAAGAAATAACTATGCACCTGTATTGCGCCGCTGTGTTCGGCAACAGCTACATGCGCGGGCAGAACCGCTATGTGAAGCTAAACGAACATGAACAGGGGCTTGTCAACGCCATCCCAAATATCCTCGAATCGTTTCACTACGTCAATAAACAGAAATGGGTTGACGACATGCGACGCGAGAACGCTAAGGTGTTCATGGACAGCGGCGCGTTCTCTGCGTGGACGTTGGGTGCGGAACTGAATATCGAAGAGTATTGCGACTACCTGAAGCGCAATGCAGATATTATTCGTATTGAAGACGGCGCATTCATGGCCTCTGTGCTTGACCATATTGGCGACATAGAAGTTGGCAAAGGCACTTACGTCAAGCAAAAGCACATGGAATACCTTGGTGTGCGCCCGCTACCATGCTTCCACAAGGGTGACGATGAACGATGGTTGAAGCAGTACCTTGAAGACGGATATGAATACATTACTTTAGGAGGCATGGTAGGAACAAGCGTTGAGCAATTGAAGACGTGGCTCAACCGTATTTGGGAGCGTTACCTTGCGCCACATGGCACACCGCTTGTCAAAGTACATGCATTCGGTATGACTTCCGTCGAGCTCATGGAAATGTTTCCGTGGTATAGTTGCGACTCCTCGTCGTGGATTCAGTCCGCAGCGTTCGGCAACATCGTCATGCCCAACTATCGCGAAGATAAACTACCCCATATCCGGGCGGAACCTTTAAGCGTGTCAGAAAAAAGTCCTAGCAGGCATGAAACAGGGAGGCATATAACCACACTGACACAGCTTGAGCAAGACCATTTGTTCAAAAAATTAGAACAGCAAGGGTTCACGTTCGAGAGATTGTCAACAATTTACGAATCACGTGCAGCTTACAACCTTTGGGCGTTCGGTGTCATCAACACTATGGTCAACGCAGCGCACGACAATACATTCAAGGCGCGCGTCCAGGAGCTTTACTAATGGAGATTATCGACTCGCTTAAATTTGTGAAGGGCAGTATCGCGAAGAAGGACTTCTTGCCGGCGCTGACCCACTTCGTAATCGAGAAGGGCATGGTGCGCGGGTACAACGGAGTCATTGCACTGTGCAGCCCTATCGCGTTCGACATTGACTGCAAACCCAAAGCGGACGAGCTCATCAACGCTGTCACGCATTGCGACGAAACCATCGTGCTCAGTATGACCGACACCGGTCGCTTGCGCATTGTCAGCGGCAGCTACAAAGCGTTCGTGAAGTGCGTGACCGAAGAAACGGTGCATGTGCTTCCGGAAGGCGAACGCATGGAGTTTGCCGGGACAGAGCTGCTTGACGCATTGAAGGTAATTGAACCGTTCGTAGGTGAAGACGCTTCAAGACCGTGGTCAAATGGTGTGCTGCTCCGCGGGCAAAGCGCGTTCGCGACCAATAACGTGACGCTTGTCGAATACTGGATCGGGGCTGACTTCCCCAGTACGGTCAATGTGCCGCACGCTGCGATCAAGGAAATGCTACGCATAGGCGAAGCACCGACGCACGCCCAGCTCGGCAGCAACAGCATCACGTTCCACTACCCTGGTGACCGGTGGATTCGTTCACAGCTCTTTGCAACCGAATGGCCCGACCTTTCGCGCATCCTTGACGACGAATGCAACCCGGCACCTATCGACCCGCGCTTGTTTGAAGGGTTGGACAAAATCGCTAAGCGCTCGGACGCAATGAATCGGGTGTTTATCAAAGACGGTGTGCTCAGCACAGTACCCGACGATGGTGAAGGCGCGCAGTACGCGGTGCCCGGGCTACAATGCGAGGGTGTGTACGCCATTCCGATGCTTCGCTTGCTTGAAGGTATCGCGGAGAAGGTGGACTTCACGACTTACCCTAAGCCTTGCCTGTTTTTTGGTCCAAGGTTACGCGGAGCGATCATAGGCATGAGGACGTAAATGCGCCCAGATGCTTTAGGATTTTTCTGGCGCGATGAGCCAGTGATTAAAGTCCTCAAAGAAAAGATAAAGCGCACGCCTCCAAAACAGTTCTGGCGCGAGCCTGGCTACCTGCCCGGGTTACAAGACGCGCTTGCGTTCCAAGTACCCATCATGGACGACGATGCACTGCTAAACGCGCGTGCGCGCCGCGAGCGCATGATCTTCGACATTGAAGTGTACCGCAACTACTTCCTATGTGCCTTCACAAGCCTGCAGACCGGTGCGGTAGCCTACGTTGAAATGAGCGAGGACGAACCCGAGCTCAACATCAACCGACTTGGTTGGATAATGACAAATTTCACAGTCGTTGGATTCAACTCCCACAATTACGACGTACCATTAATCAGCATGGCGCTCGCTGGCAAGTCCTGCGACCAAATCAAAACCGCGTCGGACAAAATCATTATCGAGGAACTGCGGTACAGCGACGTCCTTCGTTCGTACAAAGTGAAGAACCTCAAAGAGATTGACCACATTGATTTGATCGAAGTGGCGCCGCTGTCTGCTTCGTTGAAAATCTACGGCGGTCGGTTGCATACCCCGCGTATGCAAGACCTCCCCTTCCACCACGGCGAACGCTTGAACTTCGAACAGCGCGCTATCGTGCGGTGGTACTGCGTAAACGATTTGACGCAGACTGCGTTCTTGCACGAGTCATTGAAAGAAGAAATCCAACTGCGCGAGGAAATGACCCAGCAATACGGGGTTGACCTACGCAGCAAGTCCGACGCACAAATCGCAGAAGCGGTTATCGCGCACGAGCTCGAGCGGTTGAACAAGCGCCGCCCCGAGCGTCCGCAAATCGACCCTGGTACCTGCTACCAGTACCAGGTTCCCAGTTTCATCAAGTTCACAACTCCGTTGATGATTTGGGCAACCGGTGTCATCGCAAGCGCGAAGTTCATTGTTGCTGAACATGGGTCTGTCGAAATGCCGCCGCAGGTTGGTGCGTTGAAGCTGCAAATTGCGAACAATATCTACCGCATGGGGATTGGTGGGTTGCACAGCTCCGAAACAACTGCGGTTCACGTTGCCAGCGATGACGTGCAAATCTACGACCGTGACGTGACAAGTTACTACCCTGCTATCATCTTGCGTTGCGGGCTGTACCCGAAGCATTTGGGAACGAACTTCTTGAAGGTGTACGGAGGCATTGTCGATCGTCGCATCAAAGCGAAGGTGGACGGACTGAAAGCGGTCGCGAACAGCTTAAAGATTGTTGTCAACGGTTCGTTCGGCAAGCTGGGAAGCAAATGGTCGATCTTCTATGCGCCTGACCTGCTTATACAGGTCACCATTACCGGTCAGCTATCGCTGCTGATGCTTATTGAACGCCTGGAGCTCGCTGGGTTTATGGTTGTCAGCGCGAACACAGACGGTGTGGTCATGAAGTGCCCGAAGGTGCGCCGCGCGGAGTTGGAAACCTTAGTCAAGCAATGGGAGGTTGATACTGGTTTCCAAACCGAGGAAACGGAGTACAGCGCGTACTATGGGCGTGACGTCAACAACTACATCGCTGTGAAGAAACCTGACAAGAAGGGTAAGGTCGGCACGAAGAACAAGGGTGCGTATGCCAACCCCTGGAACGACCCAAGCGCGTCCGCAATGCGCCTGCACAAGAATCCGACGAATACTATATGCATCGACGCGGTGGAAGCGCTGCTGACCAAGAACGTCCCCATTGCCGAAACCGTGCAAGCCTGCAAAGACATCAGGAAGTTTATTTGCGTGCGCAAGGTGAAAGGCGGCGCGGTCAAAGACGATCAATACCTCGGCAATTCTATCCGCTGGTACTATGCAACCGATCAAACTGGTGAGATCATTTATGCGTCTAGCGGGAACAAGGTACCGCGCAGCGACGGTGCTAAACCTGTGATGCAACTACCCCTGGAGTTCCCCAGCGATGTTGATCATACTTGGTACATCAGCGAAACGGAAAGCATCCTCCGCGACATCGGTTACTTAGCGAAGGAAACCGATGAGAAGCCTTGATCAATTAAAGCGGTTGCATATGCGACGATGCGTATATTGCGGACAGCCCGCTGATACTCGTGACCATGTGCCCCCGAAATGCGCTGCTCCTTTTAATACTAAGACGTATCCAGCTTGCAAGCGATGTAATTGCAATATTTTGAATTGCGGTATAGGGAATCAGCTTCTAACATTAGAACAACGCATTGCATTTGTATGGTATAAATTAGGAATCTTTGATAGAATACCTGAAACAATTGAAATTGTTGAAGCACCTAAACCGGTTCAGAAATTACAAACGATTATCAAAGAAAAGAAAATATATGATGAACCACAATGGCTGAGAGACTGGAAAGCCGCGGGCGCAAATTTAGAACCAGTTCCTCGCAGGTACGTTACAACGAAAGCTTATTCAGGTTTGATAGTCGGACGATGGACCGTACTTTCTTTCGTCGCAGCGTTAAAAGGAACAAGGACTAGACCAGCTAAAGGCAAACGCTGGTTATGCAAGTGCGAATGCGGAACCATCCGGGCGATTGCAGAGTCTAGTTTAACCCATCGATTAAGCCTTAGCTGTGGATGTTTAGGTAATGATTCTCGCAAAGCTACCAGAGAGCGATTAGCGCACCTGTGGCAAGCGTAATGATTACGGTTTAAACAGCAGGCAGGGTGCCGTGGTGCTGTTTGATTATTAAACTCATGGTGTTGCAGCGGGTAGGGTGTGCAACGCAGCGCTTGTAAGCTTTTCCCTACAAATACTCGACCCAAAAACTTACGTCTACTTCGTGCGTTACCGTACAGAAGAAGGTAATTCCTTCGAGTATTATGCTTCCACGGTCAATATCGACCGTTAAGGAGGTTACAGTGAAAGCAGTAAATATGACGAAGGCAATCAGCGAACTGGTTTTGAAGCAACTGGCAGCTGAAGTTCCCAAGGCCGTTGAGGGAGCACTTCGGGTTGTGCAGATGCAGACGCGCAAGGTACCGGTGACCACACCAGGTCCGATCAACGAAGGTAAGTGCCGCGCGATTTGGACGGAACTCGACAAGCTGACCGCAGCGGGTAAAGAACCGGACATCGCGACGGTGCGCAAGATAGCGGCGCGCAAGCATTGGAACGACAATACGAGCCGCATCCAGTTCTACCGCTGGAGGCAAGCACATGTAGGCACGGCTGTTGCGTAATCAGTGCGTGAAGCTCGCGTCGTGAAAGCGGCGCGAGCTTTCTTTTTTGACTTTAAATCGGGACCCCGACGGTACCAGACCCACCAACGAAGGGCAGCGGCGCAACCGGGACCGCTGCGCGTGATGGGTCCAACCGTAAAATCACTAGACCGAAATGGTTAGTAACAACCTGAGGCAAAGGTTGGGGTATACCTGCAACGATAACTGGAGTTGACATGTTATTGCCACAACATACAGAGATTCAGACCCGCAGCATTTAGCACACCACCCGGGAACCCGAGACCGCAATTGATGAACGTCAGCGTGGTTGCGCCAATGATCGAAGTTGTGAACGTTGTCATAAACGGGATATCGGCTGGGAAACATGAACCCATGCAAGCTGCATACCGGAAGTTCGGATCAGGCACGAAGATGGGGAACAAGTTGACAAGTCCGTTTGCCAACGTACTTGTCAGGTTGTAAGGAACCGCTGATGCGTTCGCACCTGGCGCACCACTCCACGAATTGCTTGACGTCGAATTGAACGTCGGAAATATGATATTGTTGGTATAAGAGATACATTGCTGCGGTGACAGAAGATTTCCTGTTCCGGCAGACGTCGTTGCGTTACTGCCTGTCCATAGGCAAGCACCGTTGGATATCGGCGTACCTGAACTACCTGAACTACGTGCAATAAAGAACGATGAAAGCGGTACGTTGTTAACGCCTGTATTCACACCAAGCTTATGTACTACTCCCAAGAATCCATAGGTCGTGTTGTAACAAGCCAATGTATTGGCTGGAGTGCTGGTGCTACTCGGGGCACTAAGGCTACCGATCGCAAGGCGGGTTGTCACCGCACCATTGCTGGCAGCGGCAAGCGTACCATTGCTTGCCCATGATGTACCCATCGTAATCCACATAGCGGGGTTTGTAGCAAGAGAACCGGAACCGAATTCAAGTTTGAATATGATCGGTGATGCCGCAACCGACAAGCGATGCACATGTGCGAAGCCGCTAGAACCGCCACCTGCCGCACCGCCCGCGGAAACGACGTTCGCGCTCGTCACGATCAACTTGTCGCCTATGTTGTACCCGGTGCCGCCGTTCGTCGGTGTAATAGACGAGATAACACCCGCAGCTCCGAACACCACCGTTGCAACTGCGCCGGTACCGGTGCCTCCTGACAGTGCAACACCTGCGACCGTACCAGAAGAACCGCCGTTGTATCCGGTGCCGGCGGTCAAGCCTAACAACGCGGTCGCCGTCACGAGCGGGCCTTGACCCAACACGTCATTGAATGTGTACATGTAGTACCCGGACGACGTGTTCGCGGCACCCGGAACGGCAGTCACTGACGGGACCGCCATCTGGCCTGTATCCATTGCAGCAGGCAACCTGGTAAGACCTAATGTGGTCACCAGGAGCTGATCCATTTCGTTTACCCAAGCATCGAACGTCGCGGTGCTGGTTTGCGCAATGGCAGTTGTCAGTGTAGCTGTTGTCATTTACCCGATCCTTAACTGTATTGCGATATAGCTGAATGTCGCGACAGACTGCAAAGAGAACAGAAGTACATCGTCTTGCGCGAGTCCCAGCGTCCAACCTGCAAGGGTTGAATCGCGTAGGAACGTGCCGCCTGCAATGGCGATGTTATGACCGCCCGTAATATCGTCACCGACGTTCGGCGGGTAGTGCGCGGAAAGATTTGCTTTCCAGAGACTGATTACACACGAGCCTACACCACCTTCGGTCAACACCACACATTCTTGAATATTGTATGTGCCAGAGACCAATCGTGGTACTGGATTGGTGGGCGTCTGCAACGGCGAACCAAATATAATATTCGACCAAGCTGCGCCAGGAGGTTGCTGCGCACCGCTGGGACCGATCGCACCTGTCAGACCGCGGACCGGAGTACCGAGCACTTTCTGTCCGTACACCTGCCGTGAAATACCGAGTCCGACTTCCTCACCGCGTACCAATGCGCGTGGCAAGGTGCCTTTCAGGCCTCCTTGCAACGGCATCCTAAAATCTTTGTGTGCCATTACGTCGCTCGGTTCGCGAACCCGGTAATGGTCAATTTGTCAGCAACATCTGCCGACGCTTTCAATACCTTCGCATTTGTTGCCGCGTGACCGGTGAGCACTGGTGTCGGTCCGCTATTCGCTGCGATCAAGATGTTTTTGCACATCATATTGTCAGGATCTGTCGTGCCTGCATATGCAAGAGTCAACATGCGGTCAGCTGTGTCGGTGTTGGTGACATACACATAGAGTTCGTCAAATGCGGGAAGCGCTCCGCCACCGGTGTGTATGGTGTCACCGGATGCAATTGCAGTCTGATGTACTTTAATTGGAGCAAAGTCGGTTGAACCGGAAAGCGGAATTTTAGCAAAGTTCATATCATTCTCCAAAGACGCGGAGTTGCAACATGGCGGACAAATCTAAGCCACTTCCGCCGAGGTTGGCTGCAACAGGCTGACCGAGCGCGTTCACCGTAGTGTACCCGCTGGTTGAGTTGTCGTACAAGGGCACACCAGCGGGGACCGGTATGAACACCCATGCGTTCGTATTCGCATCCCACCGCGCAAGGTTACCGGTCTTACCTGACCACGCACCGGTCGCACCAACGGGTACCATATAGGTATCAAGATCAGCAGGAGAGCCAGGAGGTGCTGTAACGCTAGAACTGATAATCGAACCACCGCTGTTCTCAACTGCGGTGCTCGGTGTGGGCGGTGAGTACGTGCTCGGTGACGGGTTGGTCGCAAGCACGTAGTTCGACAAACCCAGCGCAAAGATATCTTGCACAGCGTCAATCGTAATCATGTTCGCTTGCAACGTACCTCGGTCAACGGAGATAGCGCGCATGACCACATTGCTCAGTTTACGGTCTGCCCAACTGAACTTAAACAACCCGGACGTTTTCATCTTCCAAGCTGACCGGTTAATTTTGATCTTGATGCGGATCAGCGGGGTCGTGCGACTGCTGAGCTCACGTCCCATCGTGTTGAAAGCAAGCTGGTGCGACCGGATACCCGACAGGTCAATTGTCACCGGAACAACCTTACCTTGAATATCAACCGATGCAATGTTCTGTGCGGTGATCGCGGTGGACTTGCCTGAAGCTGGATCGGTATACGTGATCGTAACTTCGTTGGGCTGGTCCGCGTAGCCAGGCATCTGGCAATCGTCCAAAGAAGCGATATTGGTTTCGTCGTAAAGCGGCAACGTGCTGACGTCGTAACCGCCGCGAATCGGTATTAGCGAGTACAGACCTGCTACCGGGTCGAACACAAGCGATGCATTGCAATGGGTCAACACGATTGCCAAGAAGTCACCGACGGTTGCAGCCTGCACCCACTGCATACACAGACCCATGCCTTCGGCAAAGAACGTGTCAGCTGCGGCACGGAACGCGGTGTCGTTCAATGACGTAACGGGCAACCCATTGCCCCAGCGCGGGTCAGTGAGCAACTGATAGATAATATGCGCAGCGTTCATGCTGGTGGTGGTACTGGTGTCCGCAAGCCAGTACAGTATCGGTTCACCGTCAGCGTGTGTGGCACCCGTAGTACCAAACTGCGCGCGGACAACGGTCAGTGCATTCGTACTGGTGTTGACCGCCGTTACCTTCATCCATTCGGAGTCAATAAGAATGAACCCAAGCGTGTCCGCGTTGATATTGCTGTCTGACGTCGGGTAACCGATAGAGGTTTGCGAACTGTTGATCGCGCCGCGCAACTGCGAACCGAATGATGCTGTCCAAGTCGGCGCGCTACTGAAAACATTGGAAGAATCAATTTCTGCCTTCGCTGAGTACCACACGCCCCCGGTCGACCAACCTTGCTGAATGCGGCGCACCCGGATCGCAACAGGCTTCATGTATGGGGTTGTGCCTACATTGCCCGACTGTGCGGTAGCGCCCACAGCGATTGAACCATCGTCAAGCGTGTAGTTCGTAGTCTGGTTGCGCGTCTTCCATACGAAGCTCGTAATGCCACGGTAAGCAGGCACAGCGCCAAGGACAGTGTTCAGATATGTGTTGATTGGTTCGGTGGGACCGCCCATGATGACGTCGAATGCGCCAACAATTCCACCTTCACGCGTCTCGCCTCCGAATAAGTTGGGCCGACTGATTCCGGAAGTACCGCTCGCGGTGATGTTCCCCTGCCAAGCAATCTTGTCAGCCCAAGTAACGCGCGTGATTGCGTCAACGGGTCCGTGGCACAACCCCAAGTGAAAGCCGAGATAGTATTGGTAACCAACCGTTGTAGAGCTGAACAAGCTGTGCTTGCGGATCGGTGTAGTGGATAAGTCGCCGTACCACAACACGTTCGGGCCTGTGATATCGCACTGTCCGAACACCACCGGTATCGCGCGTCCTTCCTCCGCAGTTGGGAGGTCGAAGTCACTGATGGTTGCAGCTTTGGGGCGCGGGGGTTTGGGAGCGAGCGCAATGGAGAGCGCAATCGCAACGATAATGATAATGATGTCGTCAATAATGAACATCGTTGCGTCCTAGAATACGTTTGCAGAACCGAAGGGGTTCTTGTTCTGCATATTGGGCTGCCCGCCGTAATTAATGCTGTTGCTGAACTTAGCGGCGCACGTCGCGAAGGTGTGGTCACAGCCTGGGACAATACTCACCGTTGCACCAGGGGGAAGGCCAGGCATTGTATGGGTCACCTCAATCTGCGAACCAACATGGTTTTTGATACCGCGCTTCACGATGAACCCTGGCGTCTGCTCCCAGTAGATGCGGCCGCCTGCCCAGAACCCGTCGGGTTGCGTCGCAAATATTGAACCATTGATAACGTTGCCGGTTTGCGAGTCAATGGTGTTGACAGTCGTGAACGCACCGATGTCTAATTGACACTCATCTCCATACACAACATAGGTACAATTCTTGGAGTACGGACGACGCAACCCCGGTTGCTTCAGCGCTGTGTAAATGGACTCGCAACGAAGCGTCGACTGATTGGTAGGCCATGCGCAGTTGACCACACGTCCCAACCAAATTGCCTTTACTTCCAAGTCCGGGTCGTCGTTCTGAAAACGCTTCAGCACCAAGCCAACGACGTCATCGGGTGGTTCGGTATTGAACAGCTCACTGACTTCGAAGTGAGGTTCGCAGGTCAGTGTCAGCGTCGCTTTTGCAATGTCATTCGTGTCAACAAATGTTGAACGACTGATGGTCGTAGCGGAGTAGGTGACCGCATCGATAGTAATGTCGCGGTCCGCGCTGGTGTAACGCAGCGTGCGCCCCTGGTAACTGAACTCGTAGAATTCAATTGGGCGACCGCCAGCACTTTCAAATGTATCGAATGCCATGGCTTATCCTTTGGTACTCACGACGTTGATAGTAACGTCTGAAACCCCTGCTGAAGAATGATCGAATGTTGCCTTGTCGTCTTCGATGCGCATTAGCACGACTAGCTCCATGCGGTGGATCAATGACCGCGAAATAAGCGTGCCTGAGAACGTGCTGAGAATTTGGATCACCTCCTCATCGTCATCTTCGCTTGAACCTGTAATCTGCCGAATCAAATATGTACCGTCATTGAACAGCAACCGCACGTAGTTCATCGGCGCGCGGGACTGTATGAACTGGGTGTAACCATTGTGCGTGACGCGGAAGCTCGTTGCGCCGCCAGTGATATCTTCAGACAATGTGAAGTCAGTGCGGAACGTCGGCAAATAGAACGTGTTGAAATTGCCCTTGAACGAATGCAACAACCGACGCACGCGCCAGGTGTCTTGCAAGCTGTTCAGTGCCCAACCCTTCTTCGTATGGATGCGTGAACGATCAATTAAAGTTGTCTGGAACACGCGCCCGGACTTGCCGTCAATGACAGTAATGTCGCGGCTCCAGGTTTCAGCAAGCGAGTCACCACATGCATTCGGGTCATCAAACAACACGAGCCCGTTCAACGTAGCTGCGCCAGTTGTGTCGCTGAGATCAACATTGTCTAGCGTCAAGAATTCAACGCTCAATGTTTCGAAGTTGTTCAGCTTGCGCGAACCGTTTGGCGTTGAGCTCAGATAGCCGCTGCGCACCGGCATCACCATCGCTGTCTTTGCATAGTCATTCTGCACCAGCGATGTCAGATTGATCTGTGTACCTGTGAACGTGTCAATTTCAAATGCTTCGAATGTACCGTCGACTGTGTTGATAATCATGACCAACCCGCCCTCGCGGAAGTCACCGTAGTTGGTGTCACACGGTAAGAAGTCTTGACCAGCCCCTACCGCAGCGGACAACGGACGTTGCTCCCACCAGATGGGTATACCGAACACGCGTGGCATCCAATCGAACAATACGTTATGAGCGCGTTGCCAATCAATCGCTGTATCAAATGCCACCGACATGCGAATGCGCTGACGCGCAGCGAGTAGGATACTTGCCCGCTGTTCAGTGTCATTTGCGGAAATCATGACGTCTGTGGTCCATTCAAGTGTTTCTGTGACCGGAATGTCAGGCTGCCATGGGAACAGGGTGATGCGGGTACCAGTCAGCGGCAAGCTGATAGGCGCTGCCCCGCCTCCGAACGTGAAGTCGATGGTACCGTTGATGTTCGGTGCGCCGTCTGCACTGATTGATACACTCAAGACAATGCTGTCGAAAGGATTCACAGTGTGCGGGAGCGAAGGTACCCCGCTCAGCGAAATACCCCCACCACCGCTATTGACCACAGTGTCGATATCCTGCGCAGTAAAGAACATGTTTGCAACTTCGACGTTGCGTGCTTGATTCGTCAGCAGGTTGCCCATGTCAAGTCGTGCGGGCACGAGCAACCAATGATTGAACAGGTCATTCCCGTAACCAGGGAACAAGTAACCGCCCTGGCTGAAGGTCTGCGAAGCGGGTTGTGTGACTTTATGCTTCACACCGAACAACGCGAAATGTGGTTCGGGATCAACAAGTGTCAGCGCTGGTGGCAACTGCAACGGGTTCGAAGTAATCGCGCCAGCCATTGGATGCTGATACTGGATCACTGTCGGAAACATGTAACCCGTCTGCGCGGTCATGTTAGATCTTCTTGTAGGCTAGACCGCCAAACAAGCTAGATTCTTGGCCGTTTGTCGATCCTTTAGAAGCAAACGGGAAGACCTTCCAGGTGTCAGAACCGATGGAGAATTCTTGCGCGGGAGTCAGATGCGCAATGTTGACCGTACGAATGTCGGGCACTTGCCCGACATAACGAATCGTGGGAGGTGAGTCGCTAAGCTTTTCCGCTCCAAGAACAATAGGACCAAGCGGAATCAACCCAGTGAACAGAGATTCTTGAATGTTTTTATACATACGCGCAGCGCCAGCGCGTATCGAACCTCGTCCTGTACGGTGTTGCACCGCGCCGAACAATTGTTCGGTCGGACCGATCCATACGTCAGTACCGTTGGAATAGTTGAGCGTCCAATCGCATAACGCGCTTGGCCCCCCAGTGCGATTGTCGAATGGAAGAGAGTGTTGAGTTGATGCAGGCTGGTTGATAATTTGAGATGTACCACTGCCCAAGCCGCTTTGCGACCAGAACGACCCAGCAAAATACGACCCATTTCCGCCTAGCCACGTACCAAATTGAGTCACCTTGCCGAAAGCCATATGACGGAACTTGCCCGCGGACCATTCCAGCACCGCGTGGCAGTAATCGCCCGCAGCATTTGAGAACATGTACAGGTTCGGGAACGGCCCAGTGAGATTCTGAAAACCCCGGAAGGTTGGATTGCCGGTTGTGATACCCGCAGTTGTATAGGACGCGCCAATACCGTCATCACCATTCAATGAACCTTCTATACCAGAAGAGTACGCACCGAGACCGCTGAAGAGCATCAACGCGTTACCCGCAGCGCTGCCCGTGGTTGAACGCAAGCCAACCATTGTGGTGCCGTTGGAAGCAATGGTGACATGACCGCCAGCGGCGGAACCTACGCTCGGTGAACCGAGATTGGTGTGCAGCGTCCACCCGGTCAAACCGTTCAAGAATGTGGTCAACGCAGTTAGCACCGCATCCATGTTCGCAAGGGCAGTGACGTTTGAATAAGCCATGTTAGGCCCTCTTTATGCAGAAGAAGTCCGGGAACTCAGTGCGCCAGGTGTTGTGGAACACATCGTAGGTATCGCTGCCTACAGTAACCGTGTCACCCGCAGAAAGCCCCTGTCCCGGAACTACGTACATACCGTCAACTTGCCCAATCAGTTGGTTCGGATTCACCAAGATCACCGGATACAGCGGGTACGCACCGATTTGCGAAGGTGAAACGATCACGCTGGTAGCACTGTATCCACCAAACAAGTTCAACTCACTGCCCGTGCCGTCATTCTCCGTGCCGTCGCCCGTGGTATTATCACGCAGCGGGTACCATAGATACGGGTTTGTGTTGTTGAGCGCGCTCGGGCGCGAAGCATTGTTGCTGCTGTAATGGATGACACTGATCCAGGTGCCATCAACCCAGCGGAAATAGCAACCGTTCGGGCAAGGGTCAGGGAAGCACGACTGTCCGAAATTGTTCTGTTGGAAGTTGTATGTGACGTCTTGTACTGACCCAGTGATGAACAATGGGTAGGGATATTGATTTGCGGTTGCAAACGGCAGCATATACCCGAACGTGAAAAACACGTCAGTTGTGCCGATACGCGCAGCTACCATGATACGTCGAGCGTTGACCCAGAAGAAGCAGTTGAACGAGACGTTGGCGAGCGCGGTGAAGGTGGTAGGCGATACACCGGGCATCGTTGCGAATGCCAACGTATTGTCGAACGCGGTGTAGCCTTGAAGCTTGATACCGAACACGTTGTTGCCGACGTTGCGATACGTTTGCATGCCGACGATAATCTGGTCGGTGCCGCTTGAGCCCTGGCCTTGGAGATACAACTCACCGTCAGTTGCAGAGCCAGAACCAGGCAAGGAAGGTTGGAGGCCGCCGTTCGACAATTGGGTCCATACATCTGTTGATCCTACGACACCGGAGGTGCCATCAATCCACTTGCCGCCAGCGGTGTGCGCATTGACTCCACCGGTTGCAAACGAGGTCAGCAACCGGAGCATGTCGATCCAATCATTCGCTGTAGCTTGAGCCCATGCCATCTTAGCCTCCGAGGAAATTCTTAACAGCTGAACTGTTGTTGCTGATGACGTTCAAGATCGCTTTAGTCCCTTCATCGCTCTGAATTGCTGTCGGGATTTCGCTCGGATCGCGCACGTTGATAATCTGCGGGTTAACTGTAACATTCGGAGCTTGTTGACCGCCACCCTGCTGGCCACCACCACCCCCTTGGCGTAGCTGCTGTGGGGTACTGACCGCAACGTGTTCTCCCGGTGTAGCGCGGAATGCAACGATTTGGCTGTCGGTGCCGCCGCTACCCCCAACATTAAACGTGCCACCGGTTGCGAACCCTATACCTGCAATGTTTGCGATGTTGGCAGCGGTTTCCACACCGACCGCAGCGGCCAGCGCAAAGTTGACCGGAGGCGGTGCGCTCGCGAGTGCCTTCTGCACCGCTGCGATACCGTCAATGGTTGCTTGCGCGATCGCGGCAGCTTTGCCGATGGCTGCAATTTCGCGATTGCTGGAATGACTCAAGCTCGCCAAGCTGCCGAAGAACTTGTCTTCGTTCTGCAAGCGCTGGTCGTTGGCTTGGAGTGCAACCTTCGCCTTCATCTGCGAAGCTGTCTGCTCACTGATTAAATCCTTTTGGCGCATTTGATCAATTTGGTTGTACATGTTCTGATAGGTCGCTTGCTGCGCGTCAAGCTGTTCCTTCGTGCCAGCAAACAAGTCCGGGTTTGCACCGGCAAGCGCGCTATTCGCATCGCTCTTTTTGAACCCGCTCTTCGGGTCAGAGAGCAAGTTCTGAATCGCGCTGAGCTGCGTCGTAAACGCTTGACGCTTCTGCACGCTATCTGCGAGCAACGTGTCTTGCTGCGCCACGACTTTGTTCAAGTCCTGTTGTGCTTGGAGCTTGCTGCGCAACCCGTCGATTTCGTCTTGCGTGAACTTGACACCGGCCTTCTGCCATTCCTGGGTCTTTGCCAGCAACTCGGTTTCAATCTGCCGCTGCTCCTGGCTGAACTTCAACAGGTCAGTCTGTTCGGTGATCTTGCGCGAGTACGCACCGATGGGATCGAGGATATCAACGTAGTGCTTCGCCAGCTCTTGGAGGTACGTGACTTCCTGCGCCTTGGTGATAATACCTTCACGCTCAGCTTTGATGATGAGCTTCTGCGCGTCACCGTACTTCAGCACCGCAGCGCTGAGCGGGTCAAACTGCGCGAGCAGGTCCGCGAGCGCTTTGCGGGTAGCTGCAATTTCTTGCGCGCTGAACTGTGTGGTCACATTGGGGCCGGACTTCGTGCTGACCGCGCCAATCGGTTCGCTTTTCTTCTTCAGGTCGCGCGCACCTTCGTCCCAGATCTTGTCGAGCTTGTCCCAGGTCTCGCGCCCCACCTTAACCACATCGTCAAACTGTGTCGTGAGGTTCTTGCCGATGTTCTCCGCAAGTCCCGCAACGGTATCATCAAACGCGGCCGCACTGCGGTCGAAGTCCTTGCTTGCGTCGTCCCAGGGTTTGGAAAAGGCATCAGCAACAATCTTGCCAGCGGCTGCGAAGTCACCCTTGCTCGCTGCTTTGATTGCGTCAGGGATTGCGAGCACACCTTCCACGACAGCCTTGAATGAGTCAATGACCCCTTCAGCCCAGGCGGAGATGGTTGCACCTAGACCACCGATCAAGTCACCGACGGTTTTGAAACCGCCGACAACTCCGTCGATCAAGAGTTCTGCGACCAGTTTCAACGCACCGTACAGTACGATGATGATCGTGGAGAACACCTTCATGCCCGTGCTGAGCTGATCGCTAGGACCAAGGGTGCCTTGGATAGCGTTCGCGAACTGGATGACGAACGGAGTGGCTTCTTTGACGAACTCTGCAAGGCTGCGGATACCTTCAGCAAGCGTATTGCCCGCACCGGTTGCGGTGCTGAAGATGCCCACCGCATTGGTGACGGAGTCTTTCAATTCACCAAAGGTTTCACTGATCGTTGGCGCAAGCCCTTTGAACTGTTTGTCCAGCGCCGGGCCAGCTTTCGCAAATGCGTCGACAAGTTGCTTCGCACTGAGCTCGCCAGTGTCCGCCATGTCTTTTAACTGACCGCGCGTAACACCAAGGGTCTTGGCAAGGATGTCGCCAACTACAGGGACTTGCTGCAATGTGCGCGCAAACCCACCACCCTCAAGCCTGCCGGTCGCTAGGGACTTGGCAAGCAAATCCACAGCACCCGCAGCGTCCTTGCTGCCCGCACCGCTGAGCCCCACAGCTTCGTTGAGGCGCGTTTGGAACTGAATAACTTGGGCTTGCGAAAGTCCAAGGTCATGTGTAGCCTGGGACAATGCAGAATATTCTTGGACGTTTTGAGCGACAGAAGTATGCGTGGCTGCCGCAACGTCAGTGAGCTTCTCGAACACCGCGTTCAGGTTCGCTTGGCTGGTGGTCGTGAATATGAGTTGATTGTGCAGCTCCTGATACTGGTTGACCATTTCAACCAGGGCGCGCACACCTTCCGCCGCAGCGATCGCTTCAAGCGCACCCTTCAAGGATTCAATTGCTTTGTCAGCGCCGCCAGCGCTCTCACCAAGGTCGTCCAGGTTGCGCTTGACAACGCGCGAACCGTCTTCCTTGATGACGATATTAATATTGCTGGTGCTTGACGTTCCCATTATGGGTTCTCCTTGACCTGTCCACCAACAATGTTCGCAGCTTCAGCAGCGACAGCGTTGATGCCAACCTGCACTGCTTTTTCGACGAACCCGGCCGGCGCTTGCGCCGACCAACCATCATTCAACCTTTCGATATAAGGCAGGTTGTTGGTGATGTTCACCGACGTGCCGCTCTTATAACCTGCGATCACTTTGCGGCCTTCACTGACCGCACCCTGACCGCTTTTGTCGAAAGTCTCTTTCTTGTTGCTCGGGTCGCCGATCACACCGCTTGCGGCTTGCCCGAGCTCCACCTGCCAATTCGCTCGCGCTCGACCAGTGTCGACCGGTGTGGCAATGACCACAGCAGCGTCAGTAGCAAGCGCACAGCGTCGCACAAGGCGGTCCGCATTGGCTATCACGTTTGCGCCTGCTTTATTTAAATCACCCTTCAGGTCGCTCAGCTCTGCCATGCGTCACCCACCTATTCGACCTCCGCCCGGAATATTCTCTTTTAGTTTCTTGGTCTTGAAGTTCAAGTAAACCATGTCAAGCTTCTGGACGAAATAAAACAAGTCTTCGCGCTGATCATCTTCAAACCTTTTCGCGTCAGCGTATTGGTGGATCGCCAACCAACTGATCGGGCCCTCTGTCCCGTACCCGCTTCCTCGACACGACGTCAAATCCATAAACGCTAAGTAATATACTTCCAGCGCAAAAGCTATTTCCGGAGCGTTTGCAATCTTGTCCGGCAACGGTAAGCGCTGTCGGACACATTGCTCAATAATCACTTTCTCAGTGGGGCCCTGTTCCAACCAATACAACAGAACCCCTTCTAGTTTTTTGCGTCAGTCTCTCTGACCGCAGTGCGGAACAATGCAGCGCTTTGAGCTTGGGCCTGGATGTCTGCATACAGCTCGGGCAAGTCGTTGAACAGCTTGATACAGTTCTCTTTCGTGAACGGCATGTCAGCGCCTTCGCGGTCTTCGACACCACTCCAACCCAGTACCACAGTCTCCGCGTAGACTTCTTTGACGATGTTTTCCAGCACGATGCGGTCAATGGTTTCGTGTTGGATCTGCAAGCGGTGCGGTTTCGCGCGTGCTTCCATACGCTTCAAGTAAGTGGTGTTGGCACCACCAGCACGAGCGATTTTGATTTCAATTTGCTTGCCTTGGCTGTTCGGACCGTAGTCGAGCGTGATACCTTGCTTCTCGAGTGAGCGGTCGGTTTCGAACTTTGCGTACAGGGACATTAGACACCTCTAGTGAATGGATTTGAGCATGGCAAGTGTACAGCAGCACGCACAAAAAAGCACCCGCTTGCGCGGGTGCCTAGTTCGTCCCTCGGAGCTTATGGCAAAGATCCTTTTAGCCGGCAATCACCGGGAGGTACTCGAACGATTGGAACAAAAGGGTCCAACCGAAAGAGCTCTGCGCCGCATTGGTTTGCAGGGGCAACGTGATTGCCTGGTCCTGCTTAACGTCCAACCGACCATCACCCAAGGCGAGCAGCGGGATGTCGAACAGCAAACCCTTCTGGCCCTTGGTGAGCACGAAGTCCAGCGTTACGTCCGCGTTGTTGCGCACGGCTTGGACCGCTGCAATGTTCGCGAAGTACGCTGTCAGGTTGCCGCCAACTTCGAAGGTGCCCGCGCTGGTGTCGAAAGCACCCAGCACACCGATCGCCTTGTTGGCTGTGACGTTGTTTTTGATGGTGAGCGTCAGGTCGGTGCTGAACGCGAACAGCGGTGCGATGGACGCATTCGCTGCAACGCTCGCCAACTTGATGCGGTAGAAGTCCGAGCTGGTGTTGAATGCATCAGCAACCGCGAGGGAAGGACGCGCACCAGCCTTCAACCCGGTGATGCCCGCGCGCTGCTCGTTGTCCACAGCAACGAACGACAGGTCAACGGTGACCTTGTTCGCTTGCGCGACGTTGATCTGCAACTCGTTGGCAACTGCACCGACCAGGTATTCGGACATAACGCCATCTGCGTCGTTGCCCAAAGACCGCTCAACCTGGTACGTGCGGCGCTTGATCAGCGTCGGGTCAGCCTGGTTGCGGATGATGTCACCGTAGAAGATCTGCACGGTCAACCCGGTGCCGGTTTCGTTCGCGGGTGTCCAAGACACCTTGTCGAACTCGAGCAAGCCCGTGGTAATACGTGAGATGCGTGCGAACCCGACGTTGTTCACGAAAGTCGTCGGTGTGGTGTCGCCACCCAAGAAGATCCACTCACCGACTTTGCAGCTGAGTGCGGTCATGTCCTGCGAACTGTCCGTGAGCTGCACCAAGGTGCCGTTCAGAACGATTGCGCTGGTTCCGCTGGTGAACTGGTGACCGACATTTTTGATCTTGGCGGTTGCCGGGGGAGTGGGCTCGTCCGCGAGACCGTCAACCACGCTGACCGCAGTCGCACTGGCCACACTGTTCGAGACGTGCAAGCCGTTGTTCGCAGATTGTCCGAACCCGGTCGCGAAGATCAGGGTACCGACGATCGGACCCGCAAGGCCCGCCGCTGCGGTATAGTCATCCGCGGAAGCAAGGATCGCGGTCATCACGTGTGCAGCACTGTTCGTGTGCAGGTTCGTGAACTTCTCTTCGATGTCCGCGAAGAAGAACCCTTGCAGCAGACTGGTCGTGTTCAGGAACGTCAAGTCCTGGTTGAACCCACCCGACGCGTCGAGGTCGGTCGTCACGCCTTTCTTGCGCTGGCGCGAAGCATTGATCGGGTTGCGGGCGACGGTGGCAATCTGCCCGCCGAAGTCCTTGTACGTGTTCGGTTCCAATTGGAACCAAATCGGGGAACCGGGGAGCACCTTCAACGAGGCCTCTTCTGCAAAACGCAGCCCAGTCAAGTTTGAATCAATTTTATTGGCCATGATACTCTCCTACCTGATGTCGTCGTATTCGAAGTTCGCCTTCACGTCCACACGGCTGAAAGCACCATCTCTGCCCATTTCAATCAACCCAACATCACGGAACAACACGGCCAGCCGTGCAACCCGATAAGCGTTGACGATCGCCTGAGCGGCAGTAAGTGCAGCAGACGAACCATCACCGGTGGGAGCAAACACCTGCACCCACAAGAAGCCTGTAGCGGTAAACCGCCGTGTACCGATATCACTTGCAAGCGATGTTTGAGCACCGGTAGCGTGTTGTACGGTAGCGCGCGCCCACAGTACCTCAGTAGTGGGAGGGTCGCCAGGGATATCAGGGTAGATCGCAACAGGCGTGCCCGGGTAAGCGTCCCACACGGTTTTGAACACCGTGAGTATTGCGTCTTTGGCTTCGCTGGCGATCATCGCGCTATCCCCATTGCATACAACACGACGTCTGGGCCTGGTTTCAAAACCTTGGTCCAAAGAATCGTATAAGTTGATCCGTCGACAAGTTGGTGTGCCAACGACAAATCCATTGCACCTGTCGCAGTGAGCACCGATTCGCTTGCGCGCTTCTCGAGCTGTTCAGCTGTCAAGGTCAAACCCAAGTCGTCGACCGCGCTGATAGGTAGGAATACGGCAGGTTGTGTGATCGTAGTAACCACACTAGGCGCATCAGCCTTCCAAGGCGTTGCTGGGTCGGTACCGCCACCAAGTTGATTGAATGTGACCGGTCGCCCGAATTTTGCAATCAAGCGAAGGGCCAGCGCGATCGCATTCGTGTACTGGCTCATGCTAGTTCCGAATGGTGCCGCCACCGGTGTTGCGAATCAAACCGCGCAGCAAGATATCTGCCGCAGGATATGGGACGAACGTATACACGGTACCGCCCGTCATGTAGGTTGTGCTTTCGCTGATGGGGCCAACTGTTTCGGTCTTCGCTTGCACGCGCTGACCGGTGGCGTCCGTGGTTGGGTCTGGTGCAAGCTGCGCGGTAAGCGCACGCACCGCGTATTCGCAGATCGCTTTCAGCAGCTTGACAGGCATCGGGTCTGGGATCGGATCACCTGTCATCGGGTCCGTCAATCCACCATTCGTCGGGAAGAATAGCGCTTGGGTTTCACTGAACTTGCAACCGACGAACTTGTCACCGTACCGCGTTTCGACGTAGTCAGTGGCACGCACGAGCGCACTCTGCTTGACAGCGTCCGCACCGGTCCATGTGGTTACTGCGCGGTCGAGGAAATATTGGTCTGCGAAGGCGAGCGCAACGTATGAGTTCGCGTCTGCGAGTCCAGTGCCATCTTCAGGAGTAAAGTTCGCGGCCATGATCAACCCTCCGCAATCTTTGCCCAGACAGCCAAGCCCGTATCGACGTCAACCTCAATGCCTGCACTCGGCGTGATAACCACACCTCGTTCAGCAAAATCGAACACTTGTCGGTCACCGGCTGCAAGCGTCTTCGCTTTGATAGTGCGGTTTGTTGCGCCCGTGATCGTTGCAAGCGTGTCACCAGCGGTTGCACCGGCAGTTGCGATAAACGAAAGACGCGCGCCCGCGGGCATGGTGAATGCCCCGGACGCTGGTGTCGCGATCAAAGCGGCGAAGGTGCTGACTGCTTTTCGCTGCTTTTGACGACGACAAGCAGAATACCCGCCGTAGTAGTCGTCATTGTCGCTCATGATTATTTCGCTCCGCCCGGTCGCTGGGTTCCCCGAGTGTTCCGACGCGCCATTGCCATATCAATCGGTGCGCGTTTCACATTGAAGTGTCCGAGGTACTGCGCAACGGTCAAACCTGCTTCATCAGCAGCCTTCTTGAGAGCCACCTGTTTGTCGCCTCGCGCCTGAAGGATTGCCTTCTGCTGATCCAGGTACGCACGAATTGCGTCCCCATTGGTTTGGATGGGCTGCAACCGGTCAAGAGCCGCTTGCGCAAGGTCGCGGACCTGTTCAAGCTTGACTCGTTCGGTTTTGGCCTTTTCCAACCATTTATCCATTTGCGCAAGTTCAGCTTGCGCGTCAGCCAATTCTTCGACCGCTTGTGTAAGCGCGTCAGGGTCACCCTTCGCAGGTGCAGCAACCGGCGGCGGTGCTTGCTGGGGAGCAGGCGGTGCTGGCGGTGCGGTGCTCGGCGCCGGGGGCGCTGGTGCGGCAGGGGGTGCAGCGGGCGGTGCTGCGGGAGCTGCTGGCGCAGCTCCCGGAACATCCGCAGTCGTCTTGTTTTCAACGGACATGCGATCTCCTAGTTTCAGTCGTCGCCCAACACGATGTAGGCCAGGTACAGTGTACCACTGACTTTCAGGTGCTGGGTATCGGCGCTTACCGAAGCATCGTCAAGCAACACGTTCAGGTTGAGCACCTTGGACGAGTCGGTATTGTCGATGACCGATTGTGCAACACCGACACCGCGAGTTACCGGTGACACACCAGCGGTTGCCGCTGCGGTCGCTTGGGCAGCGATCACATCGATTTCCGTTGTGGCCAGGGTCGCATCAGCAGTTGCAGAAGAACCGATCGAGTACGAACCGGTGAACGCGTCCAGTGTGCCAGCAGCACCGAGAACGGTGTCCTTGCTGATCTGGGCATACGCGACTGCACCGACGACAAGAATGTTACCTTCCGGCAATCCTGCAATCGGGGTTGTTCCGAAGCCAACACCGGTAGCGCCGCTGGACACGAGACCAACTGCGAACGGGATGACCGCCTTTACAATTTCAGCGCGCGACGCGGGGCCGTGCGCAAGAGAACGGGGAAGACCTTTCATGTTGCTCTCCTGAGCTTTGGAAGTGGAGGAAAGAGCGGGGCACCGTTGCCCCGCACCCTTCCGTGGCCTAGAACTCGCGGGTGATGAGTCGCGCGATCTTGATCTGCTTCCGCTCGGTGAACACGCGAACGAACGAGCCACTGTTGGCGAGGTTGTTCGAGCTGTTCGCGTTCGTCGGGCCGCCCTGAGGAGCGGTGCCAGCGTACTTGTGACCGACCGGGTGGATCATCCACTCGACGCGGTTGAACAGCACGTCCGCACCGGCACCGTTGCCCGCTGCCGGGTCACGGAACACTTCGACCGCTGGCGAGGTCTTGGGTGAGCCCATGCCCAGCCGAACCGCACCGGCGCCGAACAACCAGGTCTCGAACACACCGCTGGTGCGGGGGGTACCGTCGTCAACCACGACCTGGCGGCCGAGGAACGTCGGGATACCCTGAGCGGCGGTGTTCGTGCTGTCCGGGATGAAGTCGATCAGGTTGTTCTTCAGCGCTCGGTTGTACACGATCGAGTGCATGAACACCAGACCGAGGTCACCCATGCTGTCACCCATCGTCACCGCCGTATCGAGGAAAGCCTCGGCGGAGAAGTTGGTCACACCGTCAGCAAACGACACACCGCTGACATCGTGCGTCAGATCATTCTGGACGCCAGTGCCACCCGGAGAACCGAGCGCGTTGTTCGCGAACACACCGGTCATCGTGGCGATGAAAGCGGTCTGCAAACGACGGGTCCAGTACGCGGACACACGGCCCATGATCGCAGCCATCGGGTCTTCCGCGATCAAGTCAGCAACCAGGTTGGCAGATGCCCAACTGTTGTTGCGGGACAAACGGACCTGAATTTCCGTCGCGGTGCCTATCTTGTTGTGCTGGAGCGGGGCAAGGGTGCCTGAATGCCCGATATTCGAGATGCTGGTGTCGCTCGCGCTGTTGTCAGTCGCTGAACGCTCTGCATCGTCGTCGAGGTCTTTGAAGCTGGGGCTGTTGAACGTCGCGCCACCACCGGCAAGCAACGAGTCAAGCGCGCCATCGCGAGCCGCTGCACCCGATTGGATGATGCGGGACTTCTCTTCCGTCAGCTGTTGGATGTACGGGGCAAAGATTGCCGGTACAACGACATCACTGAGAGCAACTACGCCATTGGCCATGATAATACTCCTTCAAGAATTAGGGTTCGATTTCTCGAAGCCGGAGCGCCATGGCTGGCTTTCGATGTTGCGTGGCGCATGCCACATTGACGGTGACAAAGTAGCATGCGCCAAACGCTGGGGGCAAGCCCCCTCACCATTATTTTTTCGCAGCGGGCGGTCTCACCGCACCAATCGAAGATCCCGCTGATTGAGCAAGCTGAGCGGCACGAGTCGGGTTTTCACGAACGAGTGCCATTTGCTTGGTCATGTTCCACTGATCAGTGCGCCACGGATTCTCGGCTCCACCGCCGCCACCGCCACCGCTGCCCCCAGCGCCGCCGCCGGAAGTCTGACCCCACCAGTGAGCGCGCTTCGTTTGCAGGTCGGTTAACCACACAACCGCGTCCACACCCGGAGTCACGCCAACACCGTCTTTCGTCACGACCTTTCCTTCGTCGTTGACTTCGAACATGCGCTCAGCAAGGATCAAAGCGTCTTCGGCTGCACTGGGCTGGAAGCCTTTGCTGGCACCGATCGCTGCGCGCACGCTGTCGTGTATTGCGCGGGTTTTCTCTTTGGTCTGGTACTGGGCAATAACCCCGTCCTTTTCCGCAAGCTGCTGAGTGAGCGTTGTCACCTGGCGCTGTACCGGGCCAAGCTTGGCGCCGATACGCGTCTCAACCATGCTGTTGATTTTGTTTTCGTCGATCTTGCCAGCGGCTGCGGCCTCGAGCTCCGGTACGCGGTCAAGGATCGTCAGAATCTCGTCAGGTTTGCGGGTGCCGAACGCGGTTGTATAGACCGTGAGCTGCTCGGTTGCCTTGCGCTCTGAAATGCGGCGCTTGGCATTTTCGTCCCGGAGACCTTTCATTGCCGGCAGTGCGTCAGCACCGTCAACACCTAGAACAAACTTCCCGTCAACTTCGGTGTAGTGTTCACGCACACCCTCGGGGACATCTTCAATCTTATCAAACGAAACTTTCAGAGCCATGCTCTTCTCCTAAAAGTGGCACATGCCACGTGAATTACCACACTATCAAAAATCGTCTGGGTTGAGTCCAGCGGCGCGGAACGCTGCGGCCTCTTTCCCTGCTAATTCGTGCAAGGTGAGTTCATCACCTTGTCTATTGACAAAGCTCGTAAGCTTTAGTCCACCGTCGCGAAAGAGCTTTGCCTTCGTGACACCGAGCAGATCGTCCTGGAAATGGTTGGTCTGCCCAGTAAGCCATTCCTGGTAAGTCGTGTCGGCTGGAACAGGACCAACAAGTTCCCGGATTCTTCCACGCGACCATTTGTCAAAGTCAGCTTTCGTTCCATGCGGTAGGTCGTCCCGAGTCTCAACATCGTCAATGTCGTTCTCGTCCGCATATTCGGTTGCAAGCTGATTCTCCGTGTAAGGCTTTGCTGGTCGGTCGCCTGCAAGAGTACCGTCGATCACGGCGATACGCAAGCTTCTACAATTGAAATGCAACGGTGGCACAGGCCCAGTGCCAACGTCGAACTGCTGTCCGTCGTATGCGCGGCATATCGGTGTGGTACGCGAGTCGAGCGTTGCAACGAACCGTTCTTCAGTAATGACGTCTGCGTTCTCTTGAAACCAAGCTTCACGTGAATGGTTCGCAATGTGGTTAACTGCGGTGCGCACGATGGAGCTCACGTTCGTGCGCGTCATTTGCGTAACGCCATCGGAGTATCCAAGCGCTTGCGTACCAATGACCCGGCGCACAATTGCTTCGGTGGTTTGCCCTTCGGTCATGCCAACCTGGATCGCATTGTGTATGCGTCGCAGATCGTCAGCTTCCATGTCCCTTGCCCAGTCCATGAGTATGCGACCGTGGAACGGGCGCGACAGCGCAATAGACCGCAGCAAGCGCGCGGAGGGTTGAACCACATTGATCGCGACAGGTAGCAACAGCGTGATCGTATTGCCTAGCGTTACGGACTCAGCAAGCGCCAAGTTTGTCATTTCAGTCTTGAGCTCGTTGCTAGACTTTTCCCAGGCGCTTGCGCGGATGGTACTGATCTGATCTTGGAGTGCTTGCATGCGTCGCACTTCGTAGGGGCCGGTAAGGCCACCAGGTGCGTTCGCTAAGCGTGCGCGGATCTTGTCAGCGATGTCCTGTTCGGTAGCGTCGAGGAGTGCGTTGATCTTATTACGCACAGAACCTGAGTAGCGCAATACATACGTCTGATGACGCAGCATTGCATCTTGCAACTCTTCATTGACCGTCTTGGCCATTACTTAGGCTTGGCAGGAGGAGCGTCACCGGGTTTTGGTGCCGACGCATTCGGGTCAGGTGCGTTTGGATCATCACCCGGTGCCGGTTTCTGTCCCGGGAGCAGCGGTGCGGGTGTGGTAGGCATATCCGCAACCTCTTCAGCGATCTTGTCCATTTCGTCTTCGAACGCCATTTCGGTGATACCACGCTCCACCAGGATTCCATGAATCGATTCTTTGCTGAGCGGTGCGCCCATGCTCTTCGCTGTCATCAGTTGCACAATGTCCTGCGCGACGAGTGCGAAGTCTGCGAACTCGGTGTTCGGGGTAACCTTGATCTTTTCAACGACCGCGTCAGCGAGTCCCATCCAGGTGCCCATTTTCTTGAGCAGGTTTTCCAAACCCTTCGCACCTGCAATTGCAATCTGCATCAGCGAGGCGGTTTGCGCACTTTGCCGTGTCTTGAGAGCTTCACCGGACTCATCAGGTTTGCCCGACTTTGCTTGTGTCAAACGACCAGCTTTGGAAGCGGCTTCCATGCGGTCGCTTTCAATGCTTTGCCGCATCTCTGCCAAACCGTTTGCGGTCACACCAATGTACTTGGCATCGCCACCCATTTCCACATTGATACGAGCACCGGCGCCAGTGCGCAGCGGTTCGTCGGTTGTGGAAGTACCGTCGCCATTTGAACTCTGTGTTCCACCAATGACGACCAAGGTGTCTTGACCAGACATGAACAACGCTTGGCGGTAGTCTGCATCGCCGCGATAGATCGCAAGTGCCAGCCGACCCAACCCAAGCAAAGGCGGTTCGTCTGGAGCTGCAACAATGTCCTTCGTATTGATGAACACGAATGGGATTTCGTCGGGGTTCACACCGCGCAACATGGGTTGCTTCATAGCTGACGGGTCGAAGGCAATGTTGTTTGCGCCTTGCGTGTTGGTGAACGTGCCCATCATGTAATTGCCCGTCGGCGCATCCGCGATTGTGGTGTTCGCGCCTTCTTGAGCAATGTCGGTGCCTTTGTTGAGCATCAGCACACGGTACTTGAGCAATTCTTTCCAGGTGAAATCGCTGTCGCGAAGGAACCCGCTTTCGTTCAGTACCACCAGGTTCAGCGCACGGTACCCTTCCGCCTCGTCTGCTTCGTCCCAGTTGATGACCGATTCAGCAATGTACCAAGCGATATACGGCAGCACCGGAGCAGCGGTTGCGCCAGGAGAGGCGGTCGGAGGTGCGACGGGCAAGTCAGCGAGCAAACCGATACGACCTTCAATAAGCTGCTCGGTGTTGATACGGCGGAGCAGGTCTTGCAACCCTTCCCCTTGCAACGTGCATTTGTCGATCAGCGGTTGCATTTGATCGGGCAGGTCAAACGTCGCAGGTTTTTGGTGCATCATACCAATGAGAGCTTCAACACCTTCTTTGACGTAGTCTGCGAAGTACGCGCGCATCTTGTACGCGTTGTAAGCAGCTTGCCCAGCCTTCGGTTTCTTGCCAGTGTCGAACCCCATACCATCCAAGCGCATGCCACTTGTCGCGGGCAGGTAGTGCTCACCGCGTTCTTTGATGATGCGTTCACCCCGGTACAGGTCACGCATGGTGATCCAGTCGCCTTTGAACTCGCCGAAGAGAGGGTGTTCGCTATTGATCGCCATGATGACTCCGGCAGGGGTGATGCCGTGCAAGAGTACCGTCGATGCAAACATCAACGCAAGCTAATTGCTAGTAGTGTCCGCTTACTGCACCAGACTTCGTTATGATGCGTCCCGCCGGCCAATGCCAATCCACAAAGTACCCGATAGCGGTTGTGATGTGTTGGTACTGGTTCTTCTGATCTTCTTGAAAACTAGACCCCTTCTGTAGCTGCACAGTCGCAAGACCCTTGTGGCACCAGGGAGCGCTCGAGGGGTTCACGTACAACCGGATTTCACCCTTTGCGTTTTTGATTAGCGCCCGAACAGCATTCTGACGATCTTTGATAGCAGGATGCGCAGGACGTACACGACGCTCAAACTTCCAATGATTAAGACGAAGCACGTCCTCAATATCATTGTAATCAGATTTGTGGCCATGCTTTTCTCCAGCGCGCCCAGAAGGGTCGCCGTATATGTACACCATCTTGTTATCGTGCGCTTTGTATTTCTCGACAAACTCTTCCGCGCTCTGTCTGCTGACCGCACTCTCGAGCACGATTTCATCAAGCAAACACGGTATACCACTCCTGACCACACCTATCGCACTACTCAACGGTGTGAAGTTCTGATCGTGCATCCAATGCAGTACCTCGTGCGAAGCTATGCGCTCGCTGCACTGGTTCGCTTTGCTGTAGTCTTCGTAAATGCGCCCGCTTGCGGTCTCAAAGCTTGCGCAGTATTCTTGCTTGAACTGTTTTGGTGACATGGTCCGCATGGCGGACTCAATGACGTCGGGCGGTAAGATCTCAGCACTTGTCCAATGGAACAATCTATAATCAGGGTTGGTCTCCATACGCGCGATTTCAGCCATGTCATAGAAATGGTTGAGACCGTCCGGTACGCCAATGAACCAGCACCAAGCGCGATAATCTGGGCGCGTCGGGTTCACTGTGTTGAGCGCGGGCATGATATTCGCTTCAAGCGCTTCGGACTTGACGTCCGCAATTTCATCGATCACTCCACCGTCCCAATCAATACCCTCGAAGCGCTGGGGCTGATCTAGACCCAACACATGTAGCTCGGTGCCGTTGGGCATGAAGATTTTCAGGTCGCTCTCGCTGGGTCGCTTGACGTGCATGGAACTGAACGTCAACTTCTTCAGATCATCCCACCAAATTTTCTTCGCTTGGTTGAAAGTTGGCGCCGCAGCGAAATACTTCTTGCCCGGGTACCACATGCTCTGACGTGATAGGAATCGCTTCGCGCGCTCAGTCTTACCGGAGCGGCGGCCAGCGGGCACAATGGGGAAGCGCACATGGTCGTCAACAGCGTTGACGAGCTTCAGTTGCACCGGATGGTCCCGCAGCGGGTACCAGCGAGCCCAGTCGCGTTTAAGCGCTAGTTCACTCACACCGGAACTTTCGTTGCGATCTCGCGGAACGCGTTAATCAATTTTTCGTCGCGACCCGCACCGTCGGTGTCCTGGTCGACAAGCTTGTACATCTTAGCAAGCAAGCCCAGTGCGGTCACGCGGGCGGAGTGCTTCGCTTCGCCGCTGGTGTTGGTAGCTTCTTTGATGAGCAACGCTTCGACCATCCGCTTCCGTTCGGTTTGTTCAGCTTCCGGGTTTTCTGCCTTCGTGCGCTCGAGCGCGGCAATTTGACGACGCACATACGGGTCGTCCATGAGCTCAGCGGAGTATTGCTGCGCAACGCTCTTGACGAAACCAACACGCAAGCAGGCGCCATACGGGTCGTAGTCAATCAGGTATTGCTGTACGAACCGATCGCGAAGTTCACGTTCTGTTGGGCTTAGCGCTGGTTGGAGCACACGCTCGTCCCAGAATCGCATTCCCGTTGGCTCGCTCGGCATGTCAAGCTCCGGTGCTCACAGCGACATTGCTATGATTGCCGTCAGCATACAGAGGAGGTTGAATCTAAAGCAAGCCTTCAGCGAGTGCGCGTGCAGCCATATCGCGCAAGAAGGCTCGAAAACTCTTCGACGGTGAGCACAACACGCGCAGTAGGACCGTAGTCCATTGGTCCGTCGAAGTAGCGCTCGCGCGCGTGCCCGCGGACATCAATGGTCACGAAAGCGCTGCACTTCGGATCATCCGTTTGCGGTGTGAAATTCACACTGACATAACCGGGCATGCTGCCCGGTGTAGTCGATGCGGATAGATTGCGCTGGGTCACCGCTGCACTTTGTCTGCCGCTTCAGCAATCACAATGAGCGCGTCAATATTCTGCAGCGCTAGTGTGAGATCGTCGCGGAGGACTTCGGTTGGGAGGGTGGAAGCTGATTCAACTGGTCCTGGATTGCTTGGCGCTGTTGCTCCAGTTGGTCCCGCGTCGGTAGATTTGCAGGTAGCGACCACTGGGCCGGACACGATGATGGGTTTGTTCTGGGCTGCGAGGTCTGACAGCCGCTTAGTGAGATCATCAACATTGTTGCTGTAGCCAGCAAGCTTAGATTGGAGTTCCGCATATGCTTCCTTTGTGACGAAATTGTTTGCGATGTTGGTCTTGTCGGTGGCAGCTTGTTCGTCCTTCGCTTGCTGCGCAATGGCAGCGAACTTCGGACCGTCAAGCTTGATGACGTCGTTGCGACCTTTGAAGTAGGCACCGACCAGAAGAGCGAGAACCAGGACTGCACCTGCGGCAATCATATAACCTTTAAGGCTGCTGAGCATCGTCGTTGACCTCACGGTTTGCACCGAGTTTATTCCTGACCACAGTCTCAAGCATTCGAATCGTCGCGCTGGCGCCCAACCACCCGCACACACCGACAATGACACCGGTCCATTGCGGGCTCAGGTTCATTGCTTCGCAGATCATAAGCACAAGCAAACCGACGAACGCGGCCGCAGCACCTTCTACGATGCAGCGCAGAAAGCTGAACTTCTCTTTCTGCTTACCGTCAATGGCGCGCATCGTGAACCCGAGCATTCCACCGACAGCGCTAAACGCGGTGTAAGCTGCGGCTCGGATCCACCAGTTGTCTTGAAGCATGGTCACTCTCCTTCGTTGGACAGAGACCATGCTCCGTTGCTGGTGACGGTAGCAGTGATCCTCACGCAAGAGCAAGTGAAGGCCGCAAGCCCTCTACATAGCAGTCATGCACGCGCGATGCTGCTTCTGCTTTCGTGATCGAACCATCGTGGTCACCGTCCAAACCCGCGTTCTGTTGGTAGGTTGTTGGACGCGTGTCTTTGTTCCACAGTACGGTTGAGTCCGGTTGCCCTACAGCCTTTGGCCAGAGGATCACCATGTATACGTCGCTTAGCAGGTGCAAGCGTCCGCGGAAGGGTTCGAAGTATTTGTCCACATACTCAAGCTGTTCTTCAGGCGTCATTGCCGCAAGCTCTTCAGTGCTGGTTCCCAGCGAGCCAGCAGTTGCAGGCATAAACTGGATCAACCCTACCGCGCCGCTGCCGGCTGCGTTCTGTACGTGCGGACTGAAGCTGCGCCCGGACTCCCAAGCCATGCACGCCATCAACCAGCTTGCACCGTCTTGCGGTAGTCCAAGGTTTGCAGCGATTGCGCGGACCCGATCACGAAAGGCCTGGGAGACCTTAGAACCCCATGCGAGGGGTGTCATCGATATAGCGCGCTAGTGGCAGGGTGGGTAAGCAGGAGGATCAATCCGTAGATCAACGCAACCGCTACTTCAACACCGAAAGCGACAAACGCGCCACGGAACATACCAAACCCATCTGCGTCACCTTGTTGGTGCGCCTGAAGGTCGAGGTCATTCTTCGTTTTTGCCATCATGCAAGCTCCTTGGGCGGGAGGTTGCACCCTAACAGTGATAACGCGGGCGCTGCAACGGCAGTGTTAAGCGCCTAGTTTGCGCAGGATCTCCGCACGCTCAAGCGCTGCTTTCAAAAGTGCTTCCTGCTGTACAGGGGTCAACCGCATCCGGGCGGTGGCGGTCAGCGCTTGGTGCGCGTTGTATGTGTGCTTGTTCATGATTTAAGTATCGGTCAGATGCACGAATCCTTTCGTGCGCTAGTTCACAGTTCTTTAACGTCGGTACCGGCTACCAGGGAACGCGCTACGGAGCGCTATAAGCGCACGCTGCCCCAGGGCTTCCCGTTGCCGCTGCTGTGCGGTGCGCAGCTTACGTGCGGTTGCTGCGCGCTCCCTACGCAGCTTGGCCACCGCCAGCAGGGACTTTCCTGCCAGCAACCGTTTAAAGGTCTTCATCGTGATTTCTCCTTCTTTTCTTCGATCAGGAATAAGGACGTTTTGGCGCGCGTGGTAGCAACGTAGCAGAGATTATTCTCTTGTTGGACCTGCCACGCTTGTTTCGCCCACTTGCTGGGACACTGTGAGCTGTTCAACCAGAACACCCGGTCAGCTTCTAGGCCTTTGGACTTGTGTATGGTTGCCAGCACCGTGCAATTCACTGCGTCAGAGAACAGCTTGTCGATCACGTTGTTCAGCGCGTAGATACTGCGGTCACCTTCGTCAAGACCATCAATGAGGCACTTGATCGCGTCGCACTTGTCCTGAATCGCTTCAACTTTGCTGTCCTGGTTCTTGACGCGCGCCTTCTCGCACTCTCGCGCTGACCACACGTCCAACTTGCTTTCAAGCTGCTCCATGGTGCGCGCGTTCATCTTCTTGATCAGCGACTTGAGGCCCTGCCCAATCTCACGACCCATCACCCGCACCGGTACCCGCGCCTTCAGCATGCGGTAGGCGAGGGTAATGATCGGGGCGGTGGTGCGGCAGACAACCAAGTCGTTCGGCTTGAAGTTGCCGGTGTTCCAATCGTAGTTGAGGTCCACCACTTCGCCTTCAGGAGCGTCCGGTGCCGCTTGGATGTGGTCAACCCATTGCTGCGCATACGCGACGATTGAGGTGGCGCACCGGTAGCTGACCGTGAGGGGCATTTCGGTGCAGTTGAACTCCTCTTTGATCATGTTCATGCTGTTGCTGTCCGCGCCCCGGAACCCGTAGATTGCTTGCGCCGGGTCACCGATGGCAAACAGGCGCGAGGTGGGCTTCATCATCTTCTTGATGATCGCGCGCTGGATCGCATTGGTGTCTTGCGCTTCGTCAACGAACACGTTGTCGAACTTGGGCATCACCAGGCCGTCTTTGACCGCAAAGTAAAGCAGGTCATCGAAGTCAACCATCGTTGATTCGTTGGACCAGACAAGAAGCTGCTGTGCGAGCTCGACCGCTTTGGTGACGTCCGCGAGCTCGGACTCGAGCTGGAGGTCGTGATGGTCGATCAGGTCATACCAAGCAGAATCGACGTTGTCCACCAGGCAACCGATACCCGCGTTGCGCGCGAGACCGACAAGGCGCTGGATGAACGAACCGTACAGTTGACCGTGGTCACCGGTGAGCTTCGCATCGCACAACCGGCGCAGCTTGTCCGCGTCGACCGTCTTGACGTTACGGGCCTTGGTGACCACACTGTAGCAAATGCTGTGGAAGGTCCGACCGTTCAACCCGCGCGCCGACAACTCGGTGGCGATGGGTTTGTTGAACGCGAGGTAGACGTGCGAACCGCGCACGCGCTTCACCATCTGTTCGCCCGAGCTGGTTTTGCCCGAACCAGCGACCGCGATAACGATGCGGTTACCGGTGCCGATTGCAGCGTCGCCGAACAGTGCGAGCTGAAGCGCGGACCAAATTCGTGTTTCTGTACCCATTTGCGAAAACTCCGATGAACTATTGTGATGCAAGAATAGCCCGGTTTGCAGTCCCGGGCTAGATCTAGTTCACAATTTTGCTACTTCGACAGAGTGTGCGTGATAATGCGCTTGTCGCGCTCCGCTTGACGGTTTTCGAACTCCTGGAGCTCCTTATGTGAAACGGCATCTACGGGCGCCACCGCTACCTGGGGCGGGTTGAACACCACACCGACCACATCCAGGCAGTCTTTGCCTAGGGCTTTGCGCACCTCGTTCATGCTGCACATCAAACGATCACCCGCTACGTCCTGGTGACGTGCATAGAAGTATTCCGCAAGGCGGAACTTCATGCAGTCATGGTCCTTGAACGTAAACCCAGCGCTCGCGGCACCCGGCATAGTTTGGATTCCCAAGCCCTCCGCAAAGCGGCACGGTGCGTTCGTGTCCTGGTACCCGGCGATTGCCGTGTTGACCGGGATGCGCGGTGCTGCGATGTACGTGCTGGAACTATCGTGACTATCCACAGTTGCACTCGATGGTGCTGTCAGCGTGGTCGACGCGTGACTGTCGCTTGCGCTGGTCGCTGTACCGGTACCACCCGCACCACCTGCACCACCCGACCCGCCTGCACCGCCTGCCGCGTTGCTGGTAGCTTTGCCGCCTTTACCCCCGGCTGCATTGCTGGTCCCGCCCTGCGCGGTGCTGGTGCCTCCGGTCGCATTGCTGTTGCTGGTGGACTTACCGCCAGTAGCTTTGCCTCCGGTTGCGGTCTGACCTTGTCCCTGGGATTGCCCCTGACCTTGGTCTTGACCCTGACCGAGCGTATTGGTGTTTCCGTTTGTGTTGGTGGACGTGTTCCCTGGTGGCGTGGTCGCGGGCGGTGTGGTCGGATTCGGGCCTTTGTGATAGCACTCGTTTCCGGGCACGTTCAGTGACCAGTTCGCAGGGTTGGTGCAGTCCCAGGCCATAGCTGAGCTGCTGAAAAGCGCTGTCAACAGCGCCGCTTTAATCATAAGACCTTTCATCAGTTTCTCCAGTAGTTGTTACAAATCACCATCAATCATTTCGCGCGTCTTCGGTTGGTCGACGCACTCTTGAATCGCTTCGATCGCGGTGTTGCACCACCCGGACCACGAGTCCGCAGACAGCGGCTTACGCACCTGCCACCGCAACATTGCGATCGCATCAGTAATCACGTGCGCGAGTTGTGTTTCGCAGCGCGTCATATCAATCCGCCTGCCGCCGCAAAAACATCGGCAAGTTGGGATCGAATGGGCTGAACGGCGCGGGTTCCCACATCTTGAGCGCTTCCGCCTGCACGTCGACAACGAGCCCGGAGGCTTTACGCTGCTTACGCTTGTTCAACAGATAGGCCAGCTGCGCTGCCTTCATGTCAAACATCAAAATGTCGGTTGCACTCAACTCGTCGTCCATCATAATCTCCGTAGCTGTTTAAGCAAGCGCACTGACTAGCGGGGTTTGGAATCCCTACCGGTGTCGGTCCCGGTGCTGTGCGCTGGCTTAACCAGCCTTGAATCCAGTATCGGTGCCTCGCGGCGGCGATACTGTGATGTAGGTCTTAGTTCTGGCTCCTCAGTGTTCGAACTGTCGGGAAGAACATCTTCTTGTCCGCATCGTCTTTGTAATAGCCTTTCCAGAACTTCGGGGTGCTGGTGGTCGACATACCATAGCGCGGGGCAACCAGCACGAAGTCCTTGCTGTACAGCTTGACCACATCGCCCACCGCGAACTGTCGCACCGTCTTGTGCGACACCGGGTAGAGCGGTTGACCCAAGCGCGTAAGCACCAGACGCTTCAGCGAGTCAATGTGGCTGCGCGCCATGTTCGCGGCGGACGTGTTGCTGTCAATTTCAAGCGTACCCTGGTGGATGATCTGGTCCTCGGTGCAACCGAACATCATGACGTCGTGGTATATGCGGTTGCCTTTGGGCGTGCGTTTGCCCGAATACGAACTGTGCATGTGGACCATCAAGACACCGTTGGCGTACAGCTCCGCGATGCGATCCTTTTCCGTTGCCCAGGCGAGCAGGTTGGTGATGATGCGGTAGGTGAGGAACACCTCGAGCTCCGCGGGCGGGTTGTCGCTGCCCTGGCAAACCCCGTTGAAGAACCCGAAGCCTGCTACCTGGTAACCGTGCTTCGCGATCAGCTTGGTGGTGTTGTCAACCGCTTGCACAGCGCCGCAGGCCTGGCAAGTTCCTTGGTGGGTGTGTTTCGTTTTCATGATGCAAGGATAGCACACCTGCACCGTAAATCTAGACCTAATTCACAGTTTTCGCATCAAGCGATGTGAACGATTCTTATTTGTGCCGATTGGATCGCGCGTTTTGGATTATGGAATACATGGACGCTTTGTAGTTCAACTCCAAGTCAAGGAGTTCGTGTAACCGGGCCCGGTGCTTCTCCGATGCCGGGTAGTCACGCAGCACCAGCGCCGCATCATAGAATCGCTGTTCGCCTTCCGCTTGGATCTTGCAAGCGTTCATGCGATTCGCGCAGTCTTGCGCGTCAGCTGGTGCGTCTGCTACGGGCTTCGTCAAGGGCCTTCCTTGCCGCTGCGGCGCGGCGATCGCGAAGCATCCGAGCAGCGTAATCAAGCTGCTCGTTAAGATGCGGAATAGTCTGCTTGAGCTCATCAACCTTGCGCGACAGTTGTTCGTCGTTCAGTGCGTCGAACTTGGCCTTCAATGCGCTGTCTAGCTTTGCCATCAACGTACCTTCCGTTTGATCTCGACAATTCCAAAAAGCTTCTCCGTTTCTTTCGTCTGCGGTTTGTTCCCAACACCGCGCACGTAGCGGACAATATAGCCCTGCTCGCTGTCAGCGTGCTGGCATAAATGTTGCTTCGTGCCGTTGAAGAACACGTCCCACATTTGCGCGCCACCTTGGCCGGCAGAAAGGACCGTCGGTACAAACGGAACAGCGATCTTTTCTACACCGTCAAATACTCGGTGCGGCATTGCTTTGATCGCGCGGTTAGCTGCTTCAATCTTACGAAGCGCGCTCTTTGGAATATAGCTCATAATCGACTCTGCTCCTTTTTCTCTTCGTAGCGGGTTGGGTGTTCACTGTTGACCATGCGATAGGTACGGCAGGTGGCAAGGTCCGCAAGCTGCACCTTATCAATTTCAAGTCCGTAGCGCTTGCCAGTTCGACGGCATTCTTTCGTCAATCCGTCGAACGCTTCTTCGGTGTGTAGCTGTTCCCAGGTGCTCGAGTCAACGTGTCGGCTGATAGCACCGTAGCACACGTCCATCATTGCGTGCTCAATTGATTCTACCTCAAGCAAGGCTTTATAAATGTCATTGATCTTAAGTGTGATCACGGCGCTCACAACAACCGACTTGCCATCCTTCGTGGTAAGCGACTGTGCGCCGAGATGCACGGTGCGCATAACGACGTTATCAACGAGCACATGGTCCATGTGGAACGGCCAGCAGAACCATAGGCCCGGTTGAAGGATGCGGCGGAACTTGCCGAACCGCATGTGGACACCCTGCTCATACGCATATATGATTACCCAGAACTGAAACGCTTTCGCGAAGTTCAGGAAGAAATCGACAATGCGGTCTAACATTGGGGAAGCTCACCGTTCGAAAGTTTCTGGTCCACCCAGTTGTGAAACCAGTGTAGGAAGAACTGCCAGCTTACCTCACCGCGCGCCATCATAGCAACGGATCCAACCGGTAATTGCACCCAGCAATGCATGACCACACGCCAGGCTTGCTTGTTCTGCCTATAAATCAGCACCGGGAATTCTTGGTTCTTGGCGCAGCTTTTGACGCACTGCTCCCACCACTTGTTCACGCTGAGTTGTTCCTGGCGCTTGACCTCGATACCAATGCCGAAGCAGTTGGACAGGTCGTTGCCGCCGACAGCGGTCTGGTTCTGGTTGCGCTGGATAACAGGCTTGTCGGGCACCGGTATGCCGTGCTTCGTGAGCAACTGAACAACGATTGCGTTCAGCTCGTTTGCGAGCTCGCGCTCACCGTTCGCGCCCTTCTGACGGATGTTGATGCGACGCGGTGGCTTTGCAGGGGCAGCTATCGGTTCTGCGGTGCGGCGCGCGGTGTCCTGCGCCCGGTCAAGCGACGCCTGTTCCCAGGGCTTAGGTTCGCTCACGCGCGCTGCGTCGACCAAATATCGAACAGTGCTAACGACAGGTTGACGAAATCATCAACTGTGCCGTTGTTGCCCAGCGTGTAGTCGATGAGGTCGGGCGAAACACCCTTCTCAGACTTGTGTGCGAAGATCGGTGCAGCGTCATCGCGGATGACCTTCACAACAATGCCGCCGTTGCGGTGTATCGCGCGCGCTTCATTGTCGAAGCGCGTATCTGCAATAATGAACGGAGAATTGCTGAGCGCGGCATGCGCTTCGTACTGACGCATTCCAAGCATGACCCACAGTTCAGGATGCACCAGCTCGCGGCCCCATTCAGTGCCCATCGTCTGCGCCAGCTGACGCGGTGACTTGCCGAGCCAAGGGATTTCGGTCTCTTTCCAGACGCGGTCGTCCCACATCTCCATCGTCCAACCGAACATGGCGTTGAGCGCCAGCTTCAGAGGTAACGCCCAACTGTATTTGATTCCAGCGAACTCACTCACAATCGCATTCGCTAATGTGTCTTTTCCTGCACCAGCAAGGCCGGTGATACCGATGAGTCGCTGAATCATTGTTACCTCTTAGTTAGAAACGGCCCGCGCGTCGATGCTGGTTCTCCAGGCATACAACCCAACTGTGTGGCGGCGCGCGGGCACATACGCATACTGCTTCGATGCTCGTGTTGATTTCAAGCGGCGCGGTATTTGTTCTGCCACTTGGTGACAATCTGACGCTTACCGTTCTGGTACGTCACGATGTCGCTCTGACTCCAGCTCGAGGGACCTTTGCGGTACTTGAATCGCTTCGGCTTGCCGGTGACACCAGCAACGAACAGACCGTCGATGATGCACGCACTGTGCGTGTGCCCGGTGTTCTGCCGACGTCCCATCTTCGCGAACTGGAGCGGAGCAGGCTTGGCACCGTTTGCGCCGAGGTGCCCGTGGTTACCACACTGAATGCCGCCTGATGAATCGCGGCAAATGACAAACCCTTCGTCTTCGCGCAGGAACTTCACGACAGTCGGGTCCACCGCACCGTAGTTTTCCAGTGCGTATTCGAGCAAGTGGAAGTGTTCGTCCTTGACCGCAATCGCCTCCGACTGCCGCAGCTCCAAGCGCAAGAAGCACATGCGGTTCAGCGGATCGGTCTTGTAGTTCGCAACGTTGAGCCACTTCTTCAATGCGCGGTCATGGTTGCTGTCAACGATGACGATCTTCGTCCAATCACGCTGCATACGCTGAACGATGAACTGCCCGGTCTTGAACAACTCTGTTGCGACGTTGTCCTCACCGTTGATGAATTTCTCGAAGTTGCGGTGCGAGTCTTTTTCGTCGTGGTGGTTGCGGCTCAAGAAGCTGAACGTGTCGTGCCCGAACTGGTACTTCGGCTTGAGCACGTCGAGCATGCCACCGACGCCCCAGTTCAACTCAATAACTTCTTCATCATACAGCGCTTCCGCAACGTGTATGTCGCCCCAGTTAATTGCCTCAACGCGCTGCTTGAACTTGGGCTTTTCTTTGCCGCTGAACAAGATTACACCGTCGTCGCGGTCACCGAGGTCGTATATGCGACCCTTGCGATCCGCGTTGAGCTGGCGCACGTACCAGTCGCCTTTCGAAGTGACCTCAACTAGCAACGCGCCGTAGCAGTGGTGGAACTCCGCCTTCTGCCCAGCCTTCTTCTGGATGTAGTTCTTGAATGTCACTGTGCCAGTGGTGTACATGAACTTCGGCGGTTCGCTGTTCGAAGAAGCAACCGACTCCATGGCAATCTTGACGTGCGGCACGATGGACGACTTGCGTCCGGTGTACGACTCAAGCGAGCTGAGCGGGCGCACCGCTGTCGGCAAGATGTTGAGCTCGCCGCAGAACACGAGCCCGGGCGCGAGCTCGAGACGCTGGTCGGAAGCATAAGGCACGATACGCGGATCGAACCACATCGCACCGTCGTCAGTGATTGCGTGGTCTTCGTCTTGTTCGTCGGTTTCGAACGCGCCTGGCTTTTGCAGGTTGCCTCGATTCAGATACGCGCCCTTGTTATAGCTGAAGCGACTGATGTGCAGCTCAGCGCCGTAATACTTTGCGATGCCGAGCAGGGTGTCCCATACGTTGTCGTTCAGGTACGTGTTGCTCTGTGCGCACGTGAGCAGGTAGCGTTTGACCGTACCTTCAGCAGGCAGGTCGCGAACTGTCTCTTTGATGTCACCGTCGAGCGAACCGCCGGCGAGTGCCTTGCCCGGGCGAATGCCCAGTTGATCAAGGTGGTGGTGAACGGTGGATCTTGCGACCCCTAGATATTTGGCGGTCTTGAGGACGTTGCCGCATTTGTCGAATGCCTTTGCAACTTCTTCGTTCGTAAGTCCATGGTTCTTAGGCATGCGGGCTCCAGGTGTGGTAAGGCAGCGCGCAGCGTACAGTTATCGTTTGAGTCCGTGCAACACCTTCCAGTGCTTCCACCACTCTGAGTTCCAAAGGCGGCGAAGGACGAAGCTGCGTATCACTGATACGAGCGTCATCCACATGGTAATTGCGAACACCGTGCCACCGCCCACCTGTACGTGATACGCGGTGTAAAGCAGAATGTTCATGAAGTATGCAATGATAAGACCGATCATCGTATTCGCGATTGCTTCAATCAAACTGGCTTTGCGCGACTGGGTGCGCAGCGGTGTGTCTGTCATTTTGTATAGTCCAGTGTGAAGAAGGGGATCACTGCTTCGCGATCCGGTGCCATGTTGCACAGATAGAGCATCGGCAGGATGTTTGCGAGGCAAGGCCATTCCCTTGTATCGAGGAACAATGCCTGTTCTTGTCGCGTGAAAACCTTGACCGCTTCGTCGGTGTTCGTTTGCACCCGCAAGTCCATGACGTTCGTCGTGAATACTGCGCAATGGTATGCTCCTAGCTTCTTCAGCTGACCACAGTAGCGCCATGCATTCGCTTTGATGCGCATCGTCGTTTCTTCGTAGAATTCGCGCTCCATTGCTTCGAAGCTGTTCTCACCTGGTTCGACGTGCCCGCCGATACCGTTCCATTTGCCTGCTTGCCAGTCCGGGCGCGCTTTGCAGATCAGAGCAACTGCCGCGCGCTTATCAAACGCAAAACCAAGAACATAGTTCTTCATTTGTCGTCTTCGTCCTTATCGTTGTTGGGACACTCACTTGATTGAGATTCGTCGCATGGTGCGAGTACGATGTGACCGCAGAACTTGCACCGAGTTCCGCTTATCATAAAGGGAGAAAAGCCCCGGCCATCACGGACGGGGCGATTCTTATTTACCCTACTTGGCCGACGGAGGCGCGGGCGGGGTCTGTTCAATGGGAGTCGCTGCTTTAGCAGGTGCAGTGGGTGCCGGTGCAATGCTGAACGCAACCTGCGGCACAGCGATGGTGACTTTGACGCGATAACCGAACGCGGTAACTGTCGGGCTCCACACGCGGCCCTTGAAGAACAGACCTGACACGATCAACGCGGCAAGCACGAACAACAGAGTAAACAATAGACTGAACATGTCACACCTCCAAGGTAGCTGCACGGAAATAAATTAACGATATGTCCCGGGCGAGCGTAGCGCGTGACCGTAGCTCAGTGCAAGTGTCGCAATTTCGCCGACACTCATGCGTCTGCATGAATTTGTCCAATTCCGCAGCGTACTTGCTGATCAACTCGGACTGCTCACGCAGTACATCGCGAGCGCTAGCAACCCCAAGGTTAGGAGGCTGAGGAGGAAATGATGTTCCACGAGGATCTGGATACATGTTTCGACAACTTTCGGCGGTACGGTCGTCACCTGGTAGCTCCACTTCACCGCACAGCGGCATTGTAATCGAACACGACCTATCGTAGATCGGTGGCTTGATATCAGAACTAATAGAAGAATCCAAAGCGTTGAAGTCTTGAATAAACTCGTGCTTTGCATCACCGCCAATTAGTTGCAGTACGTTGAACACCGCCTTTGCAAGCGTGGTCTGCTTACGCACGGACATCTATCAGCCCGCCTTTCGACAGCGCCTCCGGGTATTCAACCTCGCGGTACAGCAACCCAGCTTCGTGTATGAGCCCCGCTGCGAAGCTGCAATCACCGTGCCAGCGCGAAGGAGCGCGCTTTACAGGGTAGGACACGTACTCAACAATGCCAGCCTGTATGCACTCGACGGTGCAGCGTGTGCAGGGTGCGCCGCCCCACACTTCGCCCGACACAGCGTCAAGTGCGACGACGTACACGGTGCTTCCGCGTAGCGACATGCCGATGCGCACAGCGTTCAACACCGCGTTCATCTCGCCATGCACCACCAGCTTCAGCTTCATGTCTCGGTCAGCAAGGCGTTCCACAGTATCAGCGATACCGCGCGGGAACCCGTTCCAGCCTTCAGTGAGTTTGTCGTTATCACGAACGATGACCGCTCCGACCTTGGTCGAAGGGTCTTTGGACTTGCGCGCTACGTGCAACGCATCCTCTAACCAGTATTGATCCCACTTAGCAGACATTGCAGCTCCTCACGTGTGTAGAGCTTACGTTGTACGTCTGATTGAATGGATCGTGCAAGCGATTTCGCATGGAGCTGCGTGACCACATGCTCGTCGGTAACTCGGCGCACCTTGACACCGGGCCAGTGCCGCACGAACTGCGACGCAGCTTGAATGTTCGGCGCCGGCATCAAGTACCAGCCCAGTCCAGAAACGACAGTGTAGATGTTCATGAATAGAGCTTAGATCATGCAACCAGGTACGGACGTGACGTAGTTCACAGTTCTAACATCAAGGCATTATGTGAGCTTCCCCTGTATCGCCAAGCGTTGCAAGCGTGACTTCAGCATCATCAAGAACTGCGCGTAGTTGATGCGAGTCACGACGACACCGGGGCGCCAGTGCTGCACAAACGAGGAGGCAACTTGGATGCTCCGCGCGTGGAAGGCGTACTGACGCTTGCCGGTGGTTACCTGGTAGAAGTTCATTCGAACCCTCTTGGCAAACCATCATCAGATATACGTTCTTCTGGCGTATCATCTGGTTTTGGTTCAAGTTGTTGTGCTCGAAATAATTCTCTACGAGCTTTATTCAAAAGGCCGATTGCAAATAAACGATGAGACTCAGCTGACCCACCAGCCTGACCGCATGTGAATGATTGACAATCGCGTACCAGCGCATCTATGACAAGTTGGGCAGTTTGGATTGTCATGATTATTTACCTGTCCGGTAGGAGTTACCCATATTCACCTCAATTGATCTATCACGTCTGTAACAACCGCAACTTCTGGTGCCGCCTTTACGCAAGTTTGAGCCTAGCACAGAAATTTCTGTTCCACATTCACACTTGCAAATCCAATGAGGGCGAACTTTAGGTGCAAGCGTTAAGTCTCTGCGTAAAACTGTCAGACGTGCAAATTTTTGACCGGTCATGTCCTTAAGAAAACGTTGTGAAGCGATTATAGACTGATAACATCCACAACTTTTAGCAGTTCCATTCATATAATGGGTAGCTCTAACTATCACGTTTTGTTTTCCGCAAGAACAATTACATTTGATCAAACGTTCTCGCTTGCGCATGCCAGCTTCTTCGATGTAGGTCAAAAAACCTTCTGTCGAACCAGTTAAATCAGTTCCTCTCACAGCGGTCCAAACACCAGCGAGCAACCTGGGTATTGCTCACCGAACGCGAGTCGCAGATTGTCGTAAAGTGAAATGTCGTCATCCCACTTGTGGAAGTAAATGCCGATCAACGGATGCGAACTTCCGTCGGGATGCACGACTATTGCGCCGTCAAGTCCGATGTCAGATAGCGGTTTGCCGGTCACCGTATACAGGAACGGAGGCTTGCGCAGCGGACAACCGACTACATGCACAATCATGTCTTTGCTTGGACAGTTGCATGTGCCATCAGGTAGCACCGGCAAGCGCTGGGTATGTTCTAAATCGTCTTCCATGGGCCACCCTTGGTAATTGTGGAAGTTGCCTAGTTCGCGACATCGTCTAGCAGACTTGTCGCACGTCTGTTCTGCACCTGCATAGTGGCACATAGGTCCACGAAAAACAAGAGGGCAAGGATGTCCGCGCATCATTTCATCCGCGCAATTGCGTAGACTGTGTAACGGATGTTTGCATAGTCTACAGCTCGCTTGCGCGAGCGGAACCACGCTACAGCAGACCATTTCGTGTCCGTAGCACCGAACACCGCAGGTACAATAACGCCCCATTTGAATGAGGCGCTAGGTTGGTCTTTACCGTAATAATCAGCCATTTCATTAGGCACGTTTCTTCACTCCGTATGCCGCTGGTTTGCGGTCCGATACTGTAACAGACTTTCGACCTAAGCGTACATACATCGGTTTGTGTTTATGCTGATTGAGAATCAACGTACCGAACACAGTGACGCACTCAGCGGGCTTCAGCTTGATGATCTCCCTCATGTCAGCTGTTTCACGCGCGGTTTGCCGCCAGTCGCAACAGCGCAAGGGATCTCGTATAGGTCTTGCTTGCTTTTGTTGATCCATGCGATGAAGGCGTTGTACGCTTCCGCGTTCTTCGGAGCATTGGTCGCGTCCATACGCATCAATTTGCCGTCGTGCGTAATCACCCAGACTGCAACGATGTCACCACACTGAATCACGCCGAACGACACCTGCGGCGCGGGTTGCTGTAGCTCCGCACCCATTGCCCGCGCAACCATGCAGACAGCTAGGACGCCTGCGAAGAACGCAACTGAGTTTCGAAGTGCTCGCATGTTTGTCTCCTTTTGAATGGTAGAATCTTGCCGTAGACACGGAACTCCTCACCTTCGATCAACCGCAGCGTATCGCATGATAGTGCATAGTCTGGTTTGCGCCTACATAGCACGCCCCAGAACTGCCGCCACAAGTAGATCTTCATGTCAGGGAAGGGTTCGCTCACAATTGCGACACTAGCAGGCCGCGACCTTTGCCGCAAGCCAGATAGTTCTTTTGGTCGTCCATTACAGGTCCGGGCACGCGCGACAAGATCTTCTGACCGTCGTAGAACTTGTAATCGCTGAACAGCCACTGATGATAACCTAGCGAGTCGAACGTGATACAACGATGCAGCATGTTATCGCGGTTCGTCCACACGATCAGCTTCACGCCTAGCAGGCGCAGCAAGTAGAGCAGCGGCAAGCGACGCTTGATGACCGGACGCACTGTCAGGTTTTCTCGCCACCACATTAGGAAGTCGATGCCTTTCATTCCGGTGCCCATTGGACAGCGCATGCGACGCAATAAGCACCCATCCAGGTCGATGTATGCGCAGCGGTAGCGGAGCGCGTCGAAGATAAAACGGATCACTGACAAGCTCCCGGTGTTGTGCAATTCGGATCATGGATGCGCATATGGTTCGGTTGACGCGCATCGTGCTGAGTGCAGAGTACCAGCGACGTCGACAGGAACACAATAGCGCCTGTCGTGATATACGGATGCTGTTGCATCGTGGTGCAGCCGCTGAGCGCGAGCAGAGCTACGCTAAGCCGAAGGCGGTGCATTGACAATTGCCTCCGGTGACTGTGCAGCGATCTTGGCAGCGAGCGCGGCTGCGCGCAGTGGTGCGCGACGTGCTGCGCGGTTTGGATTGTCGTTGATCGTAACACGCGCTTGACGTTTAAGCGCAAGACGCTTGTGAGCGCGGTTGACTGCCAGGTTCGCATGAGAACCGGAATGGGTCTGTGCTTTATGTCGTTGCATCATCACTCCTTAGTTTGTGTGCTCTTTGGTTGGAGGTGTATCAGGTTGTTCGTCGCACATGAAATCACATTTCTGACAATGCTGTCCGTCAGGCGGGCAGTCGTGCATCAACCCGCAACCATTTGGGCATAACCCTGCATTCACCATTGCCGCGAGCTCGACAGTTGTTCGAGCGCTCGGCATTTTCTTGTCAATGGCCAATTCGTTCTCCTTACAAAGAGTGACACGCCCAGGGCACCAGTCCCCAGGCGTGTCGTGTCACAAAAACTCCGCTTCAACGCTTGCCCGTTGACCGCGCCTTTGTGCCGGCAAGAGCACTCTAGCGCGACGGAATCAAACATCGTCGCCTATCTTCTTTCCGGTATCACCCGGTGTCCAGCGCCAGGCGCGGCCCTGTAAGGATGCCTCATGCCGACGGTGCGTTGTGTACACCATAGTTGAGGACTTGATGTTGGGCATCACCCAACTTGCGTCACGGAACTGCCGTGCCAGTACGAACAGTAAAACATTGACGGAACTGTGATGGCAAGCGCTCCACAACAACATGCATCTTGCATCAAACTCGCGTCGCTGATTCATCTGTGCTTCTGTAGCGCCAGCGTTCCGCGCACATCAACAGGCTGGCAGCTATATGCCGCAGCGATGTTGACTCCGGAGTGCTGTGCGTCACGGCACTGCTCTATGGACTCGTACACAGCTACCGCACTGGTGTCGCCGTTGATGCGCATCAGCAATACGAACAGAATTGATTTCATGGTTAGCTCCTAGTTCGCCAGGGTTGCACCTTCAGCGTGCCGTGTACGGTACAACGGTTCGCGCTGGTGTCAACACTGGTAACCACAACACCGCCGCGCTCAAGCTTCCGTATAGCGCTCTGCGTGAGCGACGGTAGCTTCGCCTTTATGACGATCTCAACTTCCAGACTGATCATATTAGCCATTGACGATGCTCCAACCCTGTACGGAGTAGTTGACCCGCCGATCCGCAGCGCGACGCGCATTGTGATCAGCAACCTTACCGTCGATCCAACCCTGCAAACCTTCGGCGATGCGGTTCAAGCGCTCGCGCGTCGGCATGGGTTGAGTCTTAAGCGGTTCGAATTTAAGCTGTGCGTTCATTTCTTCGCCGCTTTCTGGGCTGCTTTCAGGGCCGCAGCTTGCGCACGGATTTGCTGGCGCACATTCGTGATTGAGCGGAGCTCTGCAAAGCGCTGGTCGTCTGTAAGTTTGTTCATCTTCTTGCTCCGTTTGCGTTTAACCGTAGGCATATAATACCCAAACGCAGAACAAAAGGATATTGAACCAGTTCACAAAATTGCCAAGACGTTGGATATTCATGGCTCGGTGTCCACCCAGCACATCAACGCATAGATTATGGAACCAAAGATTGCGATGACAGCAATCATTATTCCAATAGCCTTGAAAAACGCACGTTCGAAACTTCTATCTTTTCGCA
>Ga0193726_1000281_pt1 | contig 63524 bp, 60 predicted proteins | sample H2c1metaG_FD_144928 | JGI IMG/M metagenome (GOLD analysis project Ga0193726, IMG submission 144928) | Soil microbial communities from a riparian zone of the East river system, Colorado, United States - H2c1 | ecosystem: Environmental > Terrestrial > Soil > Riparian zone | place: USA: East River... | reverse complement strand
AGAGCATGTGACTCCCGCCCGACAGGCCGGCGGCTAGGCGGCAGACGCAGGGGTGCCCGTCGTCAATGGGCTGTGAGGCGGCGATGGCCCGGTCTATGCTTTGTCCAAATATAGAGAGTCCGGGAGGAGGACCGATGGAATTCGGCATGTTCCACGAGTTTCAGTGCCCGCCCGGCGCGAGCGCGGCGGAGGCGTTTCAGCAATCCTTCGAGCAGGTCGATGCGGCGGAGCGCTGGGGGTTAGACGCCATGTGGCTGGCCGAGCTGCATTTCGCGCCCGAGCGCTCGGTGCTGGCCTCGCCGCTGATCCTGGCCGCGGCCATCGCCCAGCGCACCACGCGCATGAAGATCGGCACGGCGGTGCAGGTGCTGCCGCTCTGCCATCCGCTGCGGCTGGCCGAGGAGGTCGCCACCATCGACCAGATCAGCCAGGGCCGGCTGATCTTCGGCGTCGGACGCTCTGGCTTCGCCCATACCTACGCGACCTACGGCGTCGACTATGGCGAAAGCCGCGAGCGCTTCGCCGAGACCCTGGAGATCGTCAAGCTCGCCTTCAAGGAGGAGCGCTTCTCCTACAGCGGCAAGTACTTCACCTTCAACAATGTCCGGCTGGCGCCCAAGTCCCTGCAGCAGCCATGGCCCGAGATCCGCATCGCCGCGGCGAGCCCCGACACCTTTCCCGCCATCGGCGCGCAGGGCCATCCGATCTTCGTCGCCGCCCGCACCGGCAACCTCTCCGAGCTGGCGCCGCTGGTGAAGAGCTATCGCGAGGCCTGGAAGGACGCGGGCCATCCCGGCCGGGGCGAGGTCTTTCTCCGCGTGCCGGTCTATGTCGCCGACACCGAGGAGGCCGCGCGCGAGGAGCCGCGCGAGAGCATCATGCATCTGCTGCGTTACATCGGCGAGCGGTTGGCCGCGTCGGCGACCGCATCGGGCGCGCGGCAAATTGAGAACCGGGCAGAGCGCGGCCAGAAGAATCTGACGATCGACTACGAGGAGGTGCTGCGCGAACGCATGATCGTCGGCACGCCCGGGCGGGTGATCGACCGGTTGCAGGAAGTGCGCGAGGAGCTCGGTCTCGACGGCATCCTGGCGGAGCTCAACCCCGGCAGCCTGATCCCGCATGCGCATGTGATGCGGGCGCTTGAGCTCCTGTGCAAAGAGGTCATGCCGCGGTTCAAGTAAGCGGCGCTTGGGCAAGCTTTTTTGATTTAAGCGACTATCCGACAGTGTCCTAATTTGAAAATTAGGACACTACCTGTCATTTCGTTCGCTGTTCTATCGCGCGGAAAGCCCCTAGCCTGCATGCGATGGGTGCCGCAAACCGACCCGCTTTCCAGGCTCCCAAGACCTTCGCCGACCTGGAGCGCGCGGACCTTTTCGTTGACGAACTCGACCCGCTGCTGCTCGTACTTCTTCAGGACCGGGCGCAGGTCGGGCGGCACGGCGTTCCAAGCGGCCTCTGCTGTCAGTGCAAGCATGAGGATCAGGATAATTCCTGCATCGGGCTGGCTGGCGCGCTCGCCGATCAACAGTGCCTTGGTCCCACGCGCCAGTATCAAGGCGGCGGCGGCGGCCACGCGGCAGGTACCGCTGATCTCACCCATCGGCCTCGAAATGAAGGTCCTACTGACCAGCGAGAAAGCGCCGGCACTTGGTCCCCGACAACGATCCACAATATATCCCCCGCTTCATTCCACATCTTGCGGTGGCAGCCGCGTGCTGCTCAATACCGTGGGCTGCCGTCGCGTGCGCACTGGGAAACCATTCACGTACCTGAAGCGTTTATGTCGCAAATACCGGGAGAGTGGAGCAGTGGCTGTCAGGCCGATGTCGGAAGTCCATCTTCGTCTGTCGCTTGCGCGTCCGGTCGCGCTCGATCCCATCGTCACGGTGCGCGAAGCCGGGCGTTTTACCCTGATCAACAGCAGTAGGGGTCTTCTGAAGCTAACCAACGCTGATAGCGAGCGGCGCCGCCTCGTTCAGCGGCCTGGCTTGTGTCTTTGCCGGCGCGACTGACCCGTTCCTGCCGCTAAGATGTTGGTCCCGAACTACCAAGTACGGCAAGGCTGGCGCGCAATTCCACGAGCGATGCATCGCTCGCATTGGCGGGTGGCCGCCAACCATCCAGCGGCGGCAAGAGACTGCAGTCGATCTTGCTCTGAGCCAATCCGTATTTCCCCTGAGAGATTGCCGTAACGGCCTTGGACAGGCAGTCAGCTTCCCAATAACTGGGCTTGCGGCGCAGCAGGCGCATGCGATCGAGCGCCGCCTCAAGAGCCGCATGCACCTTCCGTTTTGTATTGGCATCGTATTTCATCGCTGGTGCATTCCTTGGCGGATCTACCGGGCCATGGCTGCGGCCAGGAAGCGCTGATCCAGGCGGCGGTAGTGTGCGGAAACGGACAGAGCGGGACTCGACGCCGATTTGCGCCCAATCTTGCCCGACGTGAGCGCGGGGGCAAGCCATGGCGCGTGGTCTTGGAGCCTTACTCAGTCCGCACGAGGAAGTCACCTTTCGCCTCATCGCCTTTGGTATTTCGAAGGCGCAGCACTTGCCGGCGCGCGACGTGACTTACTTGATCCATATTCATCTGGTCGATGAGAACCAAGGACAATTGAAGCTTACCGACCTCGGTCGTGAACGATATCAGAGACTGGCAACGGTGCGGCTACATCAGATGCAAGGACGAGGCCGCCGTTGTGATGCGCTACGACTCTGGCGGTTGCCGACTTCCTTCGTCCGCCTTCGGACAGTTCATCTTGGCGAGTCGCCATTTTCCCTCGCAAACGTTCTGTAGCTGTCATCGCTTATCTGGAGCAGCGTCCTCCCCGCTTCGCTCCATCATGGCCCGCTCGGATGTCGGATTGTTGGGAACGGATCTGATCCCGAGCGGGCCTTTCCTTGCGGCCACGGACATCAGCCGCTACCCGTCGCGCCAGTCGCGGCATGCCAATCCGATTTCAAGGCCGGCCGCCATGTCACAGACGCCGATGCCCACGTCGTGGCGCCGGCCGCGTAGATCGGCCCAATGGAGCTGAGCCATGTTGGGGTGCTAGCGGCTGCGAGCCTGCAGAAGGTGGCGCCTTAGAGCGGCGTCGGCCTCGTCCGATGGGGATGCGCCATTTGGCAGTCCTTGATATCGCTCACGACCAGAATCGGTAAGCCTAAGCTGCCCCGCGGTCTCATCGACCAAGCCAAGGCGGACCAAATAGGCCACGTCTCGCTGCGCGAAGAGATTCGCCTCCGCAATGCCAAGGGCGATGCGGCGCAAGGTGCTTTCCTCGTGCGGACTGAGCGGTGCTTTCAGACCACGCTCCATGGCTTGCCCCTCAAGCTCATGAGCCCGAAACTTAGGGTCGTGGTCTTGTGGAAAAAACCCTTTGTCCGGTGTCGGACACTGCAGTCGATGTGCTTCGCGGCCAGCCTAAATCTACGTGACTAAAAAAAACGGATCACAACATCTCGTGGGCCGACGTTCCTCGCCGCGATTGTTTCCGCTTCGACCCAAGCTGTGATTCGCCCGGGAACGCCAGCCTTGGACAAGCCGTTGAATTCTCCATGCCGAGCAAATGCACTCGCCGCTATTCGATCGAGATCAAGAGCGTCGAGGGCGGGACGTTGCTATTCACCGCCGCCGACTGGAACGACGAGGAGCGCCGCATAGCCCTCGCCCAGATCATGGGACTACAAAGCCGCGCGTTCGATTCCACGACCCGTCTCTACTGGATCGATGTCAAGGACGAGCAAGATGTTCGGCAGCTCCTCACAACGGCAGATTGGAACGACGACGATAGGCGCATCGCAATCGGTCAGATCTTTCGCTTGGCAGGCGTGCCGGATGACAACTGCTTCACCGAACTTCTCCTAGGCCTTCGCTGACGGAACATCATGTTCGGTTCAGGAAGGGCCCCGCCCCAGCGCCGGTGCAGCGCACGGTCTACCCTGACGGTGCCTACGTGGACCAGGTTGTCCAACCTGTCCCTCGTTAGCGGAAGCTGCCACCAAAGCTGTCGACGTCCGCGCCAAAAAGGGAAGGGTAACGAGATCAGAAACCATGCGGCGCCTCCGGGCGCGCGTGGTAGCGGCACGCATGTGCGCCAATGCACCCGGTGCTCCACAGTGCAGGCCGGGCTTCGACCTTCGAGCGCCGGATCGCTATTGGCGGTGAAAGTGCTGTTGCAGGCAGCACGGCTCAAGGGGACATGTGGTACGGCGGAGTTGGCCACGCTTCCCGACGCCCGACTTCTACCGGGATGATAGCGCGGCCAACTTCTTTGGATCGGATGTGGTTCGGCATTTCAGAGAACTGGCGCCGGCGGGGAACAGGTTGGCCGTCGTCTACAGCGGCCCGCACACGTTCAGCCGCCAGGTCGGTAACGTGAGCCACCGCGTCCTTGTCGGTGTCGCCATATGCGGCGATGTCCCAAAGATCCGGAATGCTTGCAACGAAGCGGCCATCGTTCTCGCGATCGATCATCGCCCAGTACCAAACTCTGTACATGCGTCCCTCCCTTAGCCCGTATGCCGCTCGGGGCAATCCTTGTCGCCGCCGCGACCGCGCCTGGCGCAGCCTCGAAGAGGCGCGACTGCTCCGGGACTCCACGTAACGCCCGACGCGCACGAACTTGCTATGCCGCGCCGAGCCGGCGGCCTTACGCATGGGAAGTCGCTTACAGGCGATAGTGTCCTAATTCGGCGGCTCCCGGTAAACGAACCGCCGCCCGCTCCAGATTTCAAACCCATCGTACCGCTGTTCAGCGTTGTGCTCTTTGAACAGGCGTTTAGCTTGTTCGATTAGTTCCGCGTCGGGGCCGTCCCGTAGCATCTCCACGTTCTCAATGTGACCCATTCGCATGAGGTAGCAGCGCACGGCTTATCCCTCCTTTGGCGCGTCGCTCCGCACTACCTTAAAGGCTGGCGAGGCGCGAGCGCCCTGGTAAGATTGTACTATGCAGACGTTCTATGTCGCTGACATCTACAAGCACGCTGGCGCGTTTTGGGTTTACCCGCTCGACTTGCTCGGGGTTGTCCTGAAATGGTCAGATCAGCCGCCCCTCTGAGCCAAGGTGTGTTTGCTATCTAATGCCGCAAAAACAATCGGCCGGAGTTGATGGAGCACGTTGGGCTGTTGTAGCCAGTTCGCGCATACCGTGGCGCGAAGCTGGAGCCGGCGGTAGAGACGCTTCTTCTTTTTGCCTGCAGCGCAGGCAATACGCTGTCTTTTCTATATCCAGTGTGCAAGCGTGGAAGAGTAGATCGTCACCGCACTCGCAACGAAGCCCCACAGGCAAATGGCCGCCGTCAGTGCCAACACCGTGGGAACGTCATCGATGGCCTCCCACTTAGGAAGTTTGCTCTTGTCCATCAGGCACCCCTCGCGCCAGAAAGAACAGGCTAACGCTGTCACCGAAAGGCGCTGCATGCAAGGTAACGGCCCGCATTGGCCTGAGATCAAAGAGTGACTGCGGCGTGTGTTTCAAATCGAACAGACAGCGCACAGTAATAATGGAATTCTTGGGAATCGGATGGTCACTGCAGGCACCGGAACAATGGCTGATCCCGACTTTGAAATGCTTCGCCTGGAGAAAGTTCTGCGCTTGGCGCAGGACCGGTTGGGTAGGATAATCCAGATGGTTCCTGACCCTGCTGTTCTCAAAGCCGCGAAAGACCTCTGCGCCGAAGCAAGCGCGGCCGTTGGCGCGTACACGGCAATGCAGCGGGCACCGCAGAAGAATTAGCCGCCGTCTGCGACGTTCATCTGAACCGCTGACCGGTGCTGAACAAGGCCCTGACGGATGCCAAGGTCGCGTTGCCGCCGCGCAATTGACTGCCCACACAGGTCCACGCCGCTTGCCCTAATGGCTCTGCGATGCTGCCCGCTAGTAGTAAATTTCCACGCTGGCAATCTCGTCTGTGCCGTCGTCGACAGCGAGCAAAGCCTTTTCCGTTTGCGGTACCAAAAGGATAGATGGCGCCGAAACACCGTGTCGCACCAGTTCATCCTTCACCGCTATGGCGTACTCAACAGGGCCGACGACGCGCACCAGACCGCTAGACCTGGCATCGGCCGCCGCCATCTGAATAGTTACTTCGGCCACGGTCGTTAAATAGGCAGGCCCTTTGCTGAAGAAAATGACGCAGCCAGGCGCAGTTTCATCCGCATAGCCAACGTTTGTTTGAGCAAAGGCTGGCTTTAATAGAGCGAAGAACAGGCCGGCGACTAGAGCGGTACCGATTTGCCATTTCCTCATAGCCCTCTCCGTTGAGCCGTAGACTCAACGCCGAGCTATCCTTGAGGTTACCGCGAAAGCTGGTAGGCAAACGCGACACGGGAGCGGTGTAGCCAGCAGTCCAGCTGCGCGACGAATTCCTAATCAGGAGTGTTTTTCTGGTGCCTTGGGCTGATCTTTCTTGCGCGGTTGACCGTGCGATTTTACTGGCTCGGTGGCGGGTCTCGGCGGTCCCTCAGGTCTTGTAGGAGGCCGGATCATCTCATCCTCAACTTCACGATTTTTCGGTCGTTTGTCTGGTAGCTGCATGGCAGTCCTCCCTCCGCCGGATCGCGCGGACGATCGAAGTCACCGCTTGAACGTGCGATGGGGCGGAGAGTTGCGGCGCTACCCGAAGGTAAGGCCGTTGGTCACTGCCAATAAAACGGCCCGGCTGGCGGCGGCCACGCAGGGAATCATGCGATCCACCTCTTCAGTCTCTGGAGGCCTTCCTCGAAGTGGCGCTCCTCGGCCCGAAGGTGAGCGCCAGCGCTTCGCCGTCGTCGGGCGAGGCCAGGCCGCGCCGGCGCATGTCGTCCTTGCGCTCGAGCAGGATGATGTCCGACGCGTCGTAGCCGTAATCGACCGCCTTCAGGTCGGCTGAAAGCTCGTTGTCGTCGGGCAGGTTGCCCGCCTTCAGCCACTCCTTCATGAAGCCCCACATCTCGGCGCGCTTATTGGCGTAGCGCGCCGCCGCGTCGCTGGCGTCGGTGCGGTCTGCTTTGGCGCCGAAATCCACGCCCACGAGGTTGGGGCGGCCGAGCTGGTTCAGGCGATCGTGCACGCCCCAGCCAATGCCGGTGCCGTCGACGAACACGGCATCGGGATTGTGGCTGTTGACCTGCTCCATGACGCGTCTGGCGATCTGCATCAGGTCGGGGATGCGGAACTTCACGGCCGGGATCGAGCGGGCGTCGAGCCCGCGGCGGAAGCGGATGACGGTCTGGTCCTCGCCCTGGCGGGCGATATCCACCCCCATGATGAGCGGCGCCGTCGGATCCTCGGTGAGCAGGCGCGCCACCGCCTCGTCGACCCGCGGGCCGTCGATGAACTGCAGCGAGCCGGAGCGCGGGAAGACGCCGCGCACGCGGACGCGAATGAAATCCGAATCCTCGCCGGTCCTTCACCCAGGCGGCGATCTGCACTTGTTGGTCATGCCGACGGAGCGCGAATCGATCTGCTGCGGGCTCCAGCGATGGGCGAAGCGGCCACCGATGAAGCATTCACGAAAGCGGCCCGTGGTGCGCGTCGGGTTGCCGAACACCGCCCGCACCAGCTCGGTGTCGGCGTCGGTCAGCGCGCCCTCGATGGTGTCCCACACCGGATCGGGGATGGCCGACGCCTCGTCCAGAAGGGCGAAGGCCCGGCGGCCCTTGTTGTGCAGGCCGGCGATGGCCTCAGTGTTCTGCTCCGACCAGATGATGGCGTAGACCCGCCAGGTCTTGTCGCGGCCGGGCCCGGCCGAATGGAGCGCCGTCGCGGTGTAGGTGAACCACGCCGCGCGAATCGTGCAGGGTCGACATCGCCCACGGGATGATCCAGGCGACCAGCGCCGACTTGCCGATGCCGTGGCCCGAGGCGATGGCGACGCGCACGGCCTCGCCCTCGCCTTCGCCGAAATGGCGGTCGAGCAGGCCGTTGCCCAGCCGGACCAAGACGTCGCGCTGCCATTCCTCCGGCCCGCTTTCGCCAGCGAGCGGCGTGCCCGCGATGCCCCAGGGAAAGGCGAACATGACGTAGCCCAGGGGGTCGTAGCGGAAGGCGCCGATCTCGCGATGGCGAAGGCCTGCTGTATCTCGATGCCCAGCGCGATGGATTCGCCGGTCCCGACGTCGAAAGCGTCGAGGCCATGTGGGGATATGCGGACGCGAATTTCTACTGGGACGGCGGGTATGTCGTTCGCCTGCGTGACGGCCGGCGCGCGTACATCGGGGGGATGTCGGTTCCCGAATTCAGCGCGGACGGGGAGACCTACGAGCTGCAATGGACATTCGATGTCCGGTTCCTCGCGGATGAGCCGTACTACAGCCTGATGCCGTTCCAGCCGAGCCGGCGAAGTCCATTCCGTGGGAGGAAGCGCCGGAAAGCCTGAATGAGCTTCTCAAGAGGCTGGCCTCGTAAGCCGGTCGGTTTCGGCTCAACGTACTGCTTGATCGTTCCAGGCTCTCGCAACCGAAGGAGCGGCGCTGCGTTGTTCAGCCGGCCCTGTGGGGAGACGAGGATGGTCACGTCTGAAAAGCCTTCTACGTCTGAGAAGCCTCATCGGGCGAAAGGTGCTCCCGCCACAACAGCTTGTGTTGTCCTGCTGGTGGAGAACGAGGTCCTTGAGCGCGTTCCAAAAGCAGCGCATCTGAGCACAGCGGGCTTCGACGTGATCGAGGCAGCGGATGGCGAGGAGGCGCGACGCGTACTCGATTCGGTTCCCGTGAATGTCGTGTTTGCGGACCTCGCAATGCCCGACCAGACGAATGGATTGGCCTTCCTGCGCTGGCTGCGGAAGCATCACCCCGCCATCAAGACCATCGTCACGTCGGGCACAGAGACAGACATGCCCCCGGACGGCTACGGCATGTTTCTCAGCAAGCCCTATCGGGTGGCCGATTTCGATTACTGCCTCGAGAAAGTCCTGGCCACCGCAAGCATTCCCGCCAGCGAAACGGGTGGGGCCATGACCGCCGATCCAAGCAGGATGGCAAACCCCACGCCGGATAAGGCGCCGCCGGGCAGCGTGCGCCCAAACGGGCCGCCTGCTTCCGACGAGGCCGACGACCGCGACGACGACGTCTCCACGCCGTCGATAGCCGAGCTGTCGCGCCGGCTTGCCGAGCGAGCGGCTCGACAACGGGCGGTCGATCCGACTGCTGCAAAAGCGGCGTGCCGCGCCGCGCTGAAGGCGTTCGACCGTACGCGCACGCGCCGGCAAAGATTGGCGCTGGGGTTCGCCGCGGGGGCGATCGCCTGCTCGGCTGTCGCCTACCTTGTCCCGATGGTGGTCACGGGAGCTGTCCCGCTGTCTCCAAGTGCTGCGGCGCTCCCGCAGCCCGCGTCCATCCTCCCGATGGCGGCCGTTACGCCGACACCCGCGCCGCCTGGCCCGGCGTCGCCCTCGTCGGCCCCCTCATCGCCGTCGCCCGCGACAGATCTCGCCTACACGCCTGCCGTCTTGCCTGCGGCCGCGCAAGCGGCAGCGGCGGCGGACAGCCAGCCGGCACTTTTTGAGCCGGCGCCGAAGCAGACCCCTCTGCGGCGCGACGAAGCGAGGGAAGTCCAGGCGAGACTGCGATCCTTTGGCTTCAATCCAGGGCCAGTCGACGGAGCCCCGGGGGCCCTAACGGAAGACGCCATCAGGCGCTACCAGCAGAACAGGGGACAATCGCAGAGCGGCAAGGTCGACCGCGAACTGCTGGAGCAGCTCCGCCAGGATCCCGCGCCCACGGTTGTCCAGCGCGCCACCGGCCCCTACGCCCGTCCGATCTCTTCGCGCGGACCGCAGCGCTCCGATCCGTTCGCACCCGTGCGGGCCGCGGGTGATCGCCTCGGCCAATGGTTGGACTCACGGCTGCGCTAAGACGACGGACAGCGACTCATCCGGCGTCGGATTCTACAGCGGGAACGCTTGAGTCATTGCACGGTCACTTGATGGTCATGCTCGGTCACTTGATGGTCAGACGTCCCAGCTCGTCACGACGTCTAGCATAGGGACGCCTCCCAGCCGGCGGAGGCTCTGCCAAAGCACCAGCCCTCCGAGGCCGGCCCACCCTGATTGTCGAGCCGCAACGCCAACCGGTCAGGGGCGTTGCATAATTGCCACACTTCCTCGTGCCAGCCAGGAAGGCCGCGATTTCCGGGGGCAGAGGGCACGGGATCCTATAGCCGGGGGAGGAAACGGCCATGCAAGCGCGAAAGAAGCCAACCGCAAGTCGGGGCCCCAGTCCGGCTCCCGAAACCCACTGCGAGCGGCGAGCTCCGTCCAAGGTCTCATCGCCAGAGGCGAAAGGGCGTGTTCTGATCGTAGAAGACGACGTCCCCCTGAGCACGGTGGTGGAAGATACGCTGACGTATGAGGGTTACGCAGTGGTGGGGACGGCGAGAAGCGCCGAAGAAGCGATTTCCATGGCGGTCGCCCACGGACCTGACCTCGTCCTCATGGACATCAGGCTGCTCGGCAACTCCGACGGCATCGCGGCGGCCGGGCAAATCCTGGAGCGCACCGGCATCCGCTGCCTGATGGCGACCGGCCAAGACGACGCCAAGACCAAAGCGCGCGCCGCCATGGTGCAGCCATTGGGTTGGCTGCCGAAGCCCTATGGCAACGAGGAGATGGTGCAGGCTGTGGCCGATGCGATGCGCTGCAATCGGGCTTCATGACCCTACCAGACGACCGCGCCGAGAAATTTTCCACGCCGTTCGGCAGGGATGGCGGCCCGGCAAAGGACATAAAAACGTCCCAGGCGCCGTTCCCATTTTTCTCTAAGTTGAACGTGACCCGGCTGCAGGCGAGTGTTCGGGCAAGCGTGGGGAAAGGATGCGCGACAGTCTTGTGGTCGTCGCGGTCGTCGCGGCTCTGGCCGCGTGCACGCCGGACACTGCTCACGTGCCCATTTTCCTACCGGGTCCCTACAACACATGGCCGCCCGCGCCCCCCGGCACGCCGATCGAGCCCGGCCGGCCTGTCGATCTCAACGGCGGCCAGCGGAAGACCGTCGCGGCAGGCGTGCAGAAATGGATGAAGGATCCGGCCTCTGTCCAGTTCGGCGCGATAAAAGCCGTCCGCAGCAGTCGCGGCCTGATCACGGTGTGCGGCGAGGTGAACGGGCGCAACACGTCGGGCAGTTTTGTCGGCATGTCGCCGTTCGTTGGCGTGCTGATGGGACCGGGCGCGGATGCCGATTTCGTCCTGGTCGGCGTCGGCTCGTCCGAGCGGGATCGCGCCGAGGTGATCCAGCTTTGCCGTGCGAGCGGGATCCACGGGATCAACTGAGGGTGCGGTGCTTCGCCGGTATGCAGCACACTACGTTCTCTCGACAGGCTGGCGTCACGTGGACGCCGGCCAGGGGTGCGCGTTGATCTCGACGGCGACGCCATGCTGGGCACAGGCGCGCAAGATGCGCTCCATGTCGACTTCGTAGCCCGACCGCCGCAGCAGCTGCCGCCCCGTGACATGGCCCAAGACCGTGGTATGCGGGTTCTCGACGGCCTCGACGACCCTGTCCGTCTGCTCCCGGCGGCGCAATTGATCGCAATTGGGTGATCAGAGGCGAGGGCAAGACTGCCTGCCTGACGAAGGGCGCAAGCTCATCACCAAAGACTTCAACTAGACGGTGGAGATGGTCGCGATCGTCGGGACCAGCCGCCCCATGGGCGGGACCAAGACCGGCAGACCTTGTGGCGTGAGTTTGCCAGCCTTGGTCCCTAGCTGCCTGCGGTGAAACTGCGTCGAGGGATGACGCGAGCAGACCCGCAGTCAGTGTTCCACTTTGGGCAGGATACGCCTTGGGCCTGAGGAGCGCTAGGTTATCATCGATGTATGGCCAGCAGGACCTTCAACATCCCCAAGAGCAAGAGCACGCCAAAGCGCGTCAAGATCGCTGACACGATCGACGTTGCGGCCCGCTACTTCGTCTACAAGCTTTACGAAGCTACTGACGGACAGCCGAAGGTGTGGGGGACGTTGCGTGGGATGGGCGAGTTACGGGCGACCATAGCGAGGGCGGTTGAGCGCGGGTGGGTCATCCTTGAGGGTACGAGCGGCAAGCCGCTGGAACGCAAGGCCGCCTTGACGGACGAGGGGCGCCGGCTGGCGCGGAAGGGGAGATAGGACGAGACGGCTCATGTGCCTCACGGCTATGTGGGCGACTTCCAGGACGGCGAGACGAGGTTGACAGGGGTGGGCGTGACGTCGTTGCGCATTGCGCCTAGGGTCGATCTGTCGCTGGCTGTTGCTCAATTGAGCACAACGGCAGAGAGACGGCGGCATCTGAGTTAAGAATGTCCCGCGATCCCCCTCATAGAAATGGTAAGTGACCATGGAAAAAGCAGCCGACTGCTACAGGCACGCGATTCAGTGCGATCATCTGGCCAAGTTCGCGCTCTCGGACGCGGACCGCGACGTGATGCTGGCCGCCGCCGTCAACTGGCGAAAGCTTGCTGGAAGTGCCGAAGAAGCCGAGAAGACCGCGAAGCCGGAATAGCGCCGGTCCGCACTATTGGACGACCAGGACCGGGCCCAGTTCATAGCGGCAACCTCGCCTGTGCACCCAGGGCTATCGCATGTGCCAATTCCGTCGTCTCGACCGGAGCGCGAAGCGCGGAGCGGAGAGACCTTGCTTCAACGATAAGCAGCTAATCGGGGATAGAAGGTCTCTCCGCGCGGCCCTTCGGGCCTTGGTCGAGACGACGGAGATCGCCACATGCGATAGCCCTGCCTGTGCACCCATTACCGACTATCCAGCCTTTTGGCGATAGGCGTACGCTTTGTCATACTGAGCGGCAATATATTCGCCGGCGATCGTGCGAGAGTATTTAGGAGGGTTACCGGATCCGGAGCAGTTAGGCAGGCACTCGACCACTGTCTCGAAGTCGGGATCATAGAAGACCGGAATTGAATAGCGCTCACGCCCGGACGCATTGACGACACGGTGCGGCGTGGACACGAACAGATCGTTCGACCAGCGCGCGAGCATATCGCCGATATTGATGACAAACGTCCCGTCGATGGGCGGAGCATCAATCCACTGCCCGGAGCGGTTGCGGACCTGCAGGCCGCCGACATCGTCCTGCCAGAGCACGGTGATGCAGCCCCAATCGGTGTGAGGTGCGGCACCGAACTGGCCGTCAGCCTGGCCTTCGGCTTGGGGCGGATAGTGAACCAGCCGCGCGCGCACCAGCGGATGGCGATAAAGCTCGCGGAAGAAGTTGCGATCGATATCGAGCGCCAGCGCAAATCCCTCGAGCAGCTTCTGCCCGAGTTCGAAAACGCCCGCGTAATACTGCTCGGCGGTGCGTTGAAGTCGCGGATCGTCCGATGGCCATTGGTTGAGGCCGATCAGCGGCTTGTTGTCGTCGAGATAGGAATCGCCCGCCTCGAAGGGAAACGCGAAGTTCAGGCTTTCCTTGAAGTCGGGCTTGTAGGCGCGGCCAAGCGTGGTCTGGGCGAAGGGCACGTATCCGCGATGCGCGGCGTTCACCTGGATCTGCCGCTTGCGTTCCTCGGGACGGACAAAGAACGCCTTCGCGGCGTCCAGCATATCCTGCATCAAATCCTGCGAGACGTTGTGGTCACGCACGTAGAAGAAGCCGACCTCGATCGAGGCCTGGCGGATTTCCGCGGCGACGGAGCGCGCTCCGTCGTCGGACCCGTCGAAAAGAGGGGCCACGTCGATGATGGGCACCGACTGGAATTCGCCGAGGCTGGAGCTTGCCATGTTGTTTCCGTTGACCTTGTCCTGACTTTGGCTGATTGTATGGTCAAAGGTACAAATGTCCAGTCCCTCCACCGTCCCCTTCAGTCAGGGCGTTCCGCTCTACCACCAGATCGCGCTGACCCTCCGTTCGCGCGCTGAAGCTGGCGGTATTGCCACAGAGCAGCAGCTTTGCGCGGAGTTCGGCGTCAGCCGCACGACGGTGCGTCAGGCGCTGGGCCTGCTGAAGCAGGATGGGCTGCTCAAGAGTCGTCGCGGCGTCGGCACGCGGTTCCTGCCACAGGCGCCGGCGCGGCGTCTCACCAGTTCCATCGGCGATCCTCTGCATGCAGGTCTGGGCACGGTCGAGAAGATCGTGTCGATCGAGCAGGTCGAGCCGCCGGGCGAGGCGCGGAAATTCCTGGACGCCGGCGAGGAGCCGATCGTGCGGCTGGTTCGCGTGCATACGCTCGACGGCGCGCCACTCTCCGTGGTCGTGACCTACATGCAGGCGCGCTATGCCCCCAAGGTCTTGCGTCAGTCGGTGCACGAATTCCTGTGGCGGCGTCATGGTCTCTTGCAGAAGCGTAGCGTGCATCGCATCGGCGTGGCGCGCGCCGACACGATGGTGGCGCCGCTGCTGGGCGTCGCCATCGCCGAGCCGGTGCTCCACGTGCAGTCGTGCGCCTATCTCGACGACGGCCGGCCGATCCGCTGGACCGACAATTATTTCCGCGAGGAGCGCTTCGCCTACCTGGCCGAGGTCGAATGGAAGCGCCCGGCGGGGCAACGCACGAGGGGCAAGCAATGAAGGCCTTCCGCTGGCTGCCGATCCTCGCCGGCCTGGCGCTCGTCCCGGCGGCGGAGGCGCAGACCTATCCCGACAAGCCGATCAAGGTGGTCAACGGCTTCGGTGCGGGCGGCGGCACCGACCTCCTGCTGCGGACGATCCTGCCGAAGCTGGGCGAGATCCTCGGCCAGCAGTTGATCATCGACTACCGGCCGGCGGCCGGCGGCAACCTGGCGATGGACATCGTCGCCAAGGCGCCGCCCGACGGCTACACGCTGCTGATGGGCTCGCCGGGCCTCGCGACCAACCCGTTCCTCTATCGCGACCTCGGCTGGGACGCGAAGAAGGACTTCGCGCCGATCTCGCTCCTGGGCACCGTGCAGAACGTGCTCGTGGTCAATCCGGCGCTGCCGGTTAAGAGCGTCGCCGAGCTGGTGGCGCTCGCGAAGAAGCAGCCCGGCGCCCTGAACTTCGCCTCGCCGGGCGCCGGCACGTCGCTTCACCTCGCCGCCGAGCTCTTCAAGGAGGCCGAGGGCATCGACATCGTCCACGTGCCCTACAAGGGCGGCGGGCAGGCGATGAACGACGTGCTGGCCGGCAAGCCCGAGATGATGTTCCAGGTGGTGGGAGCGGCGCTGCCCTACATCCAATCCGGCAAGCTGCGGGCGCTCGCCGTCACCGGCACCGAGCGGTCTTCCGTGCTGCCCGACGTGCCGACCATGGTCGAGGCCGGCGTGCCCAACTACAGCGCCTATACCTGGAACGGACTGCTGGCGCCCGCCGGCACGCCGCGCCCGATCATCGACAAGCTGCACGCCGCGATCGTCAAGGCGATGAACGATCCGTCGGTGGTCGAGGGCTATGCCCGGATCGGCCAGGATCAGGCCGTGAGCACACCGGAGCAATTCACCAAGCTGATCGCCGACGAGACCGCGAAGTGGGCCGGGGTGATCGAGAAGGCCAACATCAAGCCGCAGTGAGGGAGTCCCCATGAGTGAGAGCAAGACCAAGGCGCGCCGCCTGCGCGAACTGCTGCGCGACGCCCGTCCCGTCGTGTCGCCCGGAATTTACGACGGCTACAGCGCCCGCCTGGTGCAGAAGATGGGCTTCAAGACCGCGGCCACGACCGGCGCCGGTCTCACCAACAGCCTGATCGTCCAGCCCGACATCGGCATCTTCGGCCTGCGCGACAATGTCGATGCCTGCCGCCACCTGGCGCGCAGCGTCGACATCCCGCTCACCGCCGACGCCGACACCGGCTACGGCAATGCCGTCACCGTCTATCACGTGGTCCAGTATTTCGAGGAAGCCGGCATCGTCGGCGTCAACATCGAGGACCAGGTCATGCCCAAGCGCTGTGGTCACATGCGCGGCAAGGAGCTGATCTCGATTTCCGAGATGACCAAGAAGATCGAGGCCGGGCTCAAGGCCAAGAAGGACCAGGACTTCATCATCAATGCGCGCACCGACGCGATCGCGGTCGAGGATATCGCCGGCACCGTGAAGCGGGTGAAGGCCTACTCGAAGGCCGGCGCCGACATGATCTATGTCGATGCGATCCGCGGCGAGGATGACATCGCGCGCGCCGTCGAGGCGGCGGGCGACACGCCGGTCAACATCAACATGGGCTTCTTCATCCGCCAGCGGCCGACCTCGCCGCTGCTTCCGCTGAAGCGCCTGAAGGAGCTGGGCGTCGCGCGGGTGAGCTCGCCGCGCATGCTGACGTCGGCGGCGATCTCCGGCATGCGCAAGGCGCTCGAGGTGATGCAGCAGTGCATGATCACCGGCGAACTCGCCGACCGTCCCGACCTGACCGCCTCGATGGAGGAGATCACCGAGCTGTTCGACTACGAGAAGATCGCCGCGCTGGAGACCGCGTTCAGCGTCGAGGAGGACCTCGAGCGCAAGTACCGGGACAAGGAGCGCAGCTACGTCGTGCGCAGCGGGACCAAGCAGTGAAGCCGGGCAGCAAATACGGGCCGTTCAAGTACCGGCCGATCAAGGATCGTCCGAAGTTCGCCCTGCCGAACGGCGCCAGGGTGGCGCTGTGGATCAACCCCAACGTCGAGTTCTTCGGCCTCGACGATGTCATGCCGGGGACCAACAACGAGCGCATGGCGCGCGACCAGGCGCATATCCCCAATGTGCGCAACTGGTCGGTGCGCGACTACGGCAACCGGGTGGGCGTGTGGCGGCTGATGGAGACGATGACCCGACACGGCATGCGCGGCACGGCGGCGCTCAACAGCGAGGTCTGCAATCACCATCCCGAGGTCATCGCCGAGATGGTGCGGTTGGGCTGGGAGCTGATGGGCCATAACGAGACCAATGCGCTGCGTCTCACCGAGATGAAGCCCGAGGCCGAGCGGACCTCGATCCTGAGGGCCCTCGACACTATCGAGAAGGCGAGCGGGCAACGTCCCAAGGGCTGGCTGGGCGCCGGCCTGGCCGAGACCTGGCACACGCTCGACCATCTCTGCGAAGGCGGCGTGCGCTATGTCTGCGACTGGGTGAACGACGACCAGCCCTACACCATGGAGGTGGGCAATCCCCGCATGGTGTCGCTGCCGTACTCGGTGCAGATCAACGACGTGCCGGCCTATTTCGACTTCAAGCAGTCGGTGCCGGAGTTCGAGCAGATGATCCGCCGGCAATTCGACACGCTGTACCGTGAAGGCGGCGAGTCCGGTCGGGTCATGGCGATCGCGGTGCATCCCTTCGTGACCGGCCAGGCGCACCGCATCCAGGCGCTGGACAAGGCGCTGGAATATATCTGCGGGCACGAGGGTGTGTGGAAGGCGACGGGCTGGGAGATCGTCCAACACTATCTCGCCTCCGACTTCGCCAAGGCGATGTCATGAGCGCGGGCAAGGTCGAGGTCGCCGCGGCGGCGCGGCAATTGATCGACTGGGCGGCAGGCTGCGAGCTGGCCGACATTCCCCGGCCGGTGCTGGCGCGCGCCGCGACCGTGCTGGCCGACGATCTGGCCGCGATGATCGGTGCGCGCGACGAGCCTGAAGTGGCGAGTTTCCACCGCCGGGTGATCGAGCGCGCGCGCCATCACGAGGCTACGGTGTTCCGCGGCGGCAACGCGCGCATCGCCCGTATCGATGCCGCCGTGGCCAACGCCGTGGCCGCCGACTGGCTGGAACTCGACGAAGGCTATCGTCCCACGCCATGCCATGCCGGTCTCTATATCCTGCCGTCATTGCTGGCTACGGCGGAGACCGAGGATCGTTCCTGCGGCGAACTTTTGCGCGCGATCGTGCTCGGCTACGAGGTCGTGACGCGTATCGCGCGCGGCTGGAAGCAACGTGCCCTCAACATGCAATCGCACGGCCGCTATTCGGCGATCGGCGCGGCATCGGCAACGTCGCTGCTGCAGCGGCTCGATGCCGGGACGATGTTCAATGCCGTCACCGCTGCCGCGACCCTGGTCAATCCGTCGCCGCGCACGCACCTGGTTGCCGGCGCACTCGTGCGCAATGTCTGGCCGGCGCAGGGCGCCTGGTCGGGCCTGATGGCCGTCGAATGGGCGGACTGTGGCATCGCGGGTTCGCGCGACGCCTTCCATGATGTCTATAGCGACGTGTTTGGCGGCACGGCGGAGCCGGCGGCGCTGACCGAAGGGCTCGGCACATCGTGGGCGCTGCTCGAGGGCTACACCAAGCTCTATGCCTGCTGCCAGCACTTGCATGCGACGGTCGAGGCCCTGCTCGACCTGCGCGCGGCGGTGCTCGAAGCCGGCGCGATCGATCGCATCGAGTCGGTCGAGATTGCGACCCACGCGCTGGCCCGGCCGCTGATGAACGCGCGGCCCGACACCACGCTCGGCGCGAAGTTCTCGCTGCCGCATGCGGTGGCCTCGGCGCTGGTGATGGGATCGGGTGGGGCGGAGGCTTTCGCGTTCGACACGCTGACGAGGTCCGATATTGGCGGCTTGCGCGAGAAGGTCCGCGTGAAGCCCTACGAAGGCGACCTGCCGCCGCCCAACGACCGGCCGGCACGAGCCGAGGTGAAGCTGCGCGACGGCCGCGTGCTGTCGGCGGAGTGCCTGAGCGCCCGCGGTGGCGCCGACCGGCCGCTGCCGCCGTCGACGGTCGACGACAAGCTCGCGCTGCTCGCGGCGCCGGTCTATCCGGCGATCGCCGGAACGCTCGCTCCGATCCGGGCGCTCGACGCCGAGGCATTGCAGCGCGGCTGGCGACAGACCGTCGATGCGTTCGTTGGGTGAGGGGAGAATTCATGTTGCGGCGATTTCTGATGCTGATGGCGCTACTCCTGCCGGCGACGGCGGCGGCGCAAACCTATCCCAGCAAGCCGATCCGGCTGATCGTAACCTTCGCGCCGGGCGGTGGCGCCGATTTCGTGGGCCGCGCGATCGCGCAGCCGCTGAGCGAGGCGCTGGGCCAAACCGTCGTCGTGGACAATCGTGCCGGCGCCAATGGCGTTGTCGGCGCCGACGTCGCGGCCAAAGCAGCACCCGACGGCTATACCGTGTTGCTAGGTGCCGCGGGCACGCTCTCGGTCGCGCCGCATCTCGGCGAACCGCTGCCTTTCGATCCGATCAAGGATTTCGTGCCCGTCTCGCTGGTCGCCACCGGCTCCTTCGTGGTGACGGTCAACAAATCGCTGCCGGTGAATTCGATCCAGGAGTTGATCACCTACGCCAAGGCCAATCCCGGCAAGCTCAACTACGGCTCGTCCGGCAAGGGCGGCGCGCCGCATCTCGCGGGCGAGCTCTTCGCCGCGATGGCGGGCATCAAGATGGTACACGTCCCCTATCGTGGGCTGGGACCGGCGGTGGCCGACCTCCTGGCCGGCCAGATTCAGGTGCTGTTCGCCGACGTGCCCTTGGTCGTTGAGCACGCCAAGGCCGGCAACCTGAAGGCACTGGCCATCACCGGCACGTCGCGCTCGAGCGTCATGCCCGACTTGCCGACGGTCGCCGAGGCGGGCGTCCCGGGCTACAGCGCGGGAACCTGGTACGGTATTTTCCTGCCGGCGCGCACGTCGCCCGAAATCGTGACTCGTCTGAGCAACGCTCTACGGCAGGTGCTCGCCGCCCCGTCCGTCAAGGCGGTCATGGCGAAGCAGGGGGCCGACGCGGTGTGGGATACGCCGCAGGAATTCACGGCCTTCACCGAAGGAGAGTCGGCCAAATGGGGCAAGCTCATCCACGATCTCGGCATCAAAGTGGAATGATGTATTCGATACGGCGGGCGCAAGTCACTTGATCGGATCCTCCGTCGCCAGTACGCCCGCCGTTCGCCGGACCGTCATCAGCAATTGCTGGCCGATGCGCGGCAGCTTGTGGCCGCGCCGGCGATAGATGCCGAGCGCGCGGCTCACCTCCGGTTCGACCAGGGGCCGCGTCTCCATCGCCGGGCTGCCCGCCGGCGGCAGCGATGAGCGCGGCAGCACCGCGATGCCAAGCCCTGCCGTCACCATGCCGACCGACGTGGTGAGATGGTCGATCTCGTAGGCGGTCTCCGGCCGCCAATCGACGCCGCGCAGCGCCTGTTCGAGCAGGCGCATGTTGCCGCTCTGCTGCCCGGCCGTGATCAGCCGCTGCTGCTTGAGTTCGCGCCATTTCACTTCCCGCTTGCGGGTGAGCGGGTGGCCCGGCGGCAGGGCGAGGCAGTAGGGGTCGGTGACAATCAGCTCGAATGCCAGATCGCTGTCCGGCCCGACACGGAACGTGAATCCGAACTCTGCCGACCCGTCACGCACGGCCTGCACCACCGCGCTTGCGCCGCACTCGTTCACCCGCAGATGGATCTCGGGGAATTTCGTGCGGAAGTCGCGCATGATTCGCGGCAGCAGGTGATGCGTCATGCTGGGCAGGCAGGCGAGCGTGAGCTGGCTCGCCTCGGCGCGTGAGATCTTGGCGAGCTGCTCGACGGCGCCGGCGAGGTCGGCGGTGATCTGCGCCGCCTTGGGCAGGAACAGCCGCCCTGCGACACTGAGTGCGAGATGCCGCGTGGTGCGCTCCAGCAGCCGCGCGCCCAACGCGGCCTCCAGGCGTTGCACCCGGCGGCTCAGCGCGGCCGGAGAAATGCCGAGCGCCAGCGCGGCCTTCTGGAAGGACTGTTTCTCCGCCACCAGAACGAAGCTGCGCAGCGCATCAAAGTCGACACCGGACAGTGGCAAGGCAGTCTCGAATTGTTGCAATTCATGCAAGAATATGTGTGCGCCTTGCGCTTTACAAGCACCCCAAGGCGACGTCCATTCTGCCGCGAAGGGCTCCACCAAGGCGTCCGCTGGAAACGTTCACGAGCCCTCGCCAATGGCGCATCAAACTGCCGCTGAAAGCCTGGCTTCTTATGCTGCATCGCTGCGCCACGGCGATATTCCGGGCGAGGTGCTGCGTCGTGCCAGGGACTGCGTGATCGACACGGTTGCCGCCTGCGTCTTCGGCCATCAGGCGCCGGCCGGGTGGATCATCGCCCGCCATGTTGCGGGGCGGTCGAATGGCGCTTGCCATGTGCTGGGGAGCGGCGGCGCGCCGGTGCAGGCCGAGGACGCGGCCTTGGCCAATGGCACGCTGGCGCATGCGCTGGAACTGGATTCGCTTAGCAAGCCCGGTGCCGGTGTGCATCCCGGTGCGGTGCTGCTGAGCGCCGGTCTGGCGGTGGCGCAGGAGCAGCGGTTGGGTGGTGAAGCGCTGCTGACGGCGATGGTCGCGGGTTGCGAGGTGCTGTTCCGCATCGGCAGAGCGACCCGGCACAGCATCGAGACGCGCGGCTTCCACGCGCCGGGGCTCACCGGCCCGTTCGGCGCGGCGATCACGGCAGGACATCTGCTGGGACTGGACGCCGCGCGGATGACGCAGGCGCTCGGCATCGCCGGCTCGCTGGGCGGCGGCTTGCTGCAATTCGCGGCCCAGGGCGAGGGCGGGATGGTCAAGCGCCTGCATCTCGGCCGGGCCGCGGCGGCGGGAATTACCGCCGCCAAGCTGGCGCGCGATGGCTTCACCGGGCCGTGCGGCGTGCTGGAGGGCGAGATGGGCTTCCTGCATGCCTATTGCGCCGAGACCGATCCGGCGGCGCTCACGGCGGGCCTGGGCGAGAGCTACGAGACGCTGAAGATGTGCTTCAAGCGCTACCCCTGCCACATCACCGCCCATGCGCCGGTGCAATCGGTTGCCGACCTGCAGGCCGAGCACGGCTTTTCCGGCCCCGACGTTGCCGAGGTCGTGGTCGATGGCTCGAAGAAGATGGCGCAACTGCATGGCAACCAGAGCCCGGCCGATACTGTCGCTGCGCAGTACAGCATCGCCTTCTGCGTCGCGGCGGCGCTGCTGCACGATCCCAACCGGCCGGAAACCTTCACCGGCCGGGCCCTGGCCGACCCCGCAGTGCTCGATCTCTGCCGCCGCGTCCGCGTGACCGGCGATGGCGGCTTTGCGTCGTCCTGGAAAACGCGGACGACGGTGAAACTGCATGACGCGCGTGTCTTCAGTCGCACGCTGGACGACGTGCCGGGCATGCCGGGGCTGCCCTTCGACTCCGCTCAGTTGCGCGACAAATTCCTGTCGCTGACCGCCGCGCTCGGCGGCCAGGCGCCGGGACTGCTGGCGCGGCTCGAGCGCATCGAGACGGAACAGCAGCTCGACTGGCTCGACGCCAGACCGATCAGGAACGACCATGGCATCGCTTGATATCGACGGCGTCAGCAAGCGATACGGCAGTTACCAGGCGCTGGACGGGCTGTCGCTGCATGTCGATCCCGGCGAGGTGATGGTGCTGCTGGGCGCCAGCGGCTGCGGCAAGACCTCGCTGCTGCGCATGATCGGCGGCTTCCTGCAGCCGGATTCCGGCACGATCAGCATTGACGGCGAACTGGTGGCCTCCGACCGGGTGATGGTGCCGCCGGAGAAGCGGCGCCTGTCGATGGTCTTCCAGAGCTATGCGGTGTGGCCGCACAAGACGGTCTTCGAAAATCTCGCCTATGGCCTGCGGCTGAAGCGCATGGCGGCGGCGGCGATGCGCACCCGCATCGCGCAGGCGCTGGAGATGGTGCGCCTCGGCCCGGTCGCCGAGCGCTATCCGGCCGAGCTTTCCGGCGGCCAGCAGCAGCGCGTGGCCCTGGCCCGCGCCCTGGTGCTGGAACCGCGCCTGCTGCTGTTCGACGAGCCACTGTCCAACCTGGACGCCTCGCTGCGCGAACACATGCGCTTCGAGATCAAGGCGATGCTGCGGGAGCTCGGCATCACCGGCATCTACGTCACCCATGACCAGGACGAGGCGATGGTGCTGGGCGACCGCATCGCGGTGATGGCGCAGGGTCGCATCGAGCAGCTCGGCACGCCCGAACAGATCTACCACGACAGCCGCACCGCCTTCGTCGCGGGCTTTGTCGGCCTGGCCAACATGTTCGACGCCTCGGTGATCGGCGAGGCCGCGGCCGGACTGTTGCGCGTTTCGGTGCCCGGCCTGGGCGAACTGCTGGCGCGGCCGGGGCAGGGCACGGCTGGCCGCGGCGCCGGGCAGATATTCATCCGCCCCGAGTCGATCCGTTTCTGGTCGGGCGAGAACGCCCTGCGCGGGCGGGTCATCCGCCGCACCTTCCTCGGGGCCACGACCGATTTCCTGGTCGATGTCGGGGGCCGCCAGCTCCGGATCATCGCCTCGTCCGACGCCACCGATCTGCCGGGCGGAGATGAGGTCGTGGTGTCGGTGCGCCCGGATCGCTGCCTGTTCCTGGCTTCATGACATGACGCTCCAACAACAAACCGACCGGAGGCACACCATGAAACGCGTCCTTGCCGCCCTTCTGCTGCTCGCCCCTGCGATGGCGCATGCCCAGACCGACGCCGAGCTCTACGCGGCCGCCAAGGCCGAGGGCGTCGTGAATTTCGCCGGCGCGCTGAAGCAGAAGGAGACCGAGAAGGTCCTCAAGGGCTTCGAGAAGCAATATCCCGGCGTCCGCGTCACCTACACCCGCCGCTCGACCGAGCCGATGGTCCAGCTGATCGAGGCGGGCCGTCTGGCGGGGCGCAACGACTTTGACGTCATCAACCTCACCGAGCCGGGCGAGATGCTGCGCTACAAGAAGGAAGGCGTGCTGGCGGCCACGCATCCGGTCGCCAACGAGGAATTGCTGCCCGGCACCTTCAACCCCGACTACACCTTTCGCTCCTACGCCGTCACGCCGATGTACGGCATCGTCAACACCGACAAGGTGAAGCCGGAAGACCGGCCGAAATCGCTTGCCGAACTCTACACGCCGAAATGGAAGGGCCGCGTCGCGATCTCGCAGCCCTCGCGCGGCGGCACCGATTCCGCGGCGCTGATGGCCGTCGCCGACGCGATCGGTCCCGACTTCGCCACGCGGGCAAAGGATCTCGACATCCTGCTGACGCGCGGCAACGAGGCGGCGATCTCGGCGGTGATCTCGGGCGAGCGGCCGGTCAGCTGGGGCGTCTCCGGCTACCGCGCGCTCGATGCCCGGGCCGATGGCTCGCCCCTCGAGATCATCTTCTGGAAGGAAGGCACGGCGATTTCGAGCTTTTACGGCGGCGTCATGGCGAAAGCCCCGCACCCCAATGCGGCGCGGCTGCTCGATCGCTGGATGATGTCCAAGGCGACGCAGGAGAAGCTGATCGAGGCCGACGCGATCTACTCCGCCCGCCGCGACATCACCGCCACCCCCGCCGATGAGCCGCCGCTGTCCAAGCTGCCGATCCGCTTCTACACCGCGCAGGAAGTGGCGGACCGCGGCCAGGCCCTGGCCAAGCAGTTCGACGCGGCGCTCGGCGTCAGGTGACGGGCATTCAGTGATGCTTGGCCAGCTCGTCAACCCGGTCCACCGCCTGATCGACAGCCTGCGCCGCGACACCGCGCGCACGCTGCTGATGGCGTCGGCGCTTGGGCTGGTGGGCTGGCTCGTGCTCTACCCGCTGGCAATCCTGCTGCTGCTGGGGCTGCACGACAAGGACGGCGCCTGGACGCTGGACAACTACCGCGCGGTGTTCACCGAGCCACGGTTGGTGGGCGCGCTCGCGAACTCCGTCATCGTGAGCGCCGCAACCCTGGTCGCCTCTCTCGTGCTCGCCCTGCCGCTCGCCTGGGGCGTGGCGCGGACGCGGATGCCGGGCAAGTGGATGGTGAACGTCGCAGTGACGATCGCCTTCGTCATCCCCAACTTCATCGGCGCCATCGCCTGGATATTGCTGCTCGGCAAGAACGCGGGCCTGCTCAACGTGCTGGCGCGGCAGTTCCTCGGCGGCTTCCTGTTCGATATCTACTCCATCCCCGGCCTGGTGCTGGTGCTGGCGCTCAGCTTCTTTCCGATCATCTACTTCTCGGCGCAGGCGGCGCTGGAGAATATCGATCCGATGTATGAGGAGGCCGCCCAGATGTCGGGGGCTCCGGCGTGGCGCGCCTCGCTCGGCATCTCGCTGCCGCTGGTGCTGCCCGCCATCGTCTCGTCGAGCGTGCTGGTATTCCTCGAGGCCATGGCGGCCTTTGGCGCCCCGGCCGCGATCGCCACCGGCGGCAATTTCCATCTGCTGACCACCGAGCTCTACGACATGTTCAGCTACCCGCCGCGCTTCGAGCTGGCGGCGGCGTCGGCCAGCCCGATCATCGGTTTCACCCTGCTCGGGCTCTGGCTGCAGCGCCTGGCGCTGGGGCGACGGCGCTACACCGTCATCGGCGGCAAGGCGGCGCGCGCGAAGCCGGTGGAGATCGGCTGGGGACGCTGGGTGATCTTCGCCTACGCCCTGCTGGTGATCCTCGCCACCGTGGTGCTGCCCTCGCTGGTGCTGCTGCGCGCCAGTCTGCTCACGAAATGGGTGCGGCCGTTCATCAGCCGCAACATCACCCTGGATAACTACCGGCTGCTGTTCGACAGCGGCAGCATCGTGCCGACCTCCATCAAGAACTCGATGCTGACCGCGGTGGGCACGGCGACACTGGCCTGCGTGCTGGCCGTGGTGGTGGTCTGGATCGTCGAGCGCACCACGCTGCCGGGGCGAGGACTGATCGCCTTCGTCTCCACCGTCACCTTCGCCTTTCCCGGCATCGCCTTGGCCGTGGGCTTCGTGCTTGGCTACAACAACGACTTCCTGCCGCTTTACGGCACGCTCTGGCTGTTCCTGATCGCCTTCACCGCGCAGCGCTTCCCCTTCGCCTTCCTGGTGCTGCGCAATGCGCTGAAGCAGCTCGGCAGCGAGCTCGAGGATGCCGGGCGGATGTCGGGCGCCTCGTGGGGGCGGACCATTATCGACATTTCGGTGCCGCTGCTGCGCAGCGGGCTCATCGCCGCCTGGATCATGGTCTTCGCGGTAACCATCCGCGAATTGAGCATGGCCATCCTGCTCTATGTCCGCGGCACCGAGACGCTGCCGGTGGCGATCTTCTCCTTTGTCGACAACGGCACCTTCGAGCCCGCCGCGTCGCTGTCGGTCGTGCTGGTGCTGATCAGCATCGTCTCCGTCCTGCTGCTGCGCCGTGTCACCGGCCGCTCCGGAATGTCCATGTGAGGAACACGCCATGACCACACTTGCCCGCGCCATCGCAGACCGCGTCTGCGCCATGCACTATGCCGACCTGCCCGCGGAGGCGATCCACTGGGCGAAGGTGGGCGTGCTCGATTTCGTCGGCGTCACGCTGGCGGGTTTCCCCGAGCCCTGCACGCAGATGACGCTCAAGGTCAGCGCCGCGCCCGGCCCGGCGCTGGTGTTCGGCTCGGACCGGCGCGTGGCTGCGCTCGACGCCGCGCTGATCAACGGCACGGCCTCCCACGCGCTCGATTTCGACGACTGCTCCGACACGATGGGCGGCCATCCCACCGCGCCGATCCTGCCCGCCTTGTTCGCGCTCGCCGACCAGTTGCGGGCCGATGGCGTGGCGGTGAGCGGACGGGATTTCCTCAACGCCTACGTCGCGGGTTTCGAGGTGGAAACCCGCCTGGGCCGCGCGGTGAATTTCCATCACTATGAGAAGGGCTGGCACCCGACCGCCACGCTGGGCGTGTTCGGCGCGGCCACGGCCTGCGGTCGCCTGATGGGGCTGGACGCGGCGCAGATGACCACCGCGATCTCGCTCGCCGCCAGCTTCGCCTCCGGCCTCAAGGCGAATTTCGGCACCATGACCAAGCCGCTGCATGTCGGCCACTGCGCCCGCAACGGCCTCTATGCCGCCCTGATGGCGCGCGAGGGATTTACCGCGTCGGACAACGTGTTCGAGCACAAGCAGGGCTTCTTCATGGTGTTCAACGGCGCCGGCAATTATGACGCCTCGCGCGTGCTCGAGAATTGGGCGAAGCCGCTCGACATCCTCGCCCCCGGCATCGCCATCAAGCAGTACCCGTGCTGTGCGAGCACGCATCCGGCCATTGATGTGATGGTGGATCTCGTCACCGCGCATGACCTGCTGCCGGAGATGGTCGATCACGTCGATTGCTGGACGCATCCGCGCCGCCTCAACCACACCAACCGCCCCGACCCGCGCAGCGCGCTCGATGCGAAATTCTCGGTCCAGTACGTCGTGGCGCGCGGCCTGCAGCGCCGCCGCGTGGTGCTGTCGGATTTCAACGGCTCGGCGCATGACGAGCCGGAGATTCGCGAGCTGATGGGCCGCATCCACGCCGCGCCGCATCCGCAGATGGAGATGGCGAGCACGGAGCATTTCGGCTCGGAGATCCGTCTCCATCTGAAGGATGGCCGCGTCGTCTCCAGCACCACGGACCGCCCGCTCGGCCGCGGCCCGACCAAGCCGCTGCCGATCCCGCGCCTGGAGGGCAAGTTCCTCGACTGCGCCGGCAAGACCGTCGCTGCCGAGGTCGCCGAGCGCGCGATGCGGACGATCTGGAATTTCGACACGCTGAACGACCCCGGCAGCCTCGGCGGCATTCTTGCCGAGGGCACCCTCAACACCACGCGCTGAACGGACACCAGACATGAGCACCCACGGCTGCGGCTCCAATCCCTACACGCGCGGCATCGCCGATTTCGTGAGCGGCCTGCGCTACGAGGACGTGCCGGCCGAGGTCATCGCCCGCATCAAGCTGCTCATGCTCGACAGCCTCGGCTGCGCGCTCTACGGCGCCGAACTGCCCTGGAGCCGCATCCTGATGGAGACGCTGGCCGAGACCGATACCTCCACCGGGGTGAGCGTCTGGGGCACCAGGCGCCGCCTGTCCGCGCCGCATGCCGCGCTGGTGAACGGCACGCTCGTGCAGAGCTTCGAGCTCGACGACGTTCACCGCGTCGGCGTGCTGCATGTCGGGGCGGTGACGCTGCCAGCCCTTTTTGCCGTCGCCGAGATGCGCCCCGGCATGTCGGGGCGCGAGCTGCTGGCCGCCGCCGTCGCGGGCTACGAGATCGGCCCGCGTGTCGGCATGTGCATGGGGCAGGAGCATATCGGTCAGGGCTGGCACTCCGGCGCGACGGTGGGCGTGTTCTCCGCCGTCGCCGGCGCCGCGCGTGCGCTGAGACTCATGCCCGAGCAGGCCGTCCATGCCATCGGCGTCGCCGGCACGCAGTCGGCGGGCCTGATGGCCGCGCAGTTCGGCGCGATGGTCAAGCGCATGCATGCCGGCCGCTCCTCGCAAAGCGGGCTCTATGGCGCGGTGCTGGCCGAGCGCGGCTTCACCGGTATCGTCGACGTGTTCGAGAACCCCTATGGCGGTTTCTGCAGCACCTTCTCGCGCTCGACCGACCGCTTCGACCTCGCCGAGCTCACCTCGGGCCTCGGCGAGCGCTGGGAGACCACACGGGTCGCGCTGAAATTCTATTCCTGCGTCGGCTCCAACCACAGCACGCTCGACGCCATCCGCAAGATGCAGGATCGCCGTCCATTCACCGAGCCGGAAGTGGCGGGCATCATGGTGCATGGATCGCAGGTGACGATGGATCACGTCGGCTGGCGCTACGAGCCGCAGGGCCTGACCTCGGCCCAGCTCAACCTGCCGTATTGCGTGGCGACCTGGCTGCTCGACGGCGACGTGTTCGTCGAGCAGTTCACCGAGGACAAGGTACATGACGCCGAGCGCATCCGCGTCTCGCGCAAGGTGGCCGTCCAGGAGGACCCCGCGATCACCGCGCGCGGCAAGGCGTTCCGCCACATGGTGCGCGTGGTGGTGACGCTCGCCGACGGCACGGTGATGGAAGAGACCGTCGAAGCCCCGCGCGGCAGCGAGCACTCCTTCGCCGCCGCCGAGGACGTGATCGCCAAGTTCCGCAAGCTCGCCGGCACCCGCCTGCCGTCCGTCCAGGTCGAGCAGATCATCGACGGGATGATGAATGCCGAGAACCTCACCAACGCGGCGGATTTCGTCGCACTCCTCGCAGAACGATAGGACCGGAGACCTTCAATGACCCCTGATCAGATCGACCCGAATATCGACGTCATCGTCGTCGGCGCCGGCAATGCCGCCATGAATGCGGCGCTCGCCGCCAAGGAGAGCGGCGCCTCGGTGGTGATGTTCGAGGCCGCGCCCGAAAGCGCGCGCTCCGGCAACTCCGCCTTCACCGGCGGCGCCTTCCGCTTCGTCTATGACAGCGTCGACGACCTGCTGCGTCTGGCGCCGGACATCGCCGATCTCGACCTCGCCAACATCGATTTCGGCACCTACACCCGCGAGCAGTATATCGACGATATCGGCCGCCTGACCGAGTGGCGTTCGGACCCGGAACTGACCGATGTGCTGATCTCCAACAGCTACGAGGCGGCGATCTGGTTGGCCAAGCATGGCGTGCGCTTCCAGCCCGCCCTGGGTCGTCAGGCCTTCAACATGGACGGCAAGTTCAAGTTCTGGGGTGGCCTGGCCTGCCACCTACTGGGTGGCGGCGCGCAGCTGACCAAGACGCTGCATGAGGCGGTCGCGGCGGCGGGCATTCCGGTGCTGTACGAGACCCAGGCGCGCGCGCTCTTGCCGGATGACGCATCGATCCGCGGCGTGCGGGTCTCGCAACACGGCCGCAACTACGATGTGCGCGGCAAGGCGGTCGTGCTGGCGTGCGGCGGGTTCGAGAGCAATCCGGAGATGCGCGCGCGCTATCTCGGCCAGAACTGGGACCTCGCGAAGGTGCGCGGCACCCGCCACAACACCGGCTGGGGCCACAAGATGGCGATGGAGATCGGGGCTGCCGTCGCCGGCCACTGGTCCGGCTGTCATGCGGTGCAATGGGACATGAACGCGCCGGAATTCGGCGATCTGTCGATCGGCGACAAGTTCCAGAAGCACAACTACCCGTTCGGCATCGTCGTCAACGCCAGGGGCGAGCGCTTCATCAACGAGGGCGAGGATTTCCACTCCTACACCTACGCCAAATGCGGGGCCGAAGTGATGAAGCAGCCCGGCCTGTTCGCCTGGCAGGTCTTCGACCAGAAGGCGACCCGCCTGCTGCGCGACGAATACCGCATTCCGCGCATCACCAAGGAGACGGCGGACACGCTGGAGGCGCTGGCGCCCAAGCTCACCGGCGTCGATCCGGAGGGCTTCCTGCGTACCGTGAACGAATACAACGCCGCCCCGCGTCCGGAGGTGCCGTTCAATCCGAACGTGCATGACGGGCTCTGCACGAGCGGCCTCAAGATCAACAAGACCAACTGGGCAAACCGCCTCGACAGCCCGCCCTACCATGCTTATGGCGTGACGGCGGGCGTGACCTTCACCTTCGGCGGGCTGAAATGCTCGACCGAGGCGCAGGTGCTCGATTCCTCGGGCAACGCCCTGGGCGGGCTGTTCGCGGCGGGCGAGATTCTCGGCGGCCTCTATTACCATAACTACGGCAGCGGCACCGGCCTGGTGGCGGGCGTGGTGTTCGGTCGTCTCGCCGGCGAGGGGGCCGCCCGTGTCGCCCGTCGCAACGCCTGACCAGGTCTGTCGTCGTCAGCATTGTGGCATATGCTGCGGAATGATCGTTTGCGGCGACCGCGGCCATCGAATGACGCTGCCAAGGCATGCGAGCTGCTTGCGCTTGGGCCCGTGACTGTTAGCTCTGGTGCCTTGTGTCGGGCGATGAGCTGATCGGCGACGTCATCCAGGTCATCACCGACGATCTGCGGCTGAGGGCCAGCCTGCAAAACGTCGTTACCGGCCCGCTTGACCAGCGCGGCTTGCCAGCCGGCCGCCACGGCGCCAAGCGTGTCCCATGTGTGACAGGCGATAAGACAGAGCTGCGAGGGCTCAACCCCAAGCTCCCTCTCGACATAGGCGTAAGTCTGGCGCGACGGCTTGAGGTGCTTCACGCCGTCCGCGCTGAACCTCGATCAGATTGTCGGTGAGGGTGAACAGCCGGAAACCTGCATCGCGCAGCTTGCGCAACGCTTCTGCCACGTCCGGGTGAGGCGGCATCGTCGAAAACTTCTCCGTGAGCTCCTTCCTGTCCGCGTCGTCGATTTTGAGGCCGCGTGTCTTCGCCATCATCGTCATCACAGCCGAGCCGATATCGGTGAACGGAACGTAGCAGCCGGCCACGGTCAGGGCCGTGGAGTACAGAATGAGGTTGGCGAACCAGAGGCGCATGGCGTTCTTCTCGCCAAAGATGCGCTCGAAGGTCGGTTGCATCGTCTGAAGATCGAGAAGCGTTTCATTGACGTCAAGACGACCAGGGGAAGGGTGGCCATGTCACTGAACTCCGGTTTGCGACACCGATGAAGGCAGCGGGCGGAATTACATGGCTTTTGCGGCCTGAAGGATCATGTCGACGACCAGGTCTGGCGCGGTAACCAGCGGCGTGTGGTCGATCGCTTCCGATCGAATCTGCGCGCCCATGCGCTGCGCCAGAAACAGCTGCGTAACCGGGTTGATCATCCGATCTTCTCGCGCGACCAGATACCAGGAGGGCTTTGCCTTCCACGACGGGCGCGCTGCCTTTTCTTGGATACAGGCGAGGGCGATGGGACGCTGGACTGCCGCGAGGAGCGCCGCCTGCTCGGGTGATGCGTGCTGGCAAAAGGCGGCGCCGAATGCTTCATCGGGCAACCAGACGAAACCGTCCGCATCGGGAGCCAGTTGTGGCGTCTGCGGATGCGGCTTTTCGCGATAGAATACCTCGCCGACCGTCTCGCCCTCGTCGGGTGTCAGAGCCGCAATGAAGACCAGCGAACGAACCCTTTCGTTGATGCTGGCTGCTATCACGGCCCCGGCATAGGCATGCGCAACAAGCACCACCGGTCCATCGATCCGCTCCAGCGCGCGCTCGAGCGCGGCGATGTCATCTGACAAGGATGTCAGCGGGATTGGAGCGGCGAGGGCCTTCAGCCCTCTGGAGTGCAGCGGCATGATGATCCTGGCCCAGCTCGAGCCGTCCGCCCAGGCGCCGTGGACAAGCACGATGCTGGCCGGTATCTGCGATCCGTTTGTGTTCATTCCTGCTTCTCACTGCTTGTCTCTGAGGAAGTCGCGCATGGCTGCAGCGATCTCGACCGCATGCGTTTCCAGCGCGAAGTGCCCGGTGTCGAAGAAGCGAACGACTGCGTCGGGAATGTCGCGCTTGAAGGCCTCGGCGCCAGGCGGGAGGAAGAACGGATCGTTTTTGCCCCACACGGCGAGGAATGGCGGCCTGTGGGTCCGGAAGTAGTTCTGGAAAGTCGGATACAGTGCCACGTTGCTCTTGTAGTCGCCGAACAGGTCCAGCTGGATCTCATCGGCGCCGGGGCGGGCGAGATAGAAGTTGTCGAGGGACTGGCCGTCTGGAGAAACCGCCCTCTCGTCGGTCACGCCGTGCGTGTATTGCCAGCGCGTTGCTTCCGGGGAGAGAAAGGCGCGAAGCGCCTTGCGATTGGCTTTCGACGGCTCTTGCCAATAGGCCCGGATGGGGTTCCAGCCCTCGCTCAGCCCCTCTTCATAGGCGTTGCCGTTCTGCGAGATGATCGCCGTGATCCGATCCGGATGTTTCGCCGCGATCCGGAAGCCTGTCGGCGCCCCATAATCGAACGCGTACATCGCGAAGCGCTTCAGGCCCATGACCTCGGTGAAGCGGTCGATGGCGCCCGCGATGTGATCGAACGTGTAAGTGAAGTTGCTGCGCGCCGGCATGTCCGACTGGCCGAAGCCCGGCAAGTCGGGGGCGACGATGTGGAAGCGATCGGCCAGCAGCGGGATGAGATCCCGGAACATGTGGCTCGCGCTCGGGAAGCCATGCAGCAACAACAGCTGCGGCGCGCCGACCGGGCCCGCCTCCCGGTAGAATATCTTCAGCCCGTCGACGTCGGCCTTGCGATAATTGATCGTGGTCATGAACGGGTCCCTTCGTTCCGTCGAGCAGGATGGCTTTCCGGGCCGTCGCAGAGCCGCACGATGCCCGGACGCATCCGGCGTGATGTGACGGACTATCTTTCGCGGCTCGTCCCGCTTTGGTTACACAGGCGCGCCGCATCCCGCGAAGAAATTTTCGCCTGCACGAGGCTGGCCCATCAGCCAATCAGGGTGCCCAGCGAGCCTTCAACCTCGGCTTGGCGATTTCAGAGCGACCGGATTACGGGGCATGCTAACGCAGGGTCGTCAGGAGGTGTTTGGCCGACTTCAAATCTGCCGTATCCAAGCCTTCCACGAACGCCTCGAATATCGGCTGCAGCAGCGCATGGGCTCGATCCTGCTGGCCCTGATCGACCCACAGAGCTGCCAAGTCGACCGCAGTGCGCAACTCCCACGATCGCGCCCCTTGGCGGCGACTCCAATCGAGCGACTGGATGAAGCACCTCTCCGCGTCATGCGGCCGACGCTGCGGCATCGAGAGAAGAACGAGCCCCTTCACGCGCAGCGCTTCCGGCAGGTGAACAAGGTCGCCGTTTGCCTCAACCCGTCCAATCGTCTCATCGACCAGTGTCATGCCTTCGTCGAGCTGTCCGGTCGCCATGAGGCCTTGAACGAGAGAGAGCTTGAACCCCGTGTTGAGCATCTCATAGCGCATCGCATGGAGCCGCTGCAGGCAGCGCCGCAGGGTCTCGACCCCGACCTCTGCGTCACCCCGGCCGATCGCTACCTCGGCCTTGTAGCTCCGGGCGACGGCTAGGTAGGGTCCGAGGCAATGGGATTCGGCATGTGAGATCAACCAGTCGGCGTGTTCCTCGGCGCTCTGGAGATCGCCGATCCAAAGGAATATCCCGGGAGCCCACGACAGGGCGAGCCCAAGCGACGCGGGATGATTCTTGCGTTCGGCATCCTTTATGGTCTGGCGTACACGGTCGGTCGCCTGGGCGGGATGGCCTTGAAACCACAGGTTCCGGGCCAGGCCAATGCCGACCAGAATGTGGTGATCCAGGCCGAGATAGACCTCGCTGGTCTGCCGCGAGCGGGACCAGTAGCGGAACGAAGCCTCGAGCTCCACGCGAGAATCGCCATGCTCGCCGACAAACTGGAGCGCCCGTCCCAGAATGGAATTTGCCAAGGCCATTGCCGGCGCGTTTTCCGCGGCGCCATCGATGGCTCGGCTGAGCTGCGCGTAATGCAGCGAGGTTTTGAAGTCGCCATCGCGGACTTCGAACATCGACAGCATGCCGAGCAGCGCCACCTGGTTGAGGACCTCGCCGCGTGCTTCGGCGATCGCCAGGCTTCTGCTCAAGGCTGCACGCGCCGCATTGCTTTGCCCTTGCATCTGCATGGACGAAACACCAAGGCTCGCCTGCAGATTCATCTCCTCGCGGCCGCCCCGAGTGGCGTCGTCGAGGGCAAGTATTGCCCGCTCCGACCAGCGATGGCATTCGCGAAGCAGGGATATTGCCAGGAAAACCGGTGCGGCGGCCACGGCGAGCCCGATGCCGATGGCAAGGCTGCCTTCGGCGCCGAAGCACCATTCCAACGCCGCGCGAACGTTGTCGACGTGAGCAAGAGGCGTCGCTCTTTTCTCCCCCTCATTCTCGACCCCTTCGAGCAGTCCTTGGTAGTACTCGGCATGCCGTTGGGAGAACTCCTGCAATTCGTCGGCTTCGGTCAGCTTCGAGAGGGCATAGACCCGCGTCGTTTCAAGCAGCCGGAAATAGCCGGCACCCCCGGTGATATCCGGTGTCACCAGCGACTTGGCGACCAGGCTCGCGACACCATCGGCAATTTCCGCTTCCGAGACCTCGCCGCGACCGGCGACCGTCCGGGCAGCCGCGAGGGAGAAGCCACCCGAGAATACCGCCAGGCGCTGCAGCAGCAGACGCTCGGGATCGGCCAGCAGGTCGTAGCTCCAATCCAGGGTCGCGCGAAGCGTTCGATGGCGCGGAAGCGCCGTGCGGCGGCCGCTGGTCAGCAGTGCAAAGCGATCGCGCAATGCAGCGGCTACCGGTTCGACCCCAAGTGTCGCCGCCCGGGCCGCCGCGAATTCGATGGCGAGCGGTATCCCATCGAGGTGGCGACAGATTGCGCCGATGGTCAGCAGGCTGTTGGCGTCCGACGAAAAGTCGGAGCCCAGCTCCTGGGCCCTGGCGACGAAGAGTTCCGGTGCGCTGTGGCCCAGTATTTCGTGCGCGTCGACCCACTCCATTGCCGGCACTTCAAGTGACGGCACGCGATAGGCGTACTCACCCTCGATGCGCAAAACTTCGCGGCTCGTCGTCAGTATGGTGGCGCGCGGGCACAAGCGCGAGAGTACCTCGGACAAGGTCGCCGCGCCGGCGATGACGTGCTCGCAATTGTCGAGAACCAGCAGAAGCCTTTTCCCAGCGATGGCCCGAGCGACGGCTTCTGGAGAGATGATGTCGGATCCAAGCCTCAGGCCAAGCACACCGGCAACCGCGGACGGCACCAGGTCCGGATCGGACAGCGCGGCCAGTTCGACAAGCCAGCCGCCGTCGGCGAACTCGCCGACGACACGGCGGGCGAGCTGCAGCGCGAGTGAGGTTTTTCCAATGCCGCCGGGTCCCGTCAGGGTCACAATCCGGTAGGCAGAAACGAGATCCTGCAACCTCTGCAGCGCGGCCGACCGGCCAACGAGGCGGGTGGCGGCAGCGGGGATGTTGTTCGCCGGCGACTCCCCGGCTGCCCGGCTCTGCCGGGGACCGACGGGAGGCTTTGCCGCGTCGTGATGTCTGACGGTCCAGTGACCGAGCAGGCGATAGCCGCGGCGCGACTCTGTCTTCAGCAGGCCTCGATACGGACCGAGCGCCTTGCGGACTGCTCCTGCGTGAACATGAAGCGTGTTTTCCATGACAACGGCGCCGGGCCAGATCCGGTTCATCAACTCGTCTTTGGTGACAAGTTCGCCGGCCGACTTGACCAGGACCTCGAGGAGCTCGAAGGCGCGCCCGCCAATGGGCACGTGAGATCCGAGAACTTGAAGTTCGCGGCGAGCAAGGTCGATCTCGCAGGCGCCTGACACATAAACGGGGCCAATGCTTGCAGGAAGCATGCGAGACCAGGCCTTTGGGGTGATAGGCGCGGAGGTTCTCTTCAGAACTTTTCAGAAAATACCCCAGGATTCGCAGTCGCTCGCGCGTGAATCTGTCACGGGCCCTACCGGACCGAGGGTGGTCTCAGGGGGCATGCAACGTCTTTTCAGAAAGCCGTTTGAAACCAACGCTTTGCTTGATTGTGTCGAGAGGAGCCTCGCCAATGAACGCCCGCGAGCATAAGGCCGGCGATACAGTGCGACCCGCCAGCTGGGACAGGCGTTGCGAGCAATGGGGCTGCCTGATGGCCGCGGCGCAAGGCGGCGAGAGCGATGCCTATGAGCAACTGCTCCGGGAGCTGGACAGCTGGCTACGTCGCTACTACGCGCGGCGGCTTCCCGGTGCTGCCGCCGAAGATGCGAGACAGGACGCCCTTCTCGCCATCCATGCCAGACGCCACGCCTACGCGCCTTCGAGGCCGTTCGGACCGTGGGTCGCGGCCATCGCCCGATACAAGTGGATCGACCACGTTCGAGAGGCCTCCCGGTTCGCAACCCTGTCGCCCAACGACGACATACCGATCGGGGATCATGGCGAGGCTGCGATGAGCACCGTCGTGGTTGACGGTCTGCTGCGGCAGCTGAAGCCCGCGCAAGCCCTCGCAATCCGACTTGTAAAACTGCAGGGCGTCAGCATCGAAGCCGCCTCCGGTGCGACGGGCCAATCCACCGCTCTGGTCAAGGTGAACATCCATCGAGGTCTCAAGAAACTGGCCGCGCTGGCCGCCCGCGATGCCGTTCCACCCATCGCCTCCGACAATTCTTCGAGCAAACCTTGAGCACGGAGGACAGGATGTCCCAGCCAGAGAAATTCGAAACGTTGATCCTCGGCAGCGGCCAGGGCGGCAAGCAGTTGGCCTGGCACCTGGCGCGGTCGGGACGAAAGACGGCCGTTGTCGAGCGGAGATGGGTAGGAGGTTCATGCCCGAATGTGGCCTGCATGCCCAGCAAGAACGAAATCTGGAGCGCCAGGGTCGCGCATCTCGCCCGTCACGGCGCGCAGTTCGGCGTCATGAACGGTGCTGTCGGGATCGACATGGCCAAGGTCCGTGAGCGCAAACGGGCCATGGTCGACCGCGAGGTCGCCCTTCATTTGAACGCCTACAAGACCAGTGGCGCCGAGCTGATCATGGGTAGCGGGCGCTTCGTTGCGCCCAAGACGCTCGAAGTGCGGTTGAACGACGGCGGGACACGCGTCCTGACGGGTGATCAGATCGTCCTGAACATCGGAACCCATGCGGCGATGCCGGACATTTCCGGCCTGGCGGCGGCGCAACCTCTCACGCATATCGAGGCCCTGGAACTCGACCATGTGCCGTCGCATCTAGTCGTGCTCGGCGGTGGCTATGTCGGCCTTGAAATGGCCCAGGCCTATCGTCGGTTCGGTAGCCGCGTGACGGTTATTGAGGGCGGACCGCAGATCCTGAGTCGCGAGGATCCCGATGTCGCAGAGGCCGTCCAGCGTATCCTGGGCGACGAGGGCATTGAGTTTCTGACGTCGACTCAAACCCGCAAGGTGGAGGGACGATCGGGCAACGACGTCGCCGTGACGGTACATACCGCCTCGGGCGAGGCAAAAATCCAGGCCAGCGACCTGCTGGTTGCCGTAGGTCGCATCCCGAATACAGCCGGGATAGGGCTCGAGAAGACAGGGGTCGCGCTCGACGACCGTGGCTATGTACGCGTCAACGACCGCCTGGAAACAAGCGCCCCCGACACCTGGGCGATCGGGGAATGCGCGGGCAGTCCGCAGTTCACGCACGTCTCCATCGATGACTTCCGAATCGTCAGGGACACCATGGCCGGCGGGAAGCGCAGTACGGGCGATCGACTGGTGCCACACTGCATGTTCACGGACCCTCCGCTGGCTCACGTCGGGCTTCACGAGCGCGAGGCGCAACAGAAAGGCATCGCTACGCGTATTGCGAAGCTTCCGATGAGTGCCGTGCTGCGCACCCAGGCGACCGACGAGAAACAGGGTTTCATGAAGGTCCTTGTCGGTGAGAGCGATGACCGCATTCTCGGCTTCACGATGCTCGGTTCCGAAGCGGGCGAGGTCATGGCAGCCGTGCAGACGGCGATGCTCGCAAAGCTGCCCTATCCGGTGCTGCGCGATGCGGTCATTACGCATCTCACCTTCGCCGAGGGGCTTGGTCCTCTCCTGTCCAATGTGCCGGCCGTTTCCCTGGGCAAAGAGGTCATGCCGCAGAAGCGTCAATGATATCAGCACTTGGAGCCACGGAACGGGCAGGTCGACAGCGCGCCAATTCCTGACTTAGTCTTATGTCATCAGGAGACTTATTGCCGTGGCCCTTACGATTAGCGGACTTCATCCCGTCATCGCCGGCGAAGTGACGGGCGTCGACCTGACCAAGCCGATCAGCCGCGAAGAGGCGGCAACGATCGAGGCGGGCATGGACCGCTACGGGGTGCTGGTGTTCCGCGGCCAGGCCATCTCGGACGAGCAGCAGATCGCCTTCACGCGGAACTTCGGTGAGCTCGAGAGCTACAATACGTCAGGCACCGTCCGCAAGCGCGAGGACAACCGGCTGGGTCCCGGCATCGCCGACCTCTCGAACCTGACCAAGGACGGGACGATCATCTCCGCCGAGGATCGCGTGTGGTTCTTCAAGCTGGGCGACCGGCTATGGCACTCGGACAGTTCGTTTCGGCCGGTCCCGGCCAAATACTCGCTGTTGTCCGGGCGCACCGTGCCCAGCTGGGGCGGCAATACCGAGTTCGCCGACATGCGCGCGGCGTATGAAGCCTTGGATCCGCGGACCAAGGAAGAGGTGGAAGATCTGGTCTGCGAGCACTCTCTGCTCTATTCGCGCCAGGCGGTCGGCTTCACGGAGTTCACGCCGGAAGAGATCGGCAATTTCCAGCCCGTACGGCATCCGCTGGTGCGCGTGCAGAAGGCGACCGGCCGGAAATCCTTGTACCTGTCGGCCCATGCCGGTGCCATCGTGGGTTGGTCGGTCCCGGAGGCGCGGGCCTTCCTGCGTGACCTCACGGAGCACGCGACCAGCCGCGAGTTCGTCTATGCGCATTCCTGGCGACGGCACGATTTGGTGGTGTGGGACAACCGCACGGTGATGCACCGCGCCCGCCGGTTCGATCGCAACGAGGTGCGCGACATGCGCCGTACAACGCTTGGCGGCGAAGTACCGATTGTCGGCAGACCAGGCGTGCAGGGGCTCGGTTAGCCAGCCGCCCCGAAGCCCGTGCCGTCAGGACGGCTGGGGATTTGCCGCCAAGGGAGAGGCATTCGCGGCCTTTGTTCCTGCCCGGCGCAGGAGCAGCGCCGGGGCCAGGCCGAGGGCCACGACGGCGGCCATAGCCCACCACGCGTGGCGGAAGGCCACCAGCCGCTCCAGCGGCGAACCCGGTGTGCCGATGATGGCGACGAAGGCTGCGACGCCCACGGCCATCCCGGTCTGGCGGATCATATTGATGACGCCGGACCCGGTGGCGAACGAGGAGGCGGGGAGCGCGCCCGTCGCCGTTCCCATCATCGTCGGCAGGCAGAGTCCCGTGCCCGCGCCGATCAATGTCATGCCGCCGATCACGGTCGCGTAGCTTGGCTCGAGGCTCGCGGCCATCGCCCACCACGCGCCGCCGGCGGCGAAGGAGAGAAGCCCCGCTGCAATCACGGGGGCGGGACCAAAGCGCTGGATCAGGCGGCCGGCGATCAGCAGCGACACGATGGGCACGAGGAGCGGCCCCGGCGCGATCGCCAGGCCGCTCTTCAGGGCGGACCATCCCCATGTGCCCTGCTCCCACAGCACGATCGACAGCAGCATGGCGCCGAACGCCACGGCAAAGGGCGCCATCGCCAGCGACGCGCCGACGAAGGTGCGGATGCGAAACAGCCCCGGCTCGACCAGCGGGTTCTTCGCCCGCAGGCAATGCACGATGAACGATCCAAGGAAAATGACGGCGGCCGCGAAGGCGAGGCCGATGCCGGGCGAGCTCCAGCCCCATTCGTTGACCTTCACCAGTGCAAAGGTGAGCGCGGCCACGCCCAGCGTCACCAGGGCGGCGCCCCAGGCGTCGGGCCGGGGCACGTCGTGTCCCGGAACGCGGGGCAGCATCCGCCAGCCGACCACAAGGGCGGCGAGGCCGATCGGCACGTTGACGATGAATATCCAGCGCCAGCTCGCCGTCAGCAGCACGCCGCCGACAACGGGGCCGAGGGCCGCGGCCAGGCCGCCGATCGCGGTCCAGGTCCGCACCGCGCCCGCCCGGCGCTCCGGCGCATAGGAGGCGAGCAAGAGGCCGAGCGACGCCGGCGTCATGAGCGCGGCACCGGCCGCCTGCACGAGGCGGAAGGCGACCAGGGTCCAGACGCCGTCGGCGATGGCGCAGGCCGCGGAGGCCGCCGTGAAGATGGCGATGCCCAGGAGAAAGCTGAGGTCGCGGCGATGGCGCTCGGCCAGCCGGCCGAAGAACACGAGCAGGGCCGCGTAGACGATCGCATAGCCGTTCAGGATCCACGACAGATCGTCGAGGCCGGCGTCGCCGAAGTCGTGCGCGATGTTGGGCAGCGCCACGTTGACGATGAAGAGGTCGAGGTTGGCGAGGCAAATTCCAGCGCACACGATGGCCAGGACATGGCTGGGCTTCGTGACCTTCACGGCTTCACTCATCGGCTCCCCCTCGGGTGGCGGCGTTGCTGATTCGAATTAGGCGCATATACGCCTATTCACAACGCGGTCTCGCCCGAGTTTTCTTGCCAGCAGACGGTCGAAAAGCTATTGCGCTCATATAAGCGGATCCAGGGAGGAACGATGAATACCGCATGCAATTGCCTGTCGCTGCGACAGGCGACCCGGCGCGTGACGCAGCTCTACGACCAGGCACTGGCGCCGCTCGACCTGCGCGCCACCCAGTTCGCGCTGCTGCGCGCGATCGAGCGGCGCGGACCGATCGCGCTCAATCCCCTGGCCGAGGAGATGGTGCTGGACCGGGCGACGCTCGGCCACAACGTGCGGCCGCTGCAAGCCCGTGGCCTGGTGCGGCTGGTGGTCGGCAAGGACCGCAGGAGCCGAGAGGTCTCCATCACCCGGGCAGGCCGCGCGACGATCGCAGAGGCGCGCAAATACTGGCGCCGGGCCCAGCGGGCGTTCGAGGATGAGCTGGGCGCGGGCACGTCGGCAACCTTGCGCGCCACGCTGGGCCGCGTCGCCACCGCGGAATTTACGCTCACCTGAGCCGCGTAGCGATCTTGTGAAAGCAGAATTGGCGCCCCGCCTGGGGGCGTGCGAGATTTCCCCGCGAGGAGCCAACGGGGAGTAAGGCATGACCAAGTCGAATTGGCGGGAGCGCGCGGGCACACAGTTCAGCTGTGAGAAGCAGCCGGCGCAGGGTCGGAGCGGCATGGTGGTCTCCAACCATCCGCTGGCCTCCGCCGCCGGCATGGAAGTGCTGGCAGCCGGCGGCAACGCCGTCGACGCCGCCGTCGCCACGCAGTTCGCCCTCACCGTGGTCGAGCCGATGATGGTGGGCGTGATCGGCGGCACCACGTCCCATATCCGCCTCGCCGACGGCAACCACACCATCATCGACGGCATGAGCGCCGTGCCGCACGCCGGCCGCCCGGACATGTACCGTCCGATCCCCGGCGCCGCGCCGGAAATCTACGATACCGAGGGTCAGGAAAACCTCGTCGGTCCGAAATCGGTGGCCGCGCCGGGGTCGCTGCGCGCCTGGTGCTTCGCCTTGCGCCGCTATGGAACCATGCCGCTGGCCGACGTGATGCAGCCGGCGATCCGCCATGCCGCGCGCGGCTTTGCGGTCACGCCCTATCTTTCGGATTGCATCGCGAGCGCGGCGCCCGACCTGGTGAAAGACGCTCTAATAGCCGCCCGCCTCATGCCGGACGGCAGCCCGCTCAAGCCCGGCGCGCGTCTCGTCCAGGGCGACTATGCCGAGGCGCTGACCCTGATCTCCCAGCAGGGCGAGGCGGCGCTGCACGACGGCCCGCTCGGCGACCTTTTAGTCGAGTGCATGGAGAAGACGGGCGGCTTCGTCTCGCGCGAGGACCTCGCCGGCTACGACGTGGTCGAGCGCGCGCCGATTCGCGGCCGTTATCGCGGCTGGGAAATCATCGGTCCGCCGCCGCCCGCCGCCTCGGGCGTGCACATCACGCAGATGCTGAACATCCTCGAAGGCTACGACCTCGCCGCTCTCGGCTTCGGCACGGTGGACACGCTGCATCTGTTGGCCGAGGTGCTGAAGATCGCCTTCGCCGACCGCGCCGAGGCCAGCGGCGACCCGGCTTTCGTCAAGGTGCCGGTCGAGCGCATCACGTCCAAGTCCTACGCCGACGAGCGACGCGCCGGCATCGATCTCGCCCAGGCCAGGCGCTGGACCGGCGCGCTGTCGGCGCTGGAAGGGGCGGACACGACGCATCTCACCGCGGCCGACGGCATGGGCAATGCCGTCACCACGACGCAGACCATCAACAGCCTGTTCGGCGCGCGCTTCATCGTTCCCGGCACCGGCATGGTGCCCAACAACTACATGTCGAATTTCGATCCCCGGCCGGGCCATGCGCTGTCGATCATGCCCGGCAAGCGCGTGACCACCTCGATGTCACCGATGATGGCGCTGCGCGACGGCCGGCTCGCCTATGCGCTGGGCCTGCCGGGCGGCCGGAAGATCTTCCCCGCCGCGATGCAGGCGCTGATCAACCTGATCGACCACGGCATGACCCTGCAGGAGGCGGTCGAGGCGCCGCGCGTATGGACCGAAGGACCGGTGTTGGAGGTCGAGCACGGCATTCCGGAAACCGTCCGCGACGGCCTGGAGGCGCGCGGCCACAAGCTGCAGGTGATGCCGACGGTGGCCGGCGGCATGAACGCCATCCAGTTCCACGAAGACGGCACGATGACCGGCGCCGCCTGCTGGCGCGCCGACGGTTCGGCGGTCGCTCTGGGCGGTGGCCTGGCGCGGGCCGGCGTGCGCTTCGTGCTGCCGAACTGATCGAGGCGGCGACGGCCGCAGCCGGCGTGCGCGAAGGGGAGACTCAAGCGGCATTTCATTCGCCTCCCCCGTCATACGGGGGGCGGCCCGCAGGGCCGGAGGGGGAGAGTCTCGGTCGAAAGTGCCTGCAGATTTCGGATAATGGTCTTCAAGATCATTCCTGGGGCTTTCCCCCTCCGCCCCGTATGACGGGGCACCTCCCCCGTATGACGGGAGAGGGATGACTTGTGTACGTATCCAGCCCTTTGGAGTCAGCGCTTAGGGCCCGAGCACGCCCAGCGCGTTGCGCAGGGAGTCGCTCGGGATCTGCATCAGGCCGGTGAAAGGGCTGGTCATCTCCACGATCAGGAAGATCGCGCCGGAGGCCGACAGGGCGATGATCACCAGGACGACGCCGCTGGTCGGGTTGATCGGGGAAAACAGCGTGAAGCTCGCCAGCAGGATGGTCAGCCAGAAGACCAGCATCACGAGAAGGGGCCACGGCAGGCCCGCATCCGACTGCTCGGACAGCAGCACGCGCTGCTCGGTGATGCTGGTCGTGCTCTGAAGGGCCTGGAACTTGAGCGTGCGTTGCACCTCGTTCTGCGGCGACAGCGCCTCGATGGCCTCATAGACCTGTTCGCCCTCCACGGTCGGCTGGAAGGGCGCGCCCGTCGCGGACTTCACGGCGCGGTCGCCCCAGATTCGATCGACCAACGGGCCCATCGACTGGCGCTGCAATTCGCGGGCGCGCCGGGCCTCCGGTCCGTAGCGCTGGAGCTGGCTGTCGAGCAGCACCAGCTTGGCCGCGATCTGCCGGACCTCGTTGCGCTGGGTTTCATAGGTATTCTTGGCCGACGTGATCAGGAGGCCAAGCACCAGCGCCGACATCGTCGCCACCAGGGCGGAACCCAGGCGGACGACATCCTTCGAATGGTCGTTCAGATGGTGCTCCGGCAGGATCCTGCGCAGCCCGATGCCTGCGGCCGCGCCGGCCAGCATGACGAAGAAGGCGAGAAGGGAAATTGCGACGACGGCCAACTTTGATCCTCAGGCATTGCCGCAAGCCGCGCTCACCGCCATTGCCGTTTGTCTCGATGGGCGGTCCTTGTAGCACAGGCGAACGACCGCGCTCGGCGTCGTTCGCCCAAGGGCGTCACTCAGCCGCGTCGGCGGCGCTTGCGGTCTTGGGGGCCTGAGCAGGGCCGGCGGCATCGGTCGACCGCGCGGTCATTTCCTCGTGCGAATCCTTGATGGCGATGAGCACTTCGCCGGGAGTCGTCCGCACGGACATCTGCCTGGCTTCCTGGTCGGTCCGGTTCTTCAGCGTCGGGCTGTCGCGGCGCAGCTCCTCGATGAGCTCGATCACCTTGGCGACCTTGCGTTCGGTCACGCTCGCCAATTCCAGCGTCATTTGCTCGCGCAACTCGGCAAGCTGGTCGGCGCGCCGTTGCGTCGACAGGATGAGGATGCCCATGATCACGCCCAGGAAGGTGAGCGCCTCGAACAGCCAGGGAAACGGCGGCGCGTCCATGATGGCGTAGCCGGCCAGCGGCGCCAGCAAATTTGCGGCAATCCACAAGACGACGCCGCAGACGACGGCCGCCAGGACCGGCGGCCGAGCCAGCCGCGCCGTCCAGTCATCCATGAATTTCTCGACGGGCGTGCGCTTCAGGTGGTGGTCGGCATGGATCTGCGCGACCGCATCGACCGTTTCGGCGATATGCGAGGGCAGGATCGTGCTCTTCGATTTGGCCGAGGTTTCAGGGTCGGTCACGGTCTGCCACGCTCGCGGGGGATTAAGGTGGACAGCCTGTAACGCCCGGGGGCGTTTGACGTTGCCTCCTGCCTTGCTACACGCGCCGCGTTCCCCGGCTATTCGCCGAGCGACGCATGGATCTGCGCCACCACCGCCGCACCCTCACCCACGGCGGCAGCGACCCGCTTGGTCGAGCCGCCGCGCACGTCGCCCACCGCGAACACGCGCGGGCGACTGGTTTCGAGGGGCAGCGTCATGGGCCCGCCGGCCGCGTCCTTGCCGGTGAGGACGAAGCCTTTCTGGTCGAGCTCGACACAGCCGTGCAGCCAGCCGGTGTTGGGATCGGCGCCGACGAACAGGAACAGGTGGCGAAGCTCGCAGCGATGCTGGGTGCCGGTGGTGCGGTCGCGGAAGATGGCGCCGGAAAGCCCCGTCGCGCGATCGCCTTCCAGGCCGACCACTTCCGTGCCGGTATGGAGCGTCACGTTGGGCAGTGCCGCGATCCGTTCGACCAGATAATGCGACATCGAGGCTTCGAGGCTCTTGCCGCGGATGACCAGGTGAAGCTGCTTCACTTTCGCGGCCAGGAAGACGACGGCCTGGCCCGCGGAGTTGCCGCCGCCCACCAGGGCGATCTCCTCGCCCTCGCACAGCTTGGCCTCGATGGGCGAGGCCCAGTAGGAGATCCCCGCGCCTTCGAAGGTGGCGAGGTCCGGGATGTCGGGCCGGCGGTAGCGCGCGCCCGAGGCGATGACGACGGTGCGCGCCTGCATCTGCTCGCCGCTGCTGAGCTTCACGCGCAGCGGACCGTTGCGATCATCGCAGTCGAGCCGCTCGGCTTCGATCGGGATGGCGAGTTCCGTGCCGAACTTCTGCGCCTGAGTATAGGCCCGGCCGGCCAGGGCCTGGCCTGAGATGCCGGTGGGAAATCCCAGGTAGTTCTCGATGCGGGCCGAGGCGCCGGCCTGGCCGCCGATGGCGCGCTGGTCGAGCACCAGCACCGAGAGGCCTTCGGAGGCGGCGTAGACGGCGGTGGCGAGCCCGGCCGGACCGGCGCCGACCACCGCCACGTCGTAGAGCCGGCTGGGATCGAGCGTGGGGGTGAGGCCCAGGCACCGGCCGGCCTCTTCATTGGTGGGCCGGCGCAGGACGGTGCCGTTCGGGCAGAGCAGCAGCGGCTGCTCGTCGTCGTGAATGCCCAGCCGCTCGACCAGCGCGTGCGCTTCGGAATCGCTGGCGGCGTCGAGGACGGAGACGGGATAGCCGTTGCGCGTCAGGAAGCCTTGCAGCCGCACGACGTCGGGCATGTCGGCGTGCCCGATCAGGATCGAACCGGACCGGTCGGTTTCGATCAGCCCGACCCGGCGCAGGATGAAGGCGCGCATCACGATCTCGCCGATATCCGCCGAGCCGATGATGAGCGCCCTGAGATGGGCCGAGTCGAACGGAATGGCGGTGCAGCCCTCCGGGCCCGCGCGTCCCACCACGAGCGAGGTGTGACCGGCGAGCTGGCTGATCTCGCCGGAGAATTGTCCCGGACTTTCGCTGCTGATCGCGGTTTCATGACCGAGGCCGTCCCGCCACGACGCCTCGATCGATCCGGCAAGCACCAGCCAGATCGGCGCGGCCAGGTCGCCGACCTCGACCAGGACGGCGCCCGGCTCGAAACGGCGCGGCGGCCCGCTGGCGAAGCGGCGCGCGACCTCGATCTGCGCCGTCGAGAGCACCGGGAACATCTGGTCGTGCCTTGTCTCGAGAACACTCAACGCTTGCCTCCTGCGGCGCCCCCGGGGCGCCGTCGATACCGACCAATCCTATCATCCCGTTGCCGATGGACGCGTGACATCGGCGAAGAGACCGCGTCAATGACCTCCGACCGGCCGGCCGAGCGTCTCGAGCAGCGGCCGGAGCGCGTCGAGCTCGGTGCCGAAGCCGCTCCAATCGCCCGCCTTCAGGCGCTCGACGGCCCGGTCATAATGGATCAGCGCCTCGCGGGCACGTGCATCCGGCGGACCTGCCGGACCGGTGGATGTGGGACCGGTGGACGTGGCGGGCCCCGCCTCGGCGGGGCGTGCCGGCGGAACCGTGTCCTTGAAGAGCGCCGCCAGCGCCGCGCCCAGCGTTTCCTCCATCACCACGCGATCGCCGTAGGCGGCGATCACGCGCTTCAGCTCCGGCAGCTGGCCGGTCGCGGCCCGCAGGTAGAGCGGCGAGACGTAGAGGATCGAGTTCTCGATCGGCACCACCAGGAGATGGCCGCGGATGACACGCGAGCCCATCTGGTTCCACAGCGAGATCTGCTGCGAGATGTCGGTGTTCTGCTGGATGCGCGCCTCGATCTGGAACGGCCCGAAGACCTGCTTGTCCTTGGGGAATTCGTAGACCACGACCTTGCCATAGTCGGGCGGATCGCAGCGCGCCGCCAGCCAGGCGATCATGTTCTCGCGCTGGCTCGGCACCATCGGCAGCATGAGGACGAACTCGGCGCGCGCTTCGCCGGGCAGCCGCATGATCATGTAGTAGGGCGCCATGCGCTGGGCGTCGCGGCCGCCGAGGCTGTCGCTGTCGGCGGGCTGGCGCGGAAACTGCCAGAGGTCCTCGCGATTATAGAAAACCTCGGCCGTGTCCATGTGATAGGTGCGGTAGAGTTGCGCCTGCACGAGGAAGAGATCCTCGGGGTAGCGGATGTGCTGCTGCAGGTCTGAAGGCATGGCCGACAGCGGCTTGAACAGGCCCGGGAAGATGCGCTGGTAGGTCTTGATCAGCGGATCGTCGGGGTCGCTCACATAAAAGTCCACCGAGCCGTTGTAGGCGTCGATCACCACCTTGGCCGAGTTGCGGATGTAATTGAGGCCGCCGGAGGATTGCGGCTGGGCATAGGGAAACCACTCGCTGGTGGTGTAGGCGTCCTGCATCCAGAACAGGCGTCCGCCGCTCACCACGATATAGGGATCGTGGTCGAGGCGGAGCACGGGGGCGATCGTGCGCACGCGGTCCTGGATGTTGCGATGAAGCAGGATCCGGCTTTCGCTGGTGATGTACTCGGTGAGCAGGATGTTGGGATCGCCGTAGTACCAGGAGAACAGGCCGCGCCGCGCCGTGTCGCCGATGGCAACGCCGTCGGCGCCGTCGTAGGCGGCATAGACGTTGTCCTTGCCCTTGGGATAGTCGAACTCGGGCGTGCTGCCCTTGACGATCGCATAGCGCTCTTCGGCCTGGCCGAAATAGAGGCGCGGCTCGCTGATGGCGGGACCGCCGGTGGCAAGCGGCGGGATATCCTGCAGGTAGAACAGCGGCAGGCCTTCGCTGCTCTTGCGCGTCACCGGCGACATCACCACGCCGGTGCCGTGGGTGAAGAGCAGATGCAGGTTGACCCAGGTCTGCGCGTTGGACGGCAGCAGCGCCGGCTCGAGCTCGCGCGCCGACAGCATCACCTGCTGATAGGCGCCGTCCAGGCGATAGCGGTCGATGTCCATGTCGAGGAATTTGTAATAGGTCCGGATCTCCTGGAGCTGGGCGTAGGTGTTCATCAGCGGCTGCACGTCCCACAGCCGGATATTGTCGACGGTCGGGCGGTTGGCCTCGAGCGAGGCGAAGCTCAGCCGTTCCTCGGCCGGGAACGGCTTCACCGCGATCTGCTGCAGGTTATAGGCCTGCCGCGTCAATGCGATGTTGCGCTCGATATAGGGCGTCTCGAGCTGCAGCTCGCTCGGCTTCACGGAGAAGCGGTTGAACAGCGCGGGAAACATCCCGGCGACCACGATCGAGCTGGCGAACAGCAGCAGCGCCGCCGCCGCGGGGAGGCGCCAGGTCCGCCACCGCACGGTCGCCGCCGCGGCGATGGCGCAGGCGGCGGCCAGTCCGACCAGGAACCACAGGATCGGCAGCCTGACATGGAGGTCCGTGTAGCCCGCGCCGACGACGACGCCGTTGTCGCTGTAGAGCAGCAGGAAGCGATCGAGCGTGTAGGACCAGGCCTTGACCGCGAAGTACAGGCCGAGCAGCATCGAGCCGTGGACAAGCGCGGCGGGCGACAGGCCGCGCGGCGGCCTGTCGAGCTCGATGTCGCCCTGCACCCAATAGACCGCGCCGGCCAGGGCGGCGCTGAAGAACAGGAGCAGCAGCAGCCCGTTCTTGAGCGCGACATAGGCTGGCAGCGAGAAGAGATAGAAGCCGATGTCCTTGCCGAAGACCGGGTCGCTCGCGCCGTAGGGCACCTGATGAAGGAAGCGAAGGGCCACCTCCCAGTTCGAGAGCTCGATGGCAGCGGTCAGCAGGCCGAGCAGGACCGCTGCGCCCGCGACGAGAAAGCGGCCCGAGACGTGCGGCGACACATAACCGATGAGCTGCATCGGCGATTGCGATGCGCCCGCGGAAAAGGCTGAGCGTGCCGGCCAGGCCGCCGGTTGCCGGGCGAAGCGGAGCGCCAGGGCTCCCGACAGCCAGAAGGCGCCGGTCGCCACGGCGAAGACGGCGAGGAAGAGGGCGGTGCGGGCGGTGAAGATCGTCCAGAAGACACCCTCATAGCCGACCGACGAGAACCACAGCCAGTCGACCAGGGTGTTGCCCGCGCGTCCCAGGAGGATCAGGCCCAGGACGACGATCGCGACCAGGATCGCAAGGTATTTCCCGCGCATGCCGACGCCTCCTTTGTCGGGCGCCGATGCTGCTCCTGCGGCGCGCAGGCCCGCCGCTACAGGATGCCGAACATCCGTGACACGCGTTGAACGCCCTGCCACAGCGGATCGAGTGCGGCGAAGGTCTGGACCATCTTGTTGCCGTCGGCCAACAGGGCCTTGAGCTTGTCCATGTTCGGTTCGTGCTTTTCCGCTTCCTTCTTGGCCTCTTCGAGGATTTCGCGCATTTCGCGCATCTCCTCGCTGTAGTCGTCGTCGATCGCCTTCAGCGATGCGGCGAGCGCCGCGGCCAAGGAGGAGTGGGATTCCTTCGGCGCTTCCGAGCCAGTTGTCATGTCGAGTCTACCTTCTGCTTCCAGGCGCCAAGGCCGGTGCCGCAGCGTCGCGGCCTACGATCCTAGAATATCATCCCGGGCGCCTAGCGTCCGGACTACTCTTGGCAGACGCGGTGATCCTGCAGCGAGCAGGCACAATGCCCTTGCCCTGCTGGCGACGGCATCCCGGCAAGACGTGAGTCAAGCCGGCTGGGCCCGGAGCGCGGCCGTGCGCGCCTCGTCGACGTTGCGTCCATCAGCGGCGATCGCCACGGCGTAGTCGCGTTCGGCGGCAGGCGCGCTTATCACGCCGTCGCGCACGTCGCGCAGGACGCGGGCCGGATCGCGCGTCCTGGGATCGCCATAGCCACCGCCGCCCGGCGAGAGCGCACGATAGGTGCCCGGCCCGTGCCGTTCGACGCCGTATTTCGGCGCCTGGATGCGCTTGCCGTCGGCCAGGGTGAGGACGACTTCGCCGCCCGAGCCGGCCCGGCCGCCGGCGGCGCCGAAGCTCGAGGGCGCCCCCACGCCTTCGCCGCGGAAGGCGTAGTCGGCCGGGGTGAAGATCTCGACCTCGTAGTCGCAGCCGGCGCCGCCGCGGAAGCGGCCGGGGCCGGCGCTGTCGCAACGCATCTCCTGGCGGCGGAAGCGGACCGGGTAGAGGTGCTCGTAGGTTTCGAGGTTGGGCAAAGTGAGGCCGCCCAAAGTGATGAGATGGCCGATGAGATGGAAGCCGTCGCGGCCTTCGACGCCGCCGCCGGCCGGCGCGCCCGCCCACTGATACATTACGTAGCGTCCGCCATCGGCGCGCAGGCCGGCGGTCACCGCATGCACCGCCTTCGACCAGCCCGCCGAGGCGCGTTCGGGCAGCGCCTGGCCCAGCGCCTTCCACAGGACATGGACGATCTCGTGCGCAACGAACACCGTGTTCATGGTCATCGGCGCCGGCGCGCGCGCATTCACCAAAGTACCTTCGGGCAGGCGGATCTCGACACTGCGGAAGGCGCCTTCGTTCTTGGGCAGGTCGGGCTCGAAGAACGAGGCGAGCGCCATGAACACCGCCGAGGTGCTGTTGGCGATCGAGCTGTTCTTGAAGCCGCGGATCTGCGGCGAGGTGCCGGCGAAATCGACGATCAGGCGCCGGTCCTTCACCGTGAGCGTGACGGCGATCTTGCCGTCGATCGGCTCGAAGCAATCATTGTCGACCGACTCCTCGGCGCGCCACACGCCCTCGGCCAGTCGGTCGATGCAGGTGCGGAAGCGGCGGTCGGCATGGGCCAGCACGCCTTCGAAGAACTGATCAGCCCGGTCGGCGCCCAGCTCCTCGACCAGCAGCGCGAGGCGTTCGGCGCCGATGCGGGTCGAGCCGATCATGGCGCGCAGGTCGCCGTCGAGCGCCTCGGGCAGGCGGGTGTTGATGAGCAGCAGGCGCCACAGATCGTCGCGCGTCCTGCCGCCCTCGATCAGCTTCAGCACCGGCAGGCGGATGCCTTCGTGGAATATCTCGGTCGCCGCCGAATTATAAGTGCCGGCCGCGCCGCCGCCGATGTCGGCCTGGTGGGCACGGTTGCAGGCGAAGGCGACCAGTTTTCCGGCGGCGAACACCGGCCGCGCGATCACCCAGTCGGGCAGGTGGTTGCCGCCGGCGGTGTAGGGGTCGTTCAGCAGGAAGACGTCTTCCGGCCAAATTCCTGGAGATGAGCTGGAGTCCTTGAAGTCGCGCAGGATGGCGCGCACGGCGAAGCCGCCGCCGCCGGTATGGATCGGGATGCCGTCGGCCTGGCTGATCAGCGTGCCGCGCGCGTCGGCGATGAAACAGGAGAAGTCGTGGCTCTGGCTGAAGATCGGGGAACGCGCCGTGCGCGTCATCACCCAGCCCATCTGGTGCGAGATGTGGTCGAGGCGGTTCTGTACCAGCGCCAAGGTTACCGGATCAAGCGTGACGGGATCGAGTGTCGCGGTGCTCATGGGTTGGCTCCGACATGAACCAGAAAGTCGTCCCGCGCGTCGACCTCGAGCCGGTCGCGCGGGCCGACGAAAGCCGTCGTGGTGCGTTCCTCGATCAGGAGCGGCCCGTCGAGCGTGCAGCCGGGGCCGAGGTCGGCGCCGTCGTAGATGGGCACCTCGCGCCAGCCGTGCGCCGGATCGATCCAGACCTTGCGCTTTTCGCGCGGCGTCGGGGCGGCGGTCTGCGGCGCCCGGGTGGCCGGCGGCGTCCAGTCGAGCCGGCCACGGCCGACGACACGGAGCGCGGTGACGTCGATCCGTCCCCCGGGCTGGATGTGGCCGAACAGGCGCTGATGCTCCGCCTCGAAGGCCTGGCGAGCGGCGGCGGCGTCGAAGCCCGCGCCATTCAGGGCCACCCGCACCGGCCATTGCTGGCCGTCGTAGCGCAGGTCGACCTCGCGTTCGATCGTGGAGTCGGCGTCGCCAAAACCGTCGCGGGACAGGGCGTCGCGGGCGCGGGCTTCGAGCTGGCTAAAACCAGCGTCGAGGGCGGGGCGGTCGAGCCGGTCGAGATCGGCCACGAAGACCTGCAGATAATCCTGCCGCACGTCGGACTGCAGCATGCCCAGCGCGCAGAAGGCGCCGGCGGCGCGCGGCAGTAGCGCGCGGCTGCAGCCGAGCGCCCGCGCCACGGCGCTGCCGTGCATCGGGCCCGCGCCACCGGCGGCGACCAGGGTGAAGGTCGCGGGATTGTGTCCGCGCTCGATGCTGAGCCGCTCCACGGCATGCAGCAGGTTCTGCTCGAGCAGGCGGATCACGCCGGCCGCGGCGTCCTCGACCGAGAGGCCGAGCGGCCTGGCGAGTTTGGTCTCGACCGCCTGGCGCGCCAGCGCGCCATCGAGCGTAACGGCACCACCGGCCAAGGGACCGGGGCGCAGGCGTCCGAGGACGAGCTGCGCGTCGGTGACGGTCGGGTTCTCGCCGCCCAGCCCATAGGCCGCGGGTCCGGGCCGCGCGCCGGCACCTTGCGGGCCGACATGCAGCAGGCCGGCATCGTCGACCCAGGCGATGGCGCCGCCGCCCGCGCCCACGGTGTGGATTTCGACCGACGGCGTGGTGAGGTGGTAGCCGTCGATGGTGAGCTGGTCGGCCACCGGCACGTCGCCGCCGGCCATCACCATGACGTCGCAGCTGGTGCCGCCGATCTCCATGGAGATCAGGTTGGCTGCCTCGCCCGGCGCCGCGCAGCCTTTCAGCGCGCCGACGCCGGCCGCCGGGCCGGACAGGACCAGCATCACCGGACGGGTCGCGACCTGCGCGACCGACACGGCGCCGCCGTTGCTCTGCAGCAGGAGCAGGGAACGCGGCAGGCCGAACTGGCGGAGCTGCTCGTCGAGCGCGGCGAGGTAGCTCGTCACCTTGGGCGCGATGTAGGCGTTGACCACGGCGGTCGAGCCGCGCTCGTACTCGCCCATGGTCGGCATGACCTCACTCGACAGCGAGATCCATGGGCCGCCCCAGCTCTTGGCCAGCTGCGCGCCCGCCGCCCGCTCGTGCGCGCCGTCCAAAAAGCTGTTGAACAGGCAGACGGCGACCGATTCGACGCCCTCGGCGGCGAACACTGTGGCGGCCGCGTCGAGATCGGCGGCGACCAGCGGCGCCAGTTCCTTGCCGTCGGCTGCGATCCGCCCGCGCACCGGCAGACGCAGGTAGCGCGGCGCCAGGACCGGCGGGAAAGGCGCGCGATGGTCCCACTGGTTGTCGCGGAAGCCGCGGCGGATTTCGAGCGAATCGCGAAAGCCTTCGGTCGTCAGCATGCCGACCTTGGCGCCCTTCTTCTCCAGGATGGTGTTGGTGGCCACGGTCGAGCCGTGCACGAACAGCGCGCAATCGCGCAACAGGCTGGTGAGCGGCAGGTCGAGCTGCTGCGCGGCCAGCCGCAGGACGCCCAAAACGCCTTCGCTGGGATCGGCCGGCACCGACGGCGCCTTGTAGATGCGGACGGCGCCCGCGGCATCGCGCAGGACCATGTCGGTGAAGGTTCCGCCGACATCGACGCCGATGCGCCAGGGAGCGACGAGGGGAGGGAGGGATGAGGTCATGGAGGAGGGGAGCTTAACGTCTCTTTGCTGGGGGCGCGCCACTCCAGTGGCGCGATCTTCTTCGGGGGCCAGCGAAGACGCGCGACTGGAGTCGCGCGCCCCCAGCCATGAGCGGGCCTTCGGTTACCCCAGCACGAGCTCCCGGTAGCCGTTCGCGGCCACCGCGTCGCAGCGCGCGCGGTAGGCGGGGGCGCTGCCGCTGTAGCGGGCGATGATGCGGGTCTGCTTGCCCTCGACATTGGTATTGATGCCGGTCATCCACGAATTGACCTCGTTGGACAACAGGCCCTCGCCCAGCGCCTTGACGTGATCGGTCCAGGCCGCCACGGCCTCTGGCCGGGCATCGGCGCGGCAAAGCCTGTGCTCCTGCATGTAACGGATCAGGCCTGTCACCCAGTCGACGTTGTATTCGATGCTGCGCGGGATGTTGCCCAGCGCCGTGTGCGGCCCCATCAGCATGAACATGTTGGGGAAACCCTCGACCTGGACGCCCAGAAAGGTCTGCGGACCATTCGCCCACTTGTCCTTCAGTTTCTGCCCGCCCAGTCCTGTGATGTCGATGCGATCGAAGCTGCCGGTGATGGCGTCGAAGCCCGTGGCATAGATGATGATGTCGAATTCGTACTCGGCATCGCTGGTCTTGATGCCTTTAGGCGTGATGCGCTCGATCGGCGTTTCCGTGATGTCGACCAGCCGGACATTGGGCTGGTTGTAGGCCTCGTAGTATTTGGTCTCGAGCGGCACGCGGCGGGTGCCGAAGCCGTGGTTCTTCGGGATCAGCTTCTCGGCCACAGCCTGGTCCGTCACGCGCTGGCGGATCTTCCTGGCCACGAAGTCGCTGACCGCCGCGTTGGCGGCGCGATCCGTGAGGATGTCGCGAAAATTGCCCTGCCAGATGCCGAAGCCGCGCTCGGCGTAGAGTTTCTCGAAGAAGGCCTCGCGCTCCTCGGGCGTCACCTCGAAGGTGCCGCGCGGATCGGGCGTGTGCAGGAAGCAGGCGAAGGTCTCGCGGCAGCGCGCGAACATCTCCGGGTAACCGGCCTTGATGCGTTGCTGCGTCTCCTCGTCGATCTTGCCGTTGTGCAGGGGCGCGCACCAGTTCGGCGTGCGCTGGAACACGGTGAGATGCCCGACCGTCTTGGCGACCTCCTGGATGGTCTGCACGCCGGTGGCGCCGGTGCCGATCACCGCCACCCTCTTGCCGGCGAAGCTCACCGGCTCGTGCGGCCAGCGCGCGGTGTGGAACGAGGAGCCCTCGAACGTCTCCACGCCTTCGATGCGCGGCAGGGTCGGCGCCGACAGCGGGCCGATCGCGGTGATCAGGAAGCGCGCCCGGTAGCGGCTGCCGTCTTCCACCGTGACGTCCCACTGTCCGGTGTCCTCGCGATAATGCGCCGCGCTCACGCGGCTGTGGAACGTGATGTCGCGGCGCAGGTCGAACTTGTCGGCGACGTAGTTGAGATAGCGCAGCGTCTCCGGCTGGGGAGCGAAATGCTCGGACCAGCTCCATTCGTCGAGCAGCTCCTGCGAGAAGGAATAGCCGTAGGAGTAGCTCTCGGAATCGAAGCGGGCGCCGGGATAGCGATTCCAATACCACGTGCCGCCGACGCCCGACCCGGCCTCGAGCACGCGGACCCGCAGCCCCAGCCCGCGCAGCCGGTAGAGCTGGTAGAGGCCCGATATGCCCGCGCCGATGACGAGCGCGTCGAAGTCCAGGGGGTCGCGCTGCTCCATGATCCTGCAAGATCGAGCGTGGCCCGCGTCCGGTCAACTCGCGCCTATTGCTCGTCGAAACGTCGATGCCTCTCCCACGGGCACGGCTTTTGCAGTAGAACCGGAACACGGGTGGGCCAACAAAGACAGGCGAGGCAAGCATGCGACGTCGCGACGTTCTGCTGAAGGGAATGGGAGCAGTGGCTCTCGCGGCTCCGGCGATCCGGTCGGCGCGGGCGCAAGCCGGCAAGACGCTGGTGTTCGGCGGCTCGGTGCCGCTTAGCGGCGCCGCGGCGGAGACCGGGCTCAACGTCAACAACGGCTACATCACCGCCGCCAGCTACCTGAACGACGTGCTGGGCGGCGTCGAGATCGCCGGCGAGAAGTACAAGATCGAGCTGAAGCTGTTCGACGACGCCAGCGATCCGGCGCGCGCCACGACGCTGATCCAGCGCCAGCTCGACGACGGCACGGATTTCTTCCTGGGCTCGTTCGGCTCCAACATCGTGCTGCCGACCGCGGCGATCACCGAGCGGGCGAAGAAGCCGATGGTGCAGACCGGCGGCGGCTCCGACGCGATCTTCACCAAGGGCTTCAAGTACGTGTTCGGCATGTACCCGCGCGCCACCCGGCAGTTCGCTTCGGCCGCGGCCCTGTTCAAGTCGCTGCAGCCCACGCCGCAGACCTATTCGGTGATCTACACCAACGACGCCTTCTCCAAGACCGCGGGCGAGGGCGTGCGGCTGTCCTGCGATGCGGCGGGCTTCAAGCGGCTCGACAGCTTCGAGCTGCCGGCCAAGCCGACCGACGTGTCGAGCGTGCTGGGCTCGGTGCGCGCCAACACGCCCGATCTCCTGGTCTGCGTCATGCACGACCAGGACTCGCTGCTGGTGGCACGGCAGATGATCGCCAGCGGCACCAACGTGAAGCTCCTGTTCCAGGGGCTGGGGCCGCAGCTCGCCTCGTTCCGCGAGGCGCTCGGCAAATATTCCGAGGCGCTGCTGTGCTCGACCTACTGGGACGAGACGGTTCCCTACAAGGACAAGTTCTTCGGCGATTCGAAGAAATTCATGGAGTACTACAAGACCAAGTTCACCCGCCCGGTCGCCTATCACACCGCCGGCGCCGCGGCCTGCATCGAGACCTATATCCTCGCCATGCAGGCGGCGAAGAGCATCAAGGCCGAAGCCGTGCGCGACGCGCTGGCCGCGGCGGATTACGAGACCTTCTACAGCCGCATCAAGTTCACGCCGGAGGGTGACGGCGACGCCATCATCATGGGGTCGATGATCGGCCAGGTGATGAAGGGCAAGCTCGAGATCGTGTTCCCCAGCGAGGCGCATTCCGCCGACGCGATCTACCCGGCGCCACCCTGGGATAAAAAGGCGTGACCTCTTTCCTCAGCCTCCCCTCGTCTTACGAGGGGAGGTGTCCGCGCAGCGGACGGAGGGGTCATAACCCCCTGGACGTGCGCGCAGCTCATGACCCCTCCGGCCTTCGGCCACCTCCCCACTTCGTGGGGAGGAAGTGTTTGGGGTTAAGCGTTTTCGGATGAACCTGATTGCGCAGACGCTGGCCGACGGCCTGGTGCTGGGCGGCATCTATGCGCTGGCAGCTGTCGGCTTCTCGCTGATCTTCGGCGTGCTGCATGTCATCAATCTCAGCCACGGCATCCTGGTGCTGCTCGGCGCCTACTTGGCGCTAATCTTTTCCCAGGCGCTGCGCATCGATCCGCTGCTCACCCTGCCGCTGGTGATGGCCGTGCTGTTTGCCGTGGGCTACGTCTACCAGCGCTTCCTGATCCAGCACGCCGTGGATCGCTCGCAACTGGGCTCGATGCTGCTCACCTTCGGTGTGGCGCTGATGCTGCAGAACATCATGATCTGGGTGTTCTCGCCCGACATGAAGAACATCACGCCGAGCTGGGCCTTCACCTCGTTTCACCTGGGCGCCGTGAACTTCGACGCCGTGCGGGTGAGCGCCTTGCTGGCAAGCCTGGTCCTGCTGTGCTGCCTGGCGCTCTTGCTGAAATTCTCAGCCCTCGGCCGGGTCATCCGCGCCACGGCGCAGCAGACCATGGCGGCGCGGCTCTGCGGCGTGAACGTGCGGCACGTCTATGCGCTCACCTTCGCGGTATCGGCAGCCTTCGCCGGTGCGGCCGGGATCATCATCGGCATCATCCTGCCGTTCTCGCCGGCCGACGAGGCGACCTGGACGCTGAACGCCTTCGTCGTCGTCGTGCTGGGCGGCGTCGGCAGCCCGGCCGGCGCGCTTCTGGGCGGCCTGCTGCTGGGCATGGTGAGCACGCTCACGGCGCAGTATATCGGCCCGTCCTTTCCCAACGTGACCATGTTCCTGCTGCTGGTGCTCCTGCTGCTGGTCCGCCCGACCGGCCTTTTGGGCAACGCGTTCAGCGCCTCGCGATGAAGATCTCTCCCGTCCTGGCCGTGCTGCTCATGGTGGCCTCAGCCGCCCTGCTGGCTCTGGCGCCAATGGTGCTGCCGCCGTTCTATGTCAGGGTCGGGCAGTTGATGCTCTATTCCGCGGGCCTTGCCGTCGCCTGGACGATCCTGGGCGGCTTCGCGGGCTATGCGAGTTTCGGCCATGCCGCCTTCATCGGCGTCGGCGCCTTCGCCGCCGGCCTGGTCGAGGCGCGCTTCTCCAGCGTGTCGCCGCCCTTGCTGCTGCTGCTCGGCCTCGTCGTGGGCGGGGTCTGCTGCGCCGTGCTGTCGGCGGCGATTTCGTATCCGATCCTGCGCCTGCGCGGCACCTTCTTCGCCATCGCCATGCTGGGCGTCAGCCATGTCTGCGCCGAGCTCAACAACAATGTCGATTTCTTCGAGGGATCGCTTGGCCTCAACTTTCCCGCCGTGGCGCCCAAGAACGTCGAACCGGCGACCTTCTTCTACTGGCTGTACCTTCTGGCCGGCCTCGTGGTGCTGCTCATCGCCTGGCAGATCCGGCGCAGCCGCTTTGGCGCCGGCCTTTTGAGCATCCGCGAGGACGAGGACACCGCGCGCATGCTGGGCGTGCCGACGGAGCGCTACAAGCGCCTGGCCTTCGTCATCAGTGCCGTCCTCACCGGGCAGCTGGGCGTGATCTACGCCCATTCGCTGGGCTACATCACCACCGATTCGGTCTATCGCGACGACACCAACTTGAGCCTGATCGTCTACTCCCTGCTGGGCGGCATGGGGACGCTGTTCGGCCCGGTGATCGGCGCCTTCATGCTGGTGTTCATCACCCAGGTGATCCTGGGCCGGCTGCTCGACTTCCACCTGTTCGCCACCGGCCTGCTGCTGGTGATCCTGGTCCTCGCGGCGCCAGGCGGCGTGCTGGGCCTGGTCCGCACTTGGCAGCTTCGCCGGCGCCCTGCCGTGGCGCCCGCGGAATGAGCGCGGCGCCCATCCTGCGGGTCGACGGGCTGTCGAAGAACTTCCGCGGCCTGGCGGCGATCGCCGACGTGTCCTTCGCCATCGAGCCCGGTTCGATCACCAGCATCATCGGCCCCAACGGCGCCGGCAAATCCACCCTCTTCAACCTGGTGACCGGCTATCTGCCGCCGAGCGCCGGCGAGATCCAGTTCCAGGGCCGGCGGATCACCGGCATGGCGACCAACCGCATCGCCGAACTGGGCATCGCGCGGGCCTTCCAGATCGCCCGCCCGTTCCGCGATCTCAGCGTCTTCGACAATGTGCGGATCGGCGCGCTGTTCGGCAAAGCCGGCGCGCGGGACGTTGCCGCCACGACGGCGCGCGGCATGGAGCTGGCCGCCATCGCCCACCTGGCCGACCAGCCGGCCAGCACCCTGACGGTCGGGCAGTTGCGCCACCTCGAGGTCGCGCGCGCGATCGCCACCCGGGCCGACCTGCTGCTGGCCGACGAGCCGTGCGCCGGCCTCAACCCCACCGAGACGGCCGCCATGATCGAGGTGTTGCGCCGCATCCGCACCAGCGGAGTCACCGTCGTGCTGGTCGAGCACGACATGCCGTCGGTGATGGAAGTCTCCGACCGGCTGCTGGTGCTCGATGCCGGCCGCCTGATCGCCGACGGTTCGCCGCACGCGGTGGCGACCAATCCGCAGGTCATCGCGGCCTATCTCGGCACGCCCGACGCCGCCTAACGGCCGAGGAAGGCCCGCTGCACGAAGGCGTCGGCCAAAAGCTCTTTGCCCGTGCCGGCCAGCACGACCGAGCCCTTTTCGAGGACATAGCCGCGATGGGCGATACGCAGCGACTGATGCAGGTTCTGCTCGACCAGCAGGACGCCGATGCCGCTCTTGTTAACGGCTTCGATCAGCCGGAACACTTCCTGGGTGACGATCGGCATCAGACCCAGCGAGGGCTCGTCGAGGATGATCAGCCGCGGTTCGGCCATCAGGCCGCGGGCGATCGCCAGCATCTGCTGCTCGCCGCCGCTCATCGAGCCGGCCAGCTGCCCGCGGCGCTCGAGCAGGCGCGGAAACAGGCCAAAGGCGTGGTCGACCAGCGCGGCGACCTCAGAGCGCTGCTTGATGTGCGCGCCGAGCTGCAGGTTCTCCATCACCGTCATCTGCGGGAAAACCAGCCGCCCTTCGGGCACCAGGGTGATGCCGCGGCGGACGACAACGTGGCTGGGCGATCCGGCCAGCGCCTTGCCACCGAACTGGATGGTGCCGCGCTGCGGCCGCAGGACGCCGGCGATCATGCGCACCGTAGTGGATTTGCCGGCGCCGTTGGCGCCGAGCAGGGCCACGATCTCGCCCGGCTGCACGGTGAGCGACACATCGCGCACCGCGAGCGCGCCGTCATAGGCGAAGGCAAGGCCTGCGACTTCGAGCACGGACTCCGTCATGTTGCCGGCCGGCGCCGGCAACCGGCTATTGGCGGGCTTTGGCACAAATCGCGGCGGGAGGAGTGGCTTTGCAATCGCAGGTCGGCTTTACGCCGTCCGGACAGGCATCCGCCTCGAGTGTTACGGACTTGGAGGATCCTTTGCAGCTGCACTTGACCTTCACCACCCCCACCCTCCGCAGAAGGGTATCGCTCGCGACGGTCGGTATCGGTGTATAGAGGCCCGCCGTAGTGATGACGCCTGGGGAGCCTGCAGACGCTGCTCCCCCAAAAGCCGCTAACGCTGCGAACAGTCCGATTGCAGCCCGCATCGACACCCGCCTCCTGCCTGTTGTGACCGCGGCTATTGTAGGAGATCGAGGCTCGCGCCGTCCATGCTAAGGACCAAGCCCGGCTTGGCGGTCCAGGAAGTCCAGCAAAAGGAAATTGAAGGACTCCGGCTGCGTCACATTGACAGCGTGAGCGCCCCACGGCGCGATATGCAGGGTTGCTCCCTCGATCGCCGCCGCCAGCTCTTCGGACACCGAACTCGGCACCAGCACATCGTCGCGTGCCGCCATCAGCAAGGTCGGCAGGCGCAAAGCGCCGAGATGCGGCGTGGCGTCGAAGGCCAGCAGGGCGGCGATGCGCCGCTGCAGGGTGTTGGCACCCTGGAAGCCTGCCAGTCCATGCGCCTCTTCCTGTTCAACCCGGTCAGCGTGCTTCGCCAGCCAGTCGGCCGGATACAGAAAGATCGGCTGGGCGCGTACATAGGCGGCCGGTCCTTCATGCTTCAGCAGCGCCAGGCGCATCTCGAAGCAGCGCCTAGTGTGGGCGTGCGCCGCCGCCCAGCCATTGACGACAGTGACCGAGCGCAGGCGATCGGGCCGGCGCACGGCGAGATCGAGGCCGGCCAAGCCGCCCAGCGCATGGCCCACGAAGTGACAGGCCGGCGTGCCGGTCGCATCGAGCACGGCCACCACTTCGTCCGCCATTTGAGCGATGCTGTGGTCGGCCGGGAGTTCCCGGCGGTTGCGGCCGGTGCCGGCCTGGTCGTAGGTGACGACGCGGTAGCGTTCGCGCAAGGCGGCAAGCTGCGGCGTCCAGTATCCGGCGGTGCCGCCCAGGCCGGCCGACAACAGCACCGTCTCGGCACCCGGTCGCGGGCCCTCGAGGACGTCAAAGAACGGCTGGGCGGTGGTCAGCCCTTGCTCCCGACATGCGCCACGGTGGCGATCTCGACCAGGGCCTCCTTCTTCACTAGGCCGCACTGGATGCAGTAGCGCGCCGGCTTGTCGCCCGGGAAGAACTTGGCATAGACGCCGTTGACGGCGGCGTAATTGGCCCAGTCGGTGATGAAGATCGAGTTGAAGGTGACGTCGGCCATCGTGCCGCCGGCCGTCTCGATCACGGACTTGATGGCGTTCAGCACATACTCGGTCTGCGCCGCGGCGTCGCCGACATGGACCACGTTGGTCTCGGCATCGAGCGCCAGGGTGCCCGCGACATAGACGATGCCGTCGGCCATCGCGCCGGGGGAATAGGGGGCGAGCGTCTTGCCGGAGCCGGGCGGAAAGATGGCTTTCATCGGCATCAGGACTCTCCCTTCATTGTCAGCGTCGGATTGATATTGGCCTGCAACGCCGTGCGGAACTCCTCGACCGAGGACACCCAGCCGAAGAACTTCTCGATGTTGTAGAGCGAGGCCTGCTGGATGAAGTCGGGCCCGGCGTGATGCGTGGCGTCGTGCAGGACGACGCCGAAATATTCCAGGAAGAAGCCGTCGCGCAGGGTGGATTCGACGCAAACATTGGTGGCGATGCCGGTGAAGACCAGCGAGCGGATGCCGCGCGCACGCAAGAGGCTGTCGAGGTTGGTGTTGAAGAAGGCGCTGTAGCGCGGCTTGGCCACCACGATGTCGCCGGGCTGCGGCGGCAGCGCCTGCACCAGCTCGTAGTCCCAGCCGCCCTTGGCCAACAATTTGCCTTGCAGTTCGGGCCTGCGGCGCATGGTCTTCAGCGCATTCGACTTGTGCCAGTTGGGCGAACCGGGGCCGCCGGCTTCGACATAGTCGGGGTCCCAGCCGTTCTGGAAGAAGATCACGGGCATGCCCGCGGCGCGCGCCGCCGCCGCCGCCTCGCCGATCTTTTCGATCGCGGGGGCGGCGCCGGAGATGTCGAAGCCCGCGATGTCGAGATAGCCGCCCGGCGAGGCGTAGGCGTTCTGCATGTCGACGATGATCAGCGCGGTTTCGGCCGGCCGCAGCATGATCGGTTCGGGCCGCGCCGGCAGGTAGCGCGCCGCCGGATCGTCGGAAGGGAAGTAGCTGACGGGCCTGGTCATTCGGCGGCCTTCGCAAGCGGTGTGATGTGGCGGCGGCAGGCCATCAGCGGCTGGATGCGCTCGCCGAAGATTTCAGTGCCGCTGATGAATTCGTCGAAGGTGAGCAGCACGCCCGCCAGGCCGGGTATGGTCGCCATCTCGTCCAGCATCCGCGCCACCTTGGCATGCGAGCCCAGCAGCAGGCCAATATTGATGTTGACCATCGACTTGGGATCGATGGCGTGGCGCACATTGCTGTCGCCAGTCGGATTCTTGTCGGCTGTCGCCTGCTCGACCAGCCAGGCCAGAGCTTCGAGGTCGGCGCCTTCCTTGTACAGCTCCCACTTCGCCTCGGCCTCGGCGTCGGTCTCGCCGGTGATCACCATGGTGAGGGCGTAGGACGCGACCTTGCGGCCGGTATTGGCGGCGTAGGACTGCATGCGCGCTACCGTATCGCTGCAGGCAAGCGGCGTGTTGATGCCCTTGGCGAAGCAGAAATTGTAATCGGCATATTTGGCCGTGAACTCCAGTCCGGCGTCGCTCTGGCCGGCGCAGATGATCTTCATATCGGCCTGCGGGCGGGGGCTCAGCTTGCAGTCGTTCATGGTGAAGAAATCGCCCTTGAGGTCCGACACGCCCCTCTCCCACAGGTCGCGCAGGATCTGGACATATTCCGCTGCGTAGCGGTAGCGGTGCCCAAAGTACTCGTCGCCGGGCCACAGGCCCATCTGGGAATATTCCGGCCGCTGCCAGCCGGTGATGACGTTCAGCCCAAACCGCCCGTTGGAGATCGAATCGATGGTGGCACTCATGCGCGCAGCGATCGCCGGCGGGACGGCGAGCGTCGGCACCGTTGCATACAGTCTGATGCGCGAGGTGATGGCGGCCAGGCCCGCCATCAGTGTGAATGAATCGAGATTGTGGTCCCAGAACTCGCTTTTGCCGCCGAAGCCGCGCAGCTTGATCATCGACAGCACGAAGTCGAGGCCGTAGCGCTCGGCGTTCAGCGTGACCTGCCGGTTGAGGGCGAAGCTCGGCTTGTATTGCGGCGAGGTCGTCGAGATCAGCCAGCCGTTGCTGCCGATGGGGATGAAGACACCGATTTCCATGCGCTCCGATCTCCGATGAGGGTTGGCTCGGCCGGCCAGATGCAAAACCCG